>OFGX01000043.1_pt1 | contig 100580 bp, 91 predicted proteins | sample 1521831 | NCBI WGS metagenome assembly OFGX01 (sample SAMEA3504080, study PRJEB24116) | mouse gut metagenome | biome: mouse gut; feature: mouse-associated habitat; material: faeces | place: Denmark | collected 2011 | reverse complement strand
GAAAGAGTTAAGTGCAAAATAAAAAAAGACGATCAGTCATAATCGAGTGATCGTTGTCTCTTAATAAGTATATTTAAATTTTGGATGGAGCATGTTTATCTAAAATTTTATGATCTCCTGTTGTAACTAAAGTTAAAATTAATTCATTATGATTTAACGAATATACAACAATCCATTGGTCGTAGGTAGAATTGTTAAAGTTACCAATGCGAGAAGGATGAAATTCGTTATAACCTTTCCATTTTCCCTTTAATTGATGGTGCTTCATTTTCTAAAATAGCCTTTAGGCAGATACTAATTAATTCAACTGGATAATTTTTTCTCTTTAATTTCTTTAATTCTTTTTTATAGGTCGGAGATATATAAATTCTAATATTTTTCATAAACGATCCATCCAATTATCTAGATCGTCTAAAGTGCCAATTTTTTCAATATTTCCAGTTTCTAATTCTTTTTTTGCTTTTAAAGCTTCAGGTGAATCTAGAAAATTAATGAGTTCTATATCATCATCTGCTGCTTTTCCAACAGTAAATCTTAAAAATTCAGAAAGAGTAATTCCTCGTGTTGCTAAATTTCTTATTGCTTTTTCTTTTACATTTTTAGAAACACGAGTTGAAGCAGTGCTATTACGAGTAACCATATTATCCATAAAAACATCTCCTTTCATGGAATACCATTGTATTACGCAATGCTTAAATTGACAACAAATGAAAGAGGTGAGATAAGAATGTCTAAATTAATTATCATTAGAGGTAATTCCGGTAGTGGTAAGACCACTCTGGCGAAAGAAATTCATCAACGGCTGCCGCGTAATACTTTACTGATTTCACAAGATACAGTTAGACGAGATATACTCCGCGTTAAAGATGGAAAAAACACTTTAGGATTACCATTATTTGAGGATTTACTTCATTATGGTTATCAAAATTGTGATTATGTGATCCTTGAAGGCATTTTGAATGCGGAATGGTATGAGCCTTTGTTTAGACAAGCAGAGGAGCTATTTGGTAAGGAAATTTTTGCATATTATTTTGATATTTCTTTTGAGGAAACCCTAATACGCCATAAGCAGCGTCATATTAGTTCTTTTGGAGAAAAGCAAATGCGTTCGTGGTGGAAAGAAAAAGATTATATCAATTTTATTTCTGAAACTAAGTTTTCTAGCCAAACAACTTTAAGGCAAGAAATTGAAACGATTATGAAGGATATTGGCTATGTCAACAATCATTAATCAATTAAATAGGCGGTTGAAATCTGACTTGCACGAAATTAATCATGAATCACTTAACAGCACTTTTGTTGGCTATAGTAATTTATATCGGCAATCGATTTTTGTAAAACAATTTGCAAAAGAGCAAGGTTATTACACTGAAAAGATGGTTACAAATCAGTTAAATGATCGAGTTTTAGGCGGTTTTCCGCTTAATAATACGTTTGTTTTAGTGTTAAAAGATTGCTCACCAAAAGATATAGGAGAAAAGATTGATTTGAATCTAGCTTTTGAGATGGGACAAGTATTAGGAGAATATCATTTAAAGGTGAAACCATTTATAAGAATTAAGATTGTTAGCGGACAGTTTGATGATTACGTGGCTGAAATAGATTCTTTTAAAGAAAGTTCATACAAAAGAAGATTGAAGAAACTTACTAGTAAATTTTTACCTTATGAAAATGAAATTAAGTTAGAATTATCTCAACATTCAAAATTTGTCTTGCATGGTGATGTGGGCATCAGAAACTATAAATATGTTGATAGTAAGCTAGCACTTATTGACTTTGAAAAAGCACGTTTAGGCCCAGTATATCAAGATTTTATAAAATTGTTTTACCAAGATTTTGATTTGAATGAAGAATTGATTCAATCATTTCTGGCGGGATATTCAAGTAAGAATCCTAATTATCGCTTATCTGACTTAACAAAACAATATTTGATTTTTACTACTGCAGTTGGCATTCTTAACTATACTGAAAAAATTGAGGATCTGGCTTTTAGATATATTGGAGAGACAATGTTAGACACGATTGAGAAGAAATAGATGGAACAAAATTACATTAAAAATTTGCGTAAAAAGGTAGGCCATGAACCACTAATTTTAAATTTTGCTGGTGGAGTTTTAGTCAACGATCAAGATGAAATCTTGTTGCAGAAAAGGTCGGATTTTAAGTCATGGGGTCTGCCAGGAGGAGCAATGGAGTTTGGAGAATCTGCTCAAGAGACATGTGTTCGTGAATTTTTAGAAGAAACAGGATTAAAAGTGAAAGTCAAATCTTTGTTAGGAATTTCGACTGATTTTATTCAGCATTATCCTAATGGGGATGTAGCTCAAGCAGTTGTGATCGAATTTTTGGTAGAGCTAGTAGGCAAAACGAATAAGAAACCAGATTCAGAAACATTGGAGTTAAAATATTTTCCTAAAGATAATTTACCGGATATTTTTAATAAGCAGCATTTAAATTTTATTGAGCATTATTATCAACGAGATTATCCATTTTTTGACTAACTGATATAGTCTTACTTTCATAGATAGTACTTTATATATTTGTACTGTCTACTAAAGTAGGACTATATCAAAAGTGTAATTTTTTCATGATTATGTCTTTCGTCAGTAAAAATAATTGTTTGTCAAAGTATATTTTATCTTTAACAGTGGAGGAAGAGAAAATTTATGAAAGAACAACCTTGTATTTTAGAATGGGATAGTGATACTCATTCTGTAATTGAGCCTAACTATGAACAGCAACCCTTTAAATTTCATTCTAAATTATTATTTGCTTTTGTTCCTAAAGAAGATATTGATAATTTTTTAGAACAAGTTCCCCATAAAGTGTTAGGTTCGTATGATACCATTTCCTTTCAACCAGACATTTATGAAATTGAAAGTAACGGAGAATACTTTACTTTATGCCAAGCTCCTTTAGGAGCGCCAGCAGCCACACAATTACTTGATTGGTTAATTGCATACGGGGTTAAAAAAGATTTAGCATTTGGAAATGCCGGTGCGCTTGTAGATTTACGGGAAAATGAGATGTTTATTCCGACTAAGGCAATTAGAGATGAAGGAACTTCTTTCCATTATTTAGAAGATAGTCTAACAGTCGATTTGAACACCGAATTTTTAAGTCAGGTAAAAAAGGTAATAACTGAGCTAGACTATAAATACGAGCAAGTGACGACATGGACAACAGATGCCTTTTTCAGAGAAACATCGAAAAAAGTAAAGCAATTTCGTGACTTAGGGGCATCTGTAGTAGAGATGGAGTGTTCAGCGCTAGCAGCTTGTGCACAATTTAGAAAAATCGAATTTGCTCAAATTTTGTTTACAGCTGATACTTTAGCTAATGAAGAGGACTATGATCCACGTAATGGTGGAACCGATTCACATCGGCGTGGATTAGAAATTGGATCTAAAGTTTTAAGTAAATTAAGTCCAAATAGGGAGAGATGATTATGACAGAAAAGACAAAGCAACCGGTTATTTTAGATTTTGACCCAAACCATCATGCAGTAATTGAACCAGATCATGATCAAGAACCATTTCATTTTCATTCACGCTTGCTTTATGCCTTTGTTCCTAAGAATGAAATTGATGCTTTTTTAGATCAACATCTTCACCGCACTATAGGTGAATTTGAGTCAGTTTCTTTTAGTCCAAAGATTTATGAAGTTGAATTAAATGGTAAATACTTTACTTTATGTCAAGCACCGCTTGGAGGACCTGCTTCTGTCCAATTACTTGATTGGTTGATTAGTTATGGCGTGAACCAAGTTTTAACTGTTGGTAATGCGGGCGCGTTAACTGATTTGCCTGAAAATGAGATGTTACTAGTCAAACGTGCAATTCGTGATGAAGGAACCTCTTTTCATTATATGGAGCCAGGTCAATTTATTGATTTAAATCAGGATTTCTTAAAGCAGATAGAAAATGCATTAGCTACTTTGGATCTTAAATATGATGAAATTACTACTTGGACAACTGACGGCTTCTTCAGAGAAACGCCCAAGAAAGTTGCACATTTTCGTCAATTAGGAGCTGCAACTGTTGAAATGGAATGTGCATCTTTGGCAGCTTGTGCGCAATTCAGAAAAGTGGATTTCGCTCAAATTTTATTTACTGCTGATACTTTGGCTGATATAGAAAACTATGATGAACGCGACTGGGGGTATGAATCTCACAGTGCGGGGTTAGAGATTGGATCTAAAGTTTTAACGAAACTAGGTAAAAATGAATAAACAATTGAAACAATTTTGGCATGATTTTTGTCAAAGCCATAACTTAGAATATGATACTCCGGTAGAAGCCTGGGCTTTTGGAGCAACTGCTAAAGATGCAGACTAATTAGCTGAGTTGGTAAATCGAAGAATAAAAACTGCTACTACATCGGCATATGAGCTTTATGGAAATGAAAAGTTGCCCGAAGTAGATGAGTGGAGCATTATTTTAGACAGTAAATGTGAGCCAGTTTGTGTTATTCAAGAAAAAGTTGCAGAAATTGTTCCTTATGATTTAATTTCTAAAGAACACGCCTACCATGAAGGTGAGGGTGATCGAAGTTATGAATATTGGCGTCGAACCCATGATAATTTTTTTGATTGGGAATATCGAGAAGCAGGTAAAGTATTCTATTCTCAGGCACCAATGGTATGTGAAGTTTTTGAAAAGGTAGAGTAAAAAACATACCTTACTTATATAGTTTATAATCTAATCGGCTTTTCCCACACATCTTGCATAGATGTGATTGAGGGAAGAAGCCGTTTTTTATTTTTAGCTAAGTAATTGGCATAAAAAGTCATTGTCGCCTTTTTATTAGAAATCTTGACAAGGATGCGATCGACTGTATCTTCTTGCCATTCAGGTTTGAACTAAGTAATGATAATATGAGTAAGATTGATGATGTGGATAAAAATGATAGTCAATTTTTGACTATTACGATCCTCAAACCATTGCACCAAATCATCGAATTGAAAGATATTGGCAAACGAAAAGAAGTTAAAAGAGGCTAAAAAATCCTCAGCTGATTAAAAATCAACTGAGGAATAAAAACTTTATATGTTTCTACTGTCTACTTGACGGGGAATGTATCAATAATACTGCTTAGCGTCTTTTTCTATTTGTTCCATTCAGCCAAATCTACAGTTTGCTGCATCAAAGTTGCAATAGTCATTGGACCCACGCCACCAGGAACTGGAGTGATGTTTTCAGCTACTTCTTTAACATCATCACAATCTACATCCCCAACTAAATGATGATTTGCCATCCGATTAATTCCTACATCAATCACAGTTGCACCCAGCTTAACCTGATCTTTTTTAATTAAGTTAGGTTTGCCAGCAGCTACAACTAAAATATCAGCATGTTTAGTGTAATAATCGATATTATCCGTATGTAAGCTTACCATTGTTACTGTCGCATTTTCATTGATGAGAAGCGATTGAAGAGGGCGACTTACTAAAATGCTGCGTCCAACGATTGTTACGTTTTTGCCTTCAATTTTATCTAAATAAGAATGAAGCAAAGTCATAATTCCCCGTGAAGTACAAGAAACGGGATAATGTCCATCTTCATTGTTATAGAGTTTTCCAACATTTCTTGAATTAAAGCCATCCACATCTTTTTCAGGCGCAATTGCTTCAATAAGCTCTGTCTGATTGAGATGCTTAGGTAAAGGAAGCTGAATTAAAATTGCGTGAATAGTTGGATCATCATTGTAGTGATGAATTGCTTGTAAAACTTCAGTTTGACTTACATCTTTTGGAAATTTCCTTAAGATAGATTTCATCCCCAACTTTTCTGCAGTTCTATGTTTATTACGCGTATAAATGATGCTGGCTGGGTTATCTCCGATTAAAATTACTACAATTCCTGGAGTAATACCTTGAGCGTTTAGTTTTTCTACTCGTTTTTTAGTTTTAGCATTTAATTCTTTAGCAATTTTACGACCATCAATAATATTTGTCATTAACAAAGCGCCTCTTTCATCAAAAAAGGTGTTGCAAATTAGCAACACTTTTTGGATTTTAGTGAATTGGATATTTATCCGTTAAAGCTCTAACATCTTCAGCGACCTCTTTAATAGCAAGTTCATTATCAGCATTAGTAAGAGCTTTAATAATTAAATCTGCAACTGTACGAGCATCGTCTTCTTTAAAACCACGAGAAGTGATTGCAGGTGATCCAATCCGTAAGCCAGATGTGATGAAAGGACTGCGTTGATCATTAGGGATGCTTTCTTTATTGGTTGTGATATTTACACTATCGAGTAAATTTTGTGCAGCTTTCCCAGTTAAGCCTGTTTTAGTAATGTCTAAAATCATTAAGTGGTTATCTGTTCCACCAGATATCACGCGAATAATCTCAGATTTGTTGAATTCTGCAGCCATTGCTTGGGCATTCTTGATTACTTGATCAGTCCAAGTTTTAAATTGAGGTTGTAAATCTTCATAAAATGCTTGCGCTTTTGCGGCAATAACATGTTCTAATGGACCACCGTGAGTCCCAGGGAAAAGGGCAGAGTTGATCTTTTTTGCAATTTCAGGATCGTTAGTCAGAATCATTCCTCCGCGAGGACCGCGTAAAGTTTTGTGCGTAGTAGTAGTTACCACATCAGCAACCGGAACTGGATTTGGATGATCTCCAGTAACGACAAGACCAGCAATATGAGCCATATCCACCATTAAATAAGCTCCTACAGCATCCGCAATTTCTCTAAATTTATTCCAATCAATTATGCGACTATAGGCAGAAGCGCCGGCAATAATGATTTGGGGCTGAATTTCTTTAGCATCAGCCATAATTTGATCATAATCAAGCTCTTCAGTTTCTGGATTTAAACCATAAGAAAATGATTGATAATTTTTACCAGAAAAATTGACCTTGGAACCGTGTGTTAAGTGACCACCGGCGTCCATGCCCATTCCTAAAATTTTATCACCAGGCTTTAAAAGTGCTTGATAAACTGCCATATTAGCTTGTGAGCCAGAGTGAGGTTGAACATTAGCAAACTTTGCATCAAACAATTCTTTAGCATAATCAATTGCTCTTTGTTCAACTTCATCGATATATTGGCATCCACCATAGTAACGTTTTCCGGGATAGCCTTCAGCGTATTTGTTGGTGAGAACACTTCCTTGTGCTTCTCGAACAGCATCAGAAACAATATTTTCAGATGCAATTAGTTCGATAGTGTGCTGTTGACGATCTTCTTCTTTTTTGATGGATTTCCAGAGTTCTGGGTCTTTACCTGCATATTCCATTAATGAGATCAGCTCCTTCATGCATAAACGATAGTTACTATTCTATGTTACTATGTGGGAAAATGTTATGTCAACGATACTATTTTTATAAAATAAAGCCCTAGAAGCAGAATATGTGATGGATTTGATCGTTTTAAAAATATTTATGAAAGCACTTCAGCAATTGTTAGCGTAAGCTATAATGGTTTCAAAATCAAAATAAAGAATATTAATTACAGTACAAAAGGAAGTCTGAAAATATGTCAGTTTTAGAAATAAAAGATCTACACCTTGAAGTTAAAGATATGGAATAAAAAAGTGCGAAGTAAAATTAGTTTATTATCCTCAGTGGACTCCTGAAAAGATGAGCCGAGAAGCACGAATGCTTCTTGGAATTCATCTTTGATTTTAGTAAAAGATATAATATTTTCTGTTTAAATATAAATAGATAAGTTGCAAAATAAAAACAAGCAAGTTAAGCTGGTTATTAATACAAAATGCCAAGCCTTTAAGACTTGGCATTTTTAGCATAAAATTTTTGTGAGCAGCTTAATCTTTTTTAATTACCCCTACTTGCTTGATCTTTGATAAAACTTTATCTCCGTGAGGTGATTTGTTGTAAAGGGGTTCGGTTAAATCATTACCAGCCTCGTATCCATGGTGTTCACCATTTTTCCAATGAGGGTTATTAGTGACATCATAGACTTTCCCATTGACTGCGATATAAGCAGGATTACCATTTTTACCGTTGTACTTTTTTAATTCTTCAAGAGTAAATTCTTGCATGATAGACTCCTTTCTTTTCCACATCTTAACTTAATATTACCACGCTTAGTTAATTTATTAAAAGATAAGCACTTATAAAAAATATGCTATTTATAAGCGTTTATCTATTACATTATTAAAAAATAAAGCTACAATAATTATGTAATCATTTTCATCATTAACAATATAGGTGATAAATTATGCGAAATAAATTATTTGGTCTTATTTATATGTCTTCTTATAAAATTCAGTTAAATATTGTGAATTTGAAGGATTTGACGATCATTGAAAAAATTGATTCTCCCTCTTTTGCACAGGCGGATTCTAAAAGTGAAGTTTTTGAAAATGACATGGAAAAAATCTGCATAGCAATTGATGGTTTCAAGCAAAAACTTAAAGAGTACAGAATTGAAGATTTTAAGTTTTATGCTAATCAACAATTAATCGATGACTTATCGGCAAGTTATATTGCCGATCAAATTAAAGTTCGAACTGGACTACAAGTTGAATGGGTAAGCGGTAGTCAAATCGTCTACGCTAAAGTATTAAGTGGGATTAAAAGCTTTTTTAAAGTTCAACGTGGGAAAACTGAGACAATACCTATTTATTTATTAAGTTTAGGATCAGCAATGATCAATTTGTCTTATTTTGAAAATCATAAATTTGCTTCAACTTGGAGTTTGCCTTTAGGACCACGTGAGATCCAAGAAATTAATGAAATTACTACTACCACTCCCAATAATCCGATCGATGTGATCAAAGATTACATTGGAGCAAAGATTGGACATTTAACTCGGCAAATTAAACCTAGTGCTAACGCTGCGATTATGATTCAACATGCAGATAGTTTAAGTAATAAGTATCTCCATGAAAATGACACCGTAACTAGAATAACTTCGAAAGAATTTGATCAATTTTATAAAAACACCGTTAATATGCCAGCATCATATATGATGCAAGAGTATCAACTAGAGCCAGCGGTTGCAGAACATACTTTGCCGAATTTAATTGCAATTCGTAAGTTTATTAAATTACTTAAACCAGATGAAATTTATATTACAGATATGTCTGTAATTACTGGTTTATTAATGCAAGAAGCAAAGAGGCACACTAATAAAGAGATTTATAGTGATGATATTATTACCACTTTTGCTAAAAATATGGCTAATCGCTATTTGGTAGATGAAAATCATGCAAAAGAAGTCGAAAGATTCGCTCTACATATTTTTGATCGTTTACGTCATGTTCACATGTTAGATGAAAAGGATAGGAAGTTGCTTACCTTGGCAGCGATTGTTGATGATGTGGGGAATTTTATCAATCAATCCAGTCGTTATGAGGAATCTGCGGAAATTCTTAATGCTAATAAATTGATAGGCTTGTCCGAGAAAGAAAATGAAATCGTAAAGGAAATATGCCGCTATCAGACCATTGATGAGGGACCTGGGAAGCCTGATATTGGTGGCCATCATTATCGTAATTTGGATTCTCATATTCAATTACAAGTCGCAAAATTGTCAGCTATTTTAAGAATTGCGATAGCGCTGGACGCCTCCCATAAGCAAAAAATTAAGCAAATAGTAGTCTCACTAAAAAAAGATAATCAATTAATTATTCATGCAAAGACTAATGCGGATATTACTCTTGAGCGTTGGTCATTTAATAAACGTGCAAAATTATTTGAAGAAGTTTTTGGTATTAAAGTTAGTCTAAAACAAGAAGGAATGAACAGATAATGAGTGATAAGCTCTTAAAGCTTGAAAAGCAAGAAACAAAAAAGTATAGAAAGCCTGAATATTACATTAACCGTGAACTTAGTTGGATGGACTTCAATGATCGTGTATTGGAAGAAGCCCGTAATAAGGATAATCCGCTTTTAGATAGAGTTAACTTTTTGGGAATTACTCAAAGTAATGTCGATGAGTTCTTCATGGTTAGAGTTGCTTCATTACATAAGTTAGTTGCGGCAGGGATCACTTCAACCGATGCGTCTGGAATGACCCCACAAAAGCAATTGGATGAGATCAATAAAAAAGAACACAAGGAAGTTGAGAAGAGATATTCAACTTACTCACGCTCACTTTTGCCATTATTAGAAAGTAATAATATTTACATCAAAAATGTAGAAGATTTAAATGAACATCAATATGAATTCATTAGACGTTACTTTTATGATGAACTTTATCCTGTGCTTACTCCAATGGCTGATGATACTAACCGTCCATTTCCATTTATCGCAAATGATTCCTTAAATATTGCAGTTCGCTTGAAAGATACTGAAAATGGTAGTCATGATTATGCAACAGTGCGAGTACCTAATATTTTTAAACGTTTAGTTAAATTGCCTGATGCCGAAAATAGCTTTGTTTTGCTCGAAAACATTATCAAAGAATTTATTTGGCAACTTTTTGATGGGTACGAAGTTAAAGAAGCTGCTACTTTTAGAGCTACTAGAGATATGGACTTAGATGTAGCCGAACGAGATACCTCAGATTTTTTGAGAAGTGTTCAGACTCAATTGAAAGATCGTGAGCATGGTAAGGTGGTCCGTCTTGAAATTGATAAAAACATGGGTGATAAACTTCGGCGCCGTCTTTTTAAAAAATTGAAAGTCAGCGAGAATGAGGTCTATGAAATTAATGGACCAATCGATTTAACTTTCTTAAAGAAAATGTTAGGAGCCGTTCAAGGACATGATGATTTACGCTACAAGCCATTTAAAGGATATGTAGATCCTGATTTGGAATTATCCAGTGATATCTTTGCCAATATTAGAAAACGTGATTATTTAGTTCAACACCCTTATGATTCTTTTGATACAGTCCTTAACTTTATCAAAAAAGCTGCTCATGATGATAAGGTTCTAGCTATTAAAATGACGCTTTATCGTGTATCCGGAAATTCTCCAATTATTAAGTATTTAGGACAAGCAGCCCAAGCTGGAAAACAGGTAACTGTTTTGGTAGAAGTAAAGGCCCGTTTCGATGAACAAAACAATGTCCACTGGGCTAGAACTTTAGAGCAAATGGGATGTCACGTAATTTATGGTTTAAAGGGATTAAAAACTCATACTAAGATTACTTGTGTAATTAGACGAGACGAAGATGGGATTCGCCGTTATTTGCACCTAGGTACGGGAAACTATAATGATGTCACTGCTCATTTCTACACTGATATGGGGCTCTTTACTTGTCGTCGAGATCTAGGAGTAGACGCTACTAACTTGTTTAATATGTTATCAGGCTATTCAAAACCACCGTATTTCAGACAATTAAGAATTTCCCCAGAGCATATTCGTGAATTTATCAACGAAAAGGTAGATAATGAAATTGCAATTGCCAAGGCTGGACGTCATGCTGAAATTCATATGAAGATGAATTCTTTATCCGATCCAGAAATTATTGCTAAGCTTTATCAGGCTTCTCATGCCGGTGTGAAAATTCACTTAATAGTACGTGGCATTTGTTGTTTGAGAACCGATATTCCGGGAATCAGTGATAATATCGAAGTTCACTCAATTGTGGGACGTTTACTTGAACATAGTCGAATCTATTATTTCTATAATGATGGAAATGATGAGATTTATCTTTCAAGTGCGGATATGATGAAACGAAACTTGAACAGAAGAGTTGAAACACTATTCCCAGTTTTACAACCAGACTTAAAACAACGCGCCATTGATATTTACAATAAGATGTGGGAGGACAATGTAAAAGGTAGAATTTTGCATAATGATACTTACACAATGATTGATAGACGCGGAAAAGAAGCCGTCAACTGTCAAGAATTTTTTATTGAGCAAGCTCAAGAAAAGAATGAAGAATTAAAGCAAAGACGCAAGGCTAATGCAAGAAAAATTGAAACTTTTGAAGTTATCAGAAGACAAGATAATGATTTGAAACTCGATGAAAAGAAGGATAATAATGGATAAGAGTTTTATTTTAAAAAAGTTCAAAATTGACAAGCTTTGTATAAAAGTTGATAAAAAACAGTTAATCAAAAAGGGGGAAAAACGCGCTCAACAAATCCCTATTGATAAGATTACGGAATATCATCCTGTAAAACGTAATGCGGTAAAAATGATTTGCGCTCAAGAATCTCACATGATTCCCCAGCTTCTTCCTCTTAGACATAAGAGAATGATGCAAAACTACTTCTCATTTTTACGCGGAACTGTTGAAGTGATGGTCTATGATTTTCTTCATACAGGAAAACAAACCAATATTCCAGTAATGATTTGTGGGGATGCTCACCTTAACAATTTTGGCTTTTTTGCTTCGCCAGAAAGAGATCTTTTATTTGGCTTAAATGACTTTGATGAAGCTCGTGTTGGTAATTGGGAATTTGATTTAAAGCGTTTGATGGTTAGTGCCGATCTAGCTGGTGAAATTAATGGCTACAGTAAGCATGATGTACATAAAATCTTGAAAAAGACAGCCAAGTCTTATAAAAAAGGGATTAAGCATGCCAATAGCTTAAAAGTGCTTAAGCGGTATTACCGTTCTTATAATATTAAAGAATTGCTTGAATTTGCTAAAGACGATAAGCAAATGAGAAAGATTTTGAAGAAAATCGCTAAAAAAGCTCCTCATCACAATTCTAATCAGGTAGTAAAAAAGCACACCGAAATGGTGAACGGTGAATTAAGATTTAAAGTTGATCCACCGAGGGCTAAGAAGTTGAATTCTCAAGAGTATAAGAAGATTCTTGACGCATTTAATCAATATCGTAAAAATGTTTCGCCAGCTATTCGGGTGCTTTTGAGTAACTTTAAAGTAATTGATATTATTCGCTACAGTGTTGGCGTGGGAAGCTTTGGTACTCGTTGTTACTTAGTTCTTTTGAAAGGAAAAGATGGCAGCAACTTAGTTTTGCAAATCAAAGAAGCTGTTCCATGTAAATATGAGCTGCTTAGCATGACTATTGATGAAGCTAAAGCTCAAGAAGCTGCCGAGGGTAAGCGTGTCATTACTGGTCAAGAGATTTTGCAAACTTTCTTCGATCCATTCTTAGGTTATACCAAAACTAGCGATCGTTGCTTCTATGTTCGTCAATTTAGAGATATGAAGGATTCAATTGATTTAACTAAACTTGATAAAAAGAGCTTCGGTGCTTATACTCGGCTATGTGCCTTTGTTTTGGCAGCAGCCCATTATCAAAGCCCAACTGCTCCAATGATTTATGGCTATATCAAAAAGAGTAAGAAATTCTCTAAGAAAATGACCAACTGGGCAGAGGCCTATAGTGAGCAAGTACGTCAAGACTATAAAGCATTTAAAAAATATTTACACCATGCCTGATAAGAAGAGCAGACATAGTCAAGCTCAATCAAAAGAGGGAAAGTAATGACTAAGAGTTTTGTACTAAAAAAATTTAAAGTAGATAAGCTCCGCTTAAATGCTGACAAAAATCAATTGATCGAAGATGGGAAGAAATGTGCCAAAGAAACACCGATAGATGAAATTACTCAATATCACTCGGTGAAGCGCGATGCCGTTGAGATGATTAAGACACAGGAAGCTACCTTAATTCCAGAATTGTTGTCTTTGCGTCATCAAAGAATGATGGAAAATGCTTTTACATTTTTGCGTGGAACAGCTGGAATAATGGAATACGATATTTTGCATGGAAGTAAGGAGTCGCATATTCCAGTGATGATTTGTGGGGATGCCCACCTTAATAATTTTGGCTTTTTCGCGTCGCCTGAACGCCAACTCTTATTTGGATTAAATGATTTTGATGAAACTCGAGTTGGTTCTTGGGAAAATGATCTCAAACGACTGATGGTTAGTGCAAAGTTGATTAGTGAGATTAATGGCTATGATGCAGAGGATACGCGCAAGATTCTTGAAAAAACGGCTAAATCTTATGAAGATGGCATTGAATATGCTAATAATTTAAATTTGCTTGATCGACATTATCTTTCTTATAACATCAAAGATCTCTTAGAGATTGCTAAAGATGATGAGCAAATGATTAAAGTATTAAATAAAATTGCCAAAAAAGCACCTCATCAAAATTCAGATAAGGTGGTAAAGAAATTTACAGAACAAAAAGACGGAAAAATTCAATTTAAAGAGAATCCTCCGCGTGCGCGGCGAATGTCGCAAAAATCCTATGATAAGATTCTTGAGGCATTTGAACAATACCTTAAAAATCTCTCACCTGATATGCAAGTCTTTTTGAGTAATTTTAAGGTAACCGATATTATCCGTTATAGTGTTGGTGTAGGAAGTTTTGGTACACGTTGTTACTTAATTTTATTAAAGGGTAAAGATGATACTAATTTAGTCTTACAAATTAAAGAAGCTCTCCCATCAAAGTATGATTTATTAAAACTAACTGTTGAAGAAGCTGAAAAACAAAGCTTTGAAGAAGGTAAGCGTGTAATCACTGGGCAAAAGATTTTACAAACTTTCTTTGATCCGTTTTTAGGATATACTAAAACTAAAGAGCGAAATTATTATGTGCGCCAGTTTAGAGATATGAAAGACTCAATTGATTCGACTAAATTGGATAAAGAAAGCTTTGCTGCATATGCTCGATTGTGTAGTTTCATTTTGGCAGTGGCTCATTATCAAAGCCCAACTGCTCCCATGATCTATGGGTATCTTAAGGAAAGTAAAAAGTTTTCTAAGAAGATGGCCGATTGGGCTGAAACTTATAGTAAACAAGTGCATGAAGATTATGATGCTTTTGCCAAGTATTTACGCGGTGAAGAGTAAAAAAGAAACGAGTTTGAATTTCGGACTCGTTTTTTTGTTGATTTTGTGGCAATATGGGTAGAAAGGAAGGTTGGGATTAAAATGTTGAATTTAGTTGTAATTGATCTTGGGTCAAATTCTGTCAGAATGAAGATTTCTGAAATAGATAATTATGGTAGTTTCAATGTAATTGGCTATCAAAAAGAGTATGTACGTTTGTCTGAAAATATGGGAAAAGAAAAGACGCTTAAAAAAGAACCTGTTGAACGTACAATCAAGGCCTTAAAAAAGTTTAAGAGTAGATACAGTAAGTTAGAGAATACTAAAATTCGGGCAGTAGCTACAGCTGCAGTTAGACAAAAAAGCCACTAATCAAAAGGAATTTTTGGATTTGGTTGAAAAGGAAGTGGGCTTAAAATTAGAAGTAATTGCTGGAACCACTGAAGCTTATTTGGACTATTTAGGGGTAGTTAATACTCTCCCAGTAAAAAACGGTTTAATTATGGATACTGGTGGTGCTTCTACAGAGCTGGTTTGGGTTAATAACGGCAAGTGTTCTGAAAGGGTGAGCTTGCCAATTGGGGCAGTCCTTTTATCGCAGAATTTTAATTTAACGGATGAAATTAAAGCGAGCGATTTGTATCAGGCGATGAATTTAGCAGGCAGAACGATTTCTTCTACCAATTGGCTAAGTAAGGTTCATAATTTACCCTTGATTGTTTTGGGTGGGAGCAATCGGACAATCGCTAAGATTCATCGTCGAGAAATGACGACAAATGTGGATGATCTGCCGGATATTCATGGGATGCACTTATCAACGCAATATATTTTTGATTTGATTACTAAGTTGATTTCTTTAGATAAAGAAGGACGTACTCAAATTCCGGGTCTTTCTAAGAGTAGGGCAGATGTTATTGTTGGAGGATTAATTCCATTAAGTATAGTTTTACGTAATTTACAAATTGGTGAAGTAATTTTCTCAAATCATGGTCTACGTGATGGTTTACTGTATGAATTTTTAGCAAAAAGAACAATTTAGCAAATAAACAGAGCTTTGAGTTACAGAAGCTCTGTTTTTTGTATTATATTGTTACAAATATTACATAATTGCGGTTTATGTTACTAATATTACGTAATTTTACAAAATGCAACATTATTTTAATACTTAGGTGACTTCTCTGTTATGGTTCTGCAATTTTCTGCTTGTATTATAAATACTGAAAGTTGATTAAAGAACAAGTTAGAAAAAACATTATATATTTAGAACTTAGACTAAAAAGGAGAAAATCATTGAAAGCTAAATCTATCTTAGTAAAATCTATTGCCGTAACTGCTCTTTCAGTTTCAGGCTTAGTTGCAATCAATAATATGAATTCACAAACTGCTCATGCTGCTGTTGTTCAAAACGACAGCTCAGTGTTTACAGCTCAAAGTGCAACTACTGTTTACAACAACTATGAAAATCCAGTTGCTACCGGACAAACTTTACCAAGCAACTCAGACTGGAAGATTATTAAGACCGCTTATGATTCAAAAGGACAAAAGTGGTACGATTTAGGTAAAAACCAATGGGTTAAAGCTAACGAAGTTGTAAAGCACGTAAAGCATACTCAACCTCAAGCTCAACCAACTCAAAATACTCAATCTACCCAAACTTCTTCAGCAGTAACTGCCTCACAAAAGCAAACTTATTCTGCGCCACAAACTACTCAAAAGTCTTCATCTACTTACACTTCAAGTGCTAGTGGTTCTGAAGCTAGTGCTAAGGAATGGATTGCTAGTCAAGAATCTGGTGGTTCATATGGCTCAAGAAACGGTCAATACATTGGTAAGTATCAATTGTCTGCTTCATATTTAGGTGGTGACTACTCAGCTGCTAACCAAGAAAGAGCTGCTGATAATTATGTTAAGAGCCGTTACGGTTCATGGTCCGCTGCTAAGAGTTTTTGGCAATCAAACGGTTATTATTAAAAAGCATTAATTCTAATAATTTAAGATAAACACTCATCAAATGATGGGTGTTTATTTTTATCAAAGTTGAACTTACTTACTTTAAGTAATATACTATTAATGTTGTAAAAATAATGTTTAAGTAAGAAGTGAAAAAATGAACAACAAAATTTATATGGATAATGCCGGCACGTCGCCAATGGCTCCGGAAGTTGTAAAGACAATGACTGATATGATGACCAATGTGTTTGGTAATGCTTCAGCTACCAACTTTTATGGACGTGAAGCAAAGCGGGTCTTAGAAGACAGCCGTCATGTTTTGGCCAAATCAATCAATGCTGATGATAAGGAGATCATTTTTACTAGTGGTGGAACCGAAAGTGATAATACCGCTATTATACAAACAGCACTTTCTCGTCAAAATGAGGGTAAGCACATTATTTCAACTAAGTTTGAACATGAAGCTGTCTTGCGTCCCCTTGCACGTCTAGAAAAGATGGGCTTTGAAGTAACATATTTAGATGTTGATGAAAATGGTCAAATCAATTTAGATGATTTAAAGAACGCACTTCGTCCAGACACTATCTTAGTAACTATCATGATGGTAAATAATGAAGTTGGTAGTTTAGAACCAATAAAAGAAATTGGAGAAATTGTTGCTCCTACTAATGCTTGGTTCCATACTGATGCAGTTCAAGCCTATGGCGAAGTACCAATTGATGTTAAAGATATGAAAATTGATCTTCTTTCAACTTCAGCACATAAGTTAAATGGTCCAAAGTTGCTCGGCTTTTTGTATGAACGGGATGGAATTAATCTTCCTTCATTCTTGTTAGGAGGAGATCAAGAATTGAAGCGTCGTGCAGGAACTGAAAATGTGCCCGCTATTGCCGGATTTGCAAAGGCAGTAGAATTACATTCAAATAAGGCCATTTTAGCAAATGAAGAACGTTATTTAAGTTTTAAGCATGCTTTAGTTAATGGCTTAAAGAACAATGGCATTGACATTGAAGTGAACGGAAATATTGAAGATCATATGGCTCCTCAAGTTATTAATATTTGGTTCAAAGGAATTCGTAGTGACGTTTTATTGACTAATCTCGACTTGGCCGGAATTATTGGTGCAGCTGGTTCAGCATGTACTGCTGGCTCGCTCGATCCTTCACATGTTTTAATAGCTATGTATGGCAAGGATAGTCCCCGAGTTTGGGAATCATTAAGATTTAGTTTTAGTATTGAAAACACTATCGATGAAGTAAACACAGTGGTTGAGACCCTAACTAAAATTATTAAGCGTTTAAAGAAATAAAATATAAAATGGTCATATTGAATTATGACCATTTTTATTTGTGAAAAAATTCTTTTATTTTTCCCAGTTTAGTTGTATAATATATATTAATAGGGAATAAGTTATAGATTATGCATTTTATTTAAATATATAGGTTTACCTTACTAGCTTTCATATAACATTTCTACTACCTAGATTTATATGGAGGTATTATTGATTTGTTAAGTATTGTAAAAACTAAACCTTTTTGGATGGCTACTATCATGACTCTCACGTGTTCAATTGCGGGGATTTTTTTGGCAAAACTGCCGTATGTCAATTTAATTGGCGCTTTAGTAATTGCACTTTTGCTAGGAATTAGCTTACAATTGCTGCCTGCGAGGATTCAAAAAGAATCCCAAGCCGGGATAGGGTTTATTTCTAATAAATTTTTGAGATTGGGAATCATCTTGCTGGGCTTTCGCCTTAATTTAGAAAAGCTAGCCAGTGCGGGTGTGAAAACCATCTTAGTGGCCGCAATTGCTGTAACCACTACGATAGCTCTTACTTTTTGGTTAAGTAAGAAGTTTGGGGCAGAGGATGAATTGGCTGCTCTAACTGCATGTGGATGTGGCGTCTGTGGAGCCGCCGCGGTAATGGGAGTTTCTCCTCAAATTGAGGCTGAAGATGAAGCTCGCAAAAGAGAAAATGAAGTTCTAGCTGTTGCGGTTGTTTGCGTAATGGGAACTGTCTTCACGTTGCTAGAAATTGTATTAAAGCCAATTTTGGGATTAAGCGATGCTCAATTTGGTATTGTAACTGGTGGTTCTCTTCATGAAATTGCACACGCGATTGCAGCCGGAGGAGCTTTTGGCGACATTAGTTTGGATAGTGCTTTGATTATGAAATTATCTCGCGTAATTCTTCTGGCTCCGGTAGCTTTAATTATTGGAATTTGGTATCAACGCCGTCTTACTAAAAAAGCAGTGAGAACCAGTGCAAGTGAACCAAAGAAATTACCTGTTCCATGGTTCTTGGTAGGCTTTATTGGAACGAGTATCATGGGAACATTTTTACCATTTTCAGCAGGAGCAATTGATGCTTTAGTGCAAATTGCTTATATTTTCTTAGGAATGGCAATGGCGGCTTTAGGGATGTCAGTGAACTTCAAGGTTATCTTTCAACGTGGAAAGGCAGTCTTTGGAGCTGCAGCAATTAGCTCAACTGTCTTGTTAGTTTTGATGATTGTCATGAGTAAGGTGCTATTTTAGATAAAGATTTTAAAAAACAATCCATTTGAAGTAGATGGATTGTTTTTTTGTGCATATATTTCTAAAGTATTGACGAATAAAAAGCTAGTGATAGCATGAAAAATGTAGTCAAACATGAATTAGTTTCAAAAGGAGTAAAAATGAAAAAGGGAATCATTGCATTAGGAATAAGTTGTTCACTATTGGGAATATTTTCAACTTGAAAACGAAAGCTATAACAACGATTACTACAGAAGATAGATCAAATTCAAGAAAGTGAAATTAATGAAAACAAGAAAAATTCTAACTATTTTAAGCGTGGGTGCCCTTGGTGCAACTTTGACCGCATGTCAAAACACAAATAAGAAAACTAAGGTCACTTCTGCTCCTAAAACCAGCAAAATTAGTGTGAAGAAGAATATACCTCACAAGTCGAATAAACCAGGAAATTTGTCACCTAATGGTTTAACTCCTCGGCAAAATGCAAGTGTAATTACCGTATACGGCAGTGAAAAATATGGTAAGGATTGGACAAAGACGCTGAATAAGGCTGAAGAATCAAATTTGGATATTTCATTTCATAGCCGAGATGATTTTTCTGGAATTGATAAGGGTGAAGGTTACGTTTATCAAGTTGCTCCAAAGGGTAAGAGTAGTGATACTTACTACACTTTAGATGGGAATGGGAGCAGTCAAGACATCTATTTCTATCAAGGAAATCACTATCTAGGCAGTGCGACTATCAAGGATATCGTCACTTATTTGAATAAACTCAACAGAGATGATGTTGTGAATAAGCTAGCTGGAAGGGCTAAGATTGGTAATCAAGAAGCTGATTCTGGTACCGACGATTCTGATTCAAGCAGTCATAAGAATGGCAAGAGCAACATTCCGGGGGATGCCGGGGAATTTACGATGCCAAGTAATATGCAAGGTACTTGGTATGGGTATTATGGAGATAGCTTGGAAGAAATTACGATTGGTGCGCACACACTTAAGAATCAAGGTGGCACTTATCAACTTCATAAACAAAGTAGAGATTATGATGCGAAATATTCTGAGTCTGTGTTTAAACAAACTGAGCATATCTTAAGGACAGTTTCATATAAAAATCCAAATTATGACTTTGATGGAATTGGAACTCAAGGTTGGGTTCAGCCAACTGGTGGCACCGATGTTTATGCACCCCATACTGAAGCTGGCCAAGCTGTAATTGTAAACTACAATACTAGTGGAGGATTCCGCTCACTCTTGTGGAAGTCACGAGAGTTAGCTAAGAAGAATAAGAATACTCACTTTAGAGATCTTAAGCAACTTGGCGCCTACATTAACGATAGTGATGACGATGATTCGGATGATTAAATACCTATTTTTAGTTAAATAAGCAATTTCATTTTCTAGTCCATTTTACTTGAAGAAAGCGCCTTAAATTAATTATGATAGAAGTATAAGTATAAATTATTTAAGAGGCGTTAATTATGATTTCTAAAAAAATTACTGCTGGTGTGATGATAACCTTAGCTGCTTTTAGTTTAGCTGCCTGTCAAAATTCAAGTAAATCAAGTTCTACTTCTTCAGCTCCCAAAAGTTCTCAAGTGAAAAAAACTACTCTTAAAGCAAGCGATTTAACTGCTCAACAAAATGCAAGTGCAATCACTTACTATGCTGCTCAAACTTATGGTGGCAGATGGAAGAAGACTTGGAATGCTGCTAAAAAAGATGGTTTGGTCATTTCTTTTCGCAATCGGAATGCTTTCTCCTTTATTGACAAGGGAAAAGGTTATGTATATCACGCTGCTCCTAAGCGCAAATCAAGTAAAACTTACTACACTATGAAGGGTGCTAATGCAAGTGAACGCGTTTACTTTTATGAAGGTAAAAGCTATCTAGGGACTCGAAGTCTAAAAGGAATTGTTAAAGAAATTAATCAAGACAAGCAGGTCCAACAAGTTAAGAATTTGGCTAAAAAGACCAAGATTTCGCGTGAAGCTATCGATAGCGGTGCAGATAATAATTCTAAGTAAAATAAAACCTAGGTTCTAAGAACCTAGGTTTTTAATTATCAGTGTAAACTTGTAAAGAAAGTAATTAATCCGAAGATAATTCCGGGGAAGTTGGCGATAAATAGTGGCCAATCTTTCTTTTCTCTCAAAATGGCGTATAGCACCCAAATAGTACAGTTAATTGCTGCTACTAGGGGCTGAATAGGATTACCATATTGACCATGTAAATTGTTCATAATCTGAGGGACATAAGAGACATACATCAAAACTGATAGGACTGATCCAATTCGACCAATCGTTAAAACAGTTTTATCATCTAATGATTTTAATTTTTTCAACAAATCACTCCTTTTTTACATTTTAATGAAAAAGCTCTCTAAATGCAAAAATAGTAAAATGTAGAAGAGGTGAAAAATTATGACGAAGTATGTACTAGCACCAGATTCATTTAAAGAAAGTATGACAGCAAAAGAAGTTTGTGAGGCTATGGAAAAAGGCATCCTTAAAGCCGATCCAACTGCTGAAATTGTAAAAGTTCCCATGGCAGATGGAGGCGAAGGAACTGTTGATTCATTAGTTGATGCAACGCATGGCAAGCGCGTTTATTTAAATGTAAAAGGACCTTTGAATCAAAAGGTTCAAGCTTATTATGGAATTTTGGGCGATAAGAGGACCGCAATTATTGAAATGGCTAAAGCTAGTGGATTAGAGCTGCTTACTCCTAATTTACGCAATCCTGCCAAGGCCACTACTTATGGAACTGGTCAATTAATTAAAGATGCTCTTGATCAAGGGATGAAGAGAATAATTATTGGTCTTGGGGGAAGCAGTACTAATGATGGGGGCGCCGGAATGGCGCAGGCTTTAGGTGCACATTTGCTAGATGAGAAAGGAAATGAACTCGCTCCAGGAGGCGGTCAGCTAAATAAGCTGGCGAAAATTGATATTTCTGAGCTCGATCCGCGGATTCAAGCTCCTCAAATTATCCTAGCAAGTGATGTCACCAATCCTTTAACTGGTAAAAATGGGGCTTCGTATGTCTTTGGAAAACAAAAAGGTGCCAATGCATCCTTAATTGAACAACTAGATCAAAATTTATCCCATTATGCGCAGATTATTAAACGTGATTTGGGTAAAGCTATCGAAAATCTCCCAGGCTCTGGTGCAGCAGGCGGACTTGGCGCCGGACTGATGGCTTTTACTAATGCTCAAATGGAAAAAGGAATTGATTTAGTGATTAAGTTAACTCATCTGGAAGAGAAGATTCGTCACGCTGATTATGTTTTTACTGGAGAGGGAGGAACAGATTTTCAAACCAAATTTGGTAAGACGCCTTATGGAGTTGCTCAACTCGCTCAAAAATATCAAAAACCAGTCTTTTCTTTAGCAGGGTACTTAGGTGATGGTATTGATGATCTGTATCAATATGGTTTTACGGCTTTCTTTGGCATTTTAGCGCAAGCAAGTAGTTTGGAAGAAGCTTTAAAGAATGGTCCAGAAAACGTGGAACGAACTACAGAAAGCATCGTGCGCACCTTAATGTGTTAGGTTGATTTTGTTGCTTTACATAGGATTAAGAGATAGGGTTAGAGTAGAAGCGCTTTTAGTAAAATAGAAGGGGCGTAAATACGATGACTAAACATAGATTTAATGTTGGTAAATGGTTACCAAGTGATCAAGAATTTGAAAATCAGTGGTTGAAGAAGGTTTATAAAGAAGCTGAAAGTGAGGAAAATCAGCACCTTTTGCCACCTGTGCAAGCTTTGAAGGAATTAATTGAATCAGATCGCTACATTTGGAATTTAGTCCATATGATGTTTGCGGAGATCCCAGTTAAAGATGTTAATGAGCCTAATGGTGCGCCGCAAGTACGCGATTATGAGCAACTCTTGTTGGTAATTAACCGGATTATTCAAAGAGCGCCAGAGTTTAATACGACTGGATTAGTAGGCACTCCATTGAACGCTGTTTTAGACTATCCAATGGGCACGCGTGCAGGTTATGTTTTGTTTAATAATCCTAAAGTGAACGAAAAATTTAAAGGAATTTTGGATTATTGGGGTCATTACTTGCAAAGTGAGGATTCAACTTATGTTTTGAATACGAGTGATAAAGGATGGCTCTCTCCTTACGCTCAAAAAGAGATGGCTGAAGAAGCTGGTGGAGAGAACTTCCTGGATATCTTTAATGTGCGGTCTCGGGATGTTACACAGAAGTATGGTTTCAAGTCTTGGGATGACTTTTTCACCCGAACCTTTAAATCTGGAGTACGTCCAGTAGCAGGAGCTGATGATGAAAACGTCATTGCGAATGCCTGCGAGTCTGCTCCTTATCGAATTGCGCATGATGTGCCGATGAAGGCAAAATTCTGGATTAAAGGACAGCCATATTCTTTGATAGATTTGCTTCATAATGATCCGTGGACGTCGAAGTTTGAAGGTGGGACACTTTACCAAGCCTTTTTGAGTGCCCTCAGTTATCACCGCTGGAACAGTCCTGTGAGCGGGAAAATTGTGAAGGCATATAATCTTGATGGTTCGTACTATGGGGAAGCTTTGAGTCAAGGTTTTGAAAATCCACGTGGTGCTGATCCCGTTGCAGCCAATGATTCGCAAGCATTTTTGACCTCAACTGCTACGCGCGCTGTGATCTTCATTCAAGCAGATAATCCTAAAATCGGCCTGATGTGCTTTGTGGCCGTGGGGATGGGGGATGTTTCTAATAATGAAATTACAGTGCGTATTGGGCAGCACGTAAAAAAGGGTGATCAATTAGGGATGTTCCACTTTGGCGGGTCGACTCATGTGCTCTTGTTCAGACCAGGAGTAAATGTCATGTTTGATCTGCATGGCCAAGAACCCGGTTTAGATACACACAACATTAAAGTCCGCGATATTATTGCTCGCGTTGAATAAAGCAATTCTTAATTTTTTCCTGATATACTTTCTTTAAAAAGGAGGGATTTCAGTGAAAAAGCTAGGTAAGATGAGCTTGAGCGCCTTATTTGTTAGTGCTTTTGCGGCAGTAGTTGGAAAATTGTTGACTGACAAAGTTGATAAAGATAATAAATAGAAAAAATATCTAAAATTAATGAGTTGAAGCATCAACTCATTTTTTATTTTTAGTGCTAATTTTCACAAGTGCTATTAATAGCATAATAAAATATAAATGTTACAATTTGAATTATAAAGGTTAGAAATTAGCAATTAATATATAAAAAGATGCCTATTGTTCCTTGTATGAGCAAATCGGCTTTTTTTGTTTATAAAACTAACTTTTTATAAATAGATGTGTTTTTATTGATATATTTAATACTAATTTTGGATGAATATAAGAAATTAGGGAGACTAAATTTTGACAATGAAAAATAGAATAAAAAACATGGAATCTAGAAAAGAAAGATATTCCATTCGTAAGTTAAGTATGGGGGCTGCTTCTGTACTAATTGGACTTACCTTTATGAATATGGGGAGTACTCATCCTGTATCTGCTGCAACTCAAAATCCTGAAGTAGTTGCAACTAAGACGACTCAAGTAATGAAGGAGCAAAAGCCAAGTAAAGCTCCTTCAGCTGCAGCTACTGAGACTACCGCTAAAAATACGCCGGTACCTTCGACTAAGACTGAAAATAATAAAAAGGTTTCAGTTAAGGCCGCTCAAGCTAGTACGTCTACTTCACAATCAACGCAAAAGCAGACTTTAACTGTTCCTAAAAAATCATCTCAAATGACGCGAATTTCAAAAGCTGCCATTAGTGAGCAAAAGACGCAAGACACTACTATTAAAAACGTTGATCTTAGTGGAACATTGAGCGAAATGAATTCCAATATTAATCTTAAACAGGGTACGACATTTAATATTAGTGGCAATTTTTCTAATAATGGTTTTGAAGTAAATAGTGTGACAGATAATCAAGGAAATCATGTAAATTATTCTGATAAAGATGGGAAATTAGCACTTGATTTTTCAAAATCGATAAATTTGATGTATAACTCTAATCAAAACAATCCTTATCAAATTCCTACTTTTAAAGATTTGGATATTGATTTATCTAATTTAAAGCCATCGGATTTAACGACAAAGAATAATATTACTACTTTGAACGATAATTACGATTTAACTTCTAAATGCACCTATAATGGCACTAATACTATTGCACCTATGTATCAAAGTGTAGGTAAAATAATTTCAGTAGATGAAAACAATAACCAACTTTTATATCCGTTTACCAGAGTTTACAACACTTCTAATGTAAATAATGATACAGGTGATTTTAAGACGATTTTATCTGCAGATGATATAGGTAATCTTAATACTCCCTTGACAGTTACTTTGCCAAAAATATCAGGGTATTCGGCAGTTAATGATGCTGGTACCCCAATTGCTTCAATAACTGTAAACAATATTTTAAAGAATACGGTGGTGAAGTATAAAAAGAATAATCCAACAGAAGCTGGGAATCTAAATATTTATCCAATTACTGATATGTCTACTACTACACCATCAGTAATGACGCCTATTGAAAGCATCCCTTTAAATCAGAACATCACCATTAATTTTGATACTACTTCTGTAGCAAATCTTAATAAAAAGTTGCCCCTTGATAATCAACATGCTCGATACAATATCATAATCGATCAAACAGGAAGACGTATTTCAAGTATTGATTTAAATACTATTACCGATAAATCAAAAGATATCAATTTATTCTTAGTACGCAATTCAATTGATCCGCAAACGATTCAGGTCTCTGCTGGAAAAAGTAAGGGTGTAGATATAAATAGCGAAAATAATTACGAACTCTTTAATGAAAATGGTAAATTTGTTGCATACAACGTTAAAGATACACTTGCTGATTCCGATCAAAATCACATAGTAGATGACATTGATATGAGTATTTCGAATGGATCAGAAGTTCTTTATCCAACTGGTATTACGTCAATTCCTAACTCTGGGGATGCGGATTTTACTAATATGATGGGGACTTTTAATCCAAATACTGGTAAATATAACCCAATTACTATTCAAGCATACAGCCAAAATGGAAGCCGAGTTATTGGAAATTGGCAATTACAACTAGGGGATTCAACTTATGATGGGGGATATAAAAACATCATCCATGTAACTTTCACTTCCACTGATAAAACTTATCAAGGCCCAGTTCAACCGATTTATATTGAAGGTTCTAGTGATGGTGGTCCCAATCCGATGATTGCCACAGTAAATGCCACTGTCACTTTACAAGATGCTTCAGTGAAGTTTGTTGATCTTAATAAGGCTCATCCGCAAAATTTGGCTAAATATGATGAAACCGCTCAAGGAGCAGTTGATAATCAAATTAGTTTCAAGATTCCAGTTAAAGATCAAATTAAGAAACTTGAAGACTTAGGTTATAGTTTGGTTTCTGATAATTTTGATAATGGAAACAAATACTATAATGACGACAATACCAAGAATCAATTCGTAGTATATGTAAATCATAAATTAGGAATCACCCCAGAAAATGTTAGTGTTAAACGGACGATTAATTATCACGGTATTTTACCTAATGGCAAAATAGTTGCAGTTAATGGTTCACCTCAAGGGCACAGTACTGACACGCAAACGACTAACTTTACTCGCAATGCCGTCGTTGATGAAGTGATTAAACAAACTGTCGGTTATGATACGAATGAAGATTTAACTACTCCGACAGTCACTATCCAAGATGGAGATCGCGCCTGGGTTCCTCTGCATCAAAGTCTTTCTCAAGTAGATTCGCAAACTCCCGATAAAGTAAAGGCCCCCGATGGTAACACCTTTACTTCAGTTAATATAAGTATCGTCCCGCAGTTGACGATTTTTCCAAATAGCAAGAACACTACTGTGCTTGTAACTTATAAGCGTGAGATTGGGAAGGCTAACTTGCTCATCGTTGATGAAGATAACGATATGAAGCAAATTGAACTTTCTGGAATTCAAACTAATTTTGATAGTGAAGGCAATGTGGGCACGCCAATTAGCTTTGGTAACACTGCTGCTTCAGTAAAAAGTTTGGAAAATAAGGGCTATATTTATGTTTCTACCACTTTTAAACCTGGGACTGACTTCGATGATCTTAATGATAAAAATGGCGATTCACAGCAATATCTGATTGTGATGAAGCACGGGCAAGTGGCTGCAACTTCTGAAAATCCACATGGTGTTGATCCAAGTGAGTTGACTAAACAATATACTTCGACGGTTTATTATCAAACACGCAGCGGTGAAAATGTTGCTCCAGAAAGTTCTCAAACTTCTACTTGGACCAGACATCTCACAGTAGATGCAATCAATGGTGACATCATTAAAAATGGTCAATATGATACTCCATGGACTCCAAATAAAACATATTATGATAACTTTGCCGTGCCAAGTGTTAAAGGATATACAGTTGAGCCAATCACCAAGGATGGCGTTCACATTACGTCTTACATTCCTGGTCAAAAGATGGTCCAAAAGGACTTAACCGATGTTGTTTATTATGATCTCATCCCTGTGATTGAACAAGGCTCGATTAGAGTGAGTGTTCATGATGTTCACACTAACCAAGATTTGCCCAAATATGGCAAATATAGCGGCATAGAAAACGTTGGAACTAAGTTTACTTATAACACACCAAGCATAATTGCCGAGTTAACTAAGGTAGGTTACACAGTTCTTAATCCAACCATCGTTATTCCAGATCAAATTTCTAAGGGCAATCAAAACTTCATTATTTATGTTGATCACAAAGTAATTCCAGTTACTCCAGAAAATCCTGGCAATGGTTTAACTGCAAAGGATTTGGAAAAATCAGTCACAGAAACAGTTACCTACCTTGTTGATGGCGATCAAGCTTTAGCTCCAAAGGTTCATCTTGTAACTCTTCACTTTCCTGGCAAAGCATATTACGATTCTGTAACTAAGAAGTGGACTGATGCCAGCGGGAAAGAATTAGCAAATCAAGCTGACAATATTACTTGGACAGCAACTAATGGTCATGACTTTGACACTGTTGTTTCACCATTGATTAGCGGCTATCGCGTCATTAACGTCAGTGGCAATTATAATGATAGCCAAGGCAATGTTAAAGAAATCACGTCCATCAATCAAAACTCTGAAAATATCGCTGTTGTCGTAACCTATGCCAAGATTCCTGTGGTTCCAACTAAGTCTGTTCAAAATGCGCAATTAATCATTCGTGATGTCACTCCTGGCCAAAAAAAGGAATTAGGCAGCTTTAGTCAAGCTGGTTATGAAGGAGATCCAATTGGCTTTAAGGATGCTTCTGAATTAGTGCAAGACTTGCTTAATGAAAACTATGCCTGGGATAGTGCAAGTTATAATGGCGAACCGCTTAATGCTAAAAAATACGACGAAATCGCTTTTGGCAAATATGATAATCTTTCAGATAAACAAGATCCAACTCAAAAGTGGATCATTAACTTAATTCATCGCACAACTCCAGTTTCAATGAAGCAGACGGTGACTCGCGATGTCAAATATGTTGATGAACAGGGGCATGAAATGCCAGGTTTAAGCCCAGTTCATCAAGAGGCTAACTTCCAAGGAACTGGCTATAGTGATGAAGTTACTGGCAAATGGGTGACTGTTAAAAATGATAAGATCATTGGTTTGACCCAAGGCTTGACATGGACTCCCGATAAAGATGTCTTTAATGCTATTGGTGCTAAGAATGCGGCTGGATATCATGTGGTTTATATCAGTAGGGAAGGTATCAGCGGGTTTAATGTCAACCAAGATGGTGCGCTTACTGCACAAACTGTAACTCACGCCACTCCAAGTTCAACTATTAGGGTAGTTTATGCGGCAAATGCCAAAATTCCAACGGATACGACTGGCTCAATCACCTACATTGACGATACTACGGGCGATATTCTTGAAAGTGCAAGTTTCGGCGGGGATGTTGGTAGCAAGATCGATTACAGCACCGCCAAGACAATTGCCTACTATGAAGGAAAGGGCTATAACTTAGTTTCTAGTGATTTCCAAAATGGTCAAGAAATTTATCAAAAAGATTCAAAAGCCAATATTTTTGAAGTTCACTTTACCCATAAAATGGATAGCCAAAATGTGAAAAATATCATCACTCGTGATATTACTTACATTTATGAAAATGGCACGCAAGCTGCTGCACCCGTTCATCAAGAGTTTACCTTTACTGGAAAGACAGCCACGGATGAAGTAACTGGCAGTAAGAAGACAAGTTGGAGCGTTTCAACGCACAAGTTTGACGATACACAGCCTATTGATACATCTAACTATCAGATCATTAACGTGCGTGAAGTTAACACTTCAGCTAAGGTTAATATGGAAAATGGTGTGGTTGCTTCTCAGCAAGTCACTCCAACTAGTCAAGATAGCCAGGTTATCATTACTTTAGCTAAGAAAGCAATCATCCCAACACCAGTTGAAAACGGGACTGTCGTTGTTAACTACATTGATCAAACTGAGGGTAAGGTGCTTGAAACTAAGATTTTAACTGGTAAAACTGGCACTGAAGTAGATTACAGTCCAATTTCAACCATTAAGAATTACACGGATAAAGGCTATATTCTTGAAAAAGACGGCTATCCAACTCAAGATGTTTGTTATCCTGATGGTAATAAGGTCTATGAGATTGACTTCGTGCACGGGACTACTACTAAGACTTCTTCAATAACCGGTACGCAAGCGGTTCGTTATCAAGGTGCTGGCAACTTAACTCCAAAGGACAATGTTTCAACGGTGAAGTTTGAAGATAGCATTACCTATGACAAGGTCACGGGTAAAGTTATTAAAGATAGTGGCTGGACTAGTCCGCAAACTTATAAGATTGTGGCAAGTCCAACTGTTGAAGGATATACTCCGGATAAAGCTAAAGTTGGTGGGGAGATAGTTTCTGTTGATAAGGATGGTAAGGGCAATATCGATCGGAATTACCTTGTTGTTTATACCAAGAATGCAACACCAACTCCACACCCAGATAATCATCAATCAACTTCACCAGTAACGCCAAAGCAGACTCCGCAACAACCACAAACGTCACAGACACCATCTCAAAAGCAAAATACTAATAATCCTAACCCAACTCCTCAAAATAATGTGCCAACTACGCTGCAGACTTCTACGAATTCTACGCCATCAAAGAAGCCAACTCCTAAGAAGGCGGTAAATGGTAAAAAGTACACTCCGGTTTCTCACAAGACTCCTACTATCAAGGAAAATAAAAAGCTAATTGCTACAAAATTAAAGCGTGTAAATGCCAATAAAGTAGAATTCAGTCACCTCATTCAAAAGATGAAGCAGGATACGAATCAGAATAGTAGCTCAAAGAGTATTAAAGAAAAAGGCGAAAAGGTAACTGTCAAATCTAAGAAGATACTTGCTACACCAAAGCTCGCTACAGCAAATAAGATCGCTAATAGGAAGTTGAAGAATCAGCGTGAATTGCCTCGGACTGGGGCTAAGAACGATACTTTAGCAGGTGATGTAGGCTTAGCTATTTTAGCCACAAGTTCGGTAATCTTATCAAGCTTGCTTGGAGTAGGTCGCAAGAGAAGAAGATAAATTAATTTCATGCTAATTACTATCACAAATGGATAGCTTTCAGACTTGATCTCGATAAATAGTCGAGGTCAAGTTTTTGTTTTTTGGAGGGATGTAAGTAAAAAACAACAATTTTGAATTACCATTTCAAGTTGAAAGTATTAACGAAAATCAAACAAGTTTTTATATGATTAGTGGCTATGGGCAAACTGATACACACAGAATTGATGAAGGGGATTTACGTGCTCATGCTTATGGCGCTAAATTAAATGTTGTTTGGACAATTGGAATTAAGAAAGATGGTAAAATTTACTTTAAAACCATTCATGATACAATCGGCATCCCTTATGAAAGAAGACATAGTGATGAATAATAATCAATTAATGGATGAAATGATGAATAATTTTAAAAAAAGTAAGGTCTCTGAACCTGTTGATTCATCTGATTTTCAAGATGGTGAATAACCATCTTTTTATTTTATCTTTAAATTGTTATGACATGTCATGACAAAAAAGAACCGCAAAGAAAAAGATTGAACAAAAATTCAATCTTAAGCGATTCCTTTTATAGCTAAAAGGAGAAAACATGCTCAGGAACGCTTTTGCATGATCCCCATCCACATATTATCGATGAGAATCACAAAAAAACGTCTTGAACTTTATAAACTGATTTCTATTTATGTATTTATTTCAAACTCATAATTACGTCTTTGACACCATAATTGTAGAAATATGGGAATGATATTTGAAGGTTGAATTGTTATTAGTAGGGATGAAATTGTTATTTAATTCTACTGTACGTTAGCCTTGATTAGTGGTACCAGTTTCTTTGAGATTACGCATTTGAGCTTTTAATGTACGATATAAATCATTAATAAGTATTTTTTTGGTTAATACGGTATGGTTTTTTGCATATTTATCATTATGTAGAACTGATTCAGCTGTTCGTTTTTGCCAGTACATATAGTTTGCATTAGGTTTTACATATGCTTTTCCATTTTTACTGTAAAGTATACTTCCGTTGTCAAAGTGAACATTCTTTGCAGGAGAGCCTGTTCTAATTAGGTAATCGTAATCAGCTTTACGAATAAATGATGATCCGAAGCCACCATTTTGATAACCTGAAATTACTGGTACAAATTGATCTAATTTACCGTGCTTTTCACGACTTGGGAATGTAACTGAATTGTGATGTGTAGGAATAATAAAAACGGATGAAGGACAATCATACCCAACATCTGTTACTTCATAACCGCTATCTTTAGTTCCACTAATATCATATGTCGGCAATTGTTTTTTGCTTTTGATTACATTCGGGCGCTTAAATACAGATGAATTTCCTAATGCTATAGAATCACCATCATTTAAATACATATAATATTTACGACCATTAATAGTTGCTGTTCCAATTGTTGTAACTATGCCATAATTTTCAACACCACCTCCACCAAAAGTATCAAAGCTAATATTTTCATTCATATTGTCCCATCCAGATCTGGTGTGAGGATTTTTGTACCAATGGAATTTTACAGAATTTTTTCCAGTATAATTTAAGTAAGGTGTTACAATATTTGCACGGCGTAGTTCATTGTATGTAGTATCTTGATCATAAACAATATGACCTGTGTCAGGTGATTTCATAGTAGTTGCAGCACTAACAATTTGAGTAGATGTATTAGCTGTAACACTTCCAATTCCTACAAACATAAGAGCTGATGCCATAACCGTTAACAATTTTTTATTCATTTTAAAATATCTCCTTTTAATAATCAGTATATCATTTAAATGATAATTTTTTTATTTTTACATAAAAATCAGTTTTTTCGCAGAATGTTGCAAGTTTGCACACCCGATGAATAGAAGGTAAAAATAAGATTTATATGTAAACTTGTTTGAAAAACTATTAGTTGATTAGGATATAATAATTGAGAACTGCAAATAAGAATGCACTTTGATTTTTCGACCGAAATAGGAAAGAGTTCCATAAACCTATTATTTTTAAAATCTAAGAAGGGTTGAAAAAATGCATTTTTTGAGCAATTCTAAAAAGAAAACGCGGTTAACCCTTTTAACAGTTGCGGTAATGGGAGCAATGATTGGTGTTGGTAGTCAAATGATTACTAATACAAGCCCATTTACTCAAACCGTATTTGCTAAAAAGAAACCGCCAAAAAAGAAAAAAACTAAAAAAGTAAAGAATCAAAAGCCTCATAAGTTTCATCCATTTTCAGGACATACTCCAAGCGGCTGGGGTAATTTTAAAGTAGCCACTGGTGGTACTAGCCAAGTTGGTGACGATTATGCTTCAACATACATTATTTTTAATAATAGTGCTAGTGATACTATTCCTGAAGGTGGACGTGCAAGTGCCTGGGGTCGTCTAAAAAGTGATGGCGATAACAACACTGGAAAGAACTATTTCTATAATTTTCATGATGATTCTAGTGTAAGAGCGCATGCTTCACGTGGTAATTCAAGTAATATTAGGATTAGTGATCATCCATCAGTCGTTTATAAAAATATGGCGCGGGTATATAAGCAAAATAAAGATCATGAATTAACCGAAAAACCAGTTAATGTTGATATGCGAGTTACCGTAATTGGCTTCTATCCAACCAGATGGAATGCGTCTAATCAAAAAAATACTTCCGTAGTATTCAGAGGTAATCAACCCGCAATTAATTCGGCAGCGACTGGTAAACTTGTATTGTCTTATCAATTCCTTAAGCATAATACTAATAGTCCAATTCAATTTGATCATACGCCAATTTCTGCTTGGGATATCGATGCTGGGCAGTCATTAGGTATGTATGATGCTGGTGGGCATCCATACTGGAATGTTGTTACTGCAACTAAAAATCATACGATTCCTAAAGGCTTGAAATTAGCTCAACAAGGTCGTTTAGGAGCTTCAACAATGCTTGCTGGTGTTCCTAGAGTTTTTCATAAAGGCGCCAATAAAATTCCAGCTAGTCAAGGTAATGTAACTGAATATGATGATTATGCAGGTTTAACTTGGATTATTAAAAATGGTAATAGTTTCCAAATTGCTTTTGAATTTAACTTAACCAAGTATGCGATGCGTGGTAAAGAAGATTTATGGATTGGTAACTATGGGACTAATGGTCAAAATTCAGGTATTCAATCTTCAAGTACTGGTTCACATGTAGTTCGTCATCCAGCATATAAGAAATTACCAGGAATTACTAAGCATAATGGACTTGAATATTACTTTAAGTTAAACAGTAACTATTCACCTGGTAGTGATACGCCTAATGGCGGTGGTCCATCATACAATATGGATAAGACGGTTAAAGAAAATGATGGCGGAATTAGTAGCGGATATCAAAAGAGTTTGAAATTATCTAAGCCATTTAATAAACAAGCTCCACAAAATACTCATTGGTTCTATCGTATGAGAATTAATTCAACTTATCCAAAAGTTGTTGGCAGTGATCAAAAGAAGAAAGCTTTCGAAGTTCTTAAGAATTTTGGATTTCAAGATAAGAGTATTGATAAAGGTCTTGACTTTAACAATAAATGGACTGGTGATTTGTATAATGGTGTAGCTGTTTACACTCAAGATACTAAAGATGATAAATTTAAACGCATTAGTTCAGAAAAGGTTAAGAAAACATTTGTCATTACTAGAAAGAAGAATAAAAATGGCACTACCTCTTTAACTGCTAAACTTAGAAAGCCTGTTCTTGACACAATGCTTAGCAGCAAGAGTCATAAAGATTATGATTGGCTTTTCAACCACGTAATTAACTTTGTATTTAAGGTTCAAGGTAATAATGAACTTTGGCAAGAATTTGAACCTGATGCGGGTGGTAATTATAAGTATGATTTATACTCTATTATTTAAAATTTAACTAAAAAATAATTAGTATATAATATTTTAGTAAATGACTTGCATTAAACTTACAGTAGGGACGAAATACTATGGATAAAGTTACAGCAATCAATATAATTGCAGATTTTTTGGGAGTGCGTGATTTAGGGTTATTAACTCAACCTTCACTACAAAAGCAGTACGACGCCAGTACCTGCAACTCAAGATAAGCTGGAATTTGAAGCAGAAACACCCCTATATGTGGAGCATGAAGCATTATATTAGTTTGCTTTTAGGAGAAATTCCACGCTTGCGCGATGATGAGAATGGCTACGGCCCTTTAGGCAAGAATTTTATTGCACATGTAGAGATCCCAACAGATGTGATGTCTGTCTTTGATTATTTACAAGAGAAATATCGAATTAGTATGAAGTGCAAATCCAAAGTTTGCCTTTAAATAATAAAAAGTCACGCGAATAATATTTTTGTATTATCAGCGTGACTTTTTCATGATAAATAGGATAGACCGAGGTGTTAGCACTTCGTGATTATAGCGGTTGCTATTGCGGTAAGCATTATTCTGAACGCATTAGGACATTTTCTAATTCGTTTGGCGACTGCTTATGCGATAACAAAAAAAGCTAATCACAAGGATTAGCTAACACATCCGTCATCTTGAGTTATGGTTGGAGCTAGTGAGTCGCATTCACTAGCTCCTTTTCTTTTACAGTATACAAAATTTTGTGTTTAAATGCAAATTCAAAAATCTAATTTTTTATTCTTTGCTTTTGACATCTTCATATCCATCGAGGAGATTAGCATAACGAGCTAAAGTAAAAAGATAATCAGATAAGCGATTGAGATATTTTAAATTATATGGATTAAGTCTTTGAATGCGATTTAATGAAACTAAGGAGCGTTCTGCGCGCCGTGCAAGCGTCCGAGAATATTGTAAGTTAGCCCCAGTCACATCCCCGCCGGGAAGAATAAATTCCTTCATTGGAGGGATTTTTGAAGTCATTTCGTCGATTTTTGCTTCCAGATCTTTAACATCCTGATCACTGATTTCACAATGATCTTCAATTGCAATATAAGCTTCCAAAATATAGAGCCTGCGTTGCAGGTGTTGAAGAGGCACTTTTAAAGGATCGCAATTTGAAGAAAGATTTGCAATTACCACTCCCAAGTAAGATTGAAGTTCGTCAATGTTGCCGAGAGCCACAATTTGAGCGTCATCTTTTGTAACCATCTTACCACTCGCTTGACGAGTGGAACCTTGATCTCCAACTTTAGTGTAAATTTTTATCATAAAAGCCTCTTTTCATACTTTTCCAGTGCCATAGTTAAGGGTTTATATAGGACTAAGTAAAATGCAAAGTTACCTGCAGCATGGTAAAAATCAAATAGAATCCCAGAGAGCCAATAAGCTACAAAAGCGGCAACTCCGCCATAAATTGACATCCCTAAACTTACTAAAAATCCATACTCAAACCCAATTATTACTGCCACGATAATTTGTAAGGTTAAGTGCTTTTTTAGTGGTAAAATTTTCGCTAAAAATGCAATTGTTAATACGCAGCCGATATAGGCTAAGATTTGAGGAATAGTCCAAATACCAAACCCTAAAATGATATTTGATAAAAACATTGTCAAAGCAGCCAGGGCTATTCCAAACCCTACGCCGAGCTCTAAAGTAACGATCATTAAAATATCACTAACAGGTTGAACATTAGGGATCGGCACCAACTTAGCAATTCTTAAAACTACACTTAGGGCCGTTAAAATTGCCAATAAAGTTAACTGTCTAAGCTGTATGCGTTGAGCTGTCATTATTTAACCTTTGCTAGAGTGAATTTAACTTTGTCTTTGTTATTAACCACTTGTTGGTTAGCGCCTTTTTGAGCCCATTTTCCATTAATTGTGTAAGTCCAATAGATTTTCTTTTTAGGATTTTGACTATGTCCATCAATTGAGGTAATAAAACCTTTAGTTTGTTTAACTTTCCAAGCTTTTTGAAGACCGGTGAGAACTTTAGCTTTTTTATTAACTTTAACGGTTTTAGAATCAAGGGTCTTTTTATTGTCTTTTAGAGTGTAGGTTACGGAAATTTGATTATTCTTTTTAGTTTGAGTAGATTTGTTATTAGAACATCCCGCTAAAGTAAAAGTTAAAATAGTAGCAGTAATTACAGTAGAAACCTTTTTATTTATAGTCATTCTTTTTCTCCTTTTTTAAATTACTTGATTGGACATGCTCCACTTGCGCAATCGCTTTGATCGACAAGTTCTAAGCCTTTAACATCATCATTTTCTGCCTCAAAGAAGGCCTCTACATCTCCTGTGATTTGTTTTTTACGTTCCAGGTAAATATCTTTGCTAATGGGTTGCTTTGGAGCTTGCTTCAAACTTCCACCATAATATGGCAAAAGCGACGTAGACTTAATTGTGTGTCGATATTGATGAAGTAGAGGGGCGATTTGTTTGCTTTCGTTATCTTGGAAAGTAACCGTGCATGAAACCGCGTTGTCAGACCAATAAGTTTGTAAAAATGCTTGGGTAGCAAATTGCTCTGCGATAGATACAGTACCAGCCGAAGCAAAATTTTTACTATCAGCGTTGGCTGCTTTAATAGGGAAGTCAACTACAATTGTATGCTCAGTATAAATATCGGGCTCAGTATGGTAGCCGCATGCACGAAGAGCGGGTAAGAGTGGATCCGATTCTTGGAACCGAATTCGTTGGATTAAATAACCGGAGTAGTGGAAGTGCATCCCTTCAGAAACGCCAGCTAATTTCGCTACTGTTCCGGATGGCTTGACAGTAGTGTGTTTAATTGAAGGATTACAGTGAAGTTCCTGGCTGTATTTTCTATCAGCTCCCACCACTGCCTGATAAAGTTGATCAACTACTTTGATCCCCTTGGGATCATAAATTGCCTTCTTAATCTTTTCTCCTGTAGCTGGATCTTCTGCATCCTTAAACCCGATTACTACTCGATGACCTAAATCATTTAAAAGCCAGTCTTGAATTCCAGACATTGACACTCCAATGCGCCGATTTTTGTTGATGGCATTCCGAGAAACTTCCCAATCATAATGACTAAAAGTAACCCGTTTTGTGTAGCGAGCAGCTAGTGCAAAGGCTTCTTTTAAGTCCCAACCTTGTTTTTCGGCAATAAATGGGAAAACTTCAAATAAATTACATGGCTCACCGTTGGATAGAGAAATTTCCCCACAAGGATTGGTTCCTTCTACTTCATTATCAATGCCTGGTTGATAGCCATCTACAATTCTTCCATAATTTCGTGATAATTCAAGATTAACCACTCCTGGTTCACCATTATGTAAAATGCCGTCGGCAATTGGATCATAATCTTTAAATTTAGAATTGATAGCTACACTATTGTTAGAAGCCCAGCGGTGATGGTAAAGTTTTTCTTTATCTTGCTTCATTTTGATAAAGTCTTGATTATCGCTAGAGCCCAGGGCAAGTTCTGCAGATCTGCGAACGTTCCCAGCCACAACAGTCTTACCGATCAAATTACAGATATCAGTAGCATCAACTGCGGTTAAATTCTTCCCTGCTCGATTATTAAGTACTTGGTTAATGTCAAAAAACATTTCAACAAGTGGCATCGGGCCGGAAGCAGTTCCGCCAAAACCGTGAATTTTAGCGCCATAAGGACGAATATTGCTAATGTCTAAAACTAGTTTTTTCTTATTTTCGGGGTTGGTCGCATTAAAGTGCATATCAATCAAACGTGCATTAGCTAAAACCCAACCTTCACGGGTATCGGGTAATTTATAATAAACGTAGTCTTGATCTTTTTCATGTTCTTTTTTCCATTCATCAAGATCAATAGCGCCTTTTTCTAGAGAAGGAGCGTAAGATTTACTATTTTTATCAATTACCACACTTAATTCAACTTCCTGATTTACTGTTGGAATTTGATTAATGTTACTGTCAACAACAGAAAAACCTACGCCGCCACCTTTCATTAATTGATCAAAAGTAAAAGAAAATGGCATTGATACTGCACGCTGATCTTTTTTTAGGTAATCTGGAGAAATATGACTGTCGCCATATTTTTGGGGACGAATAGCGATAAACCAGCAATTATTTAAAGAATCACCATTGCGCTTTTGATAGTCAGTCCCCGAAATCCAAAGATTTCTTCCGGATGGGGTTGCGGATAAACCGTAAACTAACTTAAAAAGCTGTTGAGCCTCGTTAGTAAGTTCTTTAATAATTTGTGGAGTAGGATGATTGAGCCGAGGATCAAGATTAATATTGCCTTCAATCACCCGTTTCACCGTTTCATCCCAATTTTCTGAGCGATTTTTATCGTCTAGCCACCGAGCGTAGGTTCGCTTATAAGTTACCCAGCCAAGTTCGCCCCAGTGAGGTCTAATTTCTTTTTTTACTTGATTAATAAAGTCGGAATCAAGTGTAATTACTTTCTTATCCACCATCATGTAAGTTTCCTTTCTTTAATTAAAAACAGGCTCATAAATACATCATCTATGTGACAATAACGAGAATACCACAAGATGTTGTGTTATTAAAACTGTATGAAACTAGTAAAAACTAAAATAAGTGGGTCTAATTAATGAGTGAGTAAGAGAGAAAAAAATAAAATATTTTTTAGGTAAAGAAAAAAGCATTACTTTCAAATAATGCTTTTTCATTTCTAAATTAATGTTGCTCCAAGTGAATTCTTGAAGTGATCTAATGCCCATTCTTGTCCATGTTCGGTGAAAGTTGCCACCCCTTTAGTAGGGATAGTAATGTGATAATTGAGATTGTAAGCAGCGATGGCTGTGTGCAAAACGCAGATATCGGTGCAGACACCTGTAATATAAAGATCATCAATTCGACGCTCACGTAAGTAATTATCTAGATTGGTGTTTTGGAAAGAGGAGTAACGATTTTTATTAAACTTATAAATCTTGTCACTATCTTGATGTTCTAAATACCAAGTTTTTAACTTACCATAAAGTTCTTGACCTGGGGTTCCTACAATATTGTGAGGAGGGAAGAGTTTATATTCAGGACTAAATTTATCTCTTGTATGACCATCCGTCGGAAAGATAACATAGTCTCCATTTTTGTAAAATTTGTCAGCAAGATTTACCAAATAGTCTTCTAAGTCTTGCGCAACTTTGCCACAAGTAAGAGAGCCATCTGATGCTACAAAATCGTTAGTATAGTCAATGATCAACAATGCTTTTGTCATAATTTTTCTCCTTTAAACTTTTACTAGTTAATTTATCAAAAAACTATGCTATCTTAAAGATCTAGGAACAATTTTAAGGAGAATTTTATGGATTCAGATTTAGAGAAAATGCTTGCTGGTCAGCCTCACAATCCAGCAAGTCCAGTTTTGAGCCAGATGTCTCAATTAGCACATCGCTTGTGTCGTGATTATAGTTTACATACTGAAACGGATAAAGTAGAGAGGGATGCAATTTTAGATAAGCTTTTTCCGGATCATAAGGATGGCATTCATGTTCAAGGCCCCGTTAATGTAGACTATGGTAAATTTACGCATATAGGGAAAGAATTTTTCGCGAACTTTAATTTTACTGTTTTAGATGGAGCTTCGGTGACGATCGGTGATAATGTATGTGTGGGTCTAATGTGACTTTAGCAACACCCCTTCATCCGCTTTTATCAAGTCAATGAAATCCTCATCAGCAAGCTGATGGTTCACAAGCTGCTTTAGAATGCAGTTGGGGTACCAGCTAAAGTAATTCGCAAAATCACGGAAGAGGATCGTTTAGACAATTATCCTTATTAATTTGAATTTTATTCTAAAAATATATTAACTATTTCTCAACTTTTGTTATAATAAAGATGCCATGGCACAGGGCGCTAAATACTGGGCCAAGGTGAAGATGGTAAAAGAGGACAAGATTGATCATTAGAAGTAAGTAGGAGTGATGACCTTATTTACTGATCAATCGCAGGCTTATGTATGGTAGAAGATGCATATAGTAAAGAAATAGAAGTTAGGCGATAGGCTTAACTTCTATTTTTTTAGTAGAAACGAGGATAAAAATGAGTTTATATTTTCAAATTCAATGGCGTGACGATGAACTAGATAATTATAGTAGTGATAAGCTTTATTATATTTGGAACGTATTAAAAGACGCGGTTCCTGTTGAATTAAAGCAAGAGCTCGGCAGAGTAAAATGGCTAAAAATTGAAAAACAACGCCAAGAAAGCGTTGAGAAAATTAAAAATATTCTTAATAGTCGCCCAGACAAGTATAAAGTAAGAAAAGCTTGGCTTGATCTGCATCCGAAAGAAGTTGATACGGCTAAGACTGAAGGAATTGAGTTGGGAGAAATTGCCAATAAAATTCCTCAAATGAGTAAGCAGCTGGGAGCTTTTATCGAACTTGAAAATATTGAAATTAAATATTTTGAACTAGATGGAACTGCAAAATACGAATTAGCAGATTTCAAAGATCTTTTTCCCGAGAATTTTGCTTCTGCTGGTTTTAGGAATCTTGGAATTACAGAAGAACAGTTTTTGAAATTATATCCGGATATTGAAGCAGCAGAATTGGAAAGACTTTTGGAGTTAATGGGGTGTGAACTTGAAAAAGAAGATGGCTTAGAGCTGATTCCTTATCGGTTTGCTGTAAACGCTAAAAGGATTCTGGTAGATGGCGATCGGCTGAGTTTAAGAAGATAATTCAAATAATTACCTTAGTAAGAAATAAAGTTGTATATTGAAAGAGTAGGCACTAAACCTACGCACCTATAAGTTTAATGGTTATGCTAGATGCTATGGAAAGAACTTACTGAGAAATCAGTGAGTTCTTTTTGCTTTACTCAATTTTTCCATCATCTTAACCGCATATTCAGCTGATTTTTTAACGGTAAGTTTTTTAGCAAATTTCCGATACTGACGACTATTTTCTTTTAGCTGTTGAGGATGAGTAAACCAATAATCAATTTTTTGTGCTAAATCTTGGCTGTCTAGAATAGGAAATTTATTGTATTTAGTCAAGGCATAATTAGCAGTTGATGAAAGTGGGCCATCGGCAATAATCGGTACCAAACCGGCACTGAATGCCTCCATGCATGACATTCCTTCAATTTCTACATCCGCACAATGAATAACTAAATCTGACTTTTGCATTAATTTTAAAAGATCTTGTTGGGAATAGAATTGCATTTTAACCGGATTAGTTAGTTCTTGATTTAATTTTTGATATTTGGCTTTAAGTGGGCCTTGACCTGCTAAAACAACTTGAAATTGATCTTGATATTTAGATAATTTTAGGGCTTTGAATAAAGTTTCTTGTCGCTTCTCATGAGAAAATCTGCCGATGCATAAAATTATAAAGGGATGGCCCACTTCAGTTTTATGAGGATTGTCGATAAATTTTTTAGCGATTCCATTGCTGTTGACATAAAGCATTTGCTTAAAATGGTGTTTTTGTAGCCAGTTTTTAACTTTGGGAGTGGGACATTGAAGAGCATCGTATTTTTTAAAAGTGATTTGCCGAAAAGCAAGTATAAAGATCCAATTCCAAAAGCGATTATTAAATAAAGGGATAGAAGCAGTCATATTTTCTGGATAAATATGAAATGTACCGATGATCGGTTTATGTTGATGATGAGCAATTCTGCTTACGCTCCAACATAAAGGAAAAGGCGTCTCGATTAGGACCACATCGCTCCAAGAGACAGCCTTTTTGATTTCATTTTTAATAGGCCATGCTAAATGAAAACCCTCTTTTTGAATAAGTTTATTGAAAAAGGGTACACTTAATCTCGGCATTGCATAATCGGGAGTTCCATTAATATTTCGCGAAATTATCCGTACGTCATGACCCATTTTTTTGAATTCTTTAACAAAGCGTTGAGTTGAGATACACATTCCATTACTTTGATTAAAGTAATCATCAATAGCAATTAAAATTCGCATAAATAACACCTTCTTTGACTAATATTATTATATCAAATTATATGCAAACTCATTGATTTTATACTTGATTTTTTATTTTAAAAGTGTATAATATTTACTCATTGTATTTAAGAAAGGACATGGTATTCGGATGAAGTTAATAAAAATCAAAATCCTGACAATTATCAGTGGCTTGCTAACTTTAAACGGGTTAGCCATGTTATTCTCAGGATTAGTTATTCAAATGAGTGAAACCAGAGACTTTTCAGAAGTGCATAGTGCTCTCAATAGTGCGTTTTATACTAATGCATTAATTTTTGCAGGTCTCATGATCATGATTGGTTTTGGGTTACTATTCTTTAATAGTTGGGCGCGTTTGAAAAATAAACATAGTAAATTAGTTAAATTTGCATAAATATATATTATTTCAAAGTCAAATTATTGATTTAATTTGACTTTTTTTGTTACAATTTTTGTAAACGTATACATAAATTAATATATAGGAATTATAACTATGAAATTAAGAAAAAATGCAGATACTTTAAAACAAGTAACTGATTTAATAGAATATGCCTTTTTAAAAAACGACGATTTAACCCAAAATAATACCTTTATGAGTCGCTATTTACATAGTGCAGATTATGGAATTATGAATGGTAATAAATTAGCGAGTTATTTGATGGTGACGCCCTTTCAGAGCCATATATTTTCGAAAAGTGTACAAATGGCTGGAATAGGATATGTGGCTTCATATCCAGAATATCGCGGACAAGGTGGAATTTCTAAATTATTTAAAGAAGTCTTTCATGATTTACATGAACAAAACATCCCTTTATCAAATTTAGCACCGTTTTCTGAAAATTTTTATCGACAGTATGGATATGAAAATACTATCTATCAAAAAGTTTATTCTTTTGATAAAAATGCACTTAAGGGTTTTAAGATGCCAAAAAAGCGCAAACTTTTAAGAGGAAAATGGAATGATTTGGAAATTCAAAATTATGTAGTTCAACTTTATGAAGCTCAACTTCATACTAAGGCAGAACGCAATACTGTGGTGCGGCCGCAATGGTGGTGGAATCGCATCAATGAATATTATCCTTATCGCAATATAGTGATAAGTTTGGATGAAAATGAGCGTCCAAGAGGATATATGGTTTATAGAATTTATAATAGTACTTTTCATGTTGAGGAAATGTATTATCTAGACAGAAATAGTGCTAAGGACTTTTTAGCCTTTATGGCAAGTCATATCTCTTCTAGATTAAAGTTTGAGGTTATCATGCCAACAAATGCCTTATTGGAAGATGTATTTCCGGAACAACAATTTTTAAATATTACCCTTGTCCCTTATATGATGAGCCGAATCATTGATTTTAAGAAAATCATGTCTTGTATGCAATTGAATCGATTAGGAACTTTTAATATTGAAGTTACTGATGATCAACTTTGCCCCTGGAATAATGGAGTATGGGAAATAGAAGATTATGAAGGGACCCTATTATGTAACAAGGTTGAGGGAGATCCTGATTACAGCGCAAGTATTAATAATTGGAGTAAAATCCTATTAGGAGAATTAACTCTATCGCGTGCTATTGAAGCTGGAGATGTACATTGTAATAGAAATCAACGTATAGAATTTAAAAAGGGAAAAACATCATTTTATGACTACTTTTAATAAAAACTGCAAGGCGTATTAAGTGAATTTTGAAACCTTTTTCACTATAATAATAAGTAAGCAAAGGTTACGAAAGAGGTGTTAATATTATGAGTAAAGCTTTAAAGATTTTTGGAATCAGTGCGATTGTTGTTGGTGCTCTTGGTGCAGCTGCTGCAGTTACTAAAGTCGTACTTGATAAGTTAGCTAGCGACGCAACAGATTCTGATTCTGACACACAAACTTCTGATGATACAAAGACTGATTTCCCTAAGAATGTTGTTAATGATTCTCAAGCAGAACTTATGACTTCTGAACTTAAGGATGATGATAAAACAGCTGAAAAAAATCCTAAGGTAAACACTGATAGTTTGCCAAAGCCAAAACAAGCTGTTTAGCTTATTATTAATAGTCGAAAGGAGCACGATTACGTGCTCCTTTTTTGTGGATATTATTAATAAATTATATATCAACAATATCATAGATATTACAAGCTCTATGCTTTAATGAGAAGAATTTGTTATAATTAACACAGTGATAGATAAGCGGATGGCTGGTTATTATGATGAAAAAGAAAAAAGAATACATTTGGTGTTTAATAGAATTTCCCGATGGGAGAAAAGAATGGTATTGCGTAAGTAAACTACTTCGACAGGCTCTGTTTTTAGAAAAAAAGATCAATAGGTATTGGAAAAATACTTTAATAGGATGCTATATTAATGTTTCTACTACTGAATATAGTCATGATCATCAAACTCGATTAACGGTGGGAAGAATAGAGAAGATCAAGATTTTGTCTTATCGATCACATGATTGGCATTGGACACGGAATCAATTTGTCACTCCTAATCATTTGATGGATTTTGATAGTGCTTATAATTACTTGAAGCATGATTATTCATGGTACAACAAATTTGCAATTTGGGTGGCTCTACGCTATTGGCATAATCTTCTGCTTCAAAATAAAATTAAGTTAATAAGAAAGAAGCTACATAGGAAAATGTGGAAGCTACATAAGTTTATTGAGTATGAGAATATTGTTACTAAATCAATAGAAAACAAAAAATAATTACCACAATTACATAAATAAAAACACACCTACAAATTTTGCAAGTGTACTTTTTTAAAGAAAGTTGAAACTATGTGAGTAACTAAAAAAGTATTGTTACTCCAAATGTATTAATGATTATATGAATAATAAAGTAATAAGAATAACTGGGCATTTCTTTGGGAGAGAAATGCTAATGAGAAACGAAGCTATCGATTGATAACTTCAACTATTATTATACCACTAAAATATGAAAGCGATTATATAATTTAAGCCTTATTATTAAATTTATTTTCTTTTTAGTGCTATTCTATATATAGAGCCAATTATTGTGTTGGCAAAAAAAGAAAGGAAATTTAATATGAAAAAAGTAGGTATTATTGGCGCCTCAGGTATGGCAGGTAGTGCTATTTATAAATTGGCAGAAAAAAATCCAAATATTGATGTAGTAGGCATTGTTCGTCATGAAAAAAAGGCTCGTGAAGTTTTAGGTAAAGATGCAGATTTAATTGTTGGAGATATTTTTGATATGCCTGACAGCATGTTGGAACACTTTGATGTTATTATCGATGCTTTTAATACAACTCCTGAAAATGCAGAAGAACATACTAAACTTGCTAAAAAGTTAATGACTTTAGCTCAAAGAGATAATATTAGAGTAATCTTTATTCTTGGAGCTGGTAGTTTGCACACAGGAGAAGATAACCACCTTGTAGTTGATGATATCAAGAAGATGCCAGGTTCCGAACGTTGGGCAAATACTCCAATTCAACAACTCCATGAATTAGAATATATTCACCAAGTAGATGAAGAGGATAAGAATGAAGATGCTGATTGGCTAGGAATTTCTCCATCAATGGATTTTGTTGATGGACCTGCAACTGATTACATTACGGGTAAAGATGAACTTTTATATAACGACAAGGGTGAATCCAAGTTGAATTCTGGCACAATGGCAAAATTTTTGATTAAAGAAATTCTTGATCCTGTACACCATCGTGAAAGAATTACAATCGCTAACGAATAATTTTTTGTTGACATATGTAAAATTAGTAGTTATAGTATGTTTATCAAAAATAAGCAAAGGAGATGAAGAACATGTTGGCACGTACTAATAAAATGCAAAATAGAGAATGTTGTTGCACTAGTTGCAGTTTATTTGTCGTGCTCAATGTGCAATGCGTCTCGTAAATAATTATTCTGAAACTTAATCAGACTAGTTTAAATGAGCTGTATTCCATGTGGAGTACAGCTCATTTTTTGCTTTAGAGAAGAAAAGGAGAAAGTTTATGTTGAAGTTTAAATCCGTGTTAGCAAGTGCCGTTACTATTTCTGCTGCTTTGGTGCTTGCTGCCTGCGGAAAGTCTAGTGACCAAGCTAGTTCAAGTCGTGCTAAAACTTTAAACTTAAGTACTACTGCGCCGCTAGACACAATTGATATCAGTAAATCAACTGGATATGGTCAAACTGGAAATGTATTTGAAAGTTTTTATCGATTAGGAGAAAATGATAAGCCAACTGCTGGACTTGCTAAATCTGGAACAGTTTCAAAAGATGGGCGTACTTGGACCTTCAAATTAAGAAACGCTAAATGGTCTAATGGTGATCTAATCACGGCCCAAGACTTCGTTTATTCATGGAGAAGAAGTTTAAATCCTAAGACTGCATCCCCATATGCTTACTTATTTAGTGGTGTTAAAAATGCAGATGAAATTATTGCAAATAAGAAGAAAACCTCTAGTTTAGGAATTTCTGCGCCAAATAAAGATACCGTTGTAGTTAAACTTAACCGTCCAATTGCTTACTTTAAAGTTTTGATGGCTTATCCATTATTTGGACCGCAAAATGAAAAAGTAGTTAAGAAGTATGGTAAAAAGTATGCCACTAAGGCTCAATATCAAGTTTACTCAGGTCCCTTCAAGATTAAGGGCTGGAACGGCACTAACGATACCTGGTCCTTTGTAAAGAATAACAATTACTGGGACAAAAAAGTGGTAAGGCTTAATAAGATTAACTATCAAGTTGTAAAGTCAAACAACACTGGCTATCAAATGTACCAACAAGGTAAGCTTGATTTAACTCCACTTTCAAGTGAACAAGTTAAAAACTTGAAGAGCAATAAGGACTTCACTTCATACCCATATTCATTAGTTAGATTTTTGAAGTATAACTTCAAATCTAAGAATCCAACTAATAATAAAGCCCTTAATAACCGTAATATTAGATTAGCATTGTCTTTATCAATTGATAGAGATATTGTTACTAACAAAGTATTAGGAAATGGTTCAACTTTGCCAACTGGTTTTGTAGCAAATGATTTAGCTTCTGATCCAAAAACTGGTGTTGATTTTGCAAAACAACAAAAGGTAAAGAATACCGTTGATTACAATCCTACTTTAGCTAAGAAGTATTGGAAGAAAGGGATGCAAGAAATCGGTGCTAAGAAGTTAACATTTGATCTTCTTTCATCAAACGACGAATCTGATAGTGATCAGTTGACTCAATATTTGCAATCACAATGGACTAAAGAACTTAAAGGCCTCAAAGTCAATGTAACTAATGTGCCAGATAAATCTACCACTAGTCGTGCGCAAAATGGTGATTTTGATATTTACTTATCCCACTGGGGTGGAGACTTTAACGATCCAATGACTTTTATGCAAATTCCTATGACTGGTACTTCATATAACTACGGTAAGTGGTCAAATTCAAGTTATGATTCGCTCGTACGTTCTGCTCAAAATAGAGATGCAAATAATACAAGTAAACGTTGGCAAGACCTTGTAAATGCTGCAAAGATAGTCAACAGAGACCAAGCTATTACTCCAATCTATCAGCAAACAAAAGCCTACTTACAGAACAAACGTGTTAAAGGAATAATTCATAATACCGCAGGTACTCAATGGAATTACAAGTATGCATCTGTAGATAATAAATAATTCTACGTAAAAAGTACGTAAAATATTCTAGTAAAGAAGATGGATTTAAATTCATCTTCTTTTTTTATCAAAAATTTTATTGACTAATTTCTATAGACAGGATTATTATTAAAAAGTCAAAAAATGAAGGAGTAAAAAAGGGGATTATGAAAAAAATTACTAAATTTGGTATAAGTTTAATTGTAGGTGTGGGGATGCTCTCCAGTGTAGCTATTTCTTCTCGCACTGTAGATGCTGCAAGTAACAAGATGATTTTTAAAAATAATAGTTTCATCTATACTAGTAATTTAAAACGAACTAATGCATATAAAACTCAAAACGGTGTGCGCTATGTAACTCGTACTTATGTTGCTGGTACTACTGTAACACCATCGGGAACACGTACAATTAATGGTAAACAATATTACCAAGTAGGTAATAATAAGTACGTGCGTGCAAGTAATTTAAGATCTCTACAAGATTTCTTTGTAAGTGGAGATGGCTGGTACTTGTCAGATGTTGATAATTTATATAACGATGATGGTAGTATTAATCAAAGTGCTATAGATACTACAATTCAAAATTATAACAATGATACTAGTATGTACTGGGTAGACGATTCACGTAGCAACAATAAACTTATTAAGTCTGCACGTAAATTGATTGGTTATTTCCATTATGGCAGTCATGCTGGCTTTGGTAATTGGAAAAAGCCAAACAAGAACGGTACGACTGATTGTTCAGGATTTGTTTGGCTTGCAATGAAGCGTGCTGGTTATCCCGTAGACAATTGGCCATTTACTACTAAAGATATGGAAAATGATGCGCGCGGTGCCCATCGCTATTTGAAGCAAATTCCAGCTTCTCAAGCTAGAATGGGTGATGTGATGATTGTCAACACTGGTAATGGTTTATATCAAAACGGTCATGCGGCAATTGTTGATGGTCCTTATGAAGGCTTGAATACGCAAATTATTCAAATGGGTGGAGATAGCTCTAGCCAATCAGTTCATCGTTGGACGCTTGGGTCATCTTTGAGTGAAAAATTACTTAAAGGTAAATTTACTTATGCTCGCCCAGTTAAAAGATAAATAAAAGCATCCCTTTAAGGGATGCTTTTTAATATTGTAAAGATACACAAAAAAGACGATAAGTGGTGGGAAACACTTATCGTCAAAGAAATTTAATAATAAGAAAGCTGAATCATTAATGATTCCACTAACTATTGTAACAATAGTTAAATAACAATTCAAATGTTTTTTGCTTAAATTAAACTTTTTGTTAATTCTGTAGGTATAACACTAAATTTTTCACTAGAAAAATCATATGCAACTTTAAATAAGCCGTTCTTTTTAAATAATGCTAATTTATTAACTAAATCATAAATATTATTAGTTTTTTGAAGAGCTATTGTAAGTGAATCTTCTTTATTTTTAGCTAATAAACTTACCAGTTCTTTATTCTTGTTAAGTATATTTTCAACAATGTTTTTATTCATTTTAACAGGAACTAAATTAATGTATTCCATCATGATTAAAAGAGTTTCTTCATTAATAACATCATCTGGAGAGACAGCAGATTGAATTAAATCTTTACTATGATATTTTTGGTTAATTTGATAGATTAATGCAAACTCTAGAGCTGTCATCTCTGTAGGCTTTTTCTTAAATGAAAGAGTAGCAGATTTATAAAAGTTATCAATTTTTTTAATATCTATTGACATAAATGGTTAAATCTTCTTTCTAAAAAATAATCTCTCCTAATAATTACATGTTTAGCAAAAAAGATCAATCATCGATAACAATGAACTTACCGAGTCGTTATATTTTAAATCACTTTCACATGATGATAGGATAAAGTCGATTAATGAAATAATAAGGGTGTTATAGATATCAATTTATAGCATGGTCTTTTATAGATGGAGGTTATGGTTTTTATGTTATCTAGAAAAAATATAAATGAGAAATTAAAGCGGCTAGAGCAACAGAAGCAAAGATTTTCAATTCGTAAATTAACTATTGGAGCCGCTTCAGTATTAATTGGATTAGTATTTTTTGGAATGGGGAGTCAATCGGTTCATGCAGATAAAATTACATCCCCTCAAGTTGTAAAAAATACTGAAGTAAAAGCTACACAACCTTCTACTAATAAAACTTCTACTCCCGAAGTAACTAACAAGGCGCAAGAAGCTGCCATTTTGACTGGTAATCAAAAAAAATTTCAACCTTCAACACCAGTCAAAGCTGCAACTCCTAACTCACAGCAAGTAACTTCTACTTCAGCTTCTAAAGTTCAAGTGGCAGCAACTACTAATACTACAAATACGCCTGCAGTACAAGCGAACGTTTCTCAAACAACAGAACATGTTGCAAATGAAACCGAACTTCAAAATGCTTTAAACAATACTAATATTAATAATATCGTTTTAGATGGCAATATTACCAATAATAGCAACTCCACATTTAGTTTAAATAATGGAACTGCTCGGCAATTAACCATTTCTGGTAAACAAAGTGATGGTACTAATGCTAGTTGGAACACTGGCAGTGGTTATGTCTATCTTGGAAGTGGAACTGAAAGCAATAATAAGCAATGGGATATTTCGTTTGAAGATATAGACATCACTTCTACTAATAGTAATGGTTGGAGTCCAGTAAGCTTAAGCGATGGTGTTACTGGTAATATTAGTTTTAATAATGTTACTAACGGAGGAAATGGTGTCTTAGTTTATGCCCCTAGTGCTAATGTCACTGTTCAAAATACTAGTTCAAAGCCCGCATCTAGTGCTACGGATCCTAATATTACCGCCAATAACGTAAATATAGGTGACAATGTAAATTTGGTCACTACCCAAAACAACTATAATGATGGAAATGTTTACGCAAATAGAAATATTACTGTTACTGGTAAAAATATCAGCTTAAATTCTCAAGCGGATAGTAGTGGTAGCACATCCGATGCAGCTACTAATCTTTATGCAGGTGGCAATATTGACTTCAAGACTGGAAGCGATGCAATTTTAACCGCTGCTAGTTCTCAAAGCAATAATGTTAACAATTTGAACATTAATGGCACTTTAACAGTTGAAAAAGATGCAAATGTAGTAGTAAATTCAAATGTAACTGCAAATAATGTTTCAACTCCAACTGGATTTAACAGCTATAGTTTTCCAAGTGGCTGCAGCAGTATTACTTTAGTTAATAATGGAGCTGTAATTGATGGTAATTTAACTATTAATGCCACTGCAGTGCCAAATTCCAGTGGGGTAGTAGCAGGGATTGGCGTCCAAGGCAATCCTTCAAATGCGGCTGATGTAATTATTGGCTCAACTGGTAAATATGTTGTTAATGCTACTAATTCACGTGATACTCGCGGTATCTTTTATTGTGCTGATAACCACACTGTAGGATTAGCTGAAGGTGCTCAAGCTCAATTTAACATGGGTCATGGTGTTTCAAATGCTATCTTTAGAGCTGACAACGTAATCCTTAAACCAAATGCTTCAATTAACATCACCACTTATCAAGATAATAACGGCAATTCCAATAACGGTATTCAATCTGACGGTGCAGGAGATCACTCGGGTCCTATTGTAGTTGGTTGGAGTCCTACAGGATCTGCAGATAATTCAAGTTTTGTAAATAATACCCACGCTACTATTGGAATAGATAAAGACGCAAATTTAACTATTATTCGTAAAACTGATAGTAATTCTAAGCAAGCTAACAGTCCATTAATTGACTTTGGATCAAATGGTAGTAATGGATTTAGTATGAACTTGACTATGAATGGCGGAAGAATGGATCTCGAAGATGCATTACAAATGGATAGTCATAGTGGTACTCCACTTGATGGTTCTGCTAGTTATTTAGGTAGCGAAAAAGAAATCTTCCCAATGGGAATGATAGTAATGTTTGGTACTAGTTCTAGTGATTACGTTAAAATTACCGATCCTGAATTATTTAAGATGGTGAGAACTGGCGCACAAAAAGGGATGCTATTCCGTCTTGAAGGTACTACTAACTCGATTAACGTCGCTTCAAGTGATGGTGAAGCTATTCCGCTTGATTATGCTACAGTTGGTGGCGTAAAGTACTCTAATGGAAAAGTTTCAACAAATACTGCCTATAAATGGAATATTACAAATCTTAATACAGTAAATAAGATGGGGAACTGGGCTGCAAATTATAATAATAAAGGCGGCTCCACATCTGACGCACCAGATTCTTGGTCTGAAGGGGTTCCATTTGGTGAAGCTCAGGCAAGTGTAACTTTTGCTCCAGTTGCTCTTTCTGATGAACCAAGTGATTTATCTACTCCAGCTGATTTTAATAATTACTTTAACTGGTGGAGTGCTTCAAATGTAGCAATGGGAAGCGACCTTATTCCTGATGCAGATAAGAATGATCCAAAAGGCGGCACAATTACTGTAAATGAAAATGCAGTTTTGACTCCTGCTGATGCGGAGCAGGCAATTACTAATAAGGCGGATTTAACCAATGTCTCTACCTACACTTGGGATAAAAATGATACTCCAAGTACCGCAAAGCCAGGAACTTTTGATGGTAAAGTAATTGTAACTTATGCAGATAAATCAGAAGATGTTGTACCCGTTAAAGTTATTGTTAAGAGCTTAGCGGACGAATATACCCCTGAAGGCCAAACTGTCAATGTAAAGAAGGGCCAAACTCCTAACGCTGAAGAAGGCATCAAGAATACTAATGACATGCCAAAAGGTACTAAATACACTTGGAAGACCACTCCTGATACTTCAACAGTTGGTACTAAGTCAGCTACTATTGTTGTAACTTACCCAGATGGCTCAAAGGACGAAGTTCCTGTTAAAGTTGTGGTCACCGATAACAGCCAACCTGCTGAAAAGCCAGATTCAGAAAAGTATGAACCAGAAGGTCAAACTGTCAATGTAAAGAAGGGCCAAACTCCAAATCCAGAGGAAGGCATCAAGAATACTAATGAATTGCCAAAAGGCACCAAGTATACTTGGAAAGATACTCCTGATACTTCAACAGTTGGCACTAAGTCAGCTACTATTGTTGTAACTTATCCAGACGGCTCAAAGGACGAAGTTCCTGTTAAGGTTGTGGTCACCGATAACAGCCAACCTTCTGAAAAGCCAGATTCAGAAAAGTATGAACCAGAAGGTCAAACTGTTAACGTAAAGAAGGGCCAAACTCCTAACGCTGAAGAAGGCATCAAGAATACTAATGACATGCCAAAAGGTACTAAATACACTTGGAAGACCACTCCTGATACTTCAACAGTTGGTACTAAGTCAGCTACTATTGTTGTAACTTACCCAGATGGCTCAAAGGACGAAGTTCCTGTTAAAGTTGTCGTTACAAAAGACGAGACTCAACCGGTTACCCCAATCACACCTGAACAACCTAATACTCCAGAAAATCCAACGAATACTACAAAAGTTATTGAACCAACAAATCCAGATGATCCTAACCAAAAAGATTTATTCAAACATGTAACAAGAACAATAATCATTAAGGAACCTGGTAAGAAGGCTAAGAAGATTACTCAAACCGCTACATTTACGAGAAATAAGACTATTAATACAGCTACAGGGGAAGTAATCTCTTACGGAAATTGGACTCCATCTACAAGAACCTTAGATAAAGTAACCACTCCAAACGTAAAGGGTTACACTAAACATATAGACGGCGATTTGAATACTATCGAAGTTTCACCAACTTCTGCCGATACTGTTGTTAAGGTCACATATACTCGTAAGCCAAAGGCTACTGAGCCAAACCCTACTAACACTAATCATTCAACTCACACTAAACGTGTAAATACCTTTACTCATGAGAGCAACAAGATTAGCCATAGCAATAATGGTTTTGATTATAACAACGGTCCAAAAGCTATTACCGTTCCAGTTAACAATAGAAGTACTGATCAAATTATTAGTTGGCTTAGAAATAACGGTTATCAAGTAACAGTTAATGCTAATGGTGAAATTACTTCGATTATCAAAGTAAATGAAAATAAAGTTTATAATTACACGATTTCTCTAAAAGGAAAATTAATCCTTACTTCTATTACATCATTAGAAAATTCTTCTAAAGCTAATAATAGCATGATTAATTCACTATCAACTTCACAAAATGGTAAGGAAAGTCAGTCTACTTCGATGAAAGAATTACCACAAACGGGAAGCAAAGATGATGATTTAGCTTCTATTGGTCTTGCGATGGCAACTATTAGTGGCTTGCTAGGATTGATTGTTGATCGGAAACGCAAACAGCAGTAAATTATAAGCTGACTTAGAATAAATTATGTTAACTAAATAACCAAGTATTCCAATAAAATACTTGGTTATTTTTATATGCTGAGAGAGCCATTCTACGGTCAAGTTCATGTAATTAATCAATAACTTATTAATTAAAGTTATTAGAATTACAATTCTTATTTTTTACTATTTTTAGCTTAAAACTCTAGTATTATTTCTTACAAATAACACTAGTTAACGTATTTAAAAGCATTGTTATATCAACGTTTTAAGTGGTTGATAAAATTCTATAGTGTTATAATTATAAATATATAATAAATAGCACTAGCTATATTTTGGTGAAATTAGTAATTGAAAAAGGTGGAATTTTTAAAATGAAACAAATTGTAAAGCCAATTAAAGATTCTTGGGTCCTTTCTGCAGTTCAACAATCTTTAAAAGAAGACTTTAAGACTGGACAACGCAATTACACAATCTTTCAAGTTGGTAAAGCAACGCTCTTACGAGTAAGCGATGTATTACGACTAAAAAAATCAGATGTTTATGATGAGCGTGGCCGTGTGAAGCGAAATGCTTATATTATCGATAAAAAAACTAGAAAGCCTAACACTTTGTATCTTAAGCCGGTTGAACGCGACTTAGAAGACTACTTTGACTGGTTGAAAAAGTATCAGCAAGAAAATCCAACTGATCCTGTATTTTTTAGTGAATGGCTATTTCCTTCATTTACTCATCCCGATAAGCATATCGATGAAAAACGTTATTACATGATTATGCACAAAGTGGGCGAAAAATTGAATATTAATTATCTTGGCACCCATACTATGCGAAAAACAGGAGCTTATCGTGTCTACCAACAAACTAACCATAATATTGCCCTAGTCATGAAACTCCTAAATCATTCTTCTGAAGAAATGACTTTGGCCTATTTAGGTTTAGATCAAGATACTCGTGAGCACATTTTAGATACAATAGATTTTGGATAATTTAAAATATATAACTTGTTTTAAGCGATATTAATTCATTTTTATTATTTATATAAATATAATATTTAACAAATAAAATATTTATATAAGATAGTTTTTATTAAAAATATAAAATTATAATTAAAAAATCGTTGACTATTAATTAAAACATGATATTATTATTTTCAACAAGTAAATCGTTTAGCTTTGATAAGGATAGTAACGTAAAACAAAGTTTGCAGAGAGTCTTCATATTGGTGAAAGAAGATAACTAAGTTTTATTGCGAAAATCACCTTTGAGCTGAATATGCGATATTAGCATATTCAGGGGCCGCCCTATATAGCGGCGACGTATCGTCCACTTTTTAGTGGGCCGCACGTGCAGAGATCAGCTTTTTTGCTGATGAATATAGGTGGTACCGCGTAGAAAAAACGCCCTATTAGGTCAATTCGATCTAGTAGGGCGTTTTTGTTTTATCTAAGCTAAAAGTATAGAAATGGAGAGATTTTATGAAAAAGTGGGTAAAATTATTCGGTGGTATGGCTACAACTGCTATGGCAGTAGGAATGTCAGCATGTTCCAATTCGTCAACGCAGGCGAAATATGACAAAACATTGTCATGGATGACAACATCAGAAATTCAAACTTTAGATCAAAATAAAATGGTTGATACAACCAGTGGAGAGCAAGCCGATAATGTATTTGAAGGATTAAATAGAATTGATAATCATGGGAATGTAAAACCGGCAGTCGCTACAAAATCCGTCCCAAGTAAAGATGGTAAAACTTGGACTTTCACTTTAAGAAAAAATGCTAGATGGTCTAATGGAGACCCAGTGACGGCAGACGATTTTGTTTATAGTTTGCAAAGAACCTTAGATCCTAAAACACACTCCCAACAGCAAAATATTTACCAAGCTGTTAAAAATGCTGATGAAGTTGTTGCTGGAAAGGTCTCCTCTACAAAGTTGGGAGTAGAGGCTAAAGATAAACATACTTTAGTAGTCCATTTGAAACATCCCGTTCCATATTTTAAAACCATGACTGCCTCAACCTGGGATCCAGTTAATAAAAAAGTGGTTGAAAAATATGGAAAGAAATATGGTACCACTTCAAAATACATGGTATATAACGGACCCTATGTACATAAAGGATGGACAGGAAGTAATTTGACCTGGAAATTGAAGAAGAATCCTTATTATTGGGACCATCAAAACGTAAAACTAGATACTGTCAATTACACTGTGCAAAAGACTCCATCAACTGATTATAATTTGTACCAATCAAAAAAACTTGATGGTGCCTTCTTGGATACCCAAGCTTCTAAGCAACTAAAACATCAAAAAGATTATCGAGTATTTAATCTTGATCGAACGGAATATTTAACTTATAGTTTAACAAACAATAAAGACCTTGCTAATACCAATTTACGTAGAGCAATTTCTATGGCTCTCAATCGTAAAGTATTAGCAGCCACAGTCGGGGGAGCAAATACACCTGCAACAACTTTTACTGGACCTCAAGAAACTGTGGGAACTACTAATTTTAATCAGCACTTCGCTAAAACAAATGCTACAAGTAAGTATACCAATTATGACAAAAAAGCTGCCCGAACTTTGTTTAATCAGGCACTAGAGGAGCTTCATAAATCCAAAATTGAGTTTACTTTAGCTGGAGATGATGATGATGTTTCCAAAAAAGTAATGGAATATGTTCAAAGTCAACTGGAAAGTGTATTAGGCAAAAAAATAAATGTAAATGTTAAACCAATGCCTAAAACAACCAGAGTAAGCAATATGTTGAATGGTAAATACGATGTTGATTTTACTGGCTTAACTACTAGTTATAATGACCCTAATTCAATGCTTACTACTATGAAAACAGGAGAAAACTATAATTTTGGGAAATGGTCTAATAAAAAATTTGATCATTATCTTGATGCTTCAAATAAAGAAATGAACTCAGAAAAGCGTTTAGCTGATTTAACTAAAGCTGAGGAAATTCTAGATAATGAACAACCATTAACTCCGCTTTATCATGATGGACAAGCTTGGATGGTAAGAGAAAACATTCATAACTTAGGTTTTACAAGCGGCAATTTCAATTTTAGAGATACATATGTAACTAAATAAGGAGTAATGAAAAATGAGTACAACAGTTTTTAATAATTGTAATTTATTTGTAGGAAATGAAGATAAAGTTTTAGATAATGCATGGTTCTGTGTAGATGATGAGAGTGGTCGATTAACAAAACTAGGAACAGGACCAGCGCCAAAAGCCGATAAAAATATAGATTTAAATAATCAATACGTAATGTCTGGCTTGATCAATGCCCATACCCACATTGGCTTAATTAATGCTGACAAAAATCACTATCCTGAAACTGAGACTTTGGTTACATATCAAGCTTTAAAGGATTTAAAAAATGGACTGCGTGGAGGTGTAACATATATTCGAAGTTGTGGAGTAAGTTTTGACGTAGATGTTAAATTAAATAAAATGCGGGATAGTTACCCCTTCGAAGGTCCACAAATTAAGCCTGCAGGGATGCCCATCTCAATACCGGGAGGACATGCTGATCAAAATAACAAAAATGCGGCTCATTTAGTTAATTCACCTGATGATGTAAGAAAAGCGGTTCGAGAGCAATTTAAAAAAGGTGCAACAAATATTAAACTCATGGCTACAGGAGGAGTAATGTCTCAAGGGGATGACATTGATGATACGGAGCTGTCTTTGGAAGAGATGAAAATGGCTGTAAAAGAAGCCCACTCTAAGCATATGACTATTTGTGCTCATGCTGAAGGTCGTTTAGGAATTCATTATGCAATTTTAGCTGGTGTAGACTCGGTAGAGCATGGATTTTACGTGAGTGATGAAGATATTGAACTAATGAAAAAACAAGGAACATTTTTATCTCCAACATTAATTGCCGGTCATCAAATTGTTCAATACGGTGAGGGTAAAATGACTGACTTTTCCTATCAAAAAATGTGTAAACATGTTGATGCTTTTTATAAGCATGTAGGTAAAGCGATAAGATCAGGAGTGAAATTAGCATTAGGGACTGATGCGGGAACCTTTAAGAACACTTTAGAAAACTCTGCCAAAGAACTTACTGAGTTAACTAAAGCTGGAGCCACAAATTATCAAGCTTTACGCGCGGCAGGATTAGGATCAGCTGAATTGTTACATATTGATCAAGATTATGGATCTTTAGAAGTGGGAAAGTATGCAGATTTTCTAGTCTTGAAAAATAATCCTTTAAGGGATGTTTCATCTGTTGAGCAAAGTGATAAGCTAGTCTATCAACATGGTCAAAGAAAATATTAAAATTCTTACCAAATCAATCTTAATTTTTTAAGATTGATTTTTATTTTTCAAAAAATAAAATAATGTATATTTTATTATAAATAATATTTTAAATATATCTAAAATATTAACATCAATTTTGCATTTAAAAACATACAATTAACTTGACATTAAATTAGGCCAATCTAAGTACAAATTCTAGACAAGTATATATTTTTTATCTACAGTAATAATAAAAGGGAGATATTATTATGGACACAGAACAGTTTTGCTATACTAAAAATAATTTTGAAATTTCAAATACTCCAACTTTTGTAAAAGATTCTAGTAAGGATCTCAAACATATAAAGAAGCAGATTAAGCATAATGTAAAACATCTAAAGAAAGCTCAATCTAAAATGTTTGCACGTCACGAATATAGCATTTTAATTGTGCTCCAAGGGATGGATGCTTCCGGAAAAGATAGTATGATTAAGCATATCCTTTCTGGAGTAAGTCCGAGTGGTTGCAATGTAGTTAGCTTTAAACAACCCACCGAAGAGGAAAAACTTCATGACTATATGTGGCGTGTAAATCGCAAATTACCTCCACGTGGCCATATTGGTGTATTTAATCGCTCTTATTATGAAGATATAGTGGTTACCCGCGTTCATCCTCAAATCATCTTGAATGATTATTTGCCAAATATCCATTCTTTAGCAGATATTAATGAAGAGTTCTTTGAAAATCGCTACACAAATATTAGAAACTATGAAAACTATTTGACTCAAAATGGATATGTCATTCTCAAGTTTTTCCTCCATATTTCTAAGGCTGAGCAAAAGAGACGTTTTTTAGCACGGATTGATACTCCACGAAAGAACTGGAAATTATCCGCATCAGATATCAAAGAGCGTCAATATTGGAACAAGTATCAAGCTGTTTACCAAAAGGCTATCAATGCTACAGCTACTGAAGAAAACCCTTGGTATGTTATCCCATCTGATGATAAATGGTATTCACGCTTAATTGTGTCAAACATTTTAACTAAACGAGTTAATAAGATGCCGTTAGCTTATCCTACTTTGACAGCTATGCAAAAGAAAGATTTGGTTTTGGCAAAGCAATTTTTAGAAGATGAAGATAAATATTAACTTAGCACTATGAAAAATTGACCTTAGGAATATCTAAGATCAATTTTTTGCTCTTAAAAGGAGGAAAGATGAAACGAATATTAGTAATTGGCTCACCAGGAGCCGGAAAGAGTACTTTCTCAAGAAAATTACATAACAAATTTGATTTACCGCTTTTTTATTTAGATAATCTGTTTTGGAAAGCAGATAAAACAACAGTCGCACCTAAAATGTTAAACAAACAAATCAGGTCTATCTTGAAGCAACCTCAATGGATAATGGACGGTAATTACAGTCAATATCTTTTAGATGAACGTTTGGATGCTTGCGATACAGTATTTTTTCTAGATTATGATGTAGAAACCTGTTTACAAGGGGTGCGAAATAGAATAGGAAAAAAGCGTCCTGATTTACCATGGATTGAACAAAAAGAAGATCCAGAATTTATGGAATATATTCGACAATTTCCTTTAACTAAGCGCCCCAAATTAATTGAGGCTTTACGTAAATATCCCCAAATTAATCAATACCACTTTAAAAATCGTAGGCAAGCACGCGAATTTTTAAATCAGCATAAGAGTTAAAACATGATATTATAAACATAGAATTCATCTAGAAGGGGATGCACTTATGTCGACAATCATTTTAAGACTTTTACATAATGCAAATATATCGATTGAAGAGATTTCTAAAAAAAGTCAGATACCTCTCGATGCCTTGGTAAACGCGACTGAAGAACCCATTGAGTTTTGGACTATTAGAGAATTGAATGCGTTTGCAGAGAGCTTAAAAATTAAACCTGGTGAACTATTAGAAGAATTACAGCCTTCAACTTATATACTCGATATTGATGACGATGCGCAAACTATCCAAGGAGTTAATATATCCAATCTTGAAAATTATTATGCGATTAGAGCTGTAGTCGAAGCTGAGCATTTAGAAGGGTGGAATCCTGTTGCAGCTGATATTACATATTTAAATAACCAAATTGTTAATCCTGATTCTGAATTTATAAAAGACGTTGAAAGTGCATTAAATGAATATGATGTCAACACAGAAGAATGATGAATACTATGTAAAGAAGTTTTTATATCCAAATGGCACATTAAAGAATAAGTTAAATATAAGAGATAAAGAAAAATTACAAAATATAGAATATATTGGAAGTGCCACTAGAGCGGTGGTCTTACTCAAAAGTAAGCCTAAGATCAAGACGATCAAAGAACTACAATTTGTTCATAAAGCGATGTTTGGTTGGCTTTATCCTTGGGCTGGTCAAATTCGTGATTATAATTTATCGAAAGATAACTATCAATTTTTGGAAGGAGATAGGCAAGAATTTGGTATTCAGAATATCAACGAATTACTAAAGAAAAAGAGCAAATTAACTCATTTAACTAATCTGGACTATGCTGAACTCCTTGATGAAATTAATTATCTGCATCCCTTTAGAGAAGGTAATGGTCGATCGTCTAAGGTGTTTTTACAATGCTTAGCAGCCAATCACGGACAAGTAATTGACTTCCCACGAAAAAATGATGAAATGATTGCTGCTCAAAATACTGCAGATATTGAAAAAATTTCTAAATTGATACGTATTCAGAATTTATATAGCCGTAAAGCTGCCTTTGGTCAATTAGAATCTATTCAAACAGATAATGAGCCACATAAGGATTAAGTATATCTCTCTTCGTTCATTTTTACAGCTATTTCTTTAAAACAAGAATTTTAATCAAACATGTTTGAGGACTTACCTAACTGGTGCTTCCTAACGTTAGTAAATTCTCGCTGTTTCTTTTATTAAAACCACCAAACAAATATTTACATATTCGAACGTTTGATTGTATAATATGTAATACCATCCCATCTAATCACTACTTTAAAATGCGAGGTTTTAGTTAAATGAAACATAAAAAAATCAAGACAGACTTCAGCGAACTAAAAAAATCAGACATTTGTTGGAGAAATGGCCGAGAAATGAGTGATGAAGTCTTCGAAGATTACAAACATGCACTTATGAAAGCTGCCGAAAAATCTAACAGTGATGAGCCTTATTATGCTCCGGTTGATCCTACAGATCCAGATTATTACAACTAAAAAACATCCCTCTAGCTGGACAAATTATCCAAGTTAGAGGGATGTTTTTCCTTTTAATCCTTAATCTTTAAAGGCTTCAATTGTGTTTCAACTTCCTCTAGGCCAACACCAGCTTGAAGCAAAGAAGCCGCTGTATATGCGCCTTCAACTAAAGCTACATCATACAAATGAACCTTCTTATCTGTCATTTCCATAGCCATTTCAAGGTTCATCTTGGCACTTCCTAAATCATAAAATGCCAAGATTTCATCAGCTTTATTATCATCAAAAGCCTTCATAATCTTTTCCATGCTTGTACCAATATCGCCATCATTTGTACCTCCAGCGGTAGTAATCGGTACATCTTTAGCCACTTGATTAAGAAGCTTGGGCAATCCTTCCGCAATTTCAGACACATGAGAAACTAATGTCATACCTAAACTCATAATAGTCCCTCCGTTTCAAGCATGGCTTCAAAAAGATAACCACTTGATTCTGAACCAGGATCAACGTGCCCTTTTGAACGTTCACCCAAATAACTTGCACGTCCTTTTTTAGCAACCATGTTTTTAGTAGCAGCAACAGCTTCATGAATTTTATCCTCGGTTAAACTGCCATCTTTAACATCCGGCACTAGCTTCGCCCACACGTCAACCATGGTCTTATCTCCGGGCTTAGCACCGCCTCGCTTTTCAATGCCAGCAAGAGCAGCATCTAATAATTCGCCCAAGTCATCGGTAGTGGCACTCTTTTTTGCCATTTCAAGAAAAGCAGTGCCATAAAGTGGACCTGAGGCTCCACCAACAGTTGAAATCAAAGCCATGGCAATTGTTTTAAGGCCACTTGTTACATCAGCAGGTTTAGCACTAAGCTTTTCTTCAACGGCCTTCATCCCGCGACTCATATTGAAGCCATGATCGCCGTCGCCAATTGGCGTATCCAAATCACTCAAATGTTGAGCATTTTCTTCAATCTTATTAGCAAAATTATTCATCCAACTTGTTAAAGTATCAACCGTTAATGTCATCTTTATTCCTTTCTACCACGCAATCGTTTCAACTGGGAAATTCAAATAGTCGAGCCATTTATCATCTTTAATTTCGAATAAAGTAAGCGAAATTCCGGCCATGTCCAGTGACGTCATATAATTGCCAACCTTCATAAAGCTTGGCTTGATGTTGAATTCTTCGAGCTTATTAAGCACATCGTTCGCAAAAATAAATTGCTCCATCAAAGGTGTAGCACCCATTCCGTTAACAAGGCAGGCATACTTTTTATTGCCATCTAAATGCATTTCATCGTTTAATTTGCCAACGAGCTCTTCAACTAAGTCCTTTGAAGGCTTAATCTTTTCGCGACGATATCCTGGTTCACTGTGAATTCCAACCCCATATTCAATTTCGTCTTCTTTTAACGTAAAACCTGGCTTTCCTACTTCAGGATTGGTTGCAGCCGAGAGAGCTACAGCGATCGTCTTAATATTCGGCAAAACTTTCTTAGCCAAAGCATCGATTTCATCTAAGCTAGCCCCTTGTTGAGCAGCTGCACCTAAAATTTTATGCATAAATAAAGTTCCTGCAACACCACGGCGTCCTTGAGTATACAAACTATTTTCAACGGCAATATCATCGTCCACTACGATAGTTTTTACTGGAATGTCATCCATATCAGCTAAATCCTTCGCCATATCAAAGTTCATCACGTCGCCGGAATAGTTCTTGACGACTAAATACACACCTTGACCTTGGTTGACAGCCTTAATTGCTGCATAAATTTGATCAGGAGTGGGTGAAGTAAAGACTTGGCCACAAACAGCGGCGCTCAGCATCCCTTTGCCAACATAACCTGCATGGGTTGGTTCGTGACCGGAGCCCCCACCGCTGACGATACCAACCTTCCCCTTCATTGATTCCTTATTGGAGCGAACAACAGCTTCAGTGTCAGGAATCTTTTCAATGAATTGTGGATAAGAACGTGTCATCCCAGAAACCATTTCTGCAACGACATCATGAGGATTATTAATGATCTTTTTCATTGTTTATCTCTCCTTATTTGAAATCGGTTACACATTAATTGTAACCTACTAGGAGGATTAAGTTTAGCTTATTGGAGAAATTTATAATAAATAAAAAGCGCTCTAAGGAACGCTTTTTAAGCAGAAATTATTTGCTATTTAATCTTACTCACCCTGCATTATTACCGATCTCATGTACATTTTCCATAGCTCTCTTAAAATCAAAATATATTTCTTTCAAAGCTGACTTATGCCATTTTTTATTATGCAAAGCCAAATTTGCAAATTCTAATTCATACTTTGCACTTTTTGCATTCTTTTTTACTCTATAAACTTTGCCGTTTTTACTACTCCAAACATTTCCATTATTATCTCCATTTAACAGTACATTTTTAGGATATATTGGATTAGTTATCAAATTATCATATTGTTCCTTGCTTATAAGATAACCATCACCAGTAGGAACAAATTGTTCCAATTTTCCACCTTCTTCTCTGTATGGAAATGTAATAACATTATGATGTGTAGGAATAATAATATTTGAGAGAGGGAGAGTTCCCGACTCAGCTACATAGTATCCATCATCCTTACTACCATCCATTGAGTAAGTTAATAAAGGTAATTTACTTTTAACTAATTGCGGTTGTTCGAAAGTACTAGAATCACTAAAGTCTAAATGGTCCCCTTGTGCAAAAAATATTGAGTATTTACGATGATTAACTGTTGCAGTTCCAATAGTTGCTATCATACCAAAATTACTATTTCCTCTATCTCCTCCAAAAACATCCCAGCTAATAGGAACGTTAATATTGTTCCAGCCATTTCGTAAATGAGCTTTTTTATACCAATGAATTTTAATTGATTTTTTTCCAGTATAATTCAATCTTGGAGTGATAAGACTCGCTCTTCTAAGTTCATTATAGGCTGTTTTTTCATCATAGACTGAATATCCCTCCTCATTTATAAACGTAGTTGCCTCAACATGTGTATTATTTGTAACTAATGCGCCAATCCCGGTAGCCATAAGACACGCTGCCATAAACGTTAACAATTTCTTATTCAATTTAAAATTTCCTCCCAATTAAAAAAGATGAATTTACTCCTATAACTAAAGTAATAATAAAAACGGTAGTTAACTCATAGAACACTTCACTATCATTTATTTCTTTGGTTAGGATAGCATAAACGCTTAAAATTAAGCTACAAATCCTCAAATTTACACCTTAAAAGACAAATTTTAATTTTCCTTTTATACTTAACCCTTTTTGAAAATTATAATAAGAGATAGATTAAATTACCTTCTTTTTAGTGTAATATTGAAGATTAATATATTTGTTATTAATGCGAGTGCTAAACTGTGATGGTAATCTACTTGTATTAATAAGAGGTAAAGCTATGAATTTAAAAAAGACTTTTTTTGTAAGTTTGGCTACACTTACATTACTTTCATTGGAAACAACTATAAATAGTACTAATCACAATGACAAAGTAGCTTCTGCATCTACTATTTCAAGAGAGTTGAAGCATAATGCCGCCATCTATACGAAGAATGGTAAATCTACTAAAGCACGCTATCTAAAAAAGGGCAACGAAGTTGTAATTTATGGCTATAAAACTTTACATAGTAAAAAATTTGCTTATATTGGTAATGGCAAATATATTTTAGTTTCTAATTTAAATAGTTCTTCTAAAAAGGCTAATAAAAAAGTGGCCAAATCTACCAACAAAAAGGCAGCTACTACAACAAATAATGAATCTTCCGATTCCAAGATTCCATCTATTTATAAAAAATGGCTTAAAAATAGAAGAAAGGGTAATCTAGTAGCTATTAGAGACACTCAATCAGGTGATCCTGATGGAGATCCAAAGAGTATAGCTATTATTTCAAAAATTCGAAAAGGTGATCCAATAAGTATCCCAAGCGATATAGCTCCAACTGCTTCCCACCTAGATATTGGAACGACAGTAGACATTGTCAAAGGTAAATTAGGTTATTTCTTAACCTGGAGTAATAATTACGGTGGAACAGCTATCAACTTAAAAGACTTTGAATTTAAGCCCTATGACAGTACTTATAAGAAATTAGTAAAGAAACTTACTCCTTATTGCTCTCCTAAAGAGTTTAATTGGGGAACTGGCTATGCAATTACTTTCACCCCTACTACTAATATTTCATCTTTACCTAGCGGTTCTAGTCCTATTAGTGGTACTTATGGCCAGCCGCATACCTTAACTGCTGGTAAGCGTATAACTTTATTAAATCCTGACATTCTGATAAACGGAAAGGGTCAATATGTCTTAGAAGGTAGTAAGAGTGACAACACCTACGATGTTCCAATTAAGCAAATCACTCATTTAGTAAAACCAAAGTCTAAAAAATAATTTGTTCGTAAATTGCAATAATAAAGTCTCATAGATTATATTTTGATCCATGAGGCTTTATTTATTTTTTATTCTCAAAATATCACTAAAAACTATCTATTCCCTTTTTCGAATTACTACTACCAAACTGACTAAAGTATTATAATATTTTCCTTTAATTTTTCACAAACTAAAAATCCCTTTATATCAACCTTGAGGCAACTTCGCCCACCGGCGGGAGACCAAAAATTTTCACAAACTTTTATAAAGACTTGTAACTTTACTGACATCCCTAAAACTGCTCGAACATAGTATAATATACCTAGGAGGTTTTAACCTATGAAAATTAATAAACCTATTTTACTAACTTCGAGTGCTTTATTGGCACTTTCTCTTTTAGGAGCTAGCAAAACCCAAACAGTTTCAGCAAGTCAAAACACGATTACGGTAGCTGCTCTGATTACATCACAGTCTATAATCGTCAGGGAAAACCGTTGAAGGAACCATATAAAGTTAAGAAAAATCAACCTATCAAGACTTATGGCAGCATTTCAATTAATCAGCGCTATAGTCTATTTGAGAGTTTTCCCCCAACGCGCATTATTAACGGAGTTTCTTATTATTCATTAGGTAAAGGTGGCTACGTTAAGACTAATAATGTCGGCTCAGCCACAAAGGATGGTAAACTTGGCATTAGATTCAACACTTACATTTATGATAAAAACGGCAAACGCTTGAAGACTTTCAATGGTAAAAAGGCCTACATCCCTAAGAACACCCAATTTCAATATTTAGGACCTCTTTATGGAACTAGACCAGAAACTTTTTACAATATTGGAAATGGTCGCTATGTTAAAAGCAGCGATATCACTAAATTAAATGGTAAAGGTGTCCTGCGCTTAAACTATAATAGCTACTTATATAATCGGAAGGGGCAACGCATTAAGGGCACAAAACTAGTTAAAAACTCAATTATTAACTACGCAGGCAAAATTAAGTCAGCTAATAAAGATGCCGTCTATACTTTCTATAAGGGAAGTGGCAATCAGTTTTATCAACTGGATCAATATAAGATTAAGGGTAAAACTTACTATGCAGTCGGTGGCGGTCGCTACATCAATGCTTACAATGTAGGTCAAGTTGACAGCAACTACGTTTATAAGACAGGTTCAACTTACATTGTGCCAAGAAACGATCTCTCCTACCGCAACAGTAATCTTCAACCAATCGACGAAGTTGCTCGTGCTGGTAAAAAGCTCAAAACCGATCTCTTTGTAGTTAACGGTCAAGGCGATAACGCCGAACTTTATGCTAGAGTTAAGGTTGGTAAAAATTACCGCTATCTCTGGTGGGGCGATTACAGCGAATACCCACAGGATGATCCGACTAGCAACTTCCAAATTCGCTTTAATCTGCGCACGCACGATTATGAAGATCTGACCAAATCTTACTTCAGCTTTAAGAGTCGCAACGAGACGCCAATTTATAATATTGATGCCCAGCAACAAACTTTGCCCGGATCTAAAATTACGACGAGTGATGATGTAAGTAATACACAAAATATATATAATATTGATGGTATGTGGTATTTGTGGGATGCCAAAGAAAACAAGGCCGAACTCTTCTATCACTTGCAAAACCGAATTGCTTTCTTTGCTTCAAAAGGCTACGAAGACATCGGTAACAGCTTTGTTAAGGCCGACGATGTGAATGTTTGCGGCATTAAACTAACCCCACAAAATACCCCAGAAGAAGCTAAAGCTGATTCTGCTCTCGCATCTGCTAGCCAAAAAGATCAATTAAAAGAATACGTCGATGAAGCTCCAAGCGTTCGTGAAACTTATAAATACAAGTTATCATCTTACTTCCTCCGTGCTAACTACGACGGTGTAGTTTCCGATGCAGAAAAAGCTATGAAGTCAGACAAGACTACTGCCTTAGAAGTTAAAGAGCTTCTTTGGCAACTTAAGCAAGACAAGGCTGATTTGAACGGTGCTAAAGTTAAAGTTAAAAATATTAAAGACCTTACTTTCAATGAAGCTAACCAAATCTTGCAAGTAATGAATAATTACTACGCTAATAGCTTCTACTCTAGTGGCATTGCAAAGGACAGCGTTGCTATTTACCAACACTGGGCTCATAAAGACGGCTACTACCCTACTTACCGCTGGAATAGCAGCAAAGTTTCTGTCTTCATGCTGAGACAACAAGGCGAAAAGAATCGCATTCTTGATGTGAGTGATTTTGCAACGGAAAACTAAATTTAGATATACTAAAAGCGCCAAGATCAAAATGACCTTGACGCTTTTAGTATGCATTAATTTTTATTGTCTAATGTATGGAGCAACAATATCTAGTAAATCTTTTAAAGCAGGGATATCGATGTTTACCCCTTGATGATCGCCACGTGGACAATTTTCTTGAAGCATCAGTGCGGGATGCCCCCACTTATCAGTTAAGTGATGATAGATATTCCAATTTTCAGATTCTTTGACACGTTTTTCAATTTCTTGAAGAATCTCTTCATCAGTCATTTTTATTTTCCTTTCTTTTTTCGTTTTACATCACTAGAGTATGAGCTTTCACTTTCATCATACCATGCTTATGCTAACTAATCGATTAATTAAACTTTATCGCTATTTTTCAGGCGTTCAATTCGTTTATCTAATGGTGGATGATCTGACATTAATCTTAGCCACCATGAGTGAACATGGGGTAAATTAAATGACAGGCTATTAAGCATCAAATTGTTTTTATCAGGTGATTGAAGTAGATCTTGATTTTCTAAATCTTCTAGTTTTTGTAAAGCAGAAATAATCCCTGATGGTTCCCGAGTCAAATCAACGCTCCCAACATCGGCTAAGTATTCACGTTGGCGCGATACTAATAAAAATAGCAACTTTGAAATTGGAATTCCAAAGACAATAATAATTAAGCCAATAAATCCTAATAAACAACAAAACAGTTTGATAATGAGGGCAATAATTCCTTTTGACTTACTAGTGATCATTCCGTAAGCTAGCACGGTCAATCCGATTCCTGTCCCATAAATCAAATTTACAATCGCACTAGCAATGACGGTTACGCGAGTATCATAGTTCCGAATACGAGACAGCTCATGCCCAATCACTCCTTGAACTTCTTGCTTATTCATTATTTCAAGCAATCCTTGAGTTAAGGCCAAACTTGCATGCTCAGGATTACGTCCAGTGGCAAAAGCATTGGGATCAGAATCAGGCACAACATAAAGTTTTGGCATCGGCATCCCTGCTGCCAAACACAGCTCCTCCACCATTTCGTAAATTTCAGGTGCACTTTCTTTATCGAGTTGGACGCCACCCGTCACCTTCATCAGGTGCTCAGTTGCATCGAAATATGTATAAAGGACATATCCAATTGCAATAATAAAGAAAATCACACCAGCCCATATCGTTAAAAAATTAGCAAACAGCGCACTAATGGCCAACATCAAAATACCAAAAAGCACCATAATAATGACGGTATTGCGCTTATTTTGGCTTATTTGCTTATAAAGCATTCTTTCTTATATCCTCTTTTCATTCTTACTCTCACTTTTATTTTACCAAAAAAGTTATTTCAAGATTATATAAACAAAATATTTCCCTAGATCTTCTCTATCTAAAGTATTAAAATGAAAGCGAATTAATAATTATATAATTGGAGAATATTATGAATAAAACAATCACTTGGGAAGCATTCTACAATCTATCGGAAATTTTCATTGCCCCACTCAATCTAATTTGGTTCATTTTTGCCGGAGCCATCACTTATCAAAATTTTCACTATGTTGATTTAATTAATATCGTACTCTGCTTCATTGACGTCTTTTTATTTGATTTAGCCGTTAATATTGCGGATGACTATTTTGACTACAAAAATGGAAAAGATGAACATTTCCTAACCGTCACTAACACAATTGGTCGAATGCATCTTTCCCTTCCTGCAGTTAAAAAATTGATGATCACAATGTACATTTTATCGGCAATTCCGGGAATTTTTCTGGTAATGCGCACTGGTTGGCAAGTCCTTTTATTGGGAATTATCGGCTACTTTTTCGGAATATTTTATACAGCAGGTCCCAAGCCTTTCAATGCCACTGGATTTTGTGAATTGATTGTATCGGTTATGATCTCGATCTTTATTATCGAAGTTGGAGTCTACATCGGAAGTTACAATTATGCGCCATTTACTTGGAAAGTTCTGCTTACTACTTTCCTGAAATGCTTTCCGATTACCTTTTTGTTTTTTGCTACACAGCTCGCCAACAATACCTGTGATTTACGTGAAGACCTTATTAATGGGCGCAGAACTTTGGCAAGCTATTTAGGAAAAGACAGATCAATTAAATTACTTAAAATTTTGACTATTTTAGGATTCATCACCCCTATCTTTTTATTAATTTTCCAGCAAATTAATTGGATTGTTGCTTTAATCGTCCTCTTAACTCCGTTTCTTTGGAAAAATCTCCAAATCTTCTTTAACAACCCCGATAAACAAAAGACCTATCTTTTATTCATCAAAAATGAATCCCTTTATTTCACCATTTATATTGCTCTTTTTACCTTAGTTGCAATTTTTGGACACTCAATAAGTCCGCTGGTTCAGTAGGTTCATATTTTTCGCCACCCTTTAAATTACGGTATTCGCCAGATTTAAAGTCAGAAAAACGTAAAATCACTGGACGAGGAGCCATGGCGCTGACCACTTTACGAATTCCATTAGCGAGTTCATTCACAACGCGATCAGTAAAAAGTGACGCATAACATTCTTGCACCTTCTTAATGACATTATCTCTGCCATGAACGTTTAAGTATGTATCTTGCTCCCCCGCAAAACTCGCATTTGGTAAGTCTTCTGCCGTTGCACTTGAACGTACAGCCACATAAGGCTCGTTTTGATTGGACATGGCAGCCAAGTCATCGCAAGATTTTCCAATAATGTAGGCTAAGGTCTCTGGCATAGGTGCTTCTACAATCACTTTTCTGATTTTTGAACAAACTGCATGCAGTTCATCTGAATTTTCTACATCTTTTAGCCCCTTAAGTAGTTCGTCCACCTTTTCATTACAACCAGTCTCTCTCATAAAATAACGATAGGTTTCAGAAGTTGTAGCATACCCATAAGGAACTGGGACATGAGTTTGAGAAGTGAGCTCTCCTAATGAAGAAGATTTTCCTCCAACTAAATCAACGTCCTGGCGACGCAACTCGTCAAACCAAAGGACCAAGGCATTATTGCGCGCTAAATTATCTGCGTTGTGATGCTTTTGAGTTAAATACTTATCTGCTTTTTCCATTTGACCACATCTTTCTACAACACAAGCAAGTCATCTCACGGTCATTTTCGCTGGAATTTTGAATGAAGTCAATAGTTTTGCACAAAATTGGTCTAGCATGAATTGTATTTATTTAATTGATATATAAGCGATAATGCAATATTAGTATAGATAAGTATTTCACAAGCTATAAAAATTTTATTCTTTTTGTTCTACGCAAGAGCGCGCCTGTGATATTCAGGAAATTATTACCAATCATCAGATGCCTTACACGCGAATGAAGGCCTTAAAGGAGAAGAACTACTATGATTATGAAGGCCGATGATGACGTGCTTCAGTTTGATAAATATATTAATCCTTCTGGAGATGTTGTAGCGCATCCCTTGATGAAGAGCTCGGTTTTGTATGTTAAGGTAGGAATATATTATTGTTGAAATGTATTCCCTTTTCATAGCAAAATAAAAACCTCATCGAGGTAAATTTTGTTCACTTCGATGGGGTTTTATTCTTATAACTTATTTGGACTAATAGGATTATCATCATAATGAGTTGTTAATTTTGATTTCTCACTCTGATTACTTTTTTCTTGTTGAGCAGCAATTAAAAGAACTTCTTGCACTTTTTTGCGATCAGTATTATTAGTATTATTTTCAGAAATACCATTTAAAGTTTCTTTCAATCGCGGTACATTATCAAAGTCAATATATTTTCTCAGATTATTCATATCAAAACGATATGTTTCTTTCCCTTTACCATTATAACCTATTATTATGCAATCAAACAAAATTCTATATACATTATCTTTCGATGCAATTTTATTTAAATACTTACTTGCTGGAATATTATTTTCATTAAAATAATCATACATTCCAGTCGCATTTCTCCAAGAATAATATTTATCCTGAAATAGATTAATTTTTTTATCAAAAATTTCTTTTCTCATTTTATCATAAATCTTTGACATTTCATGTCGATTTCTGCTCAAATTTTTAGATATTCCTCCCCAAGTTTCTTCAAGCAATTCAGTTATTAGTCTAACAATTTCTAATGCTTCATAATGATGACAAATCATATTTTCAAACTTTAGGAATTGATCTTCATCTACTTCACCAATCAACTTACCAATAATATATGTAATTTGTAAGTTATCCAAAGTTAGCTGATTATTTTTATCTACTAGAGAATTGAACAATACTTCAGATAGTGTTGCCCTATCTTGATAACTAGGTATGTCATCAACTTTTAAAAACAAATACAATTCTGTTAATAAATCTTCAGATTGATGATCTCTTTTATCTAAAAAATTTGACCATACAAGGTTAATATCTTTACCACTATTAATATCTTCAACAAAGTGGCGAACTCTATAATTAATATCCACATAACTATTTTCAGTCAAATAAAAATAGGCCTTAAAATAACGTTGAGTACTAATAGAAACATTTTTTAAACTATTTTCAGTTTCATTGTAATTCATTATGCACGAATTATGTTTTTTGAATTTTGGAAACAAATTCATCAAAAGGCTGACATAATTACTATATTTTTTATCCAGATTTGTGAAATACTTATTTTCTTCATCATTCAGTTCTTTTTTACTATAAGGGCCATAAGTATCTTCAAAAATAAACATTTCCTGATGTGTTTTTATTTCTTCATAAAGTTCACTATTAGAATAATATATGTATTGGATAGCTAATAATTGTGGCAAGTTAAGTCTTAAAGTATCCGAAATTATCATAAAAGAAAATACAGAGTTTATAATTCTCTTCAAATCACGAATATCTTTTAAATCATAAGCAATAAAATTCAATACAAAATCATATTGTTTTAAGTCTTGTTGTGATACTCCATAAGAAAGTAATACATTCCGAAGCCATACTATACATTTTTTTCGATTGAATTCTAAAGGCATTTTAACTTCGAAATTTACAACTTTATCTAAATATGATTGATTTATATCATTATTTTCTTTAAGAATCTGATTCATTCGGCTTTCAGAATATAATAAAACATAAGTAACATTAGGTAGATCAAAAACTGTACTAATTAACTTTAGAAGTAATATAACCTGCTTATCACTAGCCCTGTCTAAATTTTCTATACAAATCACATAATGCTTATTTGAACTTTGGATATACTTAGATAACTTTTCTTTTAAGGTCATTACATCTTTATATGATCTATCTGTCAAAAGAGAAGAGAGTAGATTTCCAGCTTTTGGAATTCCAGCAACCACATGCGCAATACTCTCTAAGAATTTATCATTAACTATCGAATTGTATCTTATTCCTAATCCGTTGAGAATAAAATCATATAATCCCTTAATTAAAGCTTCTTGTGAGCCAAAAAGCCATACATCAAAATCTTGATTAGCAAAAACAAAATCTTCTTTCTTAAGATCCTTTTTAACCAGATTCAAAAGCGTAGTTTTACCTGCTCCCCACTCACCAATGAGTCCAACTACTGTAGAATGAGCAACAGAATATTTTGATATTGTATTCTTTAACAATAATTCTACATTTTTTCTATCTAATAAGTCGTAACTGCTTGCTTTTTCATTTATTAGAATTAGGCCATCAGCTTTTTTCCATGGAATAGGATCCTCTAAATCTTTAAGCTCATATAATGTGCTCTTTTGTTTTTGATTTGCATGTACTATTCTTGCTTTAGTTATTTTGAAAATTCGACAAAACATTAATATCAAAGATATTATGAAAATAATTATGTAAATTATACAATTAATAAATAACAACTTTCGAATTGTAAAAATCCCTAATGTTACCAAGGATATACTCAAAAAACTAAAAAGAATTAAATCCCACGGAGTTATTTCAGGAATGCCTCTAAATGATGCGATATGACTGTTATAAATATAATCTATTATTAAAATAATAAATAAGATAATAGTAAAGTTCCCAAAGTTAGAAAAATTTCCAATTGTTTGATTTATCCAGCCTTCAGCATAAACTAACTGAATTATCCAAATGCTAATGACTATAAAAGTAAATATATAAGGAGAAATAACCTTTTTACATAATTCTCGAATAATAGAATAACCAACTTTAATAAACTCTCTAAATTTATTTATACTCAACATCTCCTAATATAATTTAATATTTAACTTAGTAAGTAGATAATTTATCTTTTTAATAATACGCTTTTGCTCTAAAAGTGGGGGAACTAATGCTATAGTATGAGCAACCCTATCTCTATTTAAATTTTTAACTGTAGACCCTGTTGCTAAAGATTTAAATTGAAAATTAACAAAATTAGAAGATAAGAGATAGTAAAGATAGTTTTTATCAAACAATTTATCATAATCAGATAAAATTAACCAACCATCATGGACGGCCCCATCTATTTTTAAAATATATGGTCTCCCAAAACTCATAGAATTTGATAATAAGAAATCGCCCTTATGTACTTCTCGTGTTTTATCAAGCCCTTCAGGAATTATTTTTTCCGCTGCATGATCAATATATTTACTATTAACAGTACTATCGCCAATTTTTATCCAATTTATGCCATTCGGAGAATCAGTTAAATATTTTTTAATTGGACGCGGAGAGCCTCCTCGTAAAATAGTCAACACTTCCCCCAATCTAACCCATTCCCAACTATCAGGAATTTCAAATGGTTTCTCTTCATCAGTAATCGGCGGAAGTGGTTTACTCCTTTTGATCTTCTTCTCTTTAATCAACTGTTCCTTCTCAGCCTTAATCTTCTCAAGCAATACACTTGCTGGCTCATCGATTGGATCTTGCTCAACCAATTTTCCGCGCATAGCTAAATCTAACACCTTCGACTTCAGCAAAGTCTGAAGTTTTGCGTATTGTTGAGTAGAAGATTCGACTTTGCTCTTCAAGTGGTGGAAGAGGAAAAGGATATTTCCTTACAAGTACCGGTTTTGCACGTGTTAAGGAGCCGCCTACTCCAGACACATTAGACTGTAGTAATTTTCTAAAATATGGGGACATTAAAGCATATCTCAAATATTCTGGAATAATTTCCTTTTGACGAACTACTATCCATTCAGTGGATGCAATAGTTTCATATTGTGTAAAGTTACCCACCTTCCACACTCGATTAATTCTTGGGTTTATTTTACACAGTAAAACATCTTCTGGCTCTACTGTTTGTTTATTTGATCGAATCTCTTTGCCAACAGTAATTTCTGGCTGTCTAGTTTCGTATATAGGTACACTATATAATTCAAAGTTTTTAGTTGGTTCTTTATCAGGGTGAACACTTTTACCATTATAAGTATTAATTTCATCCAATCTCACCCATTCCCAACTATCAGGGATGTCAAACGGCTTTTCATCATCAGTAATTTCAGGAAGAGACTTACTCTTCTTGATCTTCTTCTCTTTAACAAGTTCTGCTTTTTCAGCCTTAATCTTCTCCAGCAGCACACTTGCGGGCTCATCGTTGGGATCTTGTTTAACCAATTTTCCGCGCATGGCCAAGTCCAAGATTTTTTCTCTTAAAGCCTGTGCATCAAAATCTAAACTATTAGTCTTCATCGTCAATTCCTTCTAATGCCTTATTAAGTTCCGCAATTGCATCCCTAATCGCTTGGGACTTCTCATTCATTTCATTCAAAATTTCGCCAAGTGAGCGATCATCATGATCCTCTTCCTCACTCATCCACGAGATATCCAAGCTCGTATTTGGACGCTTCATGATTTCATCGATGCTAAACTTGCGCCAACGTCCATTTGGATTCTTTTCTTTATCCCAAGTTTCTTTTCTCCTAGAACGATCATCTGCGCAGAAGGCTTTTTCAAATTCCGCAAAATCCTTCTTGTTCAACGGATTACGCTTACCGAATGAGCGCATTTGATGACGCATATCATAAATCCACACATCTTCAGTGTTATCTTTATCACTTTCACCACGAGTGAAGAACAAGACATTAGTTTGCACCCCTTGAGCATAGAAAATCCCCGTTGGTAAACGCAAGATAGTGTGAAGATTACACTTATTCATAAGATCACGTCTGATTTCTTCACCTTTTCCATCTGCGAACAGGACGTTATCAGGCACAACAACCGCAGCTCTTGCCTTACCGTCTTTCTTAAGTGAGTTATAGATAATCTGCAAGAAGTTCAACTGCTTGTTACTAGTTTCAAAAGTTAAGTCGTCACGAGTAGCGCGTTCGCCACCCTTTTTAGTACCAAATGGCGGATTAGTCAAAACTACATCATAATCCTTCATCCATTCACCGTTTGCAGACAAGGAGTCCCCTTGTTCAAGCTTGCCATCCATTCCATGCAAGTATTGATTCATCAGAGCCAAACGGTGCGTAGTCTCTACCAATTCCATCCCAGAGAAGGCTTCATGAACTTGGAAGTCATATTGATCTTGATCAAGAGTCGAGTAATCATACTTATCATCAAGATATTCATTGGCAGCCACCATAAAGCCAAAAGTACCAGCTGCTGGGTCATTACAACGATCGCCAATTTCGGGTTTTGTCATTCTAACCATCATATTGATTAATGGACGCGGAGTAAAATACTGACCAGCACCTGACTTAACCTCATTAGCGTTCTTTTCCATCAAGCCTTCATATAGTTCACCCAAGCCTTCTTCACGAGCAGAGAACCAATCTAAGCCGTCGATATCCTTGATAATCTTTTCTAAGTTAGCTGGTTCATGGATTGCAGTAGAAGCATCGGCATAAATACCGTTGATGCGTTTACTTTCAACAATTTCAGGATTACCTAAATCAAGCAACAATTGACGATAAAAGTTACTTAATTCCAGACCTTCCTTAGAAACCAAGTTATCCCAGCGATACTTTTCTGGAATATCCTGCTCTTCTCCTTGTTCCTTACTCATTTTTAAGAATAGGATGTAAGTCAATTCAGTGATGTAGTCTTGATAACTAACCCCATCATCACGCAGAACATTACATTCGTTCCAAAGCTTTTGAACTATTTCTTGATTACTCATTCCCATTTAAACAAAACTCCTTAAACATATAAATTCTCATTTAATACATAAATTATCTGATCCGCATTTTCTGGAAAGATCTTTTTCATTTGGCGATAACCACCTTGACGCTTGAAATAAAAGTTATCATCAAAAGCGTGCTCAGCAGTTGGACCAAGAACGGTCGATGCCATTAATTGATTTTCGATCTTTTTCAACCACTTCTTTTGTGGAATCGTCCAATCAGCCATGCCGTAGACCTTTTGCATGGCATTATGAATACGCACATCATGGTCTATCAATTCTGATCCAGATGCTACTTGCCGAATAAAGCTAATGATATCGGCCGTAGTTTGAACATGCTTAGCACTCTTCCAAGCCGTCTGAAGGTCATTTTCTTTAAAGCCATTCTGCTCAAGCTTTAACTTAATATCTTTCAATTCGTTATACGTCAAATCTTTTGGTCGAGTAGCAATTACCTGCAAAGCCGGAATCGTATTCACATTCTTTTTAATAAACTCAGTAAAACTATCAACATAGTCAGCCGGTTCTTGATTGCCATCCCCATACCCACGAGCAATATTGACAACCTTATCTTCCGCGTTTGAAATCACTTGCTTTCGTTGAGTAAGATTAAGACGATCTAGTTGTTTAAACTTTGGCCACTCTTTCAAGAAACTCTCTTTATCAAGCTTGCTTAATTTTCCAGCCCAAGTATCAACCGATTTCACCTCGGCCAAACGTTCAAACTCTTTTCTCTTCTTATCATCTAAGCGTTTGATTTTTCTTTCAACTGCACCAGCCATATCCACTTGATATTGGTATGAATCTTCATTAACTTCAAAATAATCCTTCTTATGATTCAAGAAGTAATGAATGTTGTGACTTGGATTTTTAACCACAGGCTTCATATTAGTGACTTTATTCATTGCATCGTAAATTCCGACTGCATCATAGATAGTAAACTTGTCCTTATGAATTTTGGGACAAAGACGCGTTGCACGACCCAGCATTTGCTCGTACAAGATTCTTGATTGAACTCGTCTCAAAAAGACAATATTAGTAATCTTAGGCACATCCACCCCAGTTGTCAATAAGTCAACAGTTACTACAATATTAGGATTAGCTTCATTTTTAAAATTTTTGATTTCTTGGTTAGGATGACGGATTGAACCGGTGATCTTTTCGATTGTATCATCATCTACTGGTCTATCAACATCCTTAAAGGCTTGCTTCAAAAGATCGACTACCATATCAGCATGTTCATCAGTTGCCGCAAAAATCAACGTCTTTCCGGCATTTTGGTCATTTGGATCAAGATATCTTTCAACTAAAGTATCACATACGACCTTATTGAAGCTTTTAGTAATTACTCGATGATTGAAGTCCTTAACATCGAAGTTCATATTATCAGGCAGCTTTTCTTTATCGATAGTTTTTTCATCTTGATTGAACACATCGACCTCAGCGCCCTTTTTGAAGTGAATTCCTTCTTTTGCAAGTTTAGTTTCAATAATTACTGGCGCATCATGGTCCACTAAGTAGCCATCAAGGACAGCTTGCTGATAACTATAGGTATAGACAGGAGTGCCAAAAATTTCAGTAGTCTGTAAAGCCGGAGTGGCAGTCATTCCGATAGCTGTAGCGTCAAAATAATCCACCACGCGCCGATATTGACTCACATATTCTTCTTGATTATAAAATTGATATTCACTATCACTTAATTCCCGATCCTCGGCATAACCACGGTGAGCTTCATCAACAATAATAAAGTCATATTGACCAACGGAAGGCTTTTCAAAATCGTTATTGCTAAAGAAGAGCCGCTTAATCATCCCTTGAACCGTAGCAATTTGAATCTTAGTGGAAGCATCTGGTACTTTATCGCTGAGTTCCTTTAATCCATAAATTGATGAAATCGACATGCTACCAATTTTATTATCTTTAATAGCATTTGCTGTTTGACGACCAAGGGAATTTCTATCTACTAAATAAAGAATTCTTCTGGCACGCTTGTGCTTAAGTAAACGATACATTAATGAAATTGCAGTTCTAGTTTTTCCAGTTCCTGTCGCCATTGCAAGTAAAATACGCTTCTTTTTATTTTTAATTGCATCTTCGATTGCATTGATAGCGGCAATTTGATAAGGCCGATCTGCAAATTTAGGATAGTCCTGATCATCCACCAAATCGTCATCAGCTGTATCTTTATTTCTTGCGGTTAGTTTTAGTGTTAAGTCTTCGGGATGGTGAAATTCTTCTAGTGCATACGCATTTTCCTTAGGATTGCGTGCATCCCAGAACCAAATTCCAGACTTTTCTTGATATTGCTTTAAATAAGGACGTCCATTAGCAGTATAGATGAAGGGAACTTTATAATCGCCCATTTCATTTGTAACTAAATGATAGTCTGATCTAAAGGGAACCTCTTTAGCATATTCCTTAGGTTGAGCCATTTGACCTGCAATATCTTGATCCCATTTTTTAGCTTCAACAATTCCATAAAATTCTAGTCCCTTAAACAGAGCATAGTCTGCCCTTTGGCCATTAGGGAGAACCCATTCAGCAATCGCCATATTATGGCCCTTTTGCGGTTCAGTTTGCTTAGTCCAATTATTCAATTCTTCACTATCAGCTTCCCAACCTGCCTGTTGAAGTTGATGATCAATTAATTGCCTAGTTTCAGCTTCAGTTAGTTGATGTTTTTTAGCAAATTCCACATTAACTTTATGTCTCCGTGTTTGCTCCGCTGGCGTCACAGTGACTTGAGGACGATTGGTTTGCAGCTGTTTGATTTTTTCTTCGAGAAGCTTGATTTTATTTTCTTGATCTTTTAAAAGAGTTTGTTGATCTATAGGTTTAACATAGTCAGCTACCTGATCCAAAGAATAGACATCTAAGAACCACTTCCATATTAAGTATGCCTGTTCATCAATTTTCAAAGCATCAGCTTTCGTCGCAATAAAGTGATCATCATGAGCGGCCTTATTACGCTTGAGTCGAATGATATTTAATGCATTCAAAACAACAATTGGGTATTCATTTTGCGAACGAGCTAATTTTTCAATCCGCTGTTGTTGATTAAGTTCCCAATCTACTATTCCATCTAAATGCATGATTTCTTTAGTAAGTTGTTCACCAAAAGTTCCAAAAACCGTTAAACTACTTCTAGGATCCGAATATATGAGTGATTCTGCACTTGAAGCCAATTTAGCATATTCTTGGTAGTTATTTTCTGAAGTTTGAAAATTAGACATTCTTATTCCTCCACGAAATCAATATATCAATATTTTACTCTGAACCCTAGAGAGAAAACAAGTCGGCTCAATATTAGAAAGCAATTATTTGTTATAATATATCTAAAACAATTCAAAGGGATGAAACTATGGACGAAAAACAGTACTCAAAGCTCATCGATAAAGAAGTTCAAAACTTACCTATCTATGTTTATTACTATACTCAGCAACCTAATTTGGCGGTGACTACAATTTATCAATATTTAACTGAATATCGGCGCTTTTTTGATTGGTTGCGTAATACGCCAGCTGATGTAGAAGATCCTAAAAAAGGTAATTTAAGTAATGCTAAATCTAACAAAGAAATCGAACTTTCAACCTTGGAGCATTTGCGCGCTGTTGACATTCAGAGTTACTTAAAATTTTTGAGTGTAAGAGAAAACAAACAATTCACCCGTGATAGTAAAAAGACCATCAATCGCACTATTAATGCACTCCGTTCTCTTTACCACTATCTAACAGTCACGGCAGATGTGGAAGATGGTGAACCTTATTTTTATCGCAATGTCATGCTTAAAGTTCCCATTGAAAAAGGTACTAAGGAATCGATCGCTTATCGTAATGCTAAATACCAACCTATGCTTTATACGGGAGAAAAGAAGCACGCGTGGCTTGACTTTCTCAGTAATACCTACGAACATACCTTAAGTAATCGAGCACTCTCATCGTTTTTATTCAATAAAGAGCGCGATATTGCAGTTATTGCGTTATTACTTGCTTCTGGAATTCGGGTTTCGGAGCTTGCTCGACTCAACCTTAAGGACCTCAATTTACGTGAACGTAGCATTTTAGTGATTCGTAAAGGCAATAAAAAGGATGCGCCCTTGATTGCAGACTGGGCAATGCCATATATTAAGGATTATTTGGCAATCCGCACTGAACGCTACAGCCCTGATAAACAGGAGCAAGCTCTATTTTTAACTCGTTATGCGGGAAAAGCTAAACGAATTGCCACTAATACAGTAGAAAGGTTTGTTTCTCGCTATTCTGAAGCCTTCCCTGAGGGCAATCGTACTACTCCACATAAATTGCGCCATTCTCTTGGGACTGAACTCTATGAAGATAGTAAAGATGTGATGGTAGTTGCTACTCAATTGGGGCATACTGGTATTTCTGCAACCGACCAATATATTCAACAATCAAAGATGGATAAACAGCGAAGTGCGTTAAATAAGACTAAGTAGGCATTTAATAACAATTTTTTCAAAAAAATTCGCTTACACTGTACATTTCTCTTGCTTTGTATGTTACAATACTTGATGAAATAGTTGTAACCAGTGCCTATGATGTTGGTATAACTAGTGTTAAAGTACATGGTGGCAATTTCTCCTAAAAAAGAGAAGACATATTTCTAAATAAAAAACATTCTAAATTTGTATGAAAGAGTTTTCTAAATGCAGTGAGTATATCTCAATGAGTTAGAGTGCAACTTTTTTCTAACAAGTTTTAATTGAATTTCTTTTCTATTGCTTTTTTACTGGTTAGTATATCTGCTGGGAACTTGCAAAGATGAAAATATTTTTGATTATTATGTGGATATTACAGAAAATGTTTTCGCATAACAGAACAATCAGAACATACAAAAAATACGATAGAGTCGTTGGGATTTAGATTCTATCGTATTTTTTTGCTCTTTTGTAGATTATAAGTTTTTTTCTCTCCATTCCCTTTCATAAAGAACTACAATAAGAAGTGTAACCACTATTTTTGTTATAAAAAAAGAGGGAGAAAAATGACTAATAAAGGTTCAGTTCCTAAGAAGTTATCTTTTATTTCGATATACTTCTTAGGTATCAACGCAGTAATTGGATCAGGAACATTCCTGCTTCCATCTGTAATTTATCGTTATATGAATCTGTCTGCAATTTTTGTATTGCTGTGTACGGCCCTCACGGTCAGCATGATTGCTTTATGTTATGCTGACTTATCTAGCCGTTTCACTGGATCAGGAGCTGCATGGCTTTATTCATATAATGCATTTGGACGGTTTGCTGGATACGAGCTAGGAATATTTACCTGGTTTTTGGGATGTACGACTCTCTCAGCGGAAGTTGTAGCCTTATTAACCATCTTGAAGAGTTTCCTACCAATTTTTAAAAATCCATATGTATACGCAGGTGGCGTAATATTCTTAATTTTACTATTCTCAATTATTAACTTCTTCGGAAGATCTTGGGTAAAAGTCGTTAATAATATTTCTGCAGCTGCTAAAATCATAACATTGATAGTATTCATTGTAGTTGGGGTCTTCTTTATTAAATTCACCAACTTCTCACATGTCATTCCACATGCAGCTTTGACGGGATTTATGCCATTTGTAAAACACTTCGGTGCGGCATTTACTCCGATCTTCTATTTATTCACTGGCTTTTCATTTATTCCAATTGCCGCTAAACAAATGAATAATCCTGAAAAGAATATTCCACGAGTTTTAATTGCAGTTATGACAAGTGTTACAATCTTGGACTGCTTGATGTTACTAGTCGCAATTGGACTAAGTGGTGAAAAACTAGGCGGCTACTCTAATCCATTAGCCAATGCTTTAAAGACTGGTGTTGGTGAATGGGGATTTGCCTTCATGATTGTTGGTATGTTAATTTCAATCTTTGGGGTGGCTTTCAGTGCATCGTTTAATACCCCTTCATTGATTGCATCCCTTGCAACTGAACATGGAATGCTTCCAAGATGGATTGGTAAGAAAAACAAGCATGACGCTCCATGGGTCGGAATTATCTTTACCGCTATCTTATCGGGAGCCTTAGCAACTCAAAGCTATCTATTCTTGGTTTCATGTACTGTTTTGGCATCATTCGTTCAATATGTACCATCAATTTTAGCAGTTATCAAGTTTAAGCATACTGATGAGTATCCTACTCACGGCTTTTCACTTCCTGGAAAATACACTATTCCTATTATAGCTTTAATCATTTCTTGTTATATGATCACAAACTTCACAGTCCCAACCCTATTATTAGGAACTGTGGTTGCTGTAATTGCAGCTGCTTGTTACTTCTTTATTAAAGAAGATAAGGTCGCAGAAGAAAAGCATGAGAGTTTCTTAGCACGACTTAGAAATAAAGCTTTTGATGAAACTAAAAAGTAAAACTAACATGAAAAGCATCTGAATTCAGATGCTTTTTGTTTGCTTCAAATATAAATGATATTTTAAATATTATATGTTCTTAACATACTATTGATATTTATAATAGCATTCTTCTATATGATCGTTGACAAGACCGACTGCCTGCAAAAAAGAATAGATAGTAACTGGTCCAACAAACTTAAAACCTATTTTCTTCATTTCCTTTGATAATTGAATCGAAAGTTCACTTTTAGCTGGAACATCAGCCATCGTTTGGGGATGATTAATAATCGGTTGTGAAATATGCTGAAGCAAGAAATCCTTAAAGTTACTTCCTTCCTCTTCCAATTTAATCAATACTTGCGCATTATTAATGGCAGCTTCAATCTTACGACGGTTGCGAATAATTCCTTTATCCTGCATTAATATCGTAAAATCTTTATCCGTAAATTTAGCAACTTTATGATAATCAAAATCAATAAAATCTTGACGGAAGTTTTCTCTTTTATTCAAAATAGTTTCCCAAGATAAGCCTGATTGAAAACTTTCCAAAACCAACATCTCATAAAGATATTGATTATTAAGATTTAATTTTCCCCATTCCTGATCATGATAAGTTTGGTAAGTCTCATTGGGAGTCTTTCCCCAGTCACAACGCATTCTCTGTGTCATTCAATCATCTCATTTCCAATTTATTTATTCAGCGTCTTATAATAATTATAGTAAAGGAATTTTTATTCAGCAAAGTGGAGGTTTATTATGAATCGCTTTCTTAAGTATGCAATCATTGGCATAATTGTTGTAGTTGTTTGGATTTTGTTAGCAAAGCATGGATTTTATTTCTTTATATTCTAAAATTTTGTGCTTATTGGTTGTTATTTTTGTAATATAATAGGTTTAAGTAACAATGATCTTGATGATGGAGGTATTAAAATGGCATTTCCATATAAAAATCAATTTAATCTTTATTGCAAAAACGAAAAAAAGCTTTCTACTAATACAATCGATCTCGCTAACAAATCGGTTAATACCTTTTGGAATTACTATGCAACTGGAAGCGATGATCCTGATATCAATATCGTTAATGAAACCGACATTCGCAATTTCTTGGACTCCCTTGAAACTGAATTAAAATTCAAAAAGAACACTATCAATAAGTATCTCAGTCATTTAAAGATGTACTTTACATACTTATATAGTCATCAATTTATTGATAACTATCCTATTTTAACGATTAGTGGCCGGAATTTTAGTCGTAAACAAACTTATAAGATTAATTGGATGGATAAACTTCCTCAAATTGCTCAAATTGACAATATTCATCCGGAAACTATTAAATTCATGGCGGCCATCTCTTTAGGCTACAAGCCCACTGAAGTTTTGAGTTTGCGTTTAAACACCCTATTAAACGGATTAAAGGACGAAGGATTAAAGCAATATCTAAAAAATCACACCGAATTTCATGGAAGTGATAATCCTTATATCATCAGTAAAAAAGACGGTGGTCACTACGCATCAGATTTCCATATTGTTCAAAATATTCAACCCGATAAAAAACTTTTAGGGATGCCGCTTACTTTACAGGCATTGCGCTTAAGTTATGTTTACTCTATTCTTTCTGATAGCAAAAAGACTGACGAAGAACTTGAAGAAATCTTACGCGTTAATAAGAGATCTTTAGTTTATTATCGTAAAAACTTCCTGCTTTACGTAAATGCAGAAGAATTTACACTATAATTTGGAGGAAAAATATGAAACTCAAGAAAAAGCTTAGTTTAATATTTGGACTACTCATTTTAGTTCTTACTTTAACTTCTTGTAGCAAATTTGAAAACTGGGAATTATCAATGCGCTCTAAGATTGGGGCTTTACCTCTTACTGTCTCAACCTATGATTCTAATGGACAAAAGATTGATCAGATTACTGCCAAATCAGTCGATATCCATACTGATAAGAAAATGTCGCAACAAGACGACAAAGGTAAAGAAAATTCGAGTGTCATCGATGTGGATTATGGGAATAATCGAATGATCCATGTAGGTTCTACGCTCATTGCTTACGAAGGTCTTAAGAATTATCAAGATGCTTTTAGTAAACATGTTAACATCAACAATCAGAACCATTCTGTGCCAATTCTAAATACTATGTATCAAAATTTTAAGAATGATTGGGTCGGAGATTCGAAAGTTGTCATGATTAGAAGCCAATTAGGGATGCCAGTTGCAGCATTTGCAGGTAAGCATGTATCAATTCATAAAAGCGATATGAAAAATGCTACCCAATTTGTAATCGACGGTCATCGTTTATTTGTCTATCGGGCCGACTATACTATATATCCAATAGCTAGCCTTAAAAAGTAGAGTAAGTTATCTAAAAAACCATTGCAGATGCAATGGTTTTTTCTACCACATTTCTATATCCTTTTTCGCGCACAATTTCCATTTATAGGATTTTCTATAAACCTTTTTACTTGTAACTTTAGTAGCCACTATACACAGATCCTAAATTTTTATAGCTTCTTTTTCCTCTAAAATATTAGGACTTCATTCCTAAATATTTCAATACATTTATCAAAATTATAATTAACGAACTAATCAAAATTAATAACCAAGCTGTATATTTGCTCATTGTTTTTTATCCTTTTCAGTTTACAGTATAGCTAAAAGGAACCTTACGGTTCCTCTCAGCGGCTCTAAGGCTTTATGTGAAAGTAGTTTAGCAATTCAATGATTGCCGCCGAGATTATTTAAGAGATTGCAGCACTTACTTCCACCGGATTTGCCTTAGTTTTTTTATTTTGGTGCATTTTCTTTAAGCCACTTAAGTTGCCCCTCAGTTCTAGAAATTGCTCGAGATAAAATTAAGTAATGGCCATAATTCTGATCGATTTGATTCTGAGTACTAAATAAATTCTTTTCTCGAGACTTCAAATAAAGCAGACTTTCAGACAAAAGTTCAATTTGCCTAGTAAACAGTTTTTTTATCCGCGGATCATTTTGCTTGTTGATGAAAAATAGTTTTAAAGAGAATAAGTCTTCATGAATGGGTAAACTGTCGACGCTTATATCTAGCCAGTTGCTTAAAACATTAGCACCTTTAGAAGTTATAGTATAAAATTTCTCTTTAGCATTATTACTATCAACATTCATTTGAATCCAACCATCTGCCAGCATTCGTTTAAGCTCAGGATAAATTTGACTGTGTGATGCTTTCCAAAAATCACCAATTTCAGTTGTAAATTCTTGTGTAATTTCTTTTCCTGTAAGATTAGGATGGCTTTCAATAATTCCTAAAATAATAAAAGGTAGAACCCGTCTCTTTGGCATAAATTTCCTCCCAAAAACATCTTCTACCTTAAATTATAGCTAATTATTTGTTTAAACGGTGATAGTTTTCATCAAAATAATTCCCCTCTCGAATATCATCAGGCATTGATGCATACGGAGCTTCAGAAATAACATCTTCGTTATTTTGTCCAGCATTCCCCATATAAGTGATATTGGCAAATTCTGGTACAACTAATTTTGGATAAGTAGCATATTTTTCACGAGCTTTGTGCATCTTATCAATGTGTTCATTTTGAAAGCATACGGTAATTTCAGGATGTTCTTTTACCCAAGCTGGGAAGAAAATCGTCCCATTCAACTTCTTTTCATTTGGAACAAAATCTAAAGCTACGTCAGTACCTGTTGGTTCAGTCCAGGCCACCTTATAAATTCCTTCAGTAAGCATTGCAATATGGGCTTCTTGATCCTTTACCCATCGACCTGCAACCATTCCACCATGAATTCGATAATCCACTGTGTGGTCATTTTTTGCATACCACTCATATTCCCAACCATTATCGTAAGTATAAATAAAATGAGTACCTAAAAAATCATCTAAGGTTCTAAATTTCTTTTCGTTAATTACGTTTTGATTTGCCATAAAAACATCCTTTCAATCTTCTTTATATCTATTTTATGTCGTTATCGACATAAAATCAAATCTTTTTTATATTTTCTTAAAACATTGTTCATACAAATTCCTATAAAATATTGGAGTAATATTTTTTTATTTAGAAAGTTGGAAAGAAAGTGACCGAAAAGGGAAAAATTACTCCTTGGTGGATTTTTGTTGTTTGCTGTTTTATATCAATGATTGGCTTTGGGCTAATTGTAAATACAATTGGATTATTCTTTGGCCCAATTAGTCAAGAATTTCATGTTGGCCGCGCAAGTGTAGCATTAATGACTACCTTGCAAAACGCCGCTGCTGCTATTTCATTGATTTTTGCCGGAAAAATTATGGAGAAAGTCAACTTACGCTGGTTATTAACGGGATGTTTTAGTGTAATTGCTCTAAGTATGTTGACATTATCTGTAGCTCACAGTTTGATGCATTTTTACATTGCTTGGATCATTATCGGAATTTGTCAGCCAATTGCAATTACTTTGTCAATTCCTGTGCTTCTAAGTAAATGGTTTAATCAAAAACTTGGAACCGTAATGGGAATTTCTCTAGGGCTATCAGCTTTTGGAGGAACGATCTTTAACCCAATTATTGCTAGTGTAATTACGAAATTTGGCTGGCGTGGCGGCTTCATTGCGGAAGCATTACTTCTAGGATTGATCTTAGTTCCACTTGCAATTTCAATTAGACCTAAGCCCGATGAAAAGCATCCCGCATATGGTAAAGTTGAAAAGACTAAAATAGATTCAGCTTTAAGTGGAATTACATTGCAAGAAGCTCTCAAGCGACCTGTATTTTACGCCTTAGCATTTGCAATGCTCGCGCTACAATTCGTTTCTGGAAGTGTGCAACACATTTCAGGTCACATTACTAATTTAGGTATTTCACCAGTGTTAGCAGCTAGTGTAGTCTCCGGAGTAATGATTGGAGCAGCCGTGGGTAAAATCTCAATCGGTTACTTCTTGGATAAACTTAGTCCATTATGGGTATTATTAGCTTATTCCCTTTTTGGAGTGCTCGGATGGAGTGGACAGATTTTCTTAACTAACCCTACTCTACTTACCACATCAGCATTTATTCTTGGATTAGGCCAAGGTGTATGTTTAGTAGCTTTGCCTTACCTTATTCAAAAACAATTTGGCGAAAAAGATTATAGTAATATCCTTTCTGTAATTAATATGCTGGGTGCCTTTGCAATGTCATTGTCTGTTTACTTAGTGGGTCTATTCTTCGATCAAACTCATTCATACAATTTAGGATGGACAATCAATGTAATTGCTTATGTACTTAGTTTCATTGCTATTTTCATTACATTAAGAAAAAATAAAGCAGAATAAACTAAAAACCAAACCATTACGGTTTGGTTTTTTAATTACAAAATTTAATCTCTATTTTAAGCTATTAAGCATCTTAAAAGCAGTTGTAGTATCGTGTGCCTTCAATTGGTATGTACTATTGCCTTTTTGCCATGCAATAACAGTATTGAGGGAACCCAAACTGTCACCCATAGTTACATGCACGCTACCATGGCTAGAAGTTGATGGAACACCATATTCATTTACTAACTTCAAGACAGATTTACCCCGATCAGTAGGATTTTCTTTTAATTGGGTACTTGCTTGGATTACATATGACCAGTCGCCCTTGTTCCATTGAAGATAGCTTTGTCCAGCAGCACCTTGAGTAGTGGCAGTGGTATCAGCATCTAACTTAGTAGTCGGTAAGCCTTTTTGAGCTGGCATGTAGTTAATAATACCATCTGGATCTTCTGAATTTTTAGTTTCAGTTAAAACTGCAAATGGCTTTTCATTCTTCACACTTGGCGCATTAAATTCAGCAGGAGAATTGCCTACACTGTAATATACAGTATTGGTATTTCCGTTCTTAGTGTAGCGAACGTTTAAATTATCACTACCTGTGCCTAAACCATCACGAGTTGGCAAGAGCATCCCTGGAAGAGCTTTACGTAACTTAGCGGTCATCTTTTCCATTCGGTTACGTTCAGGAGCTTGACTTGATGGCTTCTTATCTTCAGATGATGACTTGTTTTCACTTGAATTAGAAGTGGACTTATTTTCAGATGAAGTTTTATTTTCTCTTGGGTGAGTATTAGAACTATTCTCTGTTGAGCTATTTTGTTTCTTTTCTACTTGTGAAGTAGCAGGCTTATCAGATGATTTAGAACTAGATTGATTATTTTCATTCGAACAAGCTGCTAAAGATATAGCTACTAAAGCTGCCGCAGCAGTAATGCCAAGTTTATTCTTCATATTATATCTCCTCTTATTAATAAAAACTTTCTTTCATTGGTATTGTATCAGAAAAATGCCATCATAACTCTTAAATTATTCTTACGGATTATCTTTTTCCTTACAATTTCTTGAATATCAATTTACAAAAAACGACGCGTATTCTTACAGTGAACACAAGTCGCTCAAACTAATATTTAGTTTTCATATTCAATATCTTGATCCTTGAATAAATCGTAACAAATCAACTTTTCACTATCTAAGTCTTCCTTATGCATATCAACCGCACGAATTTTACTATCATCATAAGTAGTGCAGTACAGAATCCCTTTCTCTAAGTTCATACAATCGGAATACATAGTGTATTCATAAGAATCAGGTCCTACTTCATCTAAACCCTTAGCTTGTTCAACAGACTTTAAAACGTGAAGATGGTTAGTTACATTCTCAACTTCGCTCTTGCCTTGAGGAGCATGTGCTAATGCAAATGTAGCCTTAACAAAACGTGAAGCAGAATCCATTCCACCAGGTAAATGATGCGTTCCTAAGCCACGACTATACATATTCAATTCTACCTTAGGAGCTAAGAAATTAGTTGGTTGAATTGGAGAAACATCTGCATAATTGCTCAAGTTAATTAAGTGTACAGGGAAGACAGGATTGTTAGTCATGACATTGACAGGATTTTCGTAAATATTTAATCCCTTGTGGCTAGATTCAATTACAATGCTCTTGCCAGTTTTATCAGCAACCATCCAGTGAAGAACAGCAGCAGGCAAATTTTCTGAAAAACTAATATTAGAAATATTGGTATCAGCTAAGCCTTGTTTTACATCTTCTACCGTTTCATAATTACTCAATAAATAAGCAATCAATTCATAGGAAGTAATGTTTTTCTTACCCTTTTCTACTGGGAAATATTGACCTGGACCTTCAAAATTAAGTCCTGCAACACCTAAACCTTTTTCATTAATGGCATCACAATATAAAGGATAATTATCATCTACTACTGAGACTCCAATCATTGCATAATGAGTCTTTTGACTTGGAAGATCATGAAAATCAAATTCATAATTACGGGGTGTAATTACAATCTTTTGACCATAAGCAATTTCATAGTCTAAGTTTCTGCCAAAATAATGTTCGTTAGAATTGTAAAGTATTGATGTACACATATAATATCGACTCCTTACATTTTCACTTATCAAAGTCTATTTTAAGCCTTATATGAATACGTGTACAAAATTATACCTTTTATTTATTCCGATAGTCTTCTCCATAGATATATTTATGAAGTTTCAAGTATTGCTCTTCTAATTTTTTCTCATTAAGATTGTCTTTAGCAAAGTAATACCTTTTTCCTTCAAGTCCTTTAGGCATGTAATTTTGCTTAGCAACCTGAAAAGGTTCTTCAAATGGAGATTTAATTAAACCACCACCTGTAATCTCCTTAGAATGCTTATAGTGCATATCACAAAGGCCCCGTGGCATGGGATGTTGATTAGGATGAGCGGTGTCATGATCAAGTTCTTGCCAAATCTTATCAAAAGATCCCGATTTTGGTGATAAACACATCAACATGGTTGCAAACATCAAAGGGTAAATAGCTTTGGGCATTCCCACTTTTTCAGCTTGATTAGCTGCAATGACAATCTGAGTAACTTGAACTGGATTTGCTAAACCGATATAAGTATAAGGAATTTCACGCAATCTACGCACAACAGAAGGTAAATCACCATTTTTTAATAAAACTGCTAAATAATACAAGGCCGCATCAGTATCTGAGCCAGCCATAGAATCAGAATAAGCTGCTAAATAATCATAATGTTTCGTGGCTTTACGATCATAACTAAAGTTTTGAGATTTAGCAAAGTTCTTAACATCTTCTATTTTTAAGGTTTGCGGATTAATTGCATGCAGAGTTTCTAAAATATTTAAAGCAACTCGTAAATCACCATTTGCGGCGATTGCGATTAATTTTATTCCTTCTGATGAAATTTCTGCATCATCACTATACAATTCTTCAACTGCTCGTTCTACTACGTGAGCCACCTCATCATCTTCTAAAGGCTTAAATTCAAAAATCTGGCACCGCGACCTCACTGCTGGCACCAATGACATAATCGGATTCTCAGTAGTAGCACCAATTAACATAATATGGCCATTTTCTAAATAAGGTAGCAAAAAATCCTGCAAAGTTTTAGTCATGCGATGGATTTCATCAATCAATAAAACGAAAGTTTGGTCAGGATAATTGTTAATTATTTTAACTAGTTTGGCTTTATTATCAATCGACGCATTTATTTTTTCAAAATGATAGCCGAATTCTTGCGCAATAATTTGAGCTAATGTGGATTTGCCCGTTCCTGGAGGTCCCCACAAAACTAAAGAAACTAGAACATGGTTTTCAATAATTTTTTGCAAAGGCTTTCCTTTTCCTAATAAATCTTTCTGGCCTGCCACTTCTGACAAGGTTCGTGGACGCAATTGATCAGCTAAAGGTTTTCTAATCGTCATAATTTTTCCTCCTATGCACGTGGCATCGGGCAAATCATCAACCAAACCCAGTAAACAGTCATAATAATCACAGCAATATACGCTATCATTGCCAAAAATTTTTCAAATGGTCCCCCCACTTTATAATAAAGTAGTGGTCTCCCTTTTTTCTTATAAAAAGGAGCTAACCATTGTACCCCTTGTTTACTAAAGCTATCTTCCACTAAATGCAAAAAATATCCAATTACTAGCCCTAGCCATAAACTTCCCCAAATATTGGGTAAGACAAAGGGGCTTAATTGAATAGGTTTAAGAGGAATTAAAAGATTCATCAAAAAATATAAAATTACTGCAAAAATTATCCATCCCAATAATGAATGGGTAATTCCCCGATGACGTAAAAACATGCTGAAGTTAATGGGAGATTTACGACTTACTTTACTATTATGTTGGTCAATATCAGGTAAAGATGCTCCAATTCCAGTTGCTAAAAGAAGAGCAATGTTTGAAGCTGGATGAGTTAAAAAGCTATCTGTAGCAATTAAGCCAAATTCCACAAGGGCAATGCTAAAGATGCGATGAGATTGAGCTAGCAAGCTGTTCACCTCTAAAGTAAAATTTCTTTATATATTGTAGCATACAACTCTCTGTAAAATCGTTAATTTAGAGCAAAGAAAAAAGCCTTTCGGCTTTATTTATCTCACAAAAATTTGATGAGTATTTTATCAACTTGAGTATTTTCATGAAGCTTAGAGTGTTGAGCATTTTTCCCCGTGAATTTTACTAAGTGATAAGATCTAGCACGATCTGCAACTAAATACTTTAATGATTCTGAAGAAATGTTCTCAACGCGACCATCACTATGATTGCCAATATCACCAATAATGTTTAACACTCTTACTTGATCTTTGGGATAAGTTTTTCTTACTCCTGTCATTTGTTTGTAAGCGGCATTCATCTTATTCGGTTTGCCTTGAGCATTTAACTTCATACCTATAGGCATTTTTATCGCGGAAGGTAAGCCTTTAAAGGCTAATCCTGCAAAATGACCGCAATATCTACTTGCTTTTATAGTTGCGGCATCTTTTTATTATTGCCATTTTTTAGCGTGGAATAGATGATGGAAATGTTTCCTAAAGAGTGACCAACCATATTAATTTTTTTAATACCATAACGATTTTGGAGAGCCTTTACAACGTTTGTTGCATATACACCATGTTTATTAAAATCAAGTTGGCGATTATTTTCATAATTTACTTCACAAATAGGATTCTTGGTATTTTTAGGCCAGGATCCGATTAAAGTAACTTTACCATTATCGGAAACATCTGCTCGAATAACATCTTTTGTTACACCAGCTTTTTCAGCGGCATTCACCATATGCTCTTCGGCATGATATGAACTTCCTCCGCCATGGAAAAACAAAGTAGGAGTTGAAGTAATAATTACATTTTTATTGCCCTGACTATTTTGGTTATCTTTGGAACAAGCTGATAAAATCAAACTTATTCCTAGCAGCAACATAAAAATAAATCGCCTTTTTTTCATTTAAAAAATCCTTCATACATTAATAATCTTCATCTTCACGCATTTCTGCTGGCCATCCATCAATTGGTTGACGTTTATCTAATGAACGCAACTTTTCTAAATCATCTTTATCCAAATTAAAATCAAAAATATCAATATTTGCTTTAATGTGGGTAGGATTTGTAGACCGAGGAATAGTTACAATATCATTTTGTACCAAAAAACGCAAGACTACTTGAATTGGACGTTTACCATATTTTTCCCCTATAGCACGTAAAACGGGATTATTAATCAAGGCTTGTTGACCATTTCCCAATGGACTGTAGCTTTCATGCACAATACCTGCTTTTTCTAAAAATTCATGCATTTTCCATTGTTGCAAAAATAAATGTGTCTCTATTTGATCGACCATTGGCTTTACACTGCTATGTTTTATTAAATCCATAGTTTGTCTGCTATTAAAATTACTAATTCCAATTGCACGAGTTTTACCAGCTTTGTAAGCCTCTTCTAAAGCGCACCAAGTATCTCGATCATGTCCCATTGGCCAATGGATTAAAACTAAATCAAAGTACTCTAAACCGCTTTTAGCAAGTGATTCATCTAACCCTGCTTTGGTTTCATAATATCCATCTGTCATCGTCTTCGTAGTAATAAAGACATCTTCTCGCTTTAAATCACTCTCACGAATGGCATCTCCAACTTCTCTCTCATTGTTATAGTATTGGGCCGTATCAATTAAACGATACCCATCTTTAAAAGCTGCTAAAACTGCTTTTTTTGTTTCAACTGGTAAAATTTCGTAAGTTCCAAATCCTAAAATAGGAATTTTTACTCCATTATTTAAAGTCAAACTCTTCATTTATTTTCCTCTTTATATTCATAAACCTATTTCTTTAACTATACAATAATTCAAGGAAAAATAACTAATTTTGATATCTAATTTTTAAAGCCATGATAAAATAAAAATGTTAAATTTGGAAAAGAGGATTAGATGATTATCGAGTTATTATTTGCATTAGCACTTTCCAGTGTAATTGCTTCCTGTCATTATGGTTACATTGCATACAAAAAGAAAAGTATTTTTGGTTTATTAATTGCAATGAATTTATTGGAAATTTTGGGACAGATTTGTATTCAATTTCTAAGTACATATAATGTAATTGTTATAGACCAAACTCAAAACTTCATGAGTTTTTTACTTAATTAATTCCTGCGCACGCATAAGAAAAGCATTGAGAACTATCTCAATGCTTTTTACTTTATCCCAATATAAAAAACTCCCCTAAAACTCGTTAGAGTTTTAAAGGAGTTTTAAACTAATTAGATCTCAAATACAATCTAGTCTTTCTTCTTATGAGAACCTAAAACAGAAATTAGTCCAGCAATACCAGCTGCTAAAAGTCCTAAAGCGACTAATCCTTCATTTTGCTTACTACCAGTTTGAGGTAATACCTTCTTATTCTTAGCAATCTTATTTAAATTACTATCAGATTTTGGATTTTGTGCATTTAAGGAAGTAGACTTAGTTTCCTTAGTAGCACGCTTGCGGTTAGCATGGGATCTAGAATGTGTCTTTTCTACTTGGTTACCATTATTAGAATTCTGACTTGTATCTTTCTTACTAATTACTTTATTTAGAACTTCAATGCTATTAATTCTCTTTACACCTTGATTCATAGCCTTCTTAACAGTTGTAGCATCAGTTGCATTATTAATTGCTTCTTTTGCTTTATCTGCAGCTGCAGTCGCTTGATCAATCAAGTTTTGCTTTTCTTCATTAGTTAAATGTGAGGCATTATTAATTTCACTCACTTTATTATTCAGTGAATTATTAATAGAATCAATAGCTTGGTTTTTATCTTGTTCAAGTGTTGTTTGATCAGTATTTGTTTGATCATTGTTGGAAGGAGTGTTGTTGTCAATTACTTGTGCTGGCACAACAATTGCATTGATCTTCTTTACACCCTCCCTTGCGGCTTCTTGAACAGCGCTATTAGTTTTGGCAGCATTTACAGCGTTCACAGCATCTTCGGCAGTCTTATTTGCTTGATTAATTAATTCATTTCTCTCACTTTGTGGCAAATAAGTTGCCTTATTAATCTCATCAAGTTTATTAGTTAATGCATCTTGAATTGCATTCAAAGCTTGTTCTAACGCAGAATCGAGACTTGGGATATTAATGCTATTAATTTCATTAACACCTTCATCTGCCGCCTTTAAGACCGCATCATTGCTAGTTGCCTTATCAATATTCTTATTTGCTTTCTCTGCGATATCATTAGCCTGATTAATTAAATCTTGCTTAGTAGTTGGATCCAAGTTTGTTGCAGCATTAATCTGCTTAGTTTTGCTTTCTAAGGCATCGGCAATTGCTTGTTTAGCATTATTCTTAACTTCATCCAAACTTGGAATTTTAACATCAAGGATATCATGGATACCTTTATCTTCCGCATCCTTCACAGCCTGATCATCTTTCGCGCCATTAATTGCGTTGATAGCATTATCAGCAATTTGATCAACTTGCTTAGTCAACTTATCTTTTTCATCTTGGCTCAGATTAGTTGCACTATTGATTTCTTCTTTTTTAGCCTCACGAACTTCGTTAAGAGCATCAACACTATTCTGCTTCTTTTCACTAAGACTTGGAATTTCAATATTAAGAATTGCTTCTACTCCATTTGCGCTTGCCTGATCAGCTTCAGAATTAGTTGTAGCTTTATTAATATTGTCAAGAGCCTTAGTGTATTCAATATTAACTTGTTGAGTTAACTGATTCTTTTCCTTAGCAGTCAAATTAGTAGCATTACTAATTTGGGTAAGTTTAGTAGTCTTAGCTTCATCTAAGGAATCAATTGCATTTCGCTTGTGATCATCTAATCCAGGTACCTTGGTATTGACAATCTCATCAATACCTTCTTTTTCATCCTTAGCAATCTCTGCATTAGTGACATCATGATTGATCTTATCCTTAGCTTTATTCGCAATTTCAGTTACTTGATCAATAAGATTGTTCTTTTCCTTATCGGATAAATTAGATTGATCGTTGATTTCCTTAGTTTTATCTTCCAAAGCATCATCAATCGCCTTAGAAGCATTCTTCTTAGCATCGTCTAAACTTGGCACCTTGATATTGGTAATCTTTTCAATACCAGTATCTCTTTCCTTAGCAACATCATCATTAGTGGTTGATTGATTAATCTTATCTTTAGCTTCGTTAGCTGCATCTTCAGCTTGTTTAATAAGATCATTCTTTTCTTCATCAGTTAAATGAGTTGCATTATTGATCTCATCTTCTTTTTGCTTAAGAACATCATCGATCAATTGAGTGGCATCTTGTTTAGCATTGTCTAAACTTGGAACTGTAATGTTTGCAATAGCTTCCACGCCGTTATCAGTAGCTTGGTTTACTGCTTCATCACTAGTAGCATTCTGAATGTTATCCTTGGCCTTTTCAGCTTCTTGAGTAGCTTTATCAATTAGATCTTGTTTTTGCTTATCAGATAGGTTACTTGCATCATTGATTTCTTGAGTCTTGTTAGCTAAAGCATTATCAATTGCTTGATTTGCATTAGCTTTGGCTGGAGAAGTTGTTGGAACTTGAATGTTATTAATGGTATCTACACCAGTATTCTTAGCATCTTCAACAGCAGGAATAGTAGTAGCTCCATCAATTGCATCTTTTGCTGCTTGAGCCTCTGCGTCTACTAAATCATTTAAGTTATTAGCTTCATCAGTAGTAAGTGGTGCTTTAGAAATTTCATCTTTCTTAATAGCGGCAGCAGAATCAACAGCAGTTTTAGCAGTTACTTTGTCAATATCTAATAAACCAGCATCTGTAGCATCTTGAACGCCCTGGTCATCAGTAGCTTTAGCAATATTGTTCTTAGTATTTTCTGCATCTTGATCAATTTGATCTTTTGCTGCTTGTTTCTGATCATCAGTTAAACCAGGAGTTGCATCGATTACCTTTTTAGCTTCATCAGCAGCTTGATCAATGGTATTAGCTGCTTGATCTTTAGATGAGGACGTTGTTGGAATTTCAATATTATTGATATCACTAATACCATTTTCTTGAGCTTCTTCTACTACTGCATTTGTTGTTGCCTTGTCAATATTAGCATCAGCTTGAGTAACAATATTGTTTACTTGATCTACTAATTTTGATTTTTCTTCTTTAGTTAAGCTTGAGGCATTATTAATAGCTGTAATCTTATCAGTAGCAGCCTTTTGTACAGCTTCTTTAGCAGCAGTTTTGGCAGGAGATACAGATGGCACTTCAGTACCATTGATATTCTTGATGCCGGTATCTTGAGCGCTGCTTACAGCTTCTGGAGTAGTGGCATTATTGATTGCTTCTTTAGCATCTTGAGCCTTTTGATCGACTTCGTTGTTTAAAGCGGTCTTTTCTTCATCAGTTAATGGTGATTTAGAAATTGCATCCTTCTTACCAGCAACTGCATTATCGATAGCAGCGTTGGCAACATCTTTATCAATTACTAATTTTCCATCATCAACAGCCTTCTTAACATCATCATTAGTCTTAGCATTGTTGATAGCATCTTGAGCTTTCTTAGCATCAGAGTCAATTTGATCCTTAGCAGCTTGCTTTTGCTCATCAGTTAAGTTGTTATCTTGATCAACTGCCTTCTTAGCATCTTCAACTTCGTTGTTAAGATCAGTTGTTGCTTGTTCCTTAGTAGTTGATTTAGTTGGTACTTCAATACCATTAATTGTCTTAACACCATTGTCTTGCGCTTCAGTTACTTCTGCGTTGGTAGTTGCATTATCAATGGCAGTATTAGCAGCATTTTGTGCTTCAGTTACCTCTTGCTTCAATGCAGATTTTTCTTCGTCTGTTAAGTTCGAAGAATCGATTGCATTGTTCTTTGCGTCTGCAGCTTCGGCTACTGCTTTCTTAGCTGCTTCTTTGGCGGCTGATTCAGTTGGCACTTCAGTATTATTAATATTCTTAATACCATCTTCTTGGGCAGTAGTTACATCTTCCGGAGTAGTGGCATTATTGATAGCATCTTTAGCAGTATTTGCCTTTTCATCGACTTCATTGCTTAAAGCAGTCTTTTCTTCATCTGTTAGTGATGACTTAGAAATTTCTTCCTTCTTGCCAGCAACTGCGTTATTGATTGCTGCATTAGCAACGTCTTTATCAATTGCTAATGTACCGTCATAAGCTGCCTTCTTAACATCATCATTAGTCTTTGCATTGTTGATGGCATCTTGAGCATTCTTAGCATCAGAATCAATTTGATCTTTAGCTGCTTGTTTTTCTTCATCTGTTAAGTTGCTATCTTGATCAATTGCTTTCTTAGCATTATCAACAGCAGTATTAAGATCAGTTATGGCGTGTTCTTTAGCATCTGATTTATTCGGTACTTCAATACCATTAATTGCATTCACACCATTGGTTTGTGCTTCAGTTACTCCAGCGTTGGTAGTTGCATTATCAATTGCTTGATCTGCAGCTGTTTGTGCTTCAGTAACCTTTTGCTTCAAAGCTGCTTTTTCTTCTTCGGTTAAGTTTGAAGAATCAATTGCTGCATTCTTTTCATCAACTGCCTTAGCCACAGCTTCCTTAGCTGCTTGTTTTGCTGCTGATTCAGATGGCACTGAAGTTTCATTAATGTTATTAACACCACTGTCTTGAGCAGTTGTTACTGCTTCTGGAGTAGTGGCATTATTGATTGCTTCTTTAGCCTCTTGAGCTTTTTGATCTACTTCATTGTTCAAAGCAGTCTTTTCTTCATCTGTTAATGGGGTCTTGGAAATTTCGGCCTTCTTCCCAGCAACTGCGTTATCAATGGCTGCATTAGCAACGTCTTTATCAATTGCTAATGTACCAGCGTCACCCGCCTTCTTAACATCATCGTTAGTTTTGGCATTATTGATTGCTTCTTGTGCTTTAGTAGCATCCCTATCAATTTGATCCTTAGCTGCTTGCTTCTCTTCATCAGTCAAGTTACTATCTTGATCAATTGCTTTCTTAGCATCATCAACAGCCGCATTAAGGTCAGTTATGGCGTGTTCCTTAGTAGCTGATGTAGTTGGTACTTCAATACCATTAATTGCATTGACACCATTGGTTTGTGCTTCAGTCACTGCTGCATTTGTTGTTGCATTGTCAATTGCTTGATCTGCAGCGTTTTGTGCTTCAGTAACTTTTTGTTTCAAAGCAGCTTTTTCTTCATCTGTTAAGTTTGAAGCATCAATTGCATTGTTCTTTGCAGTTGCTGCGTCGGCTACTGCCTTCTTAGCTGCTTCTTTAACAGTTGAGGTAGTTACTTCAATACCATTAATTGCCTTAATACCATTGGTTTGTGCTTCAGTTACTGCCGCATTTGTTGTTGCATTGTCAATTGCTTGATCTGCAGCATTTTGGGCATCAGTAACCTTTTGCTTCAAGGCAGCTTTTTCTTCATCTGTTAAGTTTGAAGCATCAATTGCTTGATTCTTTGCAGTTGCTGCGTCGGCTACTGCCTGCTTAGCTGCTTCTTTGACTGCTGATTCAGTTGGAACTTTAA
>OFGX01000038.1_pt1 | contig 101651 bp, 101 predicted proteins | sample 1521831 | NCBI WGS metagenome assembly OFGX01 (sample SAMEA3504080, study PRJEB24116) | mouse gut metagenome | biome: mouse gut; feature: mouse-associated habitat; material: faeces | place: Denmark | collected 2011 | reverse complement strand
ACGCGCGACCTTGCCAAGGTCGAGACCGCGGGTTCGAGCCCCGTCTATCGCTCTTTGGTTGAGAACCGCAATTCCTTAATTTAGAGGAGTTGCGGTTTTTTTACAGCTAGAGAGAATTATGGATTGTGAGAAAATCATGTATTTGATTCACAAAAGAGAGAAAACTGCATATAGTAAAGGTGAGAAGCAATACGAGGAATAGTTATGTCCAAACAAAATATCAGATATCTGCAAAATGATACGACAGACGAAGGCGGATTGCAAATTCAGGTGGAGACGCCTTCTGGCAGGCTGCCAATTCAAGATGCGGAAGTGGAAGTTTCGTATACGGGGGAACCAGAAAGCGCGATTGAAAAGGTAACGACTAATTCATCGGGTCAGACGGAGCGTTTAGAGCTTAAAACCCCGCCTTTAGAGTTCAGTATGGAGCCATCAGAACAGCAGCCCTATGCGGAATATACCATTCAGGTGAGGGCGAAGGGATTTGTGCCTGTGAATGTTTCGGGGATTCAGGTGCTTCCCGGTGAAACGGCAGTACAGCGGGTACGGCTGGCTCCGGAAGAATCGGACATTAATCCAATCAGTAATATTGTAATTCCGGCAAACACATTATTTGGAAATTTTCCGCCAAAGATTCCAGAAGATGAGATTAAGCCAATAGAGGAATCGGGAGAAATTGTACTTAGCCGCGTTGTGGTGCCGGAGTATGTGATTGTCCATGACGGAGCGCCTTCCGATAATACCGCAAGGGATTATTATGTGACGTATAGAGACTATATTAAGAATGTGGCATCGAGTGAAATTTACGCCACATGGCCGGATGCGACTTTACGCGCAAATATTCTTGCGATAATGTCATTTACCTTAAATCGGGTATTTACGGAATGGTACCGGAATACACGGTGATTCAGGGTTGCAAAGCCCTTACACTGAATGAATTGATTATCAAAATGACAGGGAAATCTGCTTATTCCGTCGAATATCGGTAATCATTGACCGGACAAGCCATAATTCTAAAAAACTAACGCAAACAGTCATGTTAGTTATCTTTCGGGATAACAACATGGCTGTTTTTTATGCCCTCAAATACAAAATTTCAGAGACAATCTCTCTGTATGGAAAATAGGAGGTAAACACGATGACAAAAACCAATTTTACACTATTTTACAGCAACACATACCAGACTGCAAGTAATCAGTTTTATCCGAATGAGATTCAAATAGGTTCCGAAAATGATTTAAGGATAGCCGTATCTCATGACCATGTGTGTGCCAGGTACAAGAATAATCACCGGAAAAAGGAGCATTTTATCCATTCAGATTGTACCATGTTTGATATTGATAATTCTGACAGTGATAATCCTTCCGATTGGATATATCCTGTTGATGTTAAGGAGCAGTTTCCGAATGTATGTTTTTATATTGTATTTTCAAGAAACCACATGAAAATAAAAGATGGAAAGGCGGCACGTCCGAAGTTCCATGTATATTTTCCTGACAGGCTGATTCAAAACAGCATGGAATATCAAAAACTGAAAAATAAAGTATGCGTCTATTTTACAGCATTTGATGCTAATGCAAAGGATTCTGCCCGTTTTTTCTTTGGTGTTGAAAACCCGCAGATAGAATTTTATGATGGAGATATTGTATTGTCAGATTTTATGGAAACAGTTGAAATAGATATTCAGGAATCATTTAATAAGAATAGTTTTCCAGAAAATAACAGTATTATTCCTTATGGGAAACGACATAGTACACTTTTTGACTATGCAACCCGTGTAGTCACACGCTGGGGAGAATCTGATAAAGCATATTCCGCATTTTGTAGCGAAATTAAAAAATGTGTACCGCCTATGGAGGAAACAGAACTAATCAGTATCTGGGAAAGTGTTTGTAAACATTATCATGAAAAAACGGAGAACAGTCCTGATTATCTTCCGCCGGAATTATACGAATTGTTTTCTAAAGCAGAAACATTGAAACCACATGATTTTACGGATTTAGGACAGACGAATGTCTTCGTAAAGGTATTTAAAGATGTTGTCCGTTATTCTACTGCAACGGACTATCTTTATTACAATGGTAAAGTATGGGTTGAAAGTAAAACCAAAATCCATCGTTTTGTACAGCTTCTGACAACACATCAATTAAGAGAGGTTTCTTTTTTGCTGACAGAAGCCAGAAAAGAAGAAAATAATGCAATCATAAATGATGATGTTTCTAATCAGGAAATAGTAAAAGGAAGTATTAAGAATGCTGAAAATTATCGAAAGTTTGTTATGAAGCATCGCCAAACTGCTCGTATTACTGCTGTTTTAACCGAAGCACAGCCTATGGTTGAAATTGATGTAGAAAAACTCGACAAAAACGGATTTTTATTAAATACCCCTGCTGGTATCATAGACTTGCGGACAGGAGCACAAAATCAACACAATTCCTTAGATTATTGTACAAAGATAACAACGGTAAGCCCCAATTTACAAAACGCAGAGTTATTTCAGAACTTTTTGGAAACCATTACCAATCATAATCAATCATTAAAACAGTACTTACAGTATATCGCCGGAATGTGTCTGATCGGAAAGGTATATTGTGAGAACCTTATTATTGCTTACGGTACAGGGAAAAATGGTAAAAGCACGTTTTTTAATCTGCTTTCTATGGTTATGGGAAGTTATTCCGGCAATCTATCAGCGGAGATACTTACAAAAAATTCCCGGATAAATAAAAAGAATGAACTTGCTGAACTGCGTGGGAAACGTCTGGTAATTGCTTCGGAACTGGAAGACGGCAGACAGCTTGATACAGCTTCTTTAAAACAATTATGTTCTACAGACATGATATATGCAGAGAAGAAATATAAAAATCCATTTTCATTTATACCAACACATACAACTGTTCTATGTACCAACCATCTTCCATCTGTCGAAGCATTGGATAACGGAACATGGCGCAGACTGGTTGTTGTTCCTTTTCAGGCTGTTATTCATGACAGTGAGGAAATAAAAAATTATACAGAATACTTATTCCAAAACTCCGGCGGCACCGTATTATCATGGATGATACAGGGAGCGCAGAAATTCATAGAATCAGATTATAAAATATCACAGCCGGAAATTGTAAAACAGGCAATTAAAACATATCGGGCTGAAAATAATTGGATACAAAATTATCTGTTTGAGTGTTGTGAAACTGACAGTGCATATTCTGAAAAAGCAGGTGAACTCTATAATAATTATAAGGATTACTGCATAAATACAGGTGAACATGTCAAAAGCTGCCCTGCATTTAAAAAAGCAATGACTGAAGCCGGATACAAACATAAGACCAATGCGAAAGGAGGTTTTTATTATGGGGTAAGAATAAAGCAATTCCGTATGCCTTACATTACCCCTCCATCAATGGTAGAGGATGGTGGAGAGATAGATAACTTTTCAGAAAATGATTTGGAATTTTAATTTCAAAAGTTTATGTTTTCTCTACCATTCACCACCATGCCAGAAAATTGATACTTAATAAATAGCCATTGATGGAATTTCAATGGCTATTTTCATACGCAGATATAGAAGGAGTTGGATGTTTGAAAAAAATTTCTCTCACCCTGGTACCATACCCTACAGCAAGCTGTTTGCATGAACCCTTACGGCATACGTTCAATATCCATGTATACAAGGATATTTCCCTCATTGACCGCGTAAATCAAATCAGATATATGTTTAAACGTGGGATTTTAGAAGCGTCTGTTTTTTCCTGTAAATGTTTCATGGTCTACACCCTTTCTCAAAGGTTCTCTTCCATTTTGAGCCTGTTTTCTTTTCCATATGGATAAATATATAGGTAACACTGTTCTTTTCCATCTCGGTTAGATGCACCTTGTTTCACAAAATATCCTGACGGTTTCATGAATCTTTATGAACAAGATAAAAACAGTTACTTTAATCTACTCTCAAAAATATATAAGGTATCCATAACAAATTATAATTCACTGGAAATTCCCAGTAAAATATCTACTGCCGGCTGTAATTCCGGTTTTGAACGGTATGCCCGGATAATCTCCCGTTCTTTTTCATTCAGTTCATCAGAAGATAAACGGACATCCAACAATTCACTTGGGGAAATATCCAATGCTCTGCATATGTCAGCAAGAATATCTGCATCCGGCCTGTTGATTCCATGTTCCCAATTTGAAACCCTGTTATTGCTTATCCCCAACTTTTCAGCTAACTGTACCTGGCTTATCCCACATGCTTCACGGTATTTGCGGATTCGCCCGCCTATTTCATACTTCAATTCCATCACCTGCCTTTATTCTATTCTAATTATACACACAGAATCTGAAAAGTAAAGTTAAAAATCATGAAAAACTGGATTTTAAACTTGAAAATACAGTATTACTGTGATATTATGGTAAAAAATCATGAAATTCTGGAAGTGAAAGGAGAATAAAAAGCGGTATGTTTATAAAATTTTCAGGTAAATCAAATGTTACAAAAATGTTAATATGTTACCAAATTATTAAGTGCTCTTGACTATTTCGGCAGTATTCTTATAGTAGAAATAGAAAAAGGAGATACGGAATATGTCTGTTTATCAGAAAGTTCGTGCATACATAGATGAAAATGGATTGAAACAAGTGGCCGTTGCGGAAAAAGCAGGGATTCCAAAGAATACATTCAATGCTATTTTAAATGGAAAACGTACATTGTATGCAGATGATTTAAGGGCTATCTGTCTTGCGCTGAATGTCAGTCCGGAATTGTTTATTGAAGTGAAGCATTCCTGTCCGAGACAGTATCAACAGCCAGAAAAAGGAGAAAGAAACAAATGAACAAAGAAGCGATTGCAAGAACCGCAGAATCAGTAGAAATCATGGGGGAATATTTAAAAACTGTTCTGAACGGGAAAAAATTGTGGGAGAACACTCACGTAAAGAAGCAGATTGAAAAAAGGGAACAGGGGAAACACTTTACAATCAGCGACCACATCCGGGGCATGGTATACGCTATGTTAAGTTCGGGGATTTCATGGGAGCGTGTGGAGAAAGATATTGATGAAAGCACAGGAAGAATCCTGTCTATAGATAAAATTTTCCAAAACTATGATGCCGATACTCTGCTCTCCTGTTCTGTTGAAACACTGAAAGAGGAAATCAAAGTACAGAGATTGGCAGGCATAAGCACTAATAATCAATTAAAAGGTTTGATTCCTGATAATATCAGAAAATTAAAACAATGGGAAGATACTTTCGGAAGTATTGACAGTTACTACAAGCGTTTTATAGAGAAAGATTCCTCTTATCAAACACTGATAGAAACACTCTCACAATCTGACAGTGAAAATAAGATGAAACAATTGAGCGAAGCCCTGACAGCGGAATATCTGCGGAATGTCGGCTATGACCTTGCTAAACCTGACAGACATGTCCGCCGGATACTGGGAAACAGTATATTAGCCTGTTCAGAACAGGAAATTGTTCCAGTATTTGAAGCAATGGAAATTGTCAGGGAAATTGCGGGTATCTTAAACAGGCATGTTGCGGAAGTAGATTATATTTTATGGTCGTATTGTGCAAAAGGCTATGGGGAAATCTGCACAAGCAAACGTCCGTTATGCTGTGATTGCGTAATACGGAACTATTGCAGAAAAGGACAGGAAAAACCATGCCAGAAAATGAAATCCTGACATACACCTAAATATTATAAAATTATTAAGTGCCCTTGTACATCCCAGAGGACTTATTATAATCAATATATCAAGAGATTTCCTTGCTGAAAGGTATCGCTTATAGAAAATATTATGATTGTAAACAACCGAAGGAGGTAAAAGGTGAAAGCTCAAAATGACCGGGAAGAATTAAAAAATAATTGGGATCAGTTGTTGAATGATTTGGAAGCCTGTAAGGGAATGTCGTTAGATATCTTTAAGAAGTTATTTTTAGATACATGGAAATATTTAACGGCACATATCAAACATTGTATGATTTCATGTTCAGATACTGCCCTGACAGACCGTTTAGCAATTTTTTCTTCACTTAATAATTATCCAGACAACATAAAACAATGGGAATTTGATGCTTGTGGAAAGTTTACAGAAGCCGTTTTAAGGTCAATTTCCTATATGGGAGATAACGAGGAACACCAACGCTGGTTTACAGATGGAATGATTTGTGTAGAAGAATTTATCCATGATTATACCGAAGTTGAAATGTCTGACTTTGAATCAGCTTTTACCAGACTTTGTAACAGGTATGAGGAAGAAGTATATTATTTTGGTGAGTAATCGAAGGAGGGAAAAAATCTATGAATTTTGAAAATAGAGAAGCCTTTGTTATTCCGTTTTCTGTTCAAAAATCATCTGTTTGGAAAGAGGTAATTCGATACCTAAGCGAAAAAGAGACAACACCTGTTGAAGCAATCTGCCATAGCCGCGTTGTTTCGATTGATAAGGAGTATTATCCCGTAGAACGATTAGAAATCAGTTATACAGCTAAATGGAATGCAGTCAGTATTTTTAAAGAATGTTGGACGGAACAGGAAACACACTATGAACAGCAGATTCACTATTTTGACCGTTTCGGAAAGGAACATGAAAAATCCGGATTTGATTATTATGACACAAAAGCTAAAAGATGGAAAAGTGGTGCATTGCATCCTTTCGCATCCACTGCAAGAGGTTATTCCGGAGATGCGCTTACTAAGCCTTGGGAACCTAGAGAAGTAACAGTACCTGTTACTGAAAATGTCTCATATGAAAAGGAAACCGGACGGAAAAGAAACTCCGGTGAGATAAAGGGGAATCATACTTACTATCATGATAAGGAATATCCATTCCCCATGCATTTGGAAAATCATGCTGATGATGATTTATTTTCAAGTATAATTTTTCATTCAGATTCAGTAGAAAATCAGAAAATTCCTTATTCGCAAGAAGCGGTTAAAGATGGAATGGTAATCAGGCAATCGAAACCGCTAAATGAAAATGATGTTGATACCGAACTGTCTAAAGCGAAGTCAATGGCAAAGAAAGAGTGCATCTGGAAAATTCCCGGTCAGGCATATGCAGATTTGCACATGGAATTCGATTCCGATGAAATTTGCCAGATATGGTATTGCCCAGTCTACCATGTTATTTATGAATTCAGCGGGCAAAAATATGAATGTTTTGTTTCGGGCAATTTTAGGGGTCCTGTTGGAACTCAAATGAAATCAGGCAACCGCTTAGTATCTGATGAACGGGAAGATTCTGTTAAAGGAAAGATTGACCCGGAAGATGTTTCTATAGAAAACATAAAACAGCAGTATGACAATGAATATTCTGCTCTAAAAAACAGAAAGAAAAAATGTTGGTTAAAGTTTATCTGGATTTGGTTAGGAGTATGCGGCATTCCAATTCCAATAGCATTGCTTTTTATGCCTTTAGCCACTATCCAAAATGGTATAGGGATAATTATTATTTCTATTGTTACGTCAATTTTGCCAGTTGTATTTGTGGGAACAGCCATTTATTTATGTTGGAAAAACTACAAGGAAATAAAAAACATAAAGAGAGAACTTACGCAGAATAATGAAGCGAAAAAGAACATTGTTCCTTTCCGTCAGGCCAAAAAGAAAACGATTATGGAAATTATTTTGAATGATAATTTAAGTGATAGTGAAAAAGCAATGCGGTGTGAAGCAATACTAAAAAATCAGATATAAAAACAAACATCTCTTTTCATTTATAGTTTTCTGATTGGAGAAACAGTTAGAATTATATAGTATTCTCCATCAGAATTATAAATGAAATAAATCACACCATTTCATTTATAGTTCATGAAAATAGAAAATTGTAAGGAGAACACTATGAACAGAGAAAACGGATATCTGCTATATAAACATTATAACATTAATGAAAAAGATGACAGTACACAAATTATGCTGAAAGTGATACATGGAGCCTTTCTGGATTTCGGTCGGCGTGGGATTTTTCCTGTCCGAACAGAAGATAGCAGACAGGGAAACATGATATCAAAAACAGAGCATTTTCTCTCTGATAAAATCCCAAATCTTCTGCAAGCAGTAAACGAAGCTGATAACGGTCAGGAAATATTTGATACAATGCATCATGGAATATGTGGACTGATTATGCAGATTTATAGCAAAACAAGCGCATGGACATATGGAATCGCTCAGGAATGGCTGAACTTTACTTTGTTACATTTAACAATTATTGAATCCAATATGGAAACGGGATATTGGCCTGTGAAAGAAACAAGAAAATATTTTCATGTTCCTGTGAACCGTTCCCTATTAGAATCTGCCGCTCTTAAAAAGAGAAGATATCCGTATGATTTAGGCTTAAAATGCGCTCCGGTCATACATGATATCCCAGATACTTATCAGATGGATTGGTATTCCCATGAAAAAACAAAGCCTGTTGAGAATTGGGGTTATCAGGAATATATAGAATTTCAGAACGCTGTCCGTAAGGAACTGAAAGAAAACTATGTAGAACCAAACGGAATCTATCAGGATTGTCTGGACTGGGCTTTTCAAGCCTGCATGGCAAGGGCAAGACAAATGAAGTTTTGATATTCAAAAAAGGAGACTGCTATGGTTTATGGATATGCAAGATGTTCCACGAATGAAGATTTACAGGATATTACAAGGCAGGTCAGGGAATTAAAACAACAGGGTGCAACGGATGAAACAATCTATATGGAATATGAAAGCGGCACAAAAATAAACCGTGCGGAATTAGCAAAGCTTCTGAATGTTGTAAAAGAGGGTGATACCATTTACGCAACAGAAGTCAGCAGAATCACCCGGAGCACCAAACAACTCTGCGACATTATAGAACTTGCAAAAGAAAAACAAATCAAACTGGTTCTTGGCACATTCATTGTAGATTGCAGTAAGGAACTTGACCCCATGACAGAGGGAATGTTAAAATTGATGGGGGTTTTTGCTGAACTTGAAAGGAACATGATAAGCCAGAGGGTAAAAAGCGGAATGGAACACGCAAAAGCAAAAGGAAAGATAGTTGGAAGACCTGCCACTACCGAAAATAACATCCCACATATATTTTACAAGCATTATCCAAAGTACAAGAAAGGTGAAATTAATAAAAAGGAGCTTTCACGGCTTTGTTCCTTATCATATCCAACTATATACAAATATCTGAATATTGTTGAAAGGTGAGAAATACATGAATGTAAATATCTATTCCAGAAAAGCAGTAGAAAAACTTTTACAGACGGATTTTCCGAAAAATACGGCGGTTATCAGCTTTTATGACCCGCCCACTCCATTTCGGGATGATTCTTATATCCCTGTAGATTATTCTGATAAGGCAAGCCGTGTCTTTCAAGTTGCAGTACATGACATTGATTTGTCTGTCCTGCCGAAATATAATCTGACGTATGATACTTATTTTACCGAAGCAGATGATCTGGCAGAATTTATTTATACTGCAAAAGCAGATGGATTAGATATTATATGCCAGTGTGAATATGGGGAAAGCCGAAGTTCTGCGTGTGCAGCGGCAATATTGGAACACTTCTATAAAACGGGAATCTCTATCTTTGCCGATTACAGATACTATCCAAATCAAGTAGTATATCATAAAGTATTTGATGCATTGGAAAATTTAAACAAGAAAACTGTTGATTGAAACAAGGGGAATTTATCATGGAACAGAATTTTTTCACATTTGCAGGAGATTGTTCTACAGAGTATACTTTTCTCTGTTGGTGCTTACTTTGGTATAATGATAAGTCAGAGCCAAAGAATCCATTATTTTATATGGCCAAAGACATCTTGGCCTTTATGGGTGAAGATGAATTGACAGATAGCCAGAAAATAGATGTCTGTCAATGGAAAGATGATGGTATTGATATCCTTGTAAATCTACGGGGGCTGAACCGTGTTTTAGTAATCGACCATAGGATAGGCAGTATGCAGTATGAGGATGAAGTTACAGATTACCGCAAATGCCTGTTGCGTAGTAAAAAAGTTCTGGAGATTGATGAATCTGTAAAAATCCGAACGATTCTTTTCCATACTTATTATTGCAGTAACTTTTATCATGATGTTATGGCAGACTGTAAAATTAGCAAAGAATCTTTTTTGTCTGTTATAGGAAAATATGAAAATGTCAATAGAAGTTTAGATATCTTTATTGACAGCCTCCGGGAAAGGATTGCTTTGGATACTTTAGAAGAAAGAGATTGGCAATATAAAAAAGCAATGAACTATGAAAACTACTTAAATGATAATCTTTCCCATAGCCGTATCGCTCAATATAATTTTATGCGTGATATCTTTCGTTCATACTATCCGGAATCTATGTGGAAACAGAACTCTGATACTTTTAAAATCCAACAGGGGGATGATTCAGGCGGAGAATCCCCGTGGACAGAATTTCCTTTCATTGAGGGAATTAACTCAGACGGTAAAATAAATTACTATTTATGCTGGCGTTTGGAAACATATGATAATAATCCTCATATGTCGCTTCGGCTGTTTGAATCGTCTGAACAGAAAGCTATGATACATTACGGAAAGGCTGATAAATTACTGAAACAACTGGCAGAAAAATTTCTTTTGCGGCATCCAGAGTTAAAAAGGATTGTTTTGCAGAAGTCAAAGAATGTTGTTCCCGAAACTGATATAGATATTTTTGGACACCATATAAGCACGATTTTATCTGTTTCATTGAAAGAACCATTGAAGAACTGGCAAAATGAAGCGGATTATCTAAGGCATAGTCTGGTATCTATTACTGATTATTTTTTGAAAGAAATATCGACTGTAATGCAAACAAATATTTTACTCAATGAAGGAGAAGTATAATGTATAACAACAAGATACAAAAAATTACAGAAAGTACAATATCTACTGAAAGATTATACATACTCCCATCCGTAGATTCACGAGATTTGGATAGTTATATTTCGGATTTACTGCTCACGAATGATTTCTATTTTCAATATGGACAGCCGTACTCGGATGAACTATTAGAATCTATAGATTTTCATAGTACTGGCGTTGTTTATTATTCTATTTTTTTAAAGACACAGGAATAATGATAGGTTATATGGGAATTTTGCCACATGAAGATAATCCGGCCTGTGGAGACCTTGAGTTTTATATCTTCAAAGAGTTTAGAAGATGTGGTTTCTGTAAAGAAGCGCTGACTTCCTTTATAGATAATTTTTTTATAGGTTCATTAACAGGCATAAAGGGGATGCAGGTAGAAGCTGAAACGCTGTCAGATAATGAAATATCCTGTAGGCTTTTGGAAAGTATGGGCTTTAGAAGAAAATCATCTGGAATACGGGCATTTTTCGATGATGATGGAGAATTAGATAAGATTAAAACAAATGGATTATACAGATACGATTTAGAAAAACAATGGAAAGTATGATTTGCGTTTTTCTATTGTGATAAAGGAGATTTTTGCATAGATGATTTTAAATTTACATGGTTTGTATGGAACTGCTGAAAATACGAATTACAGAATCTTAACAGAGTTATATCCTGTTTCAGAGATTTGTTCACCGCTGATAGCTTATGAGAAGTGTTCTCCATACAATGTTATAGATGAATTATACACTATAACAAATGCTGATTTTATCGTAGGAAATTCTTTCGGTGGATTTCTTGCTTATGTAATGGGTGCAAAACTGAATATTTCATGTCTGCTTACCAATCCCTGTATTCCGCCGATAAAATACATTCGGGAATTGATACCGGGATATCCAGAAGAATTTTTGCGTGAATTAAAGGACTTAACAGAACTTGCCTATCATAAAAGGATTTATGAAACATCTTGCAGTACTTTTGTAATTCTTGGAAAAGATGATGATGTATTAGATTCCAATTTCACAAAAAATTATCTTAAAAATGCCGAAATACATGAAATAGAGGGAAACCACAGGCTTTCTGGGACTACGTACAAAAAACTGTTTGAAGAATTGATAAGGAGAGAGAACTAATGGCAGTCAGACCTGTTTTTGTTGTATCATTAGATAACCAGTATTGTATCAGGGAAAATATTGAGTTTGAATTTTTCAATGGCTTTTCTGAAAAGCAAAAAAGAAGATGTATTAACAGCCTGCATCAGTCATACTTAAAAGAAAATCCCGGGAAAAAAGTTTTAGAAATATCCAGTAAATCCGAAGATGAACTTGGTGTAAAATTGAGTGCGTTCCATCTCATGATGAAATCAGAAAATGGAAAAGAATTTTCTGTTGAATCCGCATTTCAAGCCGGAAAGATATTTGAAAAAGGCGGGCCATATACAGATTTATTAGATGTACCATCAAAAGTTGCAAAAAGAGATGAACGCTTGAAAAACAGCGGAAGAATCATTGCCTTTGAATTTGATGGAAAACGATTTGAAACTGAACCTAAAACCTGTTTTTATAATTGGCTCTATATCAGCACTTTACATTTACATGAGGAATTAACAAAACCCTTAATGGAATATAACGCTTTCACGGATATAGAATTTAATCCGCAGAAATCCATTAATTGTCAGGCAGAAGCGGCGGCTGTCTATGTTTCCCTATCCAGACAGGGATTATTAGAAGAAGCATTGAAAAATAAGGATAGTTTCAGGGAAATCGTTTATTCTGTTTAGGAAAGACGCCTATGAGAAGAAAAACCTGCTGTGTTACCGGACATCGCCCGGATGCCTTTCCATGGAACAATCACACAGAGGATATCCGTTTTCATATTCTGCGGAATAGAATTGAACAGGCGGTCGATACTGCCCTGCTTCTAAATGCAAGAAGATTTATATGCGGAAATGCTCTTGGGGTAGATACATGGACTGCTCAAATTATTTTGGAAAAGAAACATAGAAATCCTGACATATATCTGGAAATTGCGTTACCCTTTTTATCTCATAACAGTAACTCTTTTTCTTGTCTGAATATACAGAAGCAAGCCGACTGGACGCATGTCGTTACTACAGAAAAATGTAGGAAAGCGGCTTTTTTTCAGCGTGATAAATATATGGTTGATAACAGTGATATGATAATTGCTGTGTATGATAATCAAATAGTTAGAAAAGGCGGCACACAAAGAACGCTTGCAATGGCAAAAGAAAAAGGGATTGAAATTATACAGATTCCTTGGGGCGATATATAAACTTATAAGAGAGGGAAATGTTTTGGAACGATATAAGATGAAAAGCAACATCACATTAGAACAGTACATTGAAATCGTCGAAAAAGCAAAATCAGCGGCGCTTTATGACCTTGACAGCTTTGATATTTTTGAATTGCACAATCCTGACAATCCTATATTTTCAGTGTTGGGTGTAAAATTGCAATGCCGTGATAATAAAGATTGTTTTTGGGTATCAGGATATGACAATTACGAATTGTTTTTACGTTTCAATCCAAATCTGATGAAGTACATCGGAGAGGAATCAAGCGGTCTTTTGGAAAATGATGAACCTATGAAAGAATCAGCAAAAGATAAATTATATTGGGAAGTTACAAAATATACAAAGGTTGATAATGTTATGTGCAGAATGTATGATGCTTATTTTTCCTTAGATTGTGAACTATTGGGAATAGATTGGTGTTGTTCCGTGGATTCATCCAGAAGCCTATTCCCTGATTATCATAAGTTCCGTCGAAATCCGGAAACATATATCATGATGTCTGATGCGCAATATTTTCTGCATGACAGCGCAGAGCAACTGCGCTATGGATACAATGTTGAACTTCCTTATCAGCCGGGGGATATTCTATATATAGATGCACGGCCTTTGGGAAAACCTCTTTATGCCGTATACTGTGCTGAAACAGATTTTGGAAAAGAACATCTGGAATGGACATTGCAGGAGTATGGATATTATAAGCGCACGCATCCATGCTTGTATATTTCAGAAGACCATAATGGTCTGGATATTGGCCATTTAGCAGATTGGGGGTTCACAGATTACATGTTTTTCCCACATGCTCCTCTTGACAGGATAAAAGTAGTTGATACCTGTGATAACCCATTGCTTTCCCAAGCAAGTACAATATTAAAAGCAAATCCAGAAGTTTTCCATCAATGGACAGAGATACCGACAACCTATAATTTACAGGAAGATATAAGGCTTAGAACAGTGGATTGTTAATGATACAGTCGAAAATACTGATTGTATTTTGCAATAGATGGGGATATAATAAAAACAAAGAAAGGAGTGTAAAAGCTATGATGTATCCATACATGATGCTGTTTGATGAAACCGAGATTGTCCACTCGCAGATTATAGAAGAAGATAATGTACAGAAAGTAATCGTTCATTTTGAACGGCCGACAGAGGACGGTTTCGACTATGCAAGATGTGAACTCCCGGAATATAAATGGATTCAAAGAAAAGGGTATTCGGATGAAGAAATTGCCCTGTTTGAGCAATTACTCCAAAGCAATGCGCATTTGCTGTATCAGTATGCGGCAGAGGGAGGAATCCAGATTGCCTAATTTATTCACAGTAAGCGGTTATAAGATTTACTTTTGGGCTAATGAGAATGGTGAACCAATCCATGTACATATATCGAAAGGAAAACCATCCCCCAATAGTACAAAAATATGGCTGACAAAAAAAGGCGGCTGTATTGTAGCAAGTAACGGAAGTCAGATTCCAAAGAAAGAATTAAATCAGCTAATGGTATTCATATCGGCGCAGTTTTTTCTTATCTGTTCTGCATGGAAGAGATTTTTCGTAACAGACGAGATCAAGTTCTATTGTTAATATCAATCGTTTTTTCAGCAAAACGAATCACTTTTGGAACATGATATAAAAAAAGATTAATTTCGTGAAAAATGCACAAAAAATTGGATAGAAAAATCACTTTAGAGCTTAGGAATAGGTTTTTAAAGTGATTTTTTTGTGCAATTTGTCTTTTATCTGGACTTGAAAATTGCTAATAAGCCTCTGAAATCCAAATTGTTTGTTGTGCCTAACTGGTTATAGAAATTATCCCAAACAAACAAGGAGGTATCAGGTATGCTTATACTAAAAATTTCAAGACCTATCCAACATCTTTATTTCTCTGAAAAAAGTAATTATAATATCAAAGTCCATTTATCATCCATATGCAAATGGTTGCCGGACAGGGGGAGGTGTTCTGTATGTTAAGTATAAACCAGACAGGGGTTACACATGAATTAGACAGCCTTTGCAATCATAAAATGCTTATGAAAACGGTAACTTCGGAGAAGTTTATGGACAATCGGGCATTTGAACATTTAACAACAGAGGACGACGGGATAAAAATTACTTTGGAGTTCCCATGTTCCCCACAAGATGATTCGGCTATATCAGAAGTTAAAAATATCTTAGCCGGAATATTGAATGAGTATCTCGAAAACGAATCATAAAACACTCGGCATATACCAGAAATCTGAAAGGATACCTGGATGTCATTCTACAAAAACAAGAAAAGGAGAAAAAATATCATGGTTAAAAAGGAAACGGCAGCAAACAAACAGGCAAGAAGGTTATTTCGGGTAAGAACGCTACTGAGGGTAAGTACTGAACAACAACTTGACGCTGATGGGGATTTAAAGACACAAAGAGGAATTGTATCTGACTATATCCAAGAACATGAAGACTGGGAATTAGATGGAAAAGAATACTTTGAACGAGGCATCAGCGGCTATAAAAATTCTGTCGAGGACAGAACTGCTCTGCAAGAAGCTTATAAAGACGCAGAGAACAAAGAATATGACATATTAGTTATCTACAAAGACGACCGTCTTGGACGTCAGATGATACCGATGATGCAGTACATTATGGCATTGAAAATGTTGGGAGTTGATGTATACACAGTAAAAGACGGTTGCATTTCCCCGGAGCCTGATGATATAATGGGGCAGATCATGTTAGCTTTAAGATATGGAAATGCTCAAAAAAGCAGTTCTGACACAGGTATGAGGGTAAAAGATACTGCCCAGAAACTGGTAGCCGGAGGAAAATTTATGGGTGGAAAAGCTCCTTACGGTTATATGCTGGAAAATTCAGGTGAATTGAGTAAACACGGACGGTTATTGAAAACATTGGTGATATGTCCAGATGAAGCTGAAATTGTAAAATATATGTACCGTTTATCCCTTAATATGGAGTTTGGTTCTGTAAAAATTGCTAAAATATTAAATGAGAATGAAAAATACAGACAGCTTGCTCCCGATAAAAAGAACTGGAGAGGGGAAACCATTACAAGTATCTTGACAAATCCGATTTATTCCGGCCGTACTGCATATAAACGCAGAGAAAGAATCAATGGAAAATATCGGAATTTAGACAGCAAAGACTGGATTATAGCCAAAGAACCAAATGAAACCATCAGAATCATTGATGATGACACATGGAACAAGGTGCAGGATAAACGGGCTTTACGGGCTAGCAAGTATACAAAGAAACTCGAAAACCAGAATGTTACGGTAATCAGCAGAAACGACGGTATGCTTCCTCTGATTGATATCTTACATTGCGGCTATTGTGGCTGTAAAATGGTAAATGGAAGCAAATATAATTACTGGACGATAAAAGATACAGGCGAAAGGCGTACAAGCAAAATACCAATCTATAAATGCAATCAGGCCTGGCAGGGTGTTCCACATGACAAAACGAAACAATTTAGAGCGGATAAGGTTGACCCGGTGGTATTTGAAGTATTATCGGAATATATTGACAAACTACAGGAAAATGAAGATATTTTTCAGTTAATCAATCAAAAACAGAATGAGGAAAAAAGAAGAAAGGAATCCGAATTAGCAAAAGAACAAAAGGAACTGGATAAAATCAGAAACGGTATCACTGTTATGAAAAGTAAAATTCCAGAAGCCATCACAGGCAATTACGCACTTACGATAGAAGAATTAATGTCGGCTGTCAGAACTCATGAAAAACAGGAACAAGAACAGCAGGATAAAATAAAGCAAATAAAAACAGAACTCGAACATTCATCTGTATCTGTAAAGGAATGGGAGGAAATCCACAGGAAACTTCCCACATGGAAAGAAATCTTCCAAAACGCTGATGTTTCCAGGAAGAGAGTTCTGGTAAACAAGCTGATTGAACGCATTGATATTAGAAAAGACAATATAAACATCCGTTTTAAAATTAATCTGGATGAATTTCTTCAATCCCGAATGAGTATGGATTATGGGGTACCGGAATAAAGGGTATGATTTTACAATTACTTCTTCGACTGCGTTTGATCATAAATGGATTTATGGCAGGAACATTTTTAGCAATATCTCCAGAATTGTAGATGAAATCTTTCAGAACTATCTTTCAAGGCCGAATGTAAAACAGCCAATTTTAACGCAATATTGTGATGGGCAGAGAGTAAGCTGCCCGAATTGGATGAGCCAATGGGGGTCGAAGGATTTAGGGGACAGGGGCTATAGTTTTATTGAGATTTTGCGTTACTATTATGGAAGCAATATGTATGTGAATGAAGCGGACGAAATTTCGGGCATTCCGGCTTCATGGCCAAGGGTGGATTTAACAATTGGATCAAGAGGGGATAAAGTCCGCCAGATGCAGTCGCAGCTTGCCAGAATTTCACGCGCATATCCGGCGATTCCAACGATTTCAGCAGATGGCATTTATGGCCCGGCAACGGCAGAGGCAGTTGAGGAATTCCAGTCGATTTTTGGGCTTCCGGTGACGGGTGTTGTGGATTATTCGACATGGTACAAAATTTCTGAGATCTATGTTGCAGTGACGCGTATTGCGGAGTTGTTTTGACTGTGTATTGAAAACGATGGGATAAATAGTGCGGAAATCAATTTTTCATATGTTTGTTCTGCGATATGCAGTATAGTGGAAGTGAACGAATCTTTGTTTGGAAAAAAATAAGGGAAAATCTGGGAATAGTTTTTCCACAGGCATATAAAGCGAGACGGATAGGCGAAGATTGGTTTCCGTAAGAATGGAATACAGAGAGATTAATCGTTTTAGGCTTTTTTTCATAATATGTTTATGATACAATAAGAAAATCATGGATAAAGAGGAAAAGCAGATGGGAGAACAAAAAGAAAAATGGTTTGTTTCAGGGAAGCGGGCAGACTTTCAGGGAATTGGAAAAAAATTTGGGATCGATCAGGTGACGGCGAGAATTATCCGAAATCGGGATATTGTAGAGGAAGCGGATATTGAAACGTATTTACGGCCGGATCTTTCAAAATTATATTCCCCGCATTTAATGAAAGATATGGATATTTTGGTTCGGATTTTAAAGGAAGTGATTCAAGAGGAACGGAAGATTCGGATTATTGGGGATTATGATATTGATGGAATACAGTCTACATATATTCTTTTGAAGGGAATCCGCCGGGCAGGCGGGAATGTGACGGCGGCTATCCCGGATCGTATGAAAGATGGATACGGAATCAATGAAAATCTGATTGCGAAAGCGAAAGAAGACGGCGCAGAGGTGATTTTGACTTGTGACAATGGGATTGCGGCGATTGATGCGATTGCATACGCCAGAGATTTGGGGCTTACGGTGCTCGTGACGGATCACCATGATATTCCGTATCGGGACGAAGATGGCAAACGTATTTATTTAAGAAGCAGGGCAAATGCGGTTGTAAACCCGAAACAGCCAGAATGCGAATATCCGTTTTCGGGAATCTGCGGCGCCGTTGTGGCGTTTAAGGTGGTTATGGCGTTATATGAAGCGTGTGGCATTTCAGAGCGAGAGGCGTTTGGCTTTTTGGAAAACGCGGCGTTTGCCACTGTAGGAGACGTGATGGATCTGGCCGATGAAAATAGGATTATCGTAAAATTTGGGTTAGAGCAAATGCGCAATACGGAAAATACTGGCCTTGCCGCTTTAATGCGGGTGAAAGAAGTGTATCCGGACCGGCTTAGCGCCTACCATTTGGGGTTTGTGTTAGGCCCTTGTTTAAATGCAAGCGGAAGATTGGATACGGCAGTCCGTTCCTTAAAGCTTCTTTTAGCGGAAACGCAGGAAGAAGCGGAGACACTTGCCAAAGAGCTTGCCGATTTGAATGAGGAACGCAAAAAAATGACGGTGGACGGGCTTTCTTTGGCTTTAGAGGAAATAGAGCGGAAAAAGATTGCAGAGAAGAACGTGATGGTGGTTTATCTTCCAAACCTGCATGAAAGCCTTGCCGGAATTGTGGCGGGCAGGATTCGGGAGAAATTCCATCATCCAGTTTTTGTGCTGACAGATTCAGAGGAAGGCGTGAAAGGATCGGGCAGGTCGGTAGAAGCATATTCGATGTATGAAGAAATGTGTAAATGCGGGGATTTATTTTTGAAATTCGGAGGGCATCCTATGGCGGCTGGGCTGACTTTGCCAAAAGAAAAGGTAGCAGAATTTACGGATAGAATAAATGGATACGCCTCGCTGACGCCGGAGGATTTTATTCCGAAAATATCAATCGATGTGCCAATGCCGCTTTCTTATGTGACAAAAGAACTTATTCAGGAATTGAACGTGTTGGAGCCGTTTGGGAAAGGCAACGAGAAGCCCGTGTTTGCAGATAGAAATATCCGGATTCGGGGCAGACGGATTGTAGGGAAAAACCAAAATGTGGTTAAACTGACGTTGTGTGATGAGATGGGGAATCTTTATCCGGCAGTGTATTTTGGAGATGTCCAAGAAATGATGGATTATTTGGATCGGAGAGAGATAATTTCAATCGTGTATTATCCGGAAATCAACAGCTATATGGGACGTGAGGAAATACAGTTTGTCATTTCGCATTATTGTTAAAAAGAGGCGGGGAGGATATATGGGAGAGATTGTGGTAGAGGGGATTGTGATTTCTGTGATAAGGAAGCCAATCAAAGGATTGTATCTGCGTGTGCTTCCGCCTGATGGCAAAACGTGCGTGAGCGCTCCGGCTTTTATGAGCGATGAAACAATCAGACAGTTTACGTTTTCAAAGTTAGATTGGATAAAAGAGCAGAGAGAACGGTGTATGGCAAAAAAGGCGCTTGCCGTAAAAGAGTATGTGACGGGAGAAGAATGTTTCGTCTGGGGAAAGAAGCATAAGCTGTATGTTCAGGAAGCGGAGACGGGCTGTAAGGTCAGTGTGTCGGAAGATAAGCTGGTTTTGCAGATACATAGGGAAAGCGCGAAAGAACAGCGGGAAAAGGTTGTAAATGAATGGTATCGCAGCCAGATGAAACAACGGATGCCGGAAATCCTGCAAAAATGTGAGGAAATGACAGGCATACATGTAAAAGAATGGCGTGTGAAAAATATGCGGACGCGCTGGGGGACATGCAATATTGATAAGAAGCGAATCTGGCTGAATCTGCAGTTGGCAAAGCTGCCGCCGGAATGTTTGGAATATGTGGTAATCCATGAATTGACGCATTTGCTGGAACGGAAGCACAATAGGCGGTTTTATGGATTTCTGCATGAGTTTTGCCCAGACTTTAAGGAGAGGGAGAAAATGATGGAAGGGGCTGTGGGCAGGTGATTATGGGGAAAACAGATGTATCAATTATTTTATAATAATTTTACTTCTGTCAGCGTGTCATTGTGATATTTTAATTTCAAGGAGAAATATCCTGAATCTTCGTTTAACAGCCGGAGGAAGATTTTATCTCCTTCCCAGAGTGGGAGAGATTCAATTTCATCTTTTTTAATCCATGCAAGTTCACCTTCTCTGCATTCGGTAAGGCTGCCTTCAAAGGCGGAGGCAGTGTAGAGGTGGATATATTCGCTTTCCCAGCCGTCTGCCATAAAAGTCAGGATGCCGCGAAAACGGTATTGGGTGAGCGTAAGCCCCGTTTCTTCTTTTACTTCCCGCAACAAACATTCTTCCGGCATTTCACCTAGTTCGAACTTACCGCCTACGCCGATCCATTTGCCATGGTTTACGTCACATTTCTTTTTTGTACGGTGGAGCATTAAGTAACAGCCATCTTTTTCTATATAACACAGCGTAGTAAGTTTCATGTGTAGATTCCTTTCTGGTTTCTGGATAATTAAATGTTTTTTATAGTATTTTCATATCATACTATAAAAAGAATGATTCTGCAATAATGATGGAAAGAATATGATTATAATGTGAAATAAAGAATGCTTTAGCAGACATATTTGAAAAAATAATAAATATGGGTGAAAAAATGCACAGGTAAATATAGGAGAAGAATATACAGGAAAACATGAATGAAAGAATGTACTGGAAAATAAAAGTTGTTTTTTAGGAGTGATGGTTTTGAAAAGCGTAGCAAAAACTCAGGGAGGATGCAGAACAGTTTAGCATCCTCCCTGTTTATTTTTTATTGTTTTCTGCACTTAATATTTGTAGCGTAAATGATATAAACGATGTCAAGTATTGTGACTCCTAGAAACACATAAATTGTCCATTCGGGAAGAATATTTTCTCCTAATAATAAAACAAGAATTAACATATCAATTACTAGGAATCCTTTGCCCATTGTGCGGCAGAGTTTCTTTTTGTCGTACTGCATTTGTTCTTGTTCTGACATCGAATTAAATCCTGCAATCAGAAAACTGCCTTTTCCGAATAAAAAGAGAACGGTGAAAAGAACACATAGAGCCCATGCTGTCCATGCTACCCAAACAGGGCCGTTTATATGAAGCGTCATAGATCATCCCCCCTTTTTTTAAGAATGGATTTTTAGAAGTCCACTTCTGTTCCGTAATATGTACAGTGGAATAATTTTTCCATTGCCGCTGGGTCGATTTCTCTTGGATTTGAGCCGGTGCATGCGTCTCCTACGGCGCGTTCTGCGATGCCGGAGATTTTCTCTTTAAATTCATCTTCGTTAATTCCAAACTCTTTTAGTGTTTTCGGAATATGGAGCGTGGCATTAAATTCATCTATTTTTTCACAAAGACTGTTAATGAAAGCTTTCTCTGAAGTTCCGGAAAGCCCCATCCTGCGCGCGATTTCTGCGTAGCGTTTGGCGGCAACAGGGTCTTTGGCATTGTATTTGATGACGTATGGCAGATAGATGGCATTTGCGCATCCATGTGGGATATGTCCGGTGGAAAATGCCGCTCCTGTTTTATGCGCCATGGAATGAACGATTCCAAGAAGCGCGTTCGAAAATGCCATGCCTGCCAGACATTGCGCATAGTGCATTTCTTCCCTTGCCGTCTTATTGCCGTTGAAGGAAGCGGGCAGATAGTCAAGAACCATTTCAATAGCCTGAAGCGCGAGTGGATCGGTAAATGGGCAGTTTAATGTAGAAACATATGCTTCGATGGCATGCGTTAAAGCATCCATTCCTGTATAAGCCACTTGTTTAGCAGGCAGGCCCATTACTAAATCTGGGTCTACAATAGCGACGTCTGGCGTAATATTGAAATCAGCAAGCGGATATTTTACGCCTGTCTGGTAATTGGTGATAACGGAGAAAGCAGTGACTTCCGTTGCCGTGCCTGATGTAGTCGGAATTGCGCAGAATTTTGCTTTTTGCCGTAACTCTGGGAAGTTAAAGGGAATGCAAAGGTCTTCGAATGTGGTTTCTGGATATTCATAGAAAGCCCACATGGCTTTTGCAGCGTCAATCGGTGAACCGCCGCCCATGGAAACTATCCAGTCGGGTTCAAAATTGCGCATAGCTTCTGCGCCCTTCATTACGGTCTCAACGGATGGATCGGGCTCAACGCCTTCAAAAAGTTCTACTTCCATTCCGGCTTCTTTCAGGTAATTTACGGCTTTGTCAAGGAAGCCTTGGCGTTTCATGGAACCGCCGCCGACTACTAAGATCGCTTTTTTTCCTTTTAGGTTTTTCAGCTCTTCTAAACAGCCTTTTCCGTGGTAAATGTCTCTTGGTAATGTAAATCTTGCCATTGTCTCGTCCTCCATTTTCTATTATTATTTTGTGATTTTAGTATAGCTCTATTTGGGCAATATCGCAAGTAGGGAAATCCGTGTCCCATTAAAATTTTATAGCGGTTTACGTCGGGAAAGCTAATGTTTGTATTGTGTTTGTTTGGGTAAAAATTGTTTTATTAAAGCAAAAAAGATTGGCTGTTGATATTTTTGTGGAAATAACATATAGTGGTAACGAGATGTAAAGTTGTTTTGCGTGTATTGTTTGCGGGCAGAGCTTAAGTGTTATTTGGCTTTAGAAATTAGCTTTATTCAGATTAGCCAATTTTGCGATATGTAAGCGTTGGTTTATATTCAGTTTTGTGGTATGTAAGCGTTGGTTTATATTCAGTTTTGTGGTATGTAAGCGTTAGTTTATAGTTAGTTTTGCGGTTAGCTTGTAGATTTTTTGGAGGGGAATTTTTTGATTGTGATTGTTTGTTTGGACATGGATTGTGGAATGGGGTTTGGGAATAGGCGGCAGAGCCGGGATCGGGCTGTGACGGAACGGATCACGGAAATTTGTAAGGGAAAAAGGCTTTGGATGGATTCGTATTCGGCAGGGATTTATGGGGAGCTTTGCGGGGTGGAAATACAGGTTTGCGAGAGATTTTTGGAAAATGCGAAAGCGGGAGAGTTTTGTTTGGTGGAAAGGCAAAGCTTGAATGAGTTTTTTTGGCGGATTGAGGGGATTTTGGCATTTTGGTGGAACCGGAATTATCCGGCGGATTTATTTTTGGGCTTAGATTTGGAAAAATGGGACAAGGTCCGGACGAAAGAATTTTCGGGAAGTTCCCATGAGAAGATTACAGAAGAATTTTTGATTCGGAAAGGGGTCACAGAATGAGGAAGATAAGTAAGTTTTGGCCGGCAGTTTGCATGGCGGTTTATGTGGTTTCATTGATGGGATGCGCTCGGACGGAGAGTATGGGACAATCCGGGCAGACGGCGGATACGGTGGTTTCCATTGCGGAAATTCCTGAGTATAGCGGGGAACCCTATGTCGTAATCAATGAGAACCAGCCTAATTTTTCACAAGAGGATATGACGGAAAATTCGTTTGAGCGTTATAGTGAGCTGGACGGACTGGGACGATGTGGGACGGCGTTTGCGAATATCGGACAGGATTTGATGCCAACAGAAGAACGGGGAAGCATTGGAAAAGTGAAGCCGTCGGGCTGGCAAACAGTAAAGTATGATTCGGTGGACGGCAAATATTTATATAACCGCTGCCATTTGATCGGATACCAACTGACAGCGGAAAATGCAAATGAGAAAAATTTAATTACGGGAACGCGTTATATGAATGTGGACGGTATGCTGCCTTTTGAAAATATGGTTGCAGACTATATTAAAGAAACGAACCAGCATGTTTTGTACCGCGTGACGCCTGTGTTTGAAGGAGACGGGCTTTTGGCTAAGGGGGTGCAGATGGAGGCGTTATCGGTGGAAGATGAGGGAGAAGGCATTTGCTTTCATGTGTTTGTTTATAATGCGCAGCCGGGTATTTGTCTGGATTATGCGACTGGGGAAAGCTGGCAGGACGGAAAGGAGCAGCCTTTGTCTGTTGAGGAGAAAACGGAAGGGGAAATCAGGGGAAATAAAAACTCTAAGATTTACCATTGCCCCGGCCAAGCGGCTTATGAGGAAATGGCAGATTCTAAGAATTTGGTAATTTTTGGGTCGGAGCAGGAGGCGGCTGATGCGGGATACCGCAAGGCAAAACGTTAGTTACTTTGGGCAGGATATGTCCATGATTTTTTCAATGGTTTTATGTAGCAGCCGGCTTTCTTCTGTGTCGGCTGCTTTATAATAGACTTCTTTTCCTTTCCGGCGGCTTGTGATTAGGCCGCTTGTTTTTAACTGGCGCAGATGGTGGGAGATGGCGGGGCTTGTCATTTCCATAAGGGCGGACAGGTTGATGACGCATTCCTCACAATGGCATAAGAGCCAGAATAAGCGGAGGCGGCTGCTGTCGTCAAGCAGTTTGAACCTGTCTGCGGCGGCTTGGAAGGGTTCTTGTTTTTCCAGTTGTTCTTTTATGTCTTTTAAATAAGATTCTTTGTCTGATTCTCCATGGTTATGGGGTAATGTAAATTTTGGCATATTTATAAACTCCTTAAAATTTTTTTCGTTTTGGATTGACAGTTGCGGTTTTGTATATTATACTACAAATAATTCAATTAAACAAATGTTTAATTGTTGAATTAAAAATGGATTGGAAAGGGGTAATAGATATGAGTCTGAAGCAAAAAAAGATGTTGGCGCGGATTTTAGCGACAGCGGTTCTTTTTATAGGGTTGAATGTTTTGCCGATAGTTGGGGGAGTTCGTATGGGGCTTTATCTGGCAACGTATCTTTTGATTGGATATGATATTTTGAAGAAGGCATGGAAGGGGATTTTGCATGGACAGGTGTTTGATGAAAATTTCTTGATGGCGGTTGCGACGGTAGGGGCGATTGCGCTCGCAGTTTATGAAAAGAGCGGCGATTATAATGAAGCGATTGCAGTGATGCTATTTTATCAGATTGGGGAATTGTTCCAAAGTTATGCGGTTGGGAAAAGCCGCCGGAATATTAGCGCGCTGATGGATATCCGTCCGGATTATGCAAATGTGGAACGGAATGGAAAGCTGGAAAAAACCGATCCAGATGAGGTTTGCGTTGGAAGCGTGATTGTTGTGCAGCCGGGGGAGAAGATTCCGATTGACGGGGTGGTTTTAGAGGGAAATTCGACATTAAATACGAGCGCTTTAACGGGAGAGAGCCTTCCGCGTAAGGCGAAAGAGGGAGACGAGGTGATTAGCGGCTGTATCAATATGACGGGTGTGTTAAAGGTACAGACGACAAAGGAATTTGAGGAATCGACTGTTTCTAAAATTTTGGAGCTTGTGGAGGATTCCGGTTCAAGAAAATCGAAGTCGGAGAATTTTATCTCGAAATTTGCAAGGGTATACACTCCGGGGGTTTGCGCCGCGGCGCTTCTTTTGGCAGTGTTGCCGCCTGTGGCTGGGCTGCTTTTGGGAAATTCTCCGGAGTGGGGCGTCTGGCTGTATCGGGCGTTGACGTTTCTTGTCATAAGTTGTCCCTGCGCGCTTGTGATTAGCATACCGCTTAGTTTTTTTGCAGGAATTGGCGGAGCGGGGAAGGAAGGGATCTTGATTAAAGGGTCGAATTTTATGGAGACCTTGTCAAAAACGAAGATTGTTGTGTTTGATAAAACGGGAACTTTGACGCAGGGAGTGTTTGAGGTGAACGGGATTCACCATAACCAAATGGAGAAGGAGAAAGTGTTGGAGTATGCCGCGTTAGCAGAGTGTTCTTCGTCCCATCCGATTAGTTTAAGCTTAAAACGGGCTTATGGCAAAGAGATTGACCGCAGCCGCGTGACGGAAGTGGAGGAAGTCAGCGGGCATGGGGTTTTAGCAAAAATTGATGGCATAGATGTGGCGGTTGGAAATGCGAAATTGATGGAACGGCTGTCTGTCTCCTACGAAGATTGCCATTTGGACGGGACTTTGATTCATGTGGCTGTTGACGGGAAATATGCAGGGCATATTTTGATTTCGGACATGGTGAAGCCATCGTCAAAAAAGGCTGTTTTGGAATTGAAACGGGCAGGCGTGAAACGGACGGTTATGCTGACGGGAGATGCAAAATCTGTGGCGGACAAGGTTGCTGCGGAACTGGGATTAGATGAGGCATATGCGGAACTGCTTCCGGCGGATAAGGTGGAACAAGTGGAGCGTCTGTTGGCGGGGAAAAATGAGAAGGAGAAACTTGCTTTTGTCGGAGATGGGATAAATGACGCTCCAGCGCTTACGCTGGCGGATATTGGGATCGCAATGGGGGCGATGGGATCGGATGCGGCGATTGAAGCGGCAGATGTTGTTTTGATGGACGATGATCCAATGAAGCTTTTAAAAGGAATTTTGATTTCGAAAAAGTGCATTGCCATTGTGTATGAAAATATTGTGTTTGCGCTTGCGGTAAAGTTTGCCTGCCTTGCGCTTGGGGCGTTTGGGGTTGGTAATATGTGGCTTGCGATTTTTGCTGATGTGGGGGTGATGGTGATTGCGGTGATCAATGCTGTGAGGGCGCTAAAAAGAGAATAGGCTGTACTTCGGGGCTTTTTCAGGGATTAAGGGTTGCTAAAGTATCTCGTTTTGGAATTGGGGACGGACGGAACCGCTCCATACACGCCGTCCATGGCGTGAATGGAGCTTCCGCGAACGTCCTGTTCGCGGATTCCTGAATCGAAATGTGACTGTTAAGAAGTTCTAAATCCAATCATAACGCCACCCGCCAAGCGCCACCCCCTGACTACGTTACTGGCTGCCCGATAGGGTTTTGGCTTTGTTTCTTTTTGTTTTGGTATATCTACATAAATATAGATGTGTAGGTTTTTAGGATTTTTGTTTAACTTTTCACCTCTTTAAAAATCGCCACGTTTTCATACGTTTCACTCCCTAACTACTACCAGACAAACTGAGCGCCGTAGATTCTATCAGCGCCTTATCATACGTTCCAGCCTCCAACTACCAGACCAACTTAGAGCTGGGTTTTCTATTGGCGCCTTTGATGGAATTTAGGTCTTTAATGCGCACATATTTTCTTTCTTCAACTTCCACTCTCTCATATGTTCCACACCCAACTACCAGACCAACAAAACGCAGGGTTTCCTATTGGCGCCTTTAATGAATTTTAGGACTTGAAAGCGTAACTTTCTTCTTTCTTCAACTTCCACTCTCTCATATGTTCCACCCCCAACTACCAAACGAACAGAGCGCCGGGTTTCCTATTGGCGCCTTTAATGAACTTTAGGACTTGAAAGCGTAACTTTCTTCTTTCTTCAACTTCCAACTCTCTCATACGTTCCACCCCCAACTACCAGACGAACAGAGCGCCGGGTATTCTGTTGGCGCCTTGTGATGGGATTTAGGAGTTCTTAAGTATCCCTTCAACAAACAGAAATCCGCAGACACGATGTCTGCGGAAGCTCTAATGCGCCATGGACGGCGCTTTTAGAGCGGTTTCGTCCGTCACCGGCATAAAACATGGGATACTTTAGAACTCCTTAATCCCTGAACACTTCGCCGACAGAATACCCGGCGCTCTGTTTGGCGTTCGGATTTATTGTTCTCCTAGGGCATCCTGCCGTATCTTCTGGTACAAATCCATTTCCACATCTACATAAGGCAAAAACTCAAGCGCCGGCAGTCCGGCATGGCAGGTTTCCATGAAACTGCGCCATATCTCCCCCGGATAGGAAGATCCAGATAAACCGGGAAGTTTTTCCGGCATATCGTAGCCGACCCAGACACTTGTCGTATAATAACGCGTATACCCTGCAAACCAACCGTCTTTATTGTCATTCGTCGTCCCTGTTTTTCCTGCGGACGGCATTCCCGTTACGCCAAGCCCTCTGCCGGTTCCTTCCGTTATTGCCGTAACAAGCATATTCGTCGCCATGCGGGCGGCAGTTGTTTTATAGATGTTTGTTTCTTCTTGTGAAGTGGAGAGAATTTCGTTGCCGTCGGCATCTGTAATTTTTATGATGCAGGTTGGAGCGCGGTATTTTCCGTCGTTTTCAAGCGTTGCGTAAGCCGCTGTAAGTTCGACTGGGGACACTCCGTTTGTCAATCCTCCTAAAGCTGACGTAAGCCGCTCGTCTTCGTCTGCAATCCGCGAAAATTTCATTGCTTTTAAATAAGAGAGTCCTTTTTTTGGCGTTATCTCCTCTAATAGTTTCCATGCAATCGTGTTTTTCGAACGGGCCAGCGCAGAACGCAGCGTCATCTCTCCACTATAACTTCCGTCTGCATTCGACGGGCCTTCTTCAATCGGTTCGTCCACTACAATCGAATCCGGCGTATATTCCTGTTCCAACGCCGGCGTATACACTAGTATCGGCTTAATTGCGCTTCCTGGCTGCCTATAGCTTTGATATGCCCGGTTTAACGTATATCCCGCAAAGTCTTGGCTTCTGCCCCCGACGATTGCCCTGACATATCCTGTCTCATTCTCTATGCAGACGCCTGCTCCTTGTAGTTTAAATACGCCTTCTTCATTTACGTCTGTAAAACCGGAGAGTTTTTCATCTATTGTCTTTTGAAGAAGTTCCTGTAATTTTAAATCCATTGACGTATAGATGCGGTAGCCCGCTGTAAACAGTTTTTTCTGGCATTCCGCATACAAATCACTATAACGCGTATCATACAGGCTTTTTTCTTCGTCATTTTTAAATTCTGTCTGAAAAACAAAGCCTTCCCGTTCCATTAACAGACGTATTGCGCAATAATATGTATACGTCTCCACATAGTTATTTTTTGTATGCTCTGGCCGGTTTAATGTGATTTCCTCCGATTTTGCCATCAGGTACGCGCCTTTTGAAATTTTCCCGTCTTCATACATATTTAAAAGAATGCGGTCTCTGCGCCCTAACGTGTTTTGCATATTCGTCAGCGGGTCATGAAGCGTCGGATTATTGGGAATGGCGCATAAAAACGCAATTTGTGACAAATCCAAGTCATTCACGTCTGCATTAAAGTATCCTCTGCTCGCCGCCTGAATCCCATAATAACCATTGCCAAAATATATATTATTCAGATAAAATTCTAGGATTTTATTTTTACTGTACTTTTTTTCCAGCTCTGTTGCAATAAACATTTCCTCGACTTTTCTCTGCCATGTCCGATCCTGTGTCAAAAAAATCGTCCTTGCAAGCTGCTGTGTTATCGTGCTCCCGCCCTGTGTCACTTCTCCGTTTTCAATCGCGGCTCTTGCCGCGCGGAAAATCGCCCGGTAATCAATTCCATTATGCTGATAAAATTTTTTATCTTCTATGCTTACGATAGCGGCGCATGCATCAGACGGAATATCCTCATATGGCAGATAGTAAACGTCTTTTTCCCCTTTTAACGTTGAAATCGTATTTCCGTCTTTGTCATACACAACGCTGGTCTGAGCCACGCAAAACGTGGCTTCTGTCGACCCGCGCACAAACCGCACAGCTTCCGCTTTCATCTTCTGAACCTGTACGGCATATCCTCCATAATAATAGTAGCCTAGGGCGGCGGCTACCAAAAGCATCAGAACAAACTGAAGTTTTGCAAAAAACCAAAACACACGGTATTTTTTCTTTTTCTTTTTACGGCTCATATGGCTTCCTTTTTATCACATTGTATTTTTGATTATTCTACCCTTTTTGCCAAAATAAAGCAACCTTACTTTCAAGGTTCTACTGCTCCATCTGTCTCCCCAAAAAGCCCGCTGCCGTAATCGCCAGCTTATGTTCCGTATCTCCCATCTGCCGTTTTTCGTTCTTATCAGAAATGACAACTGCGCCAATCGCGTCTCCCTGACAGATTATTGTCGCCACTGCCTGAGAACACTGCTCCCCCGTGTCGTCTAACGTAATTTTTACAAACGAATCATCATCTTTATTTGCAACAAAGTCCGCCCGGTTTTCAATAATGCCCTCCATCTGCTTGCTTAACGGTTTACCGTCAAATTCTTTTTTTCCATTGCCCGCTACAGCGACGACATGGTCCCTGTCCGTAATGCAGACCAGATTTCCGGTTGTCTGGGAAAGGCTCTCCGCATACTGCCCTGCAAACTGTCCTAGCTCCCCAATCGGTGAATATTTTTTTAAGATAATTTCCCCCTGCCTGTCCGTAAAAATTTCAAGTGGATCCCCTTCTCGAATCCTCAATGTCCTGCGGATTTCTTTTGGAACAACCACCCTTCCCAAATCGTCTATTCTACGCACAATTCCTGTTGCTTTCATATGAAAAATTCCTCCATTTACATTTTCTACTGTGTGGTAGTAGTATCTGTAAGTGAAGGAATTTTATACCTCGATTTTTTATGCCTGTTTGAATTTTATTAGAAATCTCTCAAAGGCTCACTCCCAATTTATCTCATAAGCCTTTGTAAACACATTGCAGTCTGGATCGTTTTTCATCGCTTCTAACATCTGAATGTCTTCTGAATCCGCTTCTTCCTCTTTCAGATCCTCCCACGAAACCGATATTTGCCGTTCCACGAACTGATAACATTCTTTCATTTTAGACGGTGAAATGTCGTCAATCACATCAAAGATTGCCTGTCTGATTTCATTCAGATTCCGCTCGTTTTCAAGTTATTCCTTTAATTTTTTCATGCAGCAACAGCGAAATTCCTGAATGCCTTTTATTAGCTGTTTCCTGTTCGCTTCATTTTGTTTTTTCAGGAGACATTCTGTCTGCTTGGAATAACTTATTTCCATGACTCATCTTCCTTTCGAGCTGTTTTTTAACTCTGCCTTAATCGCGCTTCTCATCACTGTCAAACGTCTCGCAATACCTCGCATAAAATGACGGTTCTTCCCCTTTCACAAAGAGATGCGAAATATCCCCAAACCTGCTAATCCGGAAAGAAGCCACGCCCTCCCTGCGTTCTTCCGTAAACACTGTCGTCACAGAAGAAGGCGCGGCGCAGAATCCATGCCATAATACCATAGGAGAAGCTCCAATTAAATGCCCTAACAATACACATTCCAATGCGAAATGACAGAAAAACGCGATCGTGTCACGGTTTGCCCGTTCAACGCGATAGATATTGCCTTCCCGCGCATATCCATGTTTTGCAAGCAGCCCGTCAAACTCCTGCGTCACATTCTGGTAAATCTGGGCGACATTTCCTTCTTCCATCAATTCCGTTTTTGCCCAAAGGCTCTTGTCATAATACTCATTTACCCCCGTCCAGTCCTGAGGCAGAAAATCCCAGCAATTTATCGGAAATCCTTTGTCGGGACGAACTACCTTGGCCGGAAATTCTTCCAGCCACTGGCATTCCACGCCCGTCATCTGCTTTTTCAAAAGGGTCGGGGCAGCCGTATCTTTTGCCCTTCCAAGCGGCGAAACATAACATGCGTCGATTTTTACATCAGCAAGATACTCTGCCAAATATTCCGCTTCCCGAAATCCCTTTTCTGTCAGAGAATCCTTTTCATAATCCGGCTCTCCATGCCGTATAAACAGCAGTCTCATCTGCTCCCTCCCGTTCTTTTCCGTCGTCTCTCCTATTTACAAAGCTCACACATCCGCTGCCATTTCTTTTCCATATCGGCGACCAGCGCAAACTGCGTCCGGCAACGGTCAAGATTATGATCTTCACGCGAGGTCTTAAAATAAACGTCACCTTCCAGATAATCCGCAAGGAACCGCATACCGCACTCTAACGTCATCATCTTCGCCCCCATCGGAAGCGCTTTAATTTCATTTTCCGTCAATCTGCCGCCGCATCCCTCCAGAAATCCTTTTACATAAATCTCAAACAATTTCAAAGACAGGGAAACTTTTGAAGTGTCCGGCTCATCTTCTGCCGCCGTATTGGCGCCAAACCGAATCGCATCGCCAAAATCATGCGCCGAAAGCCCCGGCATAACCGTATCCAGATCAATAACGCAAATCGCCTTATGGCTGTCCGCATCTATCATAATATTATTTAACTTCGTATCGTTATGCGTCACGCGGAGCGGAAGCTCCCCTTTTGCAAGCATGTCATGAAGCATGGAAACCTCGCCGCTATGCTCGCGCACAAACGCGATTTCCTTTTCTACCTTTGCGGCGCGCCCTTTCACGTCCGCTTCTACCGCTTTCTCAAAATCGCGGTACCGCTTTGCCGTATCATGGAACTGCGGAATCGTCTCATGCAGCGTGTCCGCTGGAAAGTTTGCAAGCATAGCCTGAAACTTGCCAAACGCAACGGCGCTCTGATAAAAATCCTCGTCGCTCTCAACTGCATCAAAAGTCTGCGCGCCTTCAATAAATTCATACACACGCCACTTGCCGCCGTCTTCATCGGTAAAATAAGATTTCCCGTCCTTTGTTAAAACCACTGTGAGCGTCTCCCTTTTGGGATCGCCGCCCGTCCGTTCAATCTCTTTACGCAGGTAAGAAGTCACATTTAATATATTTTCCATTAGTTGATCCGTATCTTTAAATATCGTCGTATTAATCCCCTGTAAAATATATTTTTTGCCTTCCGACATCTGCGCCAAATATGTATGGTTAATATGGCCGCTCCCATACGGCTCCACTGATGCCACTTCCTGTTCCACTTGAAACTGCATTACGAGTTGTTTCTTATCCATTGCATTCTCCCCCTATTCTTCCCATAAATATTTCGGATAAACGCCATTCGCCTTAAAATCCGCTATCGCCTGCATAACTGTCTCTTTATCCTCTTTATAAGTCACGCCATACCAGCGGTCTTCCGATTTCAAAACCGTAACTTCCGCCTTATCTTCCTCCATAAGCTTCTGAACGGCTGACGGCAGGAAATATTCACATTTCAGCGGGTTTTTCGCAAGGTTCTCCTCTAAGAACGCCGGAAACCCTTTCTTAAGTTCGTCCATCAAATTCGCTTCAAAGCCCCACATATTCATAGAAACAATGCTTCCTTCCGGAATCGTCACCCAAGAAGCGCCATCGTCCTCCGTATATGCCGTTTGCGCGCCTCTTTTTTCTATACGGGTGCGTTCATGGATTTCCACAAGATGCCCATCGTCATCAATTTTACAAACCCCTCTTGCCACATGCCCGTTTTCCGTCAGCGTATTTTCCATGATGTAGCCTACCATTACATAATGATATTTATCCCCGTCTTTTTCCCCGCTTAAATATTTATAAATCACTTCAAACGCATGACGCCCATAAAAATCATCTGCATTAATCACGGCAAACGGCCCGTCAACCTTATCTTTACAACATAAAACCGCATGTCCTGTGCCAAACGGCTTCTGCCTTCCCTCCGGCAGTTCAAACCCTTCCGGAAGCGCTGTAAGCTCCTGATACGCATACTCCACCTGAATACGCTTTGCAATGCGATCGCCGACGCACTCTTTGAAAACAGCCTCATTTTCCTTTTTAATAATGAAAATCACTTTTTCAAACCCCGCCAACATCGCATCATAAACCGAAAAATCCAAGATAACATGTCCCGCATCGTCCATCGGGTCCATCTGCTTTAATCCTCCATAACGGCTGCCCATGCCAGCCGCCATCACAACCAATACCGGTTTGTTCATTTAAAGTCCTCCAATCTGTAAATAATGATACTCACATTATAACAGATTTATCCAAAGATTACAGTAAATATTTCAACTTTTCCCTAAAACCTATGCAAAAACGCCAAACATTCCTTACACACCCGAACCGCCCTGTCAATCTCATCTTCATTTATCACAAGCGGCGGATTAAAATAAATCACATTCCCAAGCGGCCTTAAAATCAGCCCCTTTTCTAATGCCTTTTGATACACTTGATACCCTGCCCTAAGTTCTGCCGGATATTGCGCTTTCGTCCTGCGGTCTGGCGTCAGCTCCATCGCATGAATCAAACCGATGTGGCGGATTTCCCCGATATTCACAGATTCGCCGAACTCCTCCAAAAGCCTTTTCCCCAAGTATGCCGCGCGTTTTGCCGCGCGTTCCAAAACCGGCTCTGTACGGAAAATATCCAATACCGCCAGAGCCGCAGAACACCCAAGCGGATTCCCACTATAGGTATGGCTGTGCAAAAATGCCTTTCCTTCATTATAATCTGCGTAAAACGCCTGATAAACCCTATCCGTTGTAACCGTTATCGCCATGGGCAGATACCCGCCCGTAAGCCCTTTCGAAATACACATAATGTCAGGGCTGACCTGCGCATGGGAAAATGCAAACATTTTTCCGGTTCTTCCAAATCCGGTCGCAATCTCATCTGCAATTAAAAGCGTGTGATACTGATTGCACAGCTCCCTTAATTTCTTTAAATATACAGGCGGGTAAATCCTCATGCCCGCGCTGCCCTGAAGCAGCGGCTCCACAATCATTGCGCAGACCTCGTTCCCATACCGTTCAAACGCTTCTTCTGCATATACAAAACACTCCGCATTACAACAATCCCTGTTTAACCCAAAAGGGCAGCGGTAACAGTCCGGCGCCTGTACCCGAATCGTATCCATAAGCATCGGCTGATAAATTTTTGCATACAAATCCATGCATCCGACAGACAGCGCCCCAATCGTCTCTCCATGATACGCATCCGTAAAGCACATAAACTTTTTCTTCTGCGGATTCCCCGTCTGATACTGGTATTGAAACGCCATCTTAAGCGCGCACTCCACCGCCCCAGAACCATTGTCCGAAAAATGGAATTTTTCTAATCCTTCCGGAAGCTCCTCTTTTAATTCCTCACAAAGCCGGATCGCCGGTTCATGTGAAAAATTTGCGAAAATCACATGCTCTAACTTGTCCAACTGCCGTTTTATGCTTTCATTTATCTTAGGATTACAATGCCCCAGCAGATTACACCACCAAGAGCTTACAATATCCATATACTCCTTTCCGTTCACATCGTATAAATAAACGCCCTTCCCATGATCAATAATCATTGGGGGAAGTTCTTCATAATCCTTCATCTGCGAACATGGATGCCAAATATGCCTTAAATCCCTCTTTGCAAAATCCTCTTGCATCTTCATTGCAAACCAAACCTCCTTCCCGCTTTTATAAACACCGGAGCCAAAACCGCCGTAAACGCCATGCCCGGAAGCGCATACAAAACCAACAGAACCCAGTCAACGCCCAAAACCTGCGCCAGCAAAAGTCTGGAAACAAACGTGCCGCAAGGCCCGCAAAGCGCCACCGCGGCTTTGCTGTCTGGAAACAGATCCAGCAAAAGTCCAACTACAACTCTGTAAACCATGGCAACCATGATATTTAACAAATTTTGCGCGCCAACCGCAAACCCACAGACACTTGCCGCAAGGCCAATCATAAGATACCTTTTAAATCCCAAAATCTTTGCAACCGCCACCGCAAACGGAGCCGAAATCTGAAATTCCGCGCCCGGTAGAAACGATGGGATTTTAAACATTCCCGTAACCAGCAGAACCGCCGCCAGCATACCGTCCGTTACAAGTTTTTTAACCGAATCCCCCCGTTCATTCGTCATAAAATCCCGCCAGCCTCTCTATCCCAATATCCAGACACATTTCACCTTCACGCAAGGCAGCCACTACCGGAACGCCTGTCAGATACTCGATCATCTTCCTATTATCCATTTCCACAATGCTGTCCCGAAAACGATTCAATACAATCCCCTTCACCTCTATTTCCCTGCTCCTTAAATAACTCACCGTCAAGACACTCCGATTAATCGCCCCAAGCCCTGAATCTGCAACAGCCAAAACGCCAAGGTTCAGTTTCTTTATCACATCTTCCAGTAAAATCACCTGCGTGTCAAAACGAATCGGACAGACAATTCCTCCACTGCCTTCCACAGTCACATACTCATACCGTTCCAACATAGCTTCATATTTCCCACAGACAACGTCCATTTCCACCGGATTCCCCTCAATCTGAGCCGCCAAATGCGGAGAATACGCATGTTCATACGCATATGGAACCATTTCAGACAGCTTCCCGCCAATCCCCGCAACAGCCTTTACATATTCCGCATCTTCCGGCGCCAGACCACTTTGGGTTCTTTGGCTGCCGCTGGCCGCCGCTTTAAAATAGCCACTGCGAAAACCAGCGTCCCGCAGTTTTTTTACAATCAAAGCGGAAACATATGTCTTTCCAACATCTGTGCCAGTGCCCGTAATAAAAAGCCCTTTCCCCATAGTTTCACACCCTTTCTAATCATACAATCCCATATTTTCCGCACACTCTCAAAATTGCTTCTGCCGCTTCCCTAAGATCTTTTTTCGAATGTTCCGACATAAGCGCCGCCCGCAATCTTGCGCTCCCTCTTTTCACTGTAGGGTAACGAATTGCAGGGATAAAATACCCTTCCGAAAAAAGCTCCTCCGAAATCTCAATCGCCTTTTTCTCGTCTCCAATCATAATCGGTATCACCGCGCTTTTTGAATCAGCCAAAATCCCTCCCTCGCGTAAACAGCCACAAAAAAACAACACATTTTCCCTAAGCCTTAAAACCAACTGCGGATTCTCCTCCAATGCCTCAAGCGCCTGAATTGAAGCCGCCGCCACAGCCGGAGAAAGTGAAGTGGAAAAGACAAACCCCCGAGCCTTGTGCCTTAAAAATTCCGTCAGCGCCCTGCTCCCACAAACAAACCCGCCTTCACTGCCAATCGCCTTACTAAGCGTCCCCATCAAAATATCCGGCCTGCATACGCCATGATAATGCTCCACAATCCCACGCCCCGTCCTTCCAATCACTCCCGTCGAATGCGCCTCATCTACCATCGACAACGCCTGATGCCGATCCGCAAGCTGCGCAAACTCCGGCAGATTTAAAATATCCCCGTCCATGCTAAACACCGCATCACTCACCACAAGCCCCCTCCGAAACGGACACTTGGCCAGCTTTTGCTCCAAATCCCTCATATCATTATGCCGGTATATTACAATCTCCGCCCCGCTTAGACGGCAGCCGTCAATAATGCTCGCATGATTTAATTCATCACTGAAAATCACGTCCCCTTTTCCCATAAGCGCAGAAATTGCGGCAAGATTCGCAACATAACCCGAATTAAACAGCAGCGCAGACTCCTCCCCTTTAAACTCTGCAATCCTGCTTTCCAATTTTTCATGCAGAACCGTATTGCCCGTCGTAAGCCGCGAACCTCCCGAACCCGTTCCATACAAGTCAAGCGCCCGCTCCGCAGACTCCTTCACATCCTTACGGCGGGCCAAATCCAAATAATGATTTGAAGCAAGCAAAAGCACACGCCTTCCATCACATAAAACCGACGAGGACTGCGCAGACTGCATAGTCTTCATACTCCGAAATAAAAAATCCTCCCGCAGACGTTTAAGCTCCTCATTAAGAAACCCAAACTTCCCCTCGCTATGGTTCCTCGAAAAAAGTTCCGGCGCATTCCTCACAAGCACAGCCTGATGCTCCAAAAAGCCAACCGTCTCCGCCACATCCTCCTCCCGCCCCCGATACAAAAAAATCCTCCCGCCCAATTCACTTCCAGCTTCCTTCACTTTCGTAATCCGCCGATACCCAAACACCTTCGATGCGACATACCCCGCCACATAATCCGGATCGTCCGAAATACAAATTTCCCCAATAATATTCGGCGCATTCGCCACCTTCGCCGCCAGCACAACCGCCTCTTGAAAATGATGTTTCCCCTTCGTAAAAACAGCTTCCCCCGTCCTTACTCCGTCCATATAAGTAGCCCTAACCCCACGCTCCCTGTCCGGCTCTAACCGTTTCAGCGTATCCACATCTAACAACATAGCCCCACGCATCGCATACGTTTCCGGCAAACGCCCCAAGATCCCCTCTACGTTCACAATCCCCAATTCCAACAAACAATTTCTGACTTCCTTAAGCCCGTCTCTGAAATCCTTCACTTCAACCGTAGAAACCGGAAGTGTATCCAAATATAAAATCTCATTCTCCTCAATCTTTTCCATTTTAATATTCAGCAAATCCGCCTTCCCCTTCGAATGATTCCGCCCACGCCCAAGCATCTGCTCCACGCAAACGTCCACTTCCCGCTCCAAAACAAGACGCTCCGCCCCTGAAATATGCTTTCCCTGTTCACTTGCCCTCATTTTCACACTATAAAACGATAAACCCATCGTCCCATACCCCTCCCCTCCATAATATCCATTTCCAATTCTATAATACCCCTTCCAGATTGTCAACCAATCACAAAAATAAGTTTACAATAAACCCAAAAATAAATCAGGCATCCTCCTGCCCAAAAGCAAAAGAATGCCTGATTTCATTTCCAAACACCCACTAACCGCGAATCCCCCGCAGCAAATTAATCATCTCAATCGCGCCCGTCGCACAGTCAAATCCCTTATTGCCAGCCTTGCTTCCTGCGCGCTCAATCGCCTGCTCAATCGTATCCGTCGTCAACACGCCAAACATCACCGGAAGCCCCGACTGAAGCGCCACCTGAGCGACTCCCTTCGAAACCTCACTACAAACATAATCATAATGTGAAGTCGCCCCCCGAATCACCGCGCCAAGACAAATCACCGCATCATACTTTCCACTTTCCGCCATAGCCTTCGCCGCCAACGGAATCTCAAACGCTCCCGGAACCCAAGCCACATCAATCAAATCCTCAGACACTTCATGCCTCTTAAGCCCGTCAACCGCTCCCCCCAGAAGCTTATCCGTAATAAACTCATTAAACCTAGCCACCACAATCCCAATTCTAATATCCTTCGCAACAATCTTTCCCTCAAATACATTCATCTCATTCCATCTCCTTAACTATTATTTTACAGCCGCCTAAACCTACCGTCCGTCAATCCCCCGTTAAACAGCAGATAAAACCAGCCAGTTTCCCAAAACTAAACCTGCCATAGTCCAATTCTCCATTATTCAACCCCCACTACACTGCGCTTCAAACACAAGCCCCCGCTTTCCAACATGAAATTCCTCCCTAACCCAATACCCATTAATGCCCACCAAACCTACCGTCCCCCAATGCCAGATGAACAGCAGATACAATTAGCCGCAGGGATTCTTGACGCCGCCGGCTCTTAGACGCCGTATTTTGGCGTCTTAGCGCCGCTGCGAGCGTCAACAAGCAAAAGCGCTCCCAGCGGAAAATTGTATCTGCTGGGCAGCGTCCGCTAAAACTCCCCCTCCAACATATGCCCCATCTTCTTCTTCTTCGTCCTCATATAATACGCATCAAACGGCGTCAGCTCCATCTGAATCGGCACTCTTTGTTCAATGCTAAGCCCAAACTCCGAAAGGCCGTCAATCTTCTTCGGATTATTTGTCAAAAGCCGCAAACTTTTTACGCCCAAATCCCTGAGAATCTGCGCCCCAATATAATACTCCCGCAAATCCTCCTCAAAGCCCAGCGCCAAATTCGCTTCCACCGTATCCATTCCCCGATCCTGCAATTCATACGCCCGAAGTTTATTGATAAGCCCAATCCCGCGGCCCTCCTGCCGCAGATAAAGCAAAATCCCACGGCCTTCTTTTTCAATTTGCTTCATCGCCGATTGAAGCTGCTGCCCACAGTCACACTTCATCGAGCCAAACGCATCGCCCGTCAAGCACTCCGAATGGACGCGGCAAAGCAAATGCTCTCCGTCTCCAATCTCTCCTTTTACCAATGCCACATGATGCTCTCCATTTAAGCGGTTGACATACCCATGCGCCAAAAACTCCCCATAACGCGTCGGCATTTTCGTAATTGCAACTTCCTCTACCAGCTTTTCATGCACTTTCCTGTATTCCTGAATTGCCTGAATCGTAATCATCTTAATTTGAAATTCTTTCGCAAGACCCATCAATTCCTCTGTCCGCATCATCGTTCCGTCTTCCCGCATAATTTCACAGCACAAGCCGCATTCCTTTAATCCCGCAAGCCGCATCAAATCGACTGTCGCTTCCGTATGCCCGTTACGCTCCAGCACGCCGTTCTTTTTCGCTAAAAGCGGAAACATGTGCCCCGGCCTTCTGAAATCCTCAGGAACGGCGTTTTCATCGACGCACTTTCTGGCGGTAATCCCACGCTCTTTCGCTGAAATCCCTGTCGTCGTTTCCACCGCATCAATCGAAACCGTAAACGCCGTTTCATGGTTATCCGTGTTATTCGAAACCATTTGCGGAAGCATTAATTTTTCCACAAGCGCCTTCCCCATCGGCATACAAATCAGCCCTTTGCCATGCATCGCCATAAAATTAACATTTTCCGTCGTCGCAAATTCCGCCGCGCAAATAAAATCCCCTTCATTTTCCCTATCCTCATCATCTGTGACAAGAATAATTTTTCCCTGCCTTAAATCTTCTAACGCTTCTTTCACCGAACTAAATGCCTGCATGTTTTTCCCTCCTAAAATCCTGCCCGAAGCAAAAATTCTTTTGTCAACGCAGACGGCTTTTTTTCTTCTTCCTGATTCAAAGACAACAGCCGCTCTACATATTTTCCGATCATATCATTTTCCAGATTCACAATTTCCCCTATCCGTTTCTTCTCCAAAACCGTCTCATGAAGCGTATGGGGAATCACCGAAAGTTCAAACCAATCCGATGCCACTGCGGCAACTGTTAAGCTAATGCCGTCTACAGCCACCGACCCTTTTTCCACAATCCCACGCAAAAGCTCTTTCGATGTGTCAATCCGGTAACGGACCGCATTCCCGTCTTTTGTAATAGACTGGATTTTCCCCGTCCCATCAATATGTCCGGAAACAATATGCCCGCCAAACCGTCCGTCCGCCGCCATCGCCCGCTCTAAATTCACGCCGCTTCCCGTCTTAAGCTTTCCCAAAGAGCTTCTCTGAAAAGTCTCCGGCATAACGTCTGCGGCAAAAAAATCCGCGCCCAATTCCGTCACCGTCAGGCAAACCCCATTAACGGCAATACTGTCCCCAATTTTCACGCCTTCTAAAACCGTTTTTGCCCGAATATGGATTCTGCCCGATCCAATCCTCCGCACTGTGCCGATTTCTTCTATTATTCCTGTAAACATACACCCACCTTCCATTCAATTAAAATATCCTCCCCGATCTGGGAAATCTTTGGATCACACAGTTGAAACGCCTGATCCGGCAGTTCTACGCCAAGCCCTTCCACGGGCGTTTTCGCTTGTGTCCCGCCAAACAGTTTCGGCGCAATGTACATCTCAACCGCATGGACAATCCCGCTTTTTAATGCGCTATAATTCAGTATTGCCCCGCCTTCCAACAATATACTGTCGATCCCCTGTTCGCCCAATTTTTGCATTAAGATTTTTAAATCCAGTCTTTCCCCTTCTAAGGGAACGGCAAGCATCTGAACCCCCTTTGCATGATAAGGCTCCATCTTTTTACTGTCTGTTTCTGCCGTTGCAAGAATTGTCGGAATCTCACGCGCCGTCTGTACCACTTCTGCCGTAAGCGGCGTCCGCAGATGCGTATCGCAAATAATCCGCGCCGGACTTCTTTTCCCTTCCAATCTGCACGTTAATCTCGGATTGTCCAAAAGCACAGTGCCAACCCCTGCCATAATCCCCATATATTTATGGCGGCTTTCCTGAACGCGTCCTCTGGCAGCTTCTGAAGTAATCCACTTTGACTTTCCCGTCCGCGTCGCAATTTTCCCATCAGCCGTCATCGCATATTTCATGATAACATAGGGCGTTTTATGTTTTATATAATGAAAAAACACGCGGTTAAGTTCTAGGCACTCCGCTTCGCAAACGCCCGTCACAACTTTTATGCCATGCTTTTTTAACTGCTTTACGCCTTTTCCCGCGACAAGCGGATTTGGGTCCATTGAGCCAATATATACCTCCCGAATGCCACTTTCAATGATAATATCCGTACAGGGCGGCGTTTTTCCATAATGACAGCATGGCTCTAATGTCACATAAAGTTTTGCTCCCTCCACAGGCTCCCTGCAATTTAAAATTACATTCCGCTCAGCATGGAATCCACCGTATCTATGGTGGAAATCCTTGCCAATTACCCGCCCGTCTTTCACAAGCGCGGCCCCAACCATCGGATTTGGATTCGTAAAGCCTTCTCCCTTTTTTGCTTCTTTTATTGCAATCCGCATATAGTCCCTATCTTCCATCTTGTCACTTCCCTTCCCTTTTTCAATCCCCAAAAAACACTGCCCTGTCAAAAAAACTCTGGCTTGCGCAAAAACTCTGGCTTGCGCAAAAACTCTGCCATCAAAAAACCGGCGCTGAAACAATCTATTTCAGAGCCGGTTCTCCCACAATGCAAACCATGTCCCTCGTCTTATATATGCCGTCTTTTAAAGCCAAATGGCATACAGGAAGCGCCTAAAAACGATACGACATTTACCTTCTTTCATCCAGACTATACTGTCGGCTTCGGAATCCCGCTTATCCGACTTTTGCCGTTTGATAAGAGTCACCGAATCATGCCTTGCGGCTCGTGGGCTTTACCACCGGTAGGGAATCCCCTGCTTTGCAAAGTCACCCTGCCCTGAAGATTCTTATGCAGTTTTTCTATGACAAGAATAGCATATGCCAAAACATCTGTCAAATACAATAAAAACGACTTAAAAACTTCCCTTTCCCGAACACATTATTCCGGTTCATACTCAATATCAATAAATTCTTTCGAATTGAAAAACTCCTGTATCGTTACATTTAATCCATTGCACACTTTGATAATTGTAAATATTCCGGGATTTTTTGTGGAACAATTAATAATATGTATCAATGTTGTAATCGGCACTGCAGCTTTATAAGACAATTCGTAATAAGAAATCCCTTCCTGTTCACACAGATACTTAATTCTTTCAGCCACTATCTTTTGTTCTTTCATACTGATTATCCTTTCGTATTCAATATATTTTTTTAGCATAATTTTACTATTTTTAACTTAATATATACTTCCATATATGGTAAAATATTTCGTTTTTTTTAAAGAATTAAGAAAACTGTAAGTTGTATTCTATAAATTTCAGAAAACATTTTTAAACTTTTCTAAATCACGAGAAAAAAATAGCGTATTTTATTTATCAAAATATAAATAAAATACGCTATTTCTAATACTTATCCGATTCTATCATTATTTACTTAGGAAACAACCTCTTTCGCCGCAGCGCCAAGCTCCTCAAACACAGAAACAGCCTCCAGAAACGTTTCCGCCATTTGTTTGTCGTCTTTGGATGCGATTGCGCCGCTTAACGCTTGGATCTTCTCATTAAATCTTACTTTATCCAGACGCTCTTTTCCTTCATTCAGCAAATCCAACGTCCCATTGACAACTTGAATCTCCCAATTCATCGCTTGCGTAATGTCATTTAAAAACGCTTCGGTATCGTCTAACCTTCCGTCTTTTAACTCCTTTGCAACTAATTTCATGTTTTTCACCAAACGTTCATTAAACCCAAGCAAAACTTCCAATGCCTCTTTTTGCTCATCTCTATTTTCAATCATCTGTTATCCTCCATGATTCTATTTCTCTTTGTATGGTCTGCGCCGCATAACGGATTTCTTCTTCTGTAATTTGCGTACTGCAAGGCAGATTTAAAATACAGCCGCTATAATAAGGCGCCCGTTCCATTTCATAGGCAAGGCAATTCTGATACGGCTTTTGCCTGTGAATCAGCCCCCAGACTGCTCTTGTCTGCACGCCGAAAGTCTCCAGCCGTTCAATCAGATTCCGAAGCGGAAACTTTAGTTTTCCATTTAACTCTAACGCATAAAACCACTGATTGGAATACGTGTCTTCACGGAACCCAAGCAGTTTCCCATATGCAAAATCAGAAAACAATTCACGGTACAGCTCATAATTTTTATGCTTCCGCTCAATAAATTCTTCTAATTTTTCCATTTGCGCCACTCCAAGCGCCGCTTGTAAGTTCGTCATGCGGTAGTTATAACCGACTTCATCATGTATATAAAAATGCGGATCATCTTTTGCCTGTGTGGACAGATAGCGGATATGGCGGACTGTTTCCGCATTTTTTGCAGTGACTGCGCCGCCCCCGCCCGTTGTAATAATTTTATTTCCATTGAAGGAGAATACACCGAAATCCCCTATCGCGCCAGCATACTTTCCGGCAAAACGCCCCTTTTCGTACCGGCTTCCCAAACTTTCCGTCGCATCTTCAATCACTTTAATATGGTACGTTTCCGCTATTTCCATAATCGCTTCCATATCGGCAAAATTTCCAAAAACATGCACAACGATCAGCGCTTTTACGGTTTTTTGGGTCAGATTATGGACAAGGCGGTTTTCTTTTAACGTACACTCTTGTTCGCAAAATTGACGCAGTTTGACAGGGTCGACGCACAGACTCTTATCACAGTCCAAAAACACAGGCTCTGCAAACTGGTAACGCACCGGATTCACAGCCGCAATAAATGTTAGAGTCGGAACTAAAACCATGTCGCCCGGCAAAACCCCACATTCTATTAACGCAAGATGTATCCCGCTTGTGCCGCTTTGACAGGCGGCAGCCTCCTCCGTATGCAGATAATCCGCCAGCATCCGTTCAAGTTTTGTAATATACGCCCCTCCCGTAGAAACCCAGCCTTGTTCAACTGCATCGAGAACATATTTTTTTTCATTTCCTTCAAAATTCGGAATAGACAATGGTATATAACGGCTCATAACATTTCTCCCCTATACATTATAAATATCTGTTTTATAAGCATCCATATGATGGCGGAGCCATTCAATGGTTTCGGAAATCCCTTGGGCAAACGTGTATTGCTGTTTCCAGTCCGTGAGCCGCATAATTTTTTCATTTGAGCCAAGCAAACGGTTGACTTCGCTTTTTTCAGGCCGCAGCCTTGCTTCATCGCAAATGATTTTAGCGGACGGACGGATTTGAGAAATAATTTCGTTTGCCAAATCTCCAATGGAAATCTCCTGTTGCGTCGCTATATTGATTTCTTCGCCGATCGTTTTTTGGGATTTAGCGATTGCAAGAAAGCCTGCCGCAGTGTCTTTGACATAGTTGAAATCTCTTGTCGGGGCCAAAGAACCCAGTTTGATCTCATCTTTCCCCGCCAAAAGCTGGGTAATAATCGTTGGGATCACCGCTCTTGCAGACTGTCTTGGCCCGTATGTGTTAAATGGGCGCACAATCGTCACCGGAAGCTTAAAACTGCGGTAAAAACTCTCTGCCAGACGGTCTGCCCCAATTTTGGTCGCGGAATATGGCGACTGCCCCTGATACGGATGCTTTTCGTCAATAGGAACATACTGCGCAGTTCCATACACTTCTGAAGTGGACGTGACAAGCAGACGCTCCGTGTTTAGCTCCCTTGCCGCCTGCAAAACGTTTAGTGTCCCCTTAATATTCGTATCCACATAAGAATCCGGAGAATGGTAGCTAAATGGGATTGCGATAAGCGCTGCTAAATGAAATACCAAATCTACGCCTTTCATCGCTTCCCGCACGCCATTCGGATCTCTGACGTCGCCTGAAAAAATTTCAATCTGGCTTAACTTCTCTTTGGGCAGCGTATCCAGCCACCCCCAGTTATTAAATGAATTATAATAAACAAATGCTTTTACCTGATAGCCTTTTTCTAAAAGGCTTTCCGTCAAATGGCTCCCGATAAACCCGTCCGCACCTGTTACAAGCGCTTTCTTCATATTAAATGCCTCCTTTTTCCTCCTGCTTATTCCGTCTTCATATTTAATTTTTCTTCCATACGGCGCATTTCCTCAAATTCCCCCATATCCAAAAAGGAATCTTCGCTGATAGGGTACATACCCACTTTCCGGTTTTCTTTTAACAATTTATCCGCCAAATCAGTCATATGGAAAAATGTTTCTTGCGGAATTTCATGTTGTATATCCGGATTTAAAATATACATTCCGGTATTAACAAAATAAGAAAGCTTCGGCTTTTCTTCAAGCCGCTCGATTCCTCCATTTTCTCCTGAATGTATCACGCCATATGGAACTACAATATTTTTTAAAGCAGTTACTATTGTAAGTTCATTTCCAGATTCTATGTGATGGCGGTATATATCGCTATAATCCGCATGGATTAAAATATCGCAATTTGTAATCAGAAACGGTTTTTCAAAATTTGCCGGAATCAGCCCAAGGCTTCCCGCCGTTCCAAGCGGCTTGTCTTCTTCTACATAAGAGATCGAATAGTCCGAGCTGATTTCCGAAAAATATGATTTAATCATATTTTTCCTGTAATTCACCGTAACATAGAAATCTTTGACGTCAAACTCGCGGAATTTATTTATAATACGTTCCATTATTGGAATATCCCCGATCGGAATAAGCGGTTTCGGAAGTATTTTTGTAAAAGGATACAGCCTTGTCCCTTTTCCTCCCGCCATAATTACAACGGAAACGCTATCCAAATGGCCTTTCCGTTTGATGCATCTGCCTTCCTTTGGCTCCCGAAATATAATATCGCAGATAATCCCGCTTTCGTTTACGACAGGCAACGCCGTAATCACTAATTTTTCCATGTATTCTCTGGAAGCGGAAACTTTATCCGGACGTATGGTTTTCGGGCTGCGGTTCATCACGCTTTCTATAGAACCTTTTAATTCTCCCGTTTTAATCAGCCATCTGCGGATATCTCCATCCGTCACAACGCCTAATAATTTCCGGCTCTCATCTGCCGCAAATAAAATTCCCCTCGCGTTACTGTCGATTTTCTGCATAGCTTCTACCACAGTATGATCGGGGGAGATTAAAAATGACGTCAATTTTTCTGCATTCATAGGGCAACCTCCATGTTTGTTCCATATCCTCCCTGATAGGTCTCTGCCTTTTATATCGGCATACGCGCTCGATTCTCTTAGAAATTTTCCTTTGCCAGAATTTCCGCCAATTTAAAATCTAAATAATCATCAATATCGACCGAATGCGCTTTACTCATAATATATGCGTATGAGTTTTTATTATAAATATTTTCTTTTTCCAAAAGCATCCATAATTTCAAAATATAAATTGCGCCATTGATACGGTAGTAAACAGCCTGATCCTGCCTTGCTCCGATTCGGTTGCTGTCAAGAAACTGATAGAGAGAGCCGTTTTCTCCAAGTGTATTGCAAATCTGTATTGGGTGCTCCATTTGACAGACGCTTACGACGGAATCAGCGTTTTTCTCCTGAAAAATGCAGTGTGCTTCCCTAATGTCTGCAGCGCTCCTTAACGGAGACGTAGGCTGTAACAGCGTCACAGCGTCAAATTCCCGCCCTGCTTCTTTATACTTTTGAATGACATCCCGAAGGGCGTCCCATGTGCTGGCTTTTGAATCTGCCAGCTCCTTATCCCGTAAAAAAGGAACGTCTGCGCCATACTGTTTTGCTATGGAAGCGTACTGCGCGCTGTCTGTAGAAACGTGGACGCAGTCAAATAATTTGGAGTTTAATGCCGCCTCTATGGTATACGCCATCATTGGTTTTCCGTTTAAGACTTTAATGTTTTTATCTTTCAATCCCTTCGAGCCGCTTCTTGCCGGAATGACTGCGATTTGCTTCATTTCATTCTCCAATCGTAAAACTGTTTTTCCAGATTTATGTTCCCGCCCTGTAACACTTCTTTAAGCGTTTTTATTATTTTCTCAGAAGTTCCCCCGCTTCCATAGAGAATGGATTTTTTCCGTTCCGTCCGAATGGCTTTTTTCATAGCGGCCGCTATTTCATCTTTTGTATTTCCACAGGAAATTACAGTATCCGCCATAAGCCTTCCTTTCTGGCGGTTCCCAATGTTGACGGCAGGCGCGCCAAGCGCGGGAGCTTCAATAATTCCACTTGATGAATTGCCCAGTACGAATGCGCTGTATTTGACTGCGCTTAAATAACGCTTCATGCCAAGCGAAGCAGTCAGTTTCACATGGCTGTTTTGTTTTGCGAACTGTTCACACAATGTATTGACTATTTCACCGCCGACGTCTGCGTTCGCTTTTGTAATCAGATAGAAAAATTGGTTTTCTTCCTGAATCGCATCTAACAATGCTTTCGTCTGTTCAACGGCGCATTCCGCTTCTAATGTAACTGGGTGAAAGGTAACGACTGCATACCTGAGATTAGCAGGAATCCCGATTTCTTCACAAAGTTCTTCACGGCTGAAAAGCGGAACGTTTAATGTATTTTCCACGCCAAGCGCGCCAACGTTAAATACGCGTTCCGGCGCTTCCCCCATCTGGATAATCCGCTGCCGGTAAGGCTCCGCCGCCGCAAAATGCAGGTAACTCATTTTCGTGACGGCATGGCGGACGCAATCGTCTACAGCCCCTTCGGTCAATTCCCCGCCATGCAGATGGGCGATTGGGATTCGTTCGTTCATAGCCGCGCTGCATATCCCAAGCAATTCTGTACGGTCTCCTAAGACCACTAAAAAATCGGGTTTATCCTGCGCAAACGCATCCGCAAATCCACGGATTGCGTTTGCCATTGTCAGGGACACCGCATATGGCGTGTTCCCGCTTTCTAAGATTGGGATTTTTCTGTGAACCGCTATGCCGTCAGCTTCTATTTCTGTCTGTGTATTTCCGTATTGGGAAACCAGATGGGTTCCCGTTACATAAAGTAAAAGCTGAAATTCCGGCTCTTTTTCCAAACGTTCCAGTAAAGGCCGCAAGATCCCATATTCTGCCCGCGTCGCTGTAACCACTGCAATTTTTTTCATATCAGTTCGTCCACCTCATAATCTTTTTCGGCCGCCATGCCTAAAACTTCGTTCCATTTCATCGGGCTTATCCCATTTCCCGGACGTTTTGCAGTCAGGTTCTCCGCTGTAAAAAGCTCTCCTTTGCGGATCGCGCGTTTTGCGACAAGACTTTTTCTGGCGGCGGCAAGGTTTTTTTCTTCGGAAGGCGAGCGGCGTTTATAACCATCGCCCATGCTGAGTTCTATATTGCGGATTGCGCGTATCATTTGACGAAGCCCTTTGGGCTCTAAGCTGGCTTTCTGATCCGGGCCTTCCATATTTCTGTCAAGCGTAAAATGCTTTTCTATTACAACTGCGCCAAGCGCGGCGGCGGCAATGGGGACTTCAATGCCAATCGTATGGTCAGAATATCCGACAGGCATTTGAAATTCCCGTTTTAAATGATGCATAGCGAGCAAATTTACGTCTGCAAAAGGCGTCGGGTATTCCGTATTGCAATGCAAAAGCGTAAGATCCGCTGCGCCGTTTTTATTCAAAACAGTTATAGCGTCCCGAATTTCTGAAATCTCACACATGCCCGTGGACAAAACGATTTTTTTCTTCGTCTTTGCAATTTTTTCTAAATAAAGATAATTTGTAATTTCCCCAGACGGCAATTTCCAGAAATCCATGCCTATGGTATCTAGAAATTCTATGCTGTCCAAATCAAACGGTGTAGACAAAAATCCGATCCCGATGCTTTCACAGTACCGCTTTAATGCCAAAAAATCCTGTTCCGTTAAGGCAAGCTTTTTTAACATTTGCAACTGGTTTTCGTCCTGACTGCCAGATGCTTTTTGGTAATCAGCTTTTGCGGCATATTTTGAAACTAAATTTTCCGGTTTAAATGTCTGGAACTTGACATAATCCGCTCCGGAATCTTTTGCGGCTTTTGCCATTTTCTTCGCAAGCGTGAAACTGCCATTATGGTTTACGCCTGCTTCGGCGATAATAGTGACGCTCATATTTTTTTCTTCTTCTCCTTTGCCGGCGCGCCGGCCGCCATGCAGCCAGCCGCTATGTCAGTGATGACGACGCTTCCTGCCCCGATCACTGCATTTGCGCCGATATGCCTGCCCTGTATAATCTTTGCTCCCATGCCAATGTCACAGCCTTCTTCCACGGTTACGTTTCCGGCAAGACGCACATCTGGGCTTAATGTGACATAATTTCCAATTTTTCCGTCATGGCAGATCCCGCTTCCCATATTTAAAAAAACAAAATCCCCCAATGCAACATTCGTAGAAATACGGGCGTCCATACTGATAATACAGCCTTTCCCGATTTGTACGTCAGAGCAGATTTTTACATTGCCTAAAATTAAATTAGGAAAACAGATATGCGGGTTTTTCTGTATGTTCTTGGCAATTTTTTTCCGTAAGGAAGGATTCCCGACACATATAGCGGCATTCGTCTGTTCGGTCCGGCGTAAAAGGAAGTCATCTCCGCCAAGATAGGGAATGCTCTGGCCGGAAACTTTTATGTCGGAAACGCCGGACCGATCGGCTTTGTCAACATAGCCTAAAATATTCCATACACGGCATTCCCCGTTCAACTGCTGTATCTGCCAGACCAGCTCCCGCATACAGCCTCCAGAGCCGATTAGGATAATATCATTCATTTTTCTTTTAATTCCTTCCCGCCTATGGATAGAATGCCTGTCAAATGGACGCCACCGCTTCCTTTAACAGTTTTGCCATAGCGTCAATCTTCTTATCCGTCATTCCGGGATATACGCCAATCCAAAAACTTCTTTCCATAATAATGTCTGTCTGTTTCAGCGTATCCACAATCCGGTAGCCCTCTTTTGACTTACGCAATTCATCAAAACAAGGCTGTTTCGTTAAGTTTCCGGAAAATAACATTCTGGTCTGTACGCCATGTTCTTCTAAATAAGAAACGATTTGATTTTTATCCACGCCTTCTTTACAGGTAATTAAAAAACCAAACCATGACGGGTTTGAATCCGGACACGCTTCCGGCAAAATCAGTTTATCCTGCAAATCCGATAACCGCTCCTTTAACCGCTTAAAATTTGCTCTCCTTTGTTTCGTAAATTCCGGCAGTTTTTGAAGCTGGGCGCAGCCGATTGCCGCCTGCATATCAGTCGCTTTTAAATTATAGCCAAAATGGGAATATACATATTTATGGTCATAGCCTAATGGCAATTCGCCATACTGTTTATCAAACCGATGCCCACATAGATTATCCTGACCGGACGGGCACATACAATCCCGCCCCCAATCGCGCATCGAACGGATAATTTTATGTAAAAGCGGGTTGTCAGTATAAACCGCCCCGCCTTCCCCCATCGTCATATGATGCGGCGGGTAAAAACTGCTGGTTCCTATATCCCCCACACTGCCTGTTTTTTTCCAAACTCCATCCAAACAATATTCGCTTCCCAGCGCATCGCAGTTGTCCTCTATCAGCCATAGCGTATGTTTCTCACAAAATTCTTTTACCGTTTTTAAATCAAATGGATTCCCAAGTGTATGCGCAATCATCACTGCCTTTGTCTTATCTGACAATGCCCGCTCTAATTGTTCCGTATCGATATTATACTGCGGAACCGTTAAATCCAAAAAAACAGGGACTGCGCCATATTGCAGATAGGGCGTGACCGTCGTCGGGAATCCTGCCGCCACCGTAATAATTTCATCGCCGCGGCATATGCGCCTTTCTTTTAATAACGGAGACGTAAGAGCCATAAACGCAAGCAGATTCGCGGACGAGCCGGAATTAACGAGAGAACAGTAAGATACGCCGATATACTCTGCGAATTCTTTTTCAAACCGCTCGGTATACCTGCCGGAAGTCAGCCAAAATTCCAATGCGCTGTCTGCAAGATTCCACATTTCCGCTTCATCATATACGCGGGAGGCATACGAAATCCTGTCTCCTTCCTGATATTCCTTTTTCGTCATATGAAATGTTTTGCAATACTCTGTCACCATTGTAAGAATTTCTTCCCTTGCCTCTGCTTCTGTTTTCTGTTCAAACATAATACCCCTATCCTTTCTATCCTACTCTCCAAGGCGCGCTGCCGCTGTTCCATAGTTTTTCCAAATATTCCCTGTCATGGATATTGTCCATCGGAGACCAAAATCCGGTATGTTTATATGCCGCCATTTGTCCGTCTCTGGCTAACCGCTCAAACGGAAGGGCTTCTAACATTGCGTTTCCATCTCCCAAATATGGGTAAACGGACGGCTCTAACGCCATAAAACCAATGTTGACCCAAGCTTGATCCGCCCTTGCTTTTTCCTTAAACCCAAGAATCTGCGTCCCCGATCCATCGAGCTGTAATGCCCCAAACCTGCCTTCCGGCTGTGTCGTTGATATCGTTACGGTTTTCTTTTGCTCCTTATGGAATTTCAACAACTCATGGATATTTACATTGGACACGCCGTCTCCATACGTCAGAAAAAACGGCTCGTCTCCGATATAGTCCCTCACCTTTAATATCCTGCCGGCGGTCAGCGTTTCAAGTCCCGTATCCACCAATGTCACTTTCCATGGCTCGCTGTTTTTCACTAACACCTGTGCTTGCTGGTTTTTCAGGCTAATTTCGATTTGGCTGTTATTCCGGTAATAATTGACAAAATATTCTTTTATCATATGCCCTTTATAGCCACAGCAAATAATAAACTCGCAAAATCCATATGCGGCATATTGGCGCATAATGTGCCAAAGGATTGGTTTTCCGCCAATTTCCACCATTGGTTTTGGACGCAGCCTTGACTCCTCACTGATTCTCGTCCCTTTTCCGCCCGCTAAAATGACTACTTTCATATCGTTGTTCTTCCTTTGTAAAATTCATGAATCTGGCGTTCCATACACGCCCTGACGTCTCCATGCGACTGGTATGCCTTTGTCCATTCCACCGTTTTTTCCACTGCCTTTTGGATATTCCAGCGGGGTTTCCAGCCGATGTTATGTTTTATGTGAGAACAGTCCAGTTTTAAATAGGCCGCTTCGTGAGGGCCTTCGTCACAAATATTTTTCCAAGAAGCGCCGTCTTTCCATTCTTCACAAAACAAATCCGCTAATGCGCCTACCGTAATGCAGTCTCCTTCCTCTGGCCCCACATTATAATATCCCTGTTTTTCCGGAAAACGCGCCTGCTGTTGCATAATCATTAAATAGGCGCCAAGCGGCTCTAACACATGCTGGAACGGCCGTATCGAGTATGGGTTGCGGATTACAATTTCTTTCCCTTCCATTGCCGCCCGTATGCAGTCCGGAATAATCCGGTCTTTTGCAAAATCCCCGCCGCCAATGACATTTCCTGCCCTTGCCGTAGAAACTGCGGTTCCCATGGAATCGAAAAAAGATTTCTTGTAGCTGTGCGTTACCAATTCCGAACAGGATTTGCTGTTTGAGTAAGGATCATATCCGTCTAACGGATCTGTTTCACGGTAGCCCCACTCCCATTCCCTGTTTTCATAAACTTTATCGGTTGTGACATTTAAAATTGCGGCAACGCTTGAAACTGTTCTTACGCTCTCTAACAGATTGACCGTTCCCATTACGTTTGTTTCATAGGTAAAGACAGGATCTTCATAACTTGTCCGTACAATAGGCTGAGCCGCTAAATGAAATACCAGCTCCGGCTGATATTGCCGGAATACAGACTTTAAATGGTTTAAATCACGGACATCTCCTTCAACGGACTCCATCTGCCTGCCCGCTTTTGATAACGCATACAGTGATTCCCTTTCCGGCTTTAACGCATAACCTACTACATTTGCGCCTGCCATTTGAAGCATCACGCACAGCCAGCTTCCTTTAAATCCGGTATGGCCCGTGACTAAAACAGTTTTATCCCGGTAAAAATCCAATATACTCAATTTTCAGCCCTCCTTTTATGTATTGTGCATAAAACTAACCTTGGGCTAGTCTTCCCAAACCTTCCACGGTGCTTGTCCCTGAGCCCACAAACCTTCCAGCCAAGTTTTATCCCTTACCGTCTCAACCGGAGACCAAAAACCACTATGGCGGTACATATGTATCCCCCCTTGAGTCGCCAGACAGTCAATCAAGGGCAGGGGCATAGACTGTTTTATGCTGTTTCCTATAGAATCAAACGCCTGTGGCTCTAAAATCATATTGCAGGCGTTTACCCACGCATCTTCCTTTATCCCGCTTTGCTGTAAACTGTGATATTCCCCAATGTCATTCATCGGCAGAATCTCATTTCTCCCAGTTGGATGCGCGGCGGCAAATGTCGCGGCTTTTTTGTGTCTTTTATGTTCTTCTGCCATTTTCGCAATGTTGATATCTGAAAGGCAGTCTCCATAAGAAACCAGAGCGGCTTCCTGCTCAATATAGTCCCGTATCATATACAAGCGGTCAATAATAGAAGAAGACAATCCCGTATCTATAATAGACACTTTCCAATCTTCCGTTTGTTTTCTATGCAGTTTAACGGCATTCGTCTGTAAATCCACCGTGATGTCCGATTGATAGATATAAAAATTCATAAAATACTCTTTGATCACGTCACCCTTATAACCGGTGCAAATAATAAATTCATTGTAGCCATAATACGAATATTGTTTCATAATGTGCCAAAGCATCGGCCTTCCGCCAATTTCCGCCATAGGTTTCGGCATTTTTTCATCTTCTTCAATTAATGTGCTTGGCAGCCCGCCTGCCAAAATAATCACTTTCATTTAGACACCTCTGCTTTTCTCCTATTTTCGTCTCTCACCTTACCACATATTTGCCGAAAACGGTTCCGTTTTTCCAATATTTTACTCTGCCTGTAACTCCATCTGCCTTTCATAAACAGAATACTGCTCCCCATAACCTGCGTGAAGAAACGCTTTGGCAGACGCAATATTTTCTGGTTTGACTTTTCCTATCAATTTCCGAATCTGAGGAAACTCCTCTTTCACTTGCCGATAGATTAACTGTAATAACTTTGCCCCATGCCCCTGATTTCTTTTTTGCGGACATATGCTATACGAAATTTCTGCTTCAAATCCGTTTACTGTAATACGCGCCTGTCCGATTTTTTCATTATTACAAATATAAATATATTGCCTGCATCCACTGCCCTCTAATATGCCATAAAACCATTTCTTATGATCCTCATAAAGTATTCTTTCTGAATGGAAAGAATTTTGGCGGACAATGGGGTCATTCGCCCATTCAAACAAAATATCCATATCTGATTCTTCCGCCGCTTTCAAATAACCTTCCATAAAATGCCCCTTATCCCATTAAAATTTTCTTTAACTGCCCAATCACATAATCCTGCTGTTCATATGTAAGCATATAATAGAGAGGCAAACTGATAATATGCTGATATAGCGATTCTGCATTTTTACATTCTACATTTCCATATCCAAGGCTCTGATAATACGGATGCTTATAAACCGGAATATAGTGCACATTTACGCCAATCCCGGCTTCTCTCATTTTCCGGAATGTCTCTGCCCTGTTTTTCACCTGTATCACATATAAATGCCAACTGTTTTTGCATCCTTCTTTTTGATACGGGCAAACGACATCTTCCATATCTTGAAACGCATACTCATAGCGTCCGGCAAGTTCCGTCCTTTTTTGTATAAACCGATCTAATTTTTTAAGCTGTGATGCGGCAAGCGCGCACTGAAAATCAGTAATCCGGTAATTATACCCCAAATCTAACTGTTCGTAATACCAGCCGCCTTCCATTTTCGTCATAGCTTCTCTCTCTCTTGTTATACCATGATTCCGGAATAAAATCAATTTTTTATAGAGTTCCTTATTATTTGTCGTTACAATGCCGCCCTCTCCGCTCGTAATATGTTTAACCGGATGCAGACTGAATGTCGTCATATCAGAAATTGAGCCTACCCGCCTGCCCTTGTATTCCGCCCCTATGGCATGAGCCGCATCTTCAATCAAATACAACTGACGTTCTTTTGCAATTTGTTTTAATTCTTCCAACTCACACGGCTGCCCTGTATAATCTACCGCAATGACCGCTTTCGTCTTATTCGTTATTTTCCTTCTAACGTCATTCGGATCTAAGTTATAGGTATCTGGTTTAATGTCCGCAAAAACAGGCCTTCCCCCACAATACAACACACAATTTGCAGATGCCGCAAATGTCATCGGAGACGTAACTGCTTCGTCATCTTTTCCTATGCCTGCCGCCAGACAGGCAATATGCAGAGCCGCCGTTCCACTCGAAACCGCCACCGCGTATTTCGCCCCTGTATACTCACACACAGCCTGCTCAAACTCCGCTATCCTAGGGCCTGTCGTAATGCAATCGCTTTTCAGCGTCTCAACCACTGCCGCTATATCTTCTTCATCTATAAACTGCTTTCCATATGGAATATACATTTTCATCACCTGCTTCTATTCCATGAGAGCCTTTGCAATCCTAACCGCGCCCTTTCCATCAACAGCGCTTTGCATTTTCCGTGACAATTCGCTGCGCGTCGTTTGGCTCTCATATTTCTCTAAATAAGTTAAAACGTTTTCACTAATATCTTCCCGCCGTATGTCCCCGGCATATGAAATGAGACCGTCTTTTTCAAACTGCATAACATTTTTAAGCTGGTTGTCCGCTATTGCATAAGAAATGGCCGGCGCGCCAACTGCGCATAATTCATACAACGCAGTCCCGCCCGCAGAAATTGCCACATCTGCCTGAAGCATATAAGTTTCAATATCTTTTACGTCTTTTACGATTCGGATATTTTTATATCCTCCATAAGTTTCCAACAGCTTTTCATACGAATCAGAATACAATCCGCAAACTGCATCGATACACTCATACCGATCTTTTAATTTCCCCACTATCGTTTCTATCGCCCCAAACATATCACTGCCACCGGAACAGACCAAAACCCGCCTGATTTCTTTTCGGATTTCCTTCTTTTCGGGCTTCCAAAACACACGCCGCAGGGGTGTATAGTCCATGCCCAAATATAAGTTTTCATATCTTTTTTTATCATAGGGAAACTGATGGCAGTAATTTGCGTAACATATGATTTCGTCTGCCGGATAATCAAACAAAAATAAATCATCCAGCAATACAATTTTAACAGCTTTCTTAAGATTTTCCAAATACTTTTTTGTAACCTGATAACTGTCAATTAATAATGTATCTATATTTTCTTTCTGGATTATCTGATACAATGTCTCTAATTCATCTTGCATCCTATCCCATCTGCTGTTTAAAACATAATATCTTAGCCCATGTTCTTCTAACAGCCGTTTTGCATTAAAATCCGCCGTCAAAAAAACCGCCTCTCCCCCAAGTTCCCTGACCGCGTCTGAAATTGCAAGGCAGCGCCTGATATGGCCGGTCGCTATTTGAGGGTTCATGTCCGCCCGGATATACACTCTTTTTTTCATAAGCCGCCCCTCTTTTTACACACTTCCTATATCCGAAATCTTAAGAGGTGTGCCTCTTTTCAGGTCACTTAAAGCCGTCTGTCCCAAGGCTTCCCCATAAAATTTAGGCGGCGCCCCATATCCCGGCCGAATCACCCGGATATTTTCTTCTGTCAGCTTCTGCCCCTTTTTAATGTCTTGGGTGACAAAAATAGACCTCCTAAAGCCAAGATTTGGATTTTCTTGGCTTTTCACCCCATACCGGACCGATCCTAACGCTTTTTCCGCCTGCCGTATGTCACATACCATCTGCCGAAACTCAGCAGGGTTCATGGAAAATGAGGAATCCGGCGTTTCAATGGCCCGGTCAAGGCAAAAATGTTTTTCAATAATTTGCGCGCCTAACGCCACCGCTGTAATGGCTCCGACAGAACCCATGGAATGATCGGACAGCCCGACCGGAACTTGATAAACCTCTTTTAGATTTTGCATTGTATACAAATTCATATCCTCTGTAATCGCCGGATACGCGCTTGCGCAGTGCATTAAAATAATTTGAGAATTATGTTCCCTCTGGATTGTTTTTACAGCTTCGTCTATTTCATACAACTCCGCCATGCCCGTCGACAGAATCACCGGTTTTCCTTTCGATGCCACATACTGAATCAGCGGAAGATCTGTCAGCTCAAACGATGCAATCTTATACGCCGCCACGTCAAGGCTTTCCAAAAAATCCACCGACGTCTTATCAAATGGAGTGGACAAAAAATCCATGCCTAATGTCTCTGTGACCTCCTTTAATTCCGCCTGCCATTCCCATGGCATATACGCTTTTTCATACAAAGAATACAGTGTATCGCCTTTCCATGTCCCATCTCCAATATGAAAATATGCGTTATCACAATCTAACGTCATCGTATCCGCCGTGTAAGTCTGTATTTTCACACAGTCCGCTCCCGCCATTTTCGCTGCATGAATTAGTTTTACCGCGGTTTCTTTCGAGCCCGCATGATTTGCCGACATTTCCGCAATTACATAGGCGCGCTCTTTCATAAGCTGATACATTTTCATTTCCATATTCCCTTTCTCCTACTTCCAGTGTCAGGTAAGCCTTTGAAATCCGGTCTGGCGCAATGGGCCGTCTAAATGCCGCATAATATCTGACGATGCTGTAATTTCCGATATTTGCCGAAACACTTGGTTTGCCGCATTCAAATATTCCAAAATATCCGTTTCCTTATGCGCATACGACGCATAAAACGCATTCGTTGCCAAAAATCCTTTTTTCAACATTTCTTGCGTAAAGTAAGTATTGTATGCAAGCGGGCTGTCCAATTCAAATTCAAAGTGGGCCAGCGGCGGTATGCCGGAAAGCTTTATCTTTACCCCATATTGGTTGGCCGCATCTTTCCAGCCCCCTAAAACCATCTTCCCTATTCTGTCAAGATGTTTTTCTACATGCTCTGTTTGGTATTTTTTGATAACGGCCAGCGCCGCGCAAAGTCCCGTCCGTTCCGTCCAGTAAGTGCTGCTGATAAATGTGCTCTGCGCAGATTCCATATATCCGGCTTTCCCAAAAATAACAGACATCGGATACCCGTTGCCTAACGCCTTCGCCAACACTGCCATATCCGGTTCAAATCCTAATGTAAGATGCGCCCCTCCGCAATTCAAACGGAATCCGGCAGACACCTCGTCCGCTATCAAGACAATATCCTCTCTTTTCGTCACTTCCCGGACAGTCTGCAAGAAATCATTTTTCGGATAAATATTCCGAATCGGCTCTAAAACGACTGCCGCAATCCTCCCTTTGTATGCTTCAATAAGCTCTAAAAAATTGTTTATGTCATTATAACGGAATGGAAACGCTGTCTGCGCCAATCCCCGCGGTACGCCCGCCGGCTCTAATCCCTGAATCAAATGACCGTCCAGCGCCGAATCCTCACTTAAATTTGCAGCCAGATACCAATCACTCCAGCCATGGTACCCACAAAATAGAATCATGTCCTTTTTTGCATATGCCCGCGCAATGCGGACTGCAACCGCCAATGCTTCACCGCCTGTTTTTGCATATCTGACCTGCGTTGCCCACGGATGTAATTCTATAATTTTTTCCGCCAAAGCCACTTCTTCCGGCGCATTTAATGTACACATACTCCCGTTAGAAATGGCCCATTTAACGGCAAGATCTATATCCTCATCTGCATATCCAAGGACATTCGCGCCTATTCCCATATAACTTGCATCCATATATTTACGGTCATCCAGATCCCATACATAGCATCCTTTTGCCTTCTTATAATATGCCGGCCAGTATTCCGGCAAAAACATTTCAGGGCGCTTGCTCAATAACTGCGTCCCGCCCGGAATCATTGATTTCGCCCTTTGATAAAGTTTTTGGGATTTTCCCATACTTTACCCCTCCTTATTTCACAATATAATCCCGGTCTAATGATTTCAATAACCCTTCATTTCGAATTAAAGCGGCATTTATTTTCTTTAATTCCGGCTCTTTTCGTTCCGTCTCCAATACCTGCTCCATTCCAAAGAATGGGTCTTTCTCATATAACCTGTCAAAAATTTCTTTTATAAACGCTTCGTCTTCCGGCTCATCAAGCGTCCAGCGTTCCTCTCTGTAATTAACCGCGCTTTCTACGGAATATTTCGTCATTGTTTCACATCTTCTGATATATTGCGTCACATGCTCACGATCCGATGCCAATTTAGCTTCCCGCCATGCCTGTTCTAATGCCTCAAACCGAAAGACTTCCACATCTAACCCATCTGGGAATGTCTCACTCTCAGCATTAGAGGTATAATCTGCATGATGGGCAAAATGCTCTTTAATTACTCTGTCTACAATCCTAAAATCGTGCATAGGGCAATCCGCCGTAATTCTTACAATATGTTTTTCCCCGTCTCGTCCAAATAAACGCGCCGCCTGATAATACCTGTCAAGCACATCCTGTTCTGAACCGCAATAAACCCGCACGCCTTTTTCTGCGCAAATTTTTACAATCTCTAAATCATTTTGTTCAACAGTTGTCGCAACAATCACTTCGTCCGCATTTTCACACTTTTGCATCCGGTTAATCACATGTTCCAATACCGTGATTCCTTTTATTTTATGCAGAACTTTATTCGCCAGCCTAGAAGACCCCGTCCTCGCCTGTATCATAATCAAAACATCCGGCCGTTCACCCTCTGATATATGCATCTTTGAAATCCTCCTTATAAAGAATCTGCATGGAAATCCTTTCCTGTATATCTTCATCAAAATAATTTCCTTTATGGCAAAACACCGTTTTATCCATTAAGTAATAATGCGGCAGAGCCGTCAACGCTTTTGCATAATCCATTTTAAATGTATCCACATCTTTACTGTGCGCATTGTCTCTGACATAGGGAAGCTTCGTGTCAAAATCATAAATTATAAGCAATCCCTTTGGTTTTAAGACCCTGTCCGCTTCCGCATACGCCTGCAGCAGATGATTTCTATCCATCCAAAACATACAAAACCCCATAATGACAATATCCATAGATTCCGCTTCATATGGCAGAGAATCACCTGTCCCCTGAACTAACTGCATAGGCAGGCCTTTATATTTATGACTGCCGTCTTCCACCGCTTCTTTTGACGGCTCAATTCCATAGCACTGGCAGGGAAACGCTTCACAAAACTTTGCCAAATGATAACCATAACTGCATCCGACTTCTAAAATCTTAAAACGCTCCCATGCAAAGCCATTCATTCCCATACCGCTCTTTTGTCTGTTTAAAAATTCTATGATTATCTCTGCCGCAATAAAATTTTTTGTTTCTTCCAGTTTTTCACGATTTCTTCTATACCATGCGTCCCCTTCTGTCGTTAAGAATATCTCCTTTGCCTCCACTTTACCGCCTGCCTTTCTCTGGTCCTTTATCCTTTCCTATACGCATCCTCCAAAGACTCTTTATATAAAATCTGCAAAGATATTCTTTCCTGTATTCTTTTGTCAAAAAAATTTCCCATATGGCAAAATACGGTCTTATCCATTAAATAATAGTTTGGAAAAGCCATGAACGGCTGCGCATAATCCATTTTATATGTAAACACTTCTCTATTATGGATATTATCCCTAAGATATGGCATTTTCGCATCAAAATCATAAACCATCATAATCCCATTTGTTTTCAAAACTCTGTCTGCTTGCGCGTATGCCTGCAATATGTCTTTCCGCTCCATCCACAACATGCAAAATCCCATTATAACCACATCCATAGATTCCGCCTCATACGGCAAAAGATCCCCTGTTCCCTGAGTTAATTGAATTGGCAGATCCTTATATCTTCTATTTCCATCTTCTACCGCTTCTTTTGACGGTTCAATTCCATAACATTGACAAGAAAATGATTCGCAAAACTTTGCCAGATTATATCCATAACTACACCCGATTTCCAAAATATTCAGCTTATCCCACGAAAAGCCATTTACCCCCCCCCAGAGATTTTTTTTGTCTATTTAGAAAATCAATCATTAAATCCACCGCCGAAAATCCACTTTCTTCTTCTAACTTTTCACGGTTTCTCCTATACCATGCGTCCCCTTCTGTCGTTAAAAAAATGTTTTTTGCTCCCATCATTTTCCCTTCCTTTCTTGTTTCGCCCATAAACTTGGTATTATAATGCTTTCCTCCACATCGGAAAATTTTTCTCCGATTATGTTCCAAATAGTTTCATCTAATTTACTTTCGCTTTCGAATACAGAAATATCTCTTTGTAACTGTTCCACTGTGTCTACTCCAAACACAAGATAATCAATCTCTTTGGACTGTTTCACAAATTCAATTAAGACTTCTTCCCGATTGGCGTGACGCTCCTCTAAAATCAGCTCCCAGTTCCGCAGCATAGGCTCTGCCCGTTTCACTTTTTCCGGCAGACTGCCCGCATCCATAAAATACAATCCCTGCAAAAATATGCTTCTTGCAAATACCGTAATTTTGGCTTCTTTTGCCCGCCGGAGAAATCCGCTGTTTTTTCCGCGCTGGTCAAATATGCTAAAAGGAAGCTGTATATAGTCAACTGCCCCCGTATTGATTGCAACGTCCCCGTCTTCTATATTGTAAATGGATACGCCTATATGCGAAGCATATCCCTCCTCCTTTAATTTTAAAAGAGCCGAAACGACTTTGGGATCTCGGATGTACTCCGGCGTATGGAGCAAATATCCGTCTAAGGATTCTACGCCTATCCGCTTTAAAGTGCCTTCACATTCCCGGCATATCGTATCGTATATATCCTTACAACCTTCTAGTATGTTCGGACGGAGTTTTGATATGATCTTGATTTCATTTCGATTCCCATGTTCTTTTAAATATTCCCCCAAAAGCAATTCTGCATCTCCATATGCCCTTGCCGTATCAAACATTGTAATCCCATGCTTTACCGCTTCGTAAAAGATTTTTTGGCTATACTCTTTTGAAGGCTTTCCATACTTATTATTAATCCCATATTCCAATCCCTGTTGGACAGTCCCTAAACAAAGTTTCATTCTTTTCCGCCTTTCACCCAATTCTCATATTGGCAGGCTTCATATTCTTCTAAAGGAAGGAATGGGGCTAAGTCATCAATTCCGGTTGAAACCAATGTCCCATCTTCTAACTTCCTGCTTGAAACCCTAGGTTCAATCCCCTGAATCATATCTTGATACACCTCACATATTGCCGGGGCGTCATCACATAATAATGCATCCAAAGCCTTTTCTACCTGCTCATGGTTCTCGGCCCTGACATATTGAAATCCATACGCATACGCAAGCTTTTCAAAGTCCGGCATACTGATGCCGGATTCCTCCGTACAGCCGCACAGATGCCCATCGAAAAAATTAGTCTGCGTAGCGACCACTCCGCCATATCCTTTATTATTCAGCACAATGATTTTTACCGGAAGTTTATTGTGAGAAATGGTTAAAAGCTCCTGTATATTCATCTGCATACATCCGTCCCCTGTATATACAACCACCCGTCTGCCCGAAGCCGCCGCGGCGCCAATGCCTGCCGGAAGGCAGTATCCCATAGAACCGCAGTTACAATTTAAAATAACCCGTTCCCCTTGTTTCTCTATGCCATACTGAAGTTTTGGATCTAATCCCGAACTATTGCCAAGCGCGATAATGCCATGTTCATCCATACGATCCGACAATGCTTTTGCCATAAAATAAGGATTGACCCTTCCATCTTCGCTTGTTTCATGATGCTTTTGATAGATCGGAAATCTTTTCTTTAATTCCTGACAATACGCATTCCATTTTGGATAGGAAGGCATACCGCATAAATCACGCTTTTCCATTTCTTCAAGTATATCCCGTACGTCTGCCAATATTTTTATATCGCGTTTCATCGTGGGTTTTGACTGTTCCGCCTCATCTATGTCTACTACAATCTTTCTGGAAGCCGGAGAAAATTTTTCATAATTAAACCCAATATGGGAAAATGCCATTCTGCATCCAAACACAAGCAGTAGATCCGCATTTTGGACTGCAAAATTTCCGGCTCTCGTCCCTGCCCCTCCAAAACAGCCTACCGCCTGACGATTCTCATTGCTTACCAAATCAGACACGACCAGAGGATATGTCACCGGAATATGCAGCCGTTCCAACAGCCTGAGAAAAACGTCTTGCGCGCCTGAAGACCGTACTGCGGAACCAGCTATGATTAACGGCCGTTCCGCCTTCTTTACTTCCTCCAAAATAGAGTCTGCATACCCTCTAACCTTTTCTCTGTCTTTCTCAGGTTTCTGAAACCCTTTTAACGATTCCGTTTCAATTTCAGCGCTCTGCACATTTAATGGAATATCCAGCCAAACCGGACCCCGTCTTCCATCCATTGCCATATCATACGCTTTTTCCAAATGCCATCTGACGTCTTCCGCTTTTTTCACCATTGCCGCATACTTCGTTATATTTTTGACAGTATCCACAATTTGGTGCTCCTGTCCCCCAAACTGCCGCAAAGGAAGTCCTGCACTGTCTACCGTTGTCTCATAACGAACCTGTCCGGAAATAATAAATAACGGGATGCTATCCTGCCATGCGCCAAGAACCCCTGTCAGAGCATTTGTCCCGCCCGGCCCTGACGTCACGCAGACAGCCGCCATTTGGTTTTTATACTTAAAATAAGCTTCTGCCGCCATGGCGCAGGCCTGCTCATGATGGTTATAAATACAGCGTATGCCTTTTGCCCTCCCAAACGCATCATTTAGAAACATCGAGCCGCCGCCTACTACTGAAAAAAGATCCGTAATTCCTTTTTCCATTAAAAACTGCGCAACATAATCAGCAACTTGAATTTTCATAAACATTCCTCATTTCCTTTAATTGACCTTGGATATCCAAAAGTTCTTTTTCTATGTCAATCTCTTGTATGTTAAACTGTTTCATTTTTTTCTCCAGCCTAAGCTTAAGATCCAAAAGCATTTGGTTTAACGCTTCCATATTGCAGTAATTACTCTGCTTTTGGACTGTCTGTTTAAAATGCGCAACATAGCTTAGTAGCATTTTGGCCTCCTCCCCGTTCAGATACGTTTCCGCCAAAAACCGTATCTGCGTATCGGAAGGCCTGCCATTTGAAAGCGCATGAAGCCCCGCTAACCCTGACCAGATAGCATTAATGTATTCATTTAAAGACAACCAATACCCCATTTCGACGCGTTTACACTGCCCTTTTAAATCCAAATACAACATATTTGCCACAACAAACGGTTCATAAAGATGAAAGATATGTTTCCCGCAATTTTGGCAAAATCCATACTCATCTTTCATCAGCGCAGAATCCCAGCCGGCATAAAAGCCATGGTAATAATCCAAAATATAATGTTTCAACTCATTGCTTTTATAGTATGGGAAAAACTTCTTTTCCTGTAAAGATCGCCTTTTATTCTCAGCAATGATTTCCAATATATCCTGTATGTCCCAGCATTGCAGCTCAATTCTGCGGTCTGCGCGCTCAAAGATAATTTTTTTCTTCTTTGAATCTAAATTTTGGAACACAAACACAACGTCCAAATCACTTGTCTTTCGTTCCAAGCCCCTCAGAAATGATTTTCTCACTGTCCACATTAAAATCTGGATATGATACCTCTTTTCATACTCCTTTTTGACCGCGCCGATATATTGGATAATCTCCTTTGTCAACTCTTTCATTCCGTTTCCCCGCCTATGCTCCACATACTTTCCAATTTATCTTTTAATGTCCTTTTATTTATTAGTTCCTGCCCAAAATACCTCGCATCCTTTGCCGCTTCCGCTTCAAAATCAAACATATTCTGCGACAATCTCGGCGTAATATAATGCTTCTCTGACTTATCTTTCCAAACCTTCAAATATTCTGCAATATGCCCGGTGTTTACCTGTACAATCTCCAGCAAATCTTCCAGCAAAATTCTTCTTTTTGCGTTTCTGTAAAACATGACATGCCTGAAATACCATTCATAAACCAATTCCCAGCGCCAATACTCCGACGCCGGTTTTTTCTCTTGCTTTTGTTCATGCAGCGCAATCTTGCCGTCTGAATAATAGAAATCCTGTATCCTGCAAAAAGACTTCTGTAAATACAAATATATTTCACGGAACACATCATAAATTTCAGATATAAATGGATTCTTGCCGCCCAGATTGCAATTCACGGTTTCCTGAAGTTTTCCTGCCAGATACACATCGAGACGTTCCCCTTTAGGAAGAAGATTCCCACTCCCGTCTATAAAGCCTTGTTCTGTCTGTTCCTTTATGGTAAATCCATTTTTTAAATCCGCAAATAAAAGCTGTTTGCCGGATTCTTTTCTGGAACATTCCACAAAAAACGCATTCACAAACCGATTTGCAATCCCCTCGTTCCTTAAAGCCCAAAACATTCTCTGCTCATCAAAAAACTGATAACGGTCTGAAACAATTTCATAATCCGGCATAGAGATCCCATATCCCATTTTATCCATGACTTCATCTGTATAAATCTCTAACGGATATGCCAAATCAGGATACGGATAAAACCAATTTATATTTTCTAAACCACTTTTTTGCAGAACCCGTTCCAATTCTTTTCTTGAAAATGTCCTGCCTCTTTCATCTTCGTCAAAAAGATTAAGCCCCCAAAAAAACTGTGAGGAAATTTCTTCTGCCGCCCCGGCAAAATACTTAAGCCCAAGACGGTTTTCAACCGTTATGATAAATTTTCCGTCTTCTTTAAGATATGGAAGCAAAAACTTAAGCATCTCTACGCTTGCATCTTCCCCTTTAAAAAACTTTCGGGATAATGCTAAAATATCATGCAAAAATATATAATCATATGTCTTTTGCCAACGCATATCTTGTAATAAACCGGAATGGCAGTCCAAATTCCCATATGGCTGGCAGCGCATTTTAATAATGTCGGCGCGCTCGGTTTTCCTCTCATAACTCGTCACATGCCTGCTGTGGCGGCAAAGATATTCTGTCAGTTCCCCGTATCCGGCTCCAATCTCTAAAATCTCAGATTCTTCTTTGAAATGGTACCACTTTAAAACAGCTTCCCGTTTTTTTGTAAGGCACAGATAGGCCTCCCTTGAAATTTCTTCGTTCATGCGCAGCGCTTCAACGTCTTTTCCCGACCGGAGCAATTCTTTTACCTCTGTTTCTAACTTGTCTTCATTCACATAAATATAGCCGTCTGCCCGCTCATTGTATTCAAACTCTAAATCAGTCGTTTTCATTTTGAAAATTCCCCTCCCCATCCAGCCTTATCCGCGTTTTTGAAGCGCTATTTGCCCGTTCTGAAATTTTCATTCCCAATTTCTGATAAATTTCATTCTTATCAGAAGACAGTCTGAAATCCCTGTAGACGCAAAAGCCCATCTGTGAAAATATCAGGGAAAAATATCCGCTGTCCTGCGTCTGATCGAGAATTTCTAAAGTTTCTCTTTCCTGCCCACACATTTTTCCGGTTTTGTACATCTGCCAATAAAGTTCTCTCAGCTTTTTTTGATAGAATATACAATGAAACTGCCGGTTTCCCTGAAAATAAACATGCGGAAGCGGCATTTGCGCATTTGGGCTGCGTTCTAAGATCTGGCGGATTTCATGTAATTTAGGATCTTCACAGATCGCCCTCCACGTGTCTTTGCGAATTTTCAGCGGCGCGCTTGTCTTTCCCATCGCAATCAAAAAACAAATCCTGTGCTTGCCGGTCAGCAGGCGGAAATATCCCCTTTTGTCCCATGCCGCCTCTGGCGCCTGTACGGTAAAAAACTCAGGTTCATGTTCATACTGCCACCGCATTTGCCCGAAAATATGAAACCGGTTTTCGAGCGCATATTGCTTCCAACTATCCGTTATTTCAATCTGTTCACTCCGCGCCCCTTCCTCACAAAGCGCAATATAATCATCTGGCCTGCACTGGCTGTCCCCTTCAAAATAACGGAACAGTTCAATATACGGAATTAATGACAAAACGGGCGTATTTGTCCATTTCGCCGCAGTCACTCCCGTATAAATCTGTTCTAACGGCGCGTTCAATGTCACATATTCCTCTGTTTCTAAAAGAATCCTGCTTGGCGTCCATTGAAATTCCTGTTTTGGCAGTACAATAGGTATCTCAAAATCCGGAATGTCCCCTGTTTTATATATCAGTTCATACGCCTTATCTAATAACTGTTCTTCCCCTGACATCGTTCCATGAATGGCATGGCATGACTTATATATAATTCTCTCAAAGCCATTTGCGTACAATTCCACTGCAATGTCCATATGATAAAAAACATTTTTCACCGCCACAAAAATCACAGCGTGTCTGCCCGCTTTCTTTTTCAATGTCTCAATGTCATAGACCGGATACCCGATGCATTGTCGTATGTCCTTTGCCCGTTTGTCTATAAACCCACATATCCGCTTTCCATTTTCCAACAAAGCTTTTCCTGTGACGGAACCCATATAAGATGCGCCATATATATAAACTTCTTCTGCATCTTGAAAACTAAATTTCTTCTCGTTAATGAAAAATACCCCCCTCTAAACGGGCCAAGATTGCTTCCTCACAGCCATCTAACTTATCACTGTCAAACTCTCTTACAAGCGGCGCGGCGCACTGTGCGCAAATGCCGTTTTCGCATCTTTTATGGGTCAAATGCTGTCTTAAAAACCGTTTTCTATTTTCAGAAGACCATGCTTCCACAAGCCCAGTCTGGTTAATGTCCCCATAAATAACCGGCTGCGGATGGTCACAACAAGGAGCGATCCGTCCGTCCGCAAGCGTATACAATGTATAAAAAATAGAACTACAGCACACAGCCGCATTTTGCCTGTATTTATCTTCTGTATAAGGCTCCCCGTCAAGCACAATGCCGCTATAATCTACGCCTTTAAACACCGGAGCGACTTTATCAATGTAAATCGTGTCGCATACCGGACCATAGAGTTTTAGAAATGCGTCTTCTTCACCGTCCTCTAACGAAAGATCCACTGTCTTAATATGTACGCTGCACTTTCCCCTGCTGTATTCGTAAAAACTCTTTAAATTTTGGTAAAATGCATCATAGTCTATCTCTACACCGCAGACGTCTTTATATTTTTCCGCCGTCAGCCCCTGAAGCGAAACGCATAATCTTGTAAGCCCTGCATCCACTAATTGTCTTCCCAAATCTACAGAAAGCATAGATGCATTTGTAATGATTTCATAGTTATCCGCCAGCCCAATCCGGTTCATATACTCTAACATCTTTACAATTTCCGGATGCAGTAAAGGCTCCCCGATGCTTGTCAGCAATACCGTTTTAATTTTCTTCGGAAATTGTTTTGCAGAATCTGCAATTTTAAGAAATGTTTCCCACTCTAAAAATTTCCTTACTAACTGTTTTTTCTCCTCAACGGATTCATCTGCAGACTGAATGCAGTATTTACATTTAAAATTACATATATCGCCTAAAAATATGCCTAATAAAAAAGGCGTGTCCACCGGGACAACGTCCCGCAGTATTGTCCTTTCATTTTTAAGGCTTCTAGTCGTCACCTCTGCCATAATTGCCAACACTCCTTTCAATCACATAAATTCCATACGCCTTATCTCTATGATAACTGCCTATCTGTTTCAAATCTCCCCCAAGAATGCGGACAGCCTCTTTTAACGTCTTCCCTTCTTCTTCCCAAGGAATATCCAGCAAAATACACTGTCCAGTTACGTCCTTTATAAAACGCATAAAAGACGCTTCCTCATTTCCAGCCAATTTCAGATAGACAAGATCGGTTTCGCGAAACATAATTTCTGGATAGTTCAAAATGGGTATTTTTTGATGCATGAGCCTTTGCATACTTTCACATAAGCGTTTATCCGTCTCATTCTCTAAAACTATCAGAGCTTCTTTTTTTACAATTCTCTGGAAAGCCCCCGCATAATATCCCATATAAGTATCTATTTCCACAAACCTGCAGTCCCTGCTTTGTCCTGCCGCATATAAATAATGAATCACTTTCTGCCAGTGCGTTTCATAGATACATTCTTCATTCAAAAAAAACGGATGTGGAATTGGGACGCGCAATCTGCGCAGCGCAGCGGACAATGCCTGATCTGCCTCTCCTATCCACTTATCATAATCTTTAAGCGGCATGGATACGGGAATCTTCTTATACCCCTTTGCCATCAGATAAATCACTCTATGATGCCCGTCAATAATATTAAAATATCCTCTCCGGTTCCATGAAACAAGCGCAGCCGCTTCTATAAAATAATTTATATCGCAGTGTCTGTAATGTTCCCACAAACAATATAACGCCAAACGGTCAGCCAGTAATTTTTCTTTTTCTTCCTTCTCCACCGCTCCCATGAAATCAAAATAACGGCCGCATTCAAATGCCTTTCCTTCCAATACCGCAAATAACTCCAGATAATCCTCTGCAAACGCGATGTTTTCTTCTAAAGACTGCTCCTGTTCATAAAGAAACAGCATTTCCACCGGAACCAAAAGCGTACAGCGTTCTTTTCCACATTTCAAAAACCGCTTTCCACCTTTTACAGAATTTAAACACAAGCTGTCCCATTCAGGAATCCCCATCAACTCATCATATTCTGACCGTATAAAGGCATTGTACTTTTGCACCATACATGTTTTCTCAGATGTATCCGCTTTTTCTGGTATAAATAAAAATTTTTTAAATCCCCTGCCGCAAAGTGAAGATACAACGGACTCATGCATCCGCGCATTTTGCAATAACAGTATAATTACGATGTCTTGGCGTTCTTTTAGCCCAACTGGAAAATCTTCTACTGTCCAACAAGGCGCCTGTACATACGTTTCAATCTCTTTTGCCCTTTGATCTATATATCCAAGCACCTGATATCCACGTTCTTTTAGTTCCCGGAATTTATCTTTCACAATGTCAAATTGCGAATGCCCGTAAAGGACTATCCTGCTCTCTTTTTGAATGTCAAACATTACATTTCTCCAAATGCCACAAAACCATGCTTTTTCCCCACGCAGCCCCGCAATAAACTCTTTTTATCCGCTCAGTTTCCAACAAAATACTCTCTGGGGCAAGGATAAAATAATGATCCGCAAAAATAGTTTCCAGACATTGCTTCAAATTTTGCGGGCAGTCTGTTTTGAACACCGCCAAGTCGTAATGTTCCTGAGCGGCGACAAGCCTCCCAAAACGAAGCGAAAACAACCTTTCTAACGCTTCTTTCAATTTCCGGTCCCTCTCATCGGCATCGTATGCCATAGCCCCGCTTCTCCTGAAAAAACGGCTGACAAACCCATAATCATCTACATTCAAATATATCTTTTTGCCTTTCAGTACATGATCCATTGGCGTTTGATAATACAACCCGCCGAGTTCATCTGCCAACGCACAGCATACGCCATAGAAAAAATTCTCTGCCGTACATGGCATCTGATAAAAAAATGGATGCTCAACCGGAGCTTTTAATTCAAATACGCCCTGTTGTAAAAGCTCTTTTTTCACCTCATTTGCCCTATCCTCAGAAATCCATTTTTCTGCATCCGAATGAGTGATCTTTACGGGAATATACATCTGACGGCGGGCGGCAAAAAATGCCGCTCTGTGCTTCCCGCTTTTCAAGTTAAAGTATCCGTCCTCATTCCATTCCGCCTCTGGCGAATTTCTGACAAAAAAATCTTTCTGGAACAAAAACGCATGGTTCATCTGGTAAAACACATCTGCCCTGTTTCGGATCACATTTTCTTTCCACGCTTCCGTAACTTGAAAAGAATCCAATTCTTCCACTGCCATCTCACAATACTCCAGATAGCGCTGGCAGGAAGCGCCGGCTTCTCCTTGAAGATACCGGAAGAATTGTATGTGCGGATATAAAAAACAAACATTCCGTTCCTTATATCCGCCCGTAACGCTTTGGTTTTCAAACAGCATAGGCAGAGGCAGAAAAACTGTCTGCATTTTGGAATCTTTGGCCAGCAGATATTCTTTTGGGATTTCCCAATTCTTTTCTATTTCGTCCGCCCTGCAAAACCTGCCGCCCTTACAAAAGCCGCAATCAATCAACTGATTATGAAGCTCAAACATTTCTTTTGCTGATTCGTCTGCAAATCCTTTCAGAGCCGCATATGGCTTATAAATGATGTTTGTAATTCCATTTTTTATTAACTCTCTGGCAATGCCGCTATGTTCAAACACATTTTTCACTGAAATAATGACTGTTAGCTGCCCACGTCCCATACGTTCTTTGGCTTGTTTTACGCTATAGACGGAAAGCCCGCATAAACTCTCTATTTCCTCTGCCCTTTTATCTATAAACCCTTCCACCTGATAATGATTCTTATGCAGTTTTTCATATAAGAGCGTCCCTCCAAAAGCTGCCCCGTAAATCCATAGTTTAGTTTTTTCCGTTAATTCAAACCGTTCCAAATGAATCCCTCTATTTCTTTCGATATAATTTTAATTTTTCCTGAAGCTGTTCCACAGAAAGCCAGCTCGTATTTTTATCTGAACTATAAACAAATTCATCTGGAAGCTTTTTCCCCGCTTTTATTTCTTCATTTGGCTTATACCATGAAAATTCCGGCATAATCACATAACAGTCCCCTAATTCAACCGTCCTTCTTGAATCTACATCTGTAATCATTACTTCATGCAGCTTTTCCCCTTCACGGATACCGACTTCCTCAATGGAACCATCCGGATTCATGGCTTTTACCAAATCCGTCACTTTAAAAGAAGGTATTTTAGAAACGAAAACTTCGCCGCCAACAGCCGTATATAAAGCTTTTAAAATTAATTTAACCCCTTGCTCCAAATCAATCCAAAACCGCGTCATGCGCACGTCCGTCACCGGAAGCGTTGTCTTTCCTTCCGCCATAAGTTTCTCAAAAAACGGGATCACGCTTCCCCTGCTGCCCGCCACATTTCCATACCGGACAACGCTAAATTTTGTCCCTGAAATTTTTGCATAGGCATTCGCCGCCACAAAAAGCTTGTCCGAAACTAATTTTGTTCCGCCATATAAGTTTACCGGGTTCACCGCTTTGTCCGTTGACAACGCCACAACACACTCCACCTTCCGGTCAATCGCGGCGTCAATGACATTCATCGCCCCATTAATATTCGTCCTAATAGCCTCTATCGGGTTATATTCACAAGTCGGCACCTGTTTAATCGCTGCTGCATGAATTACAATCTGCACTCTGTCGAACGCCCTTAGAAGCCTGTCTTTATCCCTCACGTCACCGATAAAAAATCTCAGCTTATCCCCATACTGCGCAAATTCCTGTTTCATCATGCTCTGTTTATATTCATCACGCGAAAATATCACTACCCGATGCGGATTAAAATGCGTCAGAATGTATCTTGTAAAATACTTTCCCAAAGAACCCGTCCCTCCGGTAATCAGCACTGACTTGTTTTCAAAAATATCGTTCATTTTAAATTCCTCTCAATCTCTAAAAGTTTTAACCATATATTAATTTCTGCATACTGATAATTTCCGGATGCGTTTCATACCATGTATACAATTCCCTGATTGCCGTTTCCATAGGGGTAACATAGTCTTTTCCATATTCCTTCATCAGACGTGAGCTGTCCGCCGTATATTCATTGCCCAACCCCTCATTGCAAATAACAATGTCTAATTCCCTGCCGCTGACGTCCCTTACTATTTTTGCAATTTCTGACAGTAAGATACGCCGTCCGCTCCCTGCATGGTATGTATGGCTCTCAAATTCATGTCCAACTGCCCATTCGGCAATTCTGCAAAAATCCTCTATCCAAAGATAATCAAAATACGTGTCTTTTCGAATGGAAATTGGGTAATCCTTAATTGCTTTACAACAGCAATTCGATATAAATGTCGTCCACCAGTCTTCATACTTCCCAAACAGACCCCATATCCGTATATTATAGATATTATCCGATCCATCTATCATTTGTCCAATTACATATTTTACCATGCCATATCTGCTTTTCGGAATGCTTTTCCCAATATCCGTCTCTTTCACTTGTACAATAGGCTTTGTCTTATCATATTCCGCCCCAGAGCCAAAATAAAACATTTTGCCAAATTTATCTTTATTTTTTTCAAGGTTCAGAAACATACGCAAATCCTTTTCAATCACTTCCAATTCTTCCATTTCCGACTTTGGAGAAAATATTGCGCAATTAAAAACCACATCTATTTTATGCGCCGCCAAAAAGGAATCTGCCATATTTTCATCGAGCAAATCCAGTTCTTTGCGATTAGGACATAAAACTGTGTACTGTTTCTTTTTCTCAAACCATTCCTTTAAATTTCTCCCTATAAATCCGGTTGATCCTAAAATTAATATCGTTTTCATATCTTCCTATCCTGCATTCTGTTCTTTTTCAAAAATCTCCCTCTCTTGCCCATATGTTTCTATTGCGCTTGTTTTTAATATTGATAATAACTTCACTTGCTGTTCCTCAGAAAAATCAAACTCACGGATTGCTTCAATAGACATTTTGCAAAATTTATCAACTATATTCATAAAGTTTGAGACTTCATACCCCCTCTCCCTTGCCAGCAGCAATAGAAATAAAATTTTACTTATACAACTTGCAACGCAAAAAAAAGCAAGCTCCTTATCCCCATCTGCAATCCAACGCACAAATTCCATCATGCCCAAAAACTGCTGTAAGCGGCTTTCATATGTGGAATACGCCGGCAGACTTGTTCCCTTTGCAATATGCTCTCCTTCTTCTATCACTCCTTTTTCAATATATTTTGAGTTTTCTTCCTGAATCACAGACTCACGTTCCTGAACCAACAAAAACGGTTCTTCCATATAAACGCCGTTTTTTGACAAAATGGCGCACCACCACTCATGCGGATACAGGCAATAATATAAATTATCTTCCCGGAATTTTTCTAACCGCAGCAAATTTTGCTTTAGAAACTTTTCCCTGTTAAAAATCAACCCTGACAAATAATTTTGCTTCAAAAATCCTTTTTTTAATGCATCCGTCCCTTCCGCATACAATCTTTCCGATAAACGTGAATAAAATATGCAGGACTTTGCCCTTATCACACTCGCTTGCGGATACTCCGTTATCAGCTTTAGATAATGCCCTAAAGAATCTAAAATAATGTCATCTTCATCCGAAACCAGCAATACAAACTTCCCATGCGCCATTTCTACCACAAAATGCCAATTCTCAGGCGCCACCAAATCCTTATGATGATCATAATAACAAATTCTGGAATCCTGCGCCTGATTCACTTGATCATATTCTTCCTGATAGAAATCCACGCCGTTTTTCGAAATTGCAATTTCAATTTCCGCATCCAGTTTTATGTTCCGCAGATTTTCCAGCCGTTTTAACAAAAGATTCCCTCTATTCCGTGAAGGTATCCCAATCGTAAGCAATACGTGATCTGTATTGCGTCCCTCCGGAGTTAATCTAAATTGATGTTCCGCTTCAACTATTTCATTTAATTCTTTTACACTCTCTAAATCCCCTGACAAAATCCGGGGCAGATAAACTCCCGTATTTTTATGGAAATATTGCTGAAACTGACTGAAATCCTGAAACAATTTCACATTTTTATTATATTCTTCTAACTCCGGTATTTTATAAAAGGAAGAAATATAATTGATTTCATGGCAGACTGCATACACTTTCTTGTCTTTTGCCGCCGCAAGCAGTTGATATTCTTCCTTCAGATTCCAATGGAACGCTTCCGCCACCGCGCCAAACTCGATTTCATTTAATGCTTCCTCTGATGAAACCATCTTTAGTTCTGAAACTAAGAACTTTCCAATAAATTGCTTTCGCTCTTTATCAAAAATATAATATTCCCCTTCTTTATAAGGCATAAAGTCCAACACGCAATCCTCATAGCTTACCTCTGCCCCACACTTTCCATAAGCATTGCGAAATTCCGGCTCATTACAAGCCACATAACAATTATAAATGTTTTCAATCACCCATTCCGGCTCATAACCTTTCATATAAGCTAAAACAAACGCTTCCAACGCTTCACAATAATTACGGCTCTCAAACTGTTCACAAGCATAATCTAATATTCTATTTCCCATTAAAAGCCCTTCATCCCCTTCTTAATTTTACTTGTGTTCTATAAAACAAAAAAGTTGGCAAATGTCAACTTTTTATTTACGCATCATAGATGCCCAGTAATAATTCTTTGAAAAACCACCCGGAAGGGCAATACAAAACTCTTTATTTATATAATTGGAAAAACGATCCAAAACAAAATTATTCATTCTGTTTACCCCCCCCCCCATGATTTTTGGGTTTTTACAATACGCCCGAAATCACTGCTATAAATATATATCGGATATTTCCTATAGAAACTTTAGAACAAAATAAAATGTTATATTTCCCATCCACCATTTTGAATTTGATGAAGCAATATCCGAAGCAGCGACTCTTTCTCCTCCGCAGTAAAAGCAAATTCTTCCACTGCTGATATGCAAAGCCTGCTAAACTTGTCCAACACTTCCATAATCTCATCTGTCTTATAATGAAATCCAAAATACGCCAATTTAATCAGACTGATTGTTTTGTTGATTGCAAGTTTAACCCCTTTTTGCGCCAGATTTCCCCCGCCTTTTCCCTCTATATAGTGAATAAACTCAATGTATCCTTTAAATTGTTCCAGCCTGCTCTCATATGTGGCATAACTTTGCAGGCCCCCATCTGAATCATATCCGGCAGACAATGCGTCTTCTCCCCGTTTTTTGTACTGCTCCCCCTGTTTCTCCCGTACAGAGTCTCCTTCTTCAACAAGACATTCTCCATCCAAACGGCAATCTCCTTCGAAACTTAAAAAGCAAAACCACCATTCATGCGTATATGAAATATAATACGCATTGCTTTTGGCCTCCTCTTTAATTTTTTCAAATGGAAGCCGCATAAAAGCCTCCCGTCTTAAAATTGCGCCGGATAAATAATTATTCTGGAGAAAAACCTGAGAAAAGGCGTCTATTCCTTTTTTCATCTCCTTTGTCGTGATAAAACTATATTGCAGCGCCGTTTTTGCCCTTACAAAAATCAATTCCGGATTTTCCAAAAGCATTGAAAGATAGTGATCAAGCGCTTCAATAATCACACTATCCTCATCACTGACCAGCAACGTAAACCGTCCTTTCGACAGCTCAACCGTTTTTATCCATGAAATATCCGCCGTCAGTTCCTTATTATGATCCACATAACGAAGCCTCGCATCAGAAATTGCGGCAATTTTACGATATTCCTCTTGATATAACGCCATACCATTTTTAGAAACCAGTATTTCTATTTCTGCGTCATAACACATCGTCAGCAAATTTACCACTTTTTCCAAAGCTAAATTCCCACGGTCATGCGTCGGTATCCCGATTGACAACACAACATTCTCTGTATTCCTTCCCTGAGGCGTAAGACGGTAAGCGTGCTCCTCCTCCCATATATGCGCCAAAGCAAGTTTGTCATCCTGATTCCCCCAAAAAAAACGTGGCAAAAATACGCTGGTATTTGTATGGAAATATTGCCGGTATTCTTCTCGATCCCCAAACGCAAACACCTTCTGAAAATATTTTTCCATTTCAGGGATCTTACAGAATGAAACCGAGCGCCGTTTGTCATGGCATATGGCGTATAGTTTATGTTTGCCCGTCCACTTCAAAGCAGGCTTAAACAACCGCCAGTCCCAGTCAAGTTCTACCGCAATATCATCAAATTCTCTATTCAGCTCTTTTTCACGCTCAATTTCAGGCAAAGAAAGAGTTCCCAAAAACCCCCTTTTTAATTTATCATAAATAAAATATTCCCCTTCTTTATATGGAACAAAATCGAGCAAACATTCTTCATAGGGAATCTCCTTAAAAATACTACAACGTCCATATGTCTCCCGAAACTGCCCCTCATTCCCTTCCATATAACACGAATAGATATTCTTTAAGATTTCCTCTTGGTTATATTCTCTCATATGTAATAAAACGAACGCTTCTAAAGCTTCCTCGTATATTTCTTTCTCAAACTGCTGTATTCCATATTCTAAAAGCTCATCTTCTCTCATTTTCCCCCTCATCCTTTCCCATACTTTATTTTTATATCGGACAAATATAACTTTTCCGTAACAACCGCTTCTCATGTTTCCCCAAAAATTGCCGATATAGTATTAGGGTTTTTTAATTGCTGCATCCCCCTAAATGTAACTAAAATTGTATATTCGGAAAAGAGGACATTATGCCAAAAATATTAATTACCGGAGCCAGCGGTTTTGTTGGCAGAAACGTAAAAGAATATCTCCAGAAAAACGACCGTAATTATGATATATACACTCCGTCAAGCAAAGAGCTAAACTGCATAGAAGAAACGGAAACATTACAATATTTAAAAGCCCACAGATTTGATTACATCCTCCATTTTGCCTCATATGGCGACAGCATAGACAAATCGAAAGACGGTTCGAAAATATTTGAATATAATATGCGGATCTTTTTTAATTTCTATAAAAATTCCCATCTCTTTGGCAGGATGTATTATTCTGGCTCAGGCGCAGAATATGACAAACGGTTCGACATTGCCAATGTAGCGGAAACAGATTTAGGCAAAAGCCTTCCGACTGACCAATACGGTTTGATGAAATATACAATAGGGGAATTAATTGAAAAATCAGACAACGTTTATAACTTCCGGCTTTTCGGAATATTCGGGAAATATGAATATTATCCCGTGAAGTTCATTTCAAATATCTGCTGTAAAGCGATAAAAAACCTGCCGTTATCTATACGGCAGAATGTGTATTTCGATTACATCTGGGTAGAAGACTTTTGCCGGATCATAGAATATTTTTTGCATCACGCCCCAACCCGCCATACCTATAACGCCGTCTCGGGAAAGAAAATCAGTTTAGAAAAGCTCTGCCGCCTTGTCCTAAAAATCAGCGGAAAAGAGCTCCCCATTTACATTTGTAAAGAAGGGCTGGCAAAAGAATATACCGCTTCAAACGCCCGTTTAATGGAAGAACTTACCGGTTTTGAATATACGCCTATAGAAGATTCCGTCCGCCAGTTATATCAATGGTATTTGGAACATGAAGATGAAATAGATTTATTCCAGTTACTCTATTAAACAATTTTCAGAAATATATATTTACAATTCCCATATAACAATATAAAATTATGTTATGAATTATCGAAAGCTAAATTTGGAGGGGCGTTAAGATGTTAAAACGAGTGGCTGACATCATTATGGACACACTGACAGAATACGGAATTATAGACTGTTTTGCTGTCGTTGGCGGAGGCGCGATGTTTTTAGACAACGCTTTGCTAAAATGTCCGAAAATGAATAAATACTTTAACCACCACGAACAGGCGTGCGCCATGGCGGCAGAAGCCTATGCAAGATACAGCGGAAAAATGGCGGCGGTCTGCGTCACCTCTGGCCCCGGTTCCACCAACGCCATAACAGGCGTGATGGGAGCATGGCAGGACAGTCTGCCCATGATTGTGTTGTCTGGACAAGTCCGTTATGAAATTTCCGTCCCAAAATCAGGCCTTCCTTTACGTTATCGTGGCTTGCAAGAATTTGAAATTATCCCATCTGTTCAAAATATGACTAAATATGCCACAATGCTGACTAATCCATACGCCGTAAAGAGAGAATTGGTTAAAGCAATTCATATCGCTATGGACGGAAGGCGGGGACCCGTTTGGTTAGACGTCCCACAGGATATCCAGAGCGCAAATATCGAAGAAAGCGAATTATATGAACCGGAAGAATATCAAAGCGCCCTCCCTCATCTTCCCAAAGAAGATATAGAATCTGTTCTGCAACAATTCCAGTCTGCAAAACGCCCTTGCATCCTTGCAGGCTCCGGCATTAGAAGCGGAAACTGTATGGAAGCGTTTTTAAGTTTTATTGATTCTATGCGGCTCCCTGTAATTGGAGGCGCATGGGTAGCCGATAACCTCTATATGGAGCATCCCCTTTATTTCGGCTCCTCCGGAAATGTGGGATCAAGATCCGGAAATTTTATTTTGCAAAACGCAGATGCAATCTTAACTTTAGGAAATAGTTTGGGATTCCGGCAGACAGGGTTTAACCAAGACGGCTTCGCCCCAAATGCAAAAATCTATATGATAGACGCTGACAAAAACGAAGCCCTAAAACCGGGGCTTAAAATCCAAAAGAGCCTCCATATAGACCTAAATCAGTTTTTTGAAACTGCCAGACAGAGCGTCATCCCCTGTATGCCGCATAAAGAATGGCTTTCCTACTGCCAAAACCTAAAAGAACGCTTTTCTCCATATGAAGCAATCCGGCATGGCGTTCATTTGTCAGACAGGGTTTCTTCCTACTATTTTTGGAAACAGTTCCATTCACATGAACCGGATAACAGCATTTTAGCGCTTGGCAACAACAGCGCAAATACTGCAAAATTACAAATTGGAACCCAAAAGAGAAACCAACGGATTCTTACAAATTATACTTGCGGATCTATGGGATACGATATTCCCGCGGCCATAGGCGCCGCCATCTCCTCCAAATCCGGCGTATACTGCATTACAGGAAACGGAAGCATAATGATGAACCTACAAGAACTTCAAACGATTGCCCAGTACGATCTTCCAATTTCAATCGTTATCTTTTCAAATGAAGGTTATGGGGCAATCCGGCAGACTTCAAAAAACTTCTTTCAAGGAGAATACATTGGCTGTACGCCGGATACCGGAGTAAGTTTCCCTGATTTTAAAAAAATTGCAGACACATTCGGGTTTAAATATCTTTGCTGCCATAATAATGGCGAAGTGGATTCCTGCTTACATGCTTTTATGCAGACAACAAAGCATATGATACTGGAAGTATTGCAGGCATTTGACGATCCTGTTATTCCAAAAGTCATGTCACGCATAGATGAAAACGGCAAAATGAAAACTCCCGCTTTACATGATATGTATCCTTTCTTAGAAGAAGATGAAATAAAAAAACTTATGCTGCCTTAAAAAGCAGACCACACGGAGGTACAACGATGAGCGCAATAAGAAGAGCCAAAATTTACGCAAGGGAAAGAACCCCGTTACAGGAAGTTCTGCCGCTTTCCGCGCCCTTTGCAATTCAAATTGACGTATGCAGCGCCTGTAATTTAAAATGCAATTTTTGTTTCCACTCAGACATGGAAACCATAAAAAAATCTAATGTAACATTTGGCGCAATGTCTTTGGAACTTTTCCAAAAAATCATAGACGACATTGTCTCTTGCTGGGGCAGACAAAAAATCAAAAAATTAAGGCTGTTTAAAATCGGAGAGCCCTTGATGAATCCCAAGATTGCCCAAATGGCAGCCTATGCCAAAAAAGCAGAGGCCGCAGAATGTATTGAAATCACGACCAACGGCACGCTTCTAAACGAAACGCTCAGCCTTGAGCTTATTGAGGCAGGTCTTGACATATTAAATATTTCAGTAAATGGAATTAATGAACAACAGTACAAAGACGTATGCCAATACGAAATGGACTTTCAGGATTTCTATAAAAAAATCGAGTTTTTCTATAAAAATAAACAGAATTGTAAAATCTTTATTAAATACAGCGATATTGGTTATACCGAAACAGAAAAACAGAATTTTTACCAGACATTTGAAAAAGTGTCTGACGAAATATTTGTAGAAACCATTTCTTCCACCCTTTGGCAGGACACAAATATCGGCGCAAAAATAAACAACGCCCATAAAGGCACTTACGGCCAGGAGCTACAACCAAAAGAAGTCTGCCCATTTTTATTTACTACGATGGTAATAAACCATTCCGGCATTGCGCATCTGTGCTGTGTAGACTGGAAAACAGAATATATTTTAGGCGATTTAAAAACCGAAAAAATTGCGGATATTTGGAATGGCGAAAAACTTTGCCAGTACCAAAAACTCCACTTAAAAAAGAGGAAAGACGATATACCAATCTGCAGACATTGCGAAAGCCTGTCGGCGAATACAACCGACGATATAGACAGCTATGCAGACATCATTCTAAAACGCATGGAACAGTAGGAGGAAGAATATGAAAGCCATTCTTACAGGAGGAACCGGATTTATCGGCAGATATGTTGTTGCGGAATTATTAAAATCAGGCGCTAACGTAACCGTCCTGACCTCCTCCCCCTCCTCTATGCCATTTCATAATTCTTCCGTAAAAACAATAACTGCCGGCTATCAATTTAAAGAACTGGCGCAAAGGCTGTCTGGAAAAACATATGATATATTTTATCATCTTGGCTGGGCAGGCGTTTCTGGGAAAGAAAAAAACAACATTCCTTTGCAATTAAGCAATATCGAAACTTCTCTGGATATGTTACGTCTCTCTAAATATTTAAAATGCAAACTATTTCTGGCCGCAGGCACAGTGGCAGAATATGTTTATAATGTATGCGTCATTGATTTTTCAAGGAAACAGACGCCCATTGACATCTATGGAGCCACAAAAACTTCCGTCCACTATCTGTTAGAAGCCGTTGCCGCGCAATTAGGGCAGGATATGATTTGGACTGTTCTTCCAAGCACATATGGGGAAGGAAGAACAGAAGACAATATCCTGACTTATACGATTACCACTCTTTTAGATGGCAAATACCCTGTCTATGGCAATCTCCAGTCTAATTGGGATTTTGTCTATGTATCAGATGTAGCAAAAGCAATTATTAAAATTGGAGAGAAAGGCAGGCATAATATTACATATGGAATAGGAAGCGGAACGCACAAAACACTTCGGGAATACGTCTTAACTATTCGGGACATGATAAACCCATCGCTTCCTTTAGGCATTGGAGAAAAAACTCCCCCTCCCGAAAGAAAAATCAGCTCCCCCGGCATAATGCCAAGTTCTTGTATCAATATTGAACCTCTTACAAGAGATACCGGCTGGAAGCCTGAAATTCCCTTTGAAGAAGGCATCCAAAAAACAATCCAGTATTATGAAACCAAAAGAAAGAGGTAAGATCATGGGACAAAAAATTATACTGACAGTCGCTATCCCTACCTATAACCGCTGTCATTTATTATGCCAGTCATTAGAAAGCGCGCTAGGGCAGTTGGAAGACGGCGTTGAAATCCTTGTATCAGATAACGCTTCCACAGACGAGACCCCAAAAGTAATGAAAAAATATTGCAAAGAACATAAGATACGTTATTATCGTAATTCAAAAAATTTGGGTATGGATAAAAATTTTTTTAACTGTTTCCAAAAAGCGAACGGCGAATATATACAGTTTCTCTCGGACGATGACATATTGCTGCCCGGAGCGATAAAAAAAATATTATATCTGATAAAAACAGAAAGACCAGCCTATATTAATATAAATTCTTTTACATATTCAACACAGACATTCAATCCGGACATTAGAAAAGCGCCAAGAATAAAACTTAGGGAAACAAACGATCTGATTACTTACGATAAAACCCTTCTGATGAATTACATTGGCGTTTATGTAACGTATATATCTGCAACCGTTCTGAAAATGAGCAAATTTAAACAAATAAAGCATCCTGAGAAATATTTTGGAACCCATTTTCTACACGCGCATATCGTATTTCACATTCTCTCAGGCAAAAATACTAAAATGATCCTGACAAAAGCCCCCTATTTAGCCGCAAAAAATAATAACAGCGGCGGATTTAATTTATTTGAAGTCTGGGTAAAGCAATATAAAAGACTTTTGCTCCAAACAGCCGTAAAAGCCGGTTTTCCAAAAAGCCAGATGAAAAAAATCTTTCTTACTGACATGAAAGGATTTATTAAAGATTCTATCCTAAAATACAGCGTAGAGGATAATCAGTATGATATGGACGATAAATGGATATTATTTTTAAATACATACAAATATCCTACGATATGGTTCCATGTATGGCCATACGCAATTCTCCCACGTTTTATTTTAGAGCCAATTTATATTCAAAAAAGGAAGAAGAAATGAACCTATCATTACCGAAACAAGAACTTCAAACATATACGCTGCATCAGTTAGAGCTTTTTTTTCCGGATCGCAATACTCATACTCTAAAAGGCAGCGACGTTGACGCCGCTTTTGAACGCGCCTTAGAACGGACAGAGCATTGCTTCCGTTTTATTAAAAATTCCGCATATTCAGATAACCAAGGCGAAACATTTTTCTCGCATCTGCATTCTGACCAGTATGCCCAGTTTTTATATTTTTGGGCTAACTCACTGTGGGAGCTTTCCGCAAACAAATCTGTCTGTGACAAATTAATTTACTTGAATAAAACTTTACATAGTTTTTTTATCTCTTACAAAGGCAAACTGCCGGAAATATTCTTCCTTACACATCCGGTAGGAAGCGTAATTGGCAATGCAGCTTACAGTGATTTTCTTGTAATAGGCCAAAATGTCACCATCAATACCGGTGAAAGCCCTGTCGGCGAAACTGTCCCAAAACTCGGAAAAGGGCTCTACTTAGCCGCCGGAGCTAAAATTATAGGCAATGAACCAATCGGAAACCGTGTATCCATTGGAGTAGATGCGTTTGTATATGGACAGCCGGTCTCCGATGATTCCGTTGTGCTGCGTAACCCTGACGGCAGTGTCTTAATCAGAAACAGGCAGAAAAAATACTGTAAGGCCCAACAATACTTTAATGTCACAATTTAATGGCGGAAATCCTTTTCCTAAAACAAAACAGGAAATGGATTTTCTGGGTCATGCGTCACCATATACGTCTCATATAAAGCGTTTACCGCTTTAATAAATTCATCTTCCTTTGTTGCCAAAGCCATTTTCTCACATAATGGCAGAATTAAATCCCAATTTTTTAACCTTTCTTTCCTGCTGTAAATCACATTCCTATGATTGCATTTCCGGCAGCATAATTTAAAATACGATTGATTTAGCAGATATTTTTTAACTCCTGCCCACCGATTTACCGAACCGCAATGCACGCACTTCGCTTCAATAATCCCATCGCCATTTTCGTCTGTCCGCGTCTCTTTTTCTTTCACACAATCTGGGTTATAATAAAATGTAAGCAGTTGAATCACAACTTTATATTTCCCATATTCTTCATCTGGCATCTTTGTTAAATTTGTCAGCCATTCACTCATTTCTAAAAATGCTTTTTTCTCCTCAACGCTCCAATTTTTTGATAATTCCTGATAATAGCCGCATCCCGGATATGTCTCTATCCACCCCAAATTAATTTTATATTCTGGATGCTGAAACCAAAACCGCAATGTTTCATATATCGTATGCTCATTTTCTAACTCGTCTCCAAAAATAAAATTGCCCTGAATGTCTATTTTTGCTTCATAAGTCAATTTTAAAGCGTTTTCTATGTCTGCTAAAGAGATATGTTTTCTCATATTTTTCAAAACTGCAGGGCTAAAACTTTCAAGTCCATAACTGATGCTGAGGCATCCGGCGTCCCGCATTGTCTGCAATAACTCTTTCGTGATAATATCCACCCGCATTTGGACAATCCATTTTATCTCATATCCTTTTATTCTTTCACAAAACTCATACACTCTTTCAACGCTTGCGCTAAATAATTCATCTAATATCAAAATACAGGTTGGAGCATACTTATTCTTCCATTGATCCAGTTCCATAAAAAAATTATCCAGACTTCGCACCCTGTATTTATTTCCTATAGGGTGAAAACAAAATTTGCATTGATAAGGGCATGACCTGCCTAAAATCATCGGCATAATTCTCGGCTTGTCCGAATAAAAAGAATAATATTCATCGCTCACCATTTGATTTTCTAAATATAAATCCATGTCAAACCCCTCATAGCATGGAAATGGAATGGAATCCACATCGGCAATTTCTTCCCTCGGAGCCGTCTGCCTATATCCGTCCGGCGTTTTATATACAATTCCTTTTACATTGCTTACATTCTGATTCGCCATCAACGTTTGAATAAGCTCTACATCTGTAATCTCCCCTTCTCCAATTACAGCATAATCTACTTCAAGAAGTTCCGCTGAAATAAGAGGCTCCGACGTAAAGGCTCCACCCCCCCCCCACAGTAATTATGGAAGCTTTTGCCCTTTTAACTGTATCAAACACTTTTTCAATCGTTTTCCAAAGCGGGCTTATTCCGCCGCAAAGGACAACGTCAATATTGGAATTTACTACCCGTTCAGCTAAAACTGAATAGGCGTCTTCTGCTTCAATATGGTTCATATTCAGGCATTGCACATCTAAATTTGCTTCCCGCAGAGCTGCATTCACATACGCTAAGCCTAATGGCATTTGATAATATCGTTCTTTCCGGCTATAGTATTGCGGAACCACCAACAAAATCTTCATTTCTTACCCTCCATTTTATAAATATATCTTTAGAATCATCATATATTAAGTAAAGTAGAAGCGTACTTCAGTACATCTACTTTATCAATGCCTTTTTTGTTTCCTACGATATTTGTCGCCAATGCCCCCGCAATATTTCCCATAAATGTTCCCATCTCCATGGAAGCGCCTGCTGCCGCAAATAAGCTTGCAATGGAAAAGAACGCATCCCCTGCTCCAATGGTGTCTTTCACTTTTAAAACAAATGCCGGACAATGTTTTATTTCTCCATCTTCAATCGAAACTGCCCCTTGGGATCCCTGTGTCAGCCACCCATGGCAGTCCAAATGTTTTTCTAACTTCTGAAGAAGCTCTTGCTCATCTAAACGGTAATTCGCAAATGCCAGCCCCAATTCTTTCTGGTCAATCGCAAATACATCTGCCCGTTTATATTTTGTAATTAAATTTTTTCCATAATTCGATGAATTAGTCTGGCAGTTCAACGCTAAAAACTTCGCCTTAGACTGAATCAAATCCATCACTTCTTCATCTATCAGCCCATGCCCAAAATCACACAAAATAACCACGTCACACTGTTCTATTTTCTCTTTTATTTTTTCTTTAAACTTATCTAATGCAGGTTTATCAATGCGCATATATACAGGAAGGTTATTTACAGCGAAAATTTTATCAAGCTCTTCCCGTTTTTCATTCATGGAAACGTACCGTGTTTTTATAATGGTTTCAAAAACATCGCTAAACGTTACGTCTATCCTCATCTTATCGCCAAGTTCGTCTAACATCCGGCTATGTACCGCCTCCTCTTTCCCTACAACGCTCAAAAGAGTGACGTCGTCACAAAATGAGGCAATATGCCTCGCCACGGCTAACGAACCGCCTAAATACTGCTCCACATATCTATAACGGGCAGAATATCCCCTGTCTTTCGACATTAACCCCTGTACATTGCAATAAATATATTCATCTATAATTACGTCTCCAATTACCGCTATCTTAAAGCCCGAAATTTTTTCCGCCAGCGCTCTGATTTCAGATAAACTATACTTATCTGAAAATGATTTCATAAATTGTTTCACTTCCTCAGAAAGTGATGGAAAAGCATGGTTGATTAGTTTCGTTGAACTAAACACCTGCCCGCCTGTATAAGCAATTTCCCCTCCATGTTTACGGACCAGCTCTATTTCTCCGGCAATCTTTCCGGTAATGTCATCTTCTTGCGCCTGATACTCCGAGCCTTTTACATACAAGTCCGGCTCCGCCGCTTCAATAATATCATCTACAGTAAAGCCCTCTGACAAAAGAATATAATCAATATACGCAATCGAAGATAAAAATTTCAGACGCATCTCATCTCCAAAATACGGCCTATCCGGACCTTTTCTCACATATTTTGCCGCCGTGACAGACGCCACTAAAACGTCCCCCATCTTTTTTGCTTCTTCAAAATGAATGATATGGCCGGGATGCACTAAATCAAATACGCCATGGCAGAGAACCACTTTCTTCCCTTCCGCCCGCAATTCCTTTCTTATATTCCTAAATTCCGCTTTTGTCACAACAAGTGCCATTTTTCAGCCTCCATGCTTATTTTTCCAGATTTCTGAAATTTATATAAAATTAATATGATTCGGTTCAATTTCCGGACTCTTTGGAATTGTCCCTGTTTGATAGATCTTCCACAATGCCTCATTTGTTTTATGCTGAAGACAGAGCGTACCGCAATCGCGGTTTGGATCAAAAGTTTCGTCTGTTATCATTTTCATAACTTCCCAATACCTGTCGCTTTCAAATATCTCTTTAAATCTCTTTTCCTTAATATTTCCAATATGGTATTTACTGTATTTCTCATTGAAAAACATTCCACAAGGAGCCACAAGGCCCGTACCCGACATTTGAAGAATAAAGGGGGCTCCAAAACACTTACAGTAACTTTTCTTCCCATGGCTTAAAATCTTTGACCATTTTGCCGAAACCTGATACTTATCCGTAGAATAAGTTTCCGCTTCCTTTAAAACCGGAATCACGGCATCATATTTTTCGTAATTTACGCCAAGCGTGCCTTCCTCATCATCACTACAATGTTTAATCACGAGATAATCCACGCCAATCTCTCTGCCTAACTTTGTAAGCGGAAGAATCTGATCTGCAAAATCCGGCATTAAAACCATTTGCATTCCAATTGTAACCGCCAGATCTTTCTTCTCCCTAATATCTACCGCTTTTTTCATCGTTTCAATTACTTTATCATAGCATTTTAAGGCGCAGCCATGAATTTCGGCATATCGTTCCCTCTCCCCAGCCGATATATTAAAACGCAGATAAGTAAGCGCCGGCAAAATTTCCTCTAATTCCTCATCTTTTAACAAAAAGCCATTTGTGCCAAGAGCCATATCTAATCCAAGGCTCTTGCCATGTAAAACCGCTTTTTTCAAATGTGGGTTACATGTGCTTTCTCCATCGCTTACAAAACTAACCGCTTTTACTCCTATTTCCGCCGCATCCTCTAAAAAGCGTAAAATTGTTTCTTCGTCAAGATTATCCGACTGGTTTATGCACTGCATTTTTCCATAACAATACACACAGCGGTAACTGCATTTCGTAGTCAGCGCGCAATCAATCGTAACAGGCGCAAAACGCTCCCCCCTTTTCCATTGCTCTATTCTATCTTTGTGCCATAATACTTTACTGCCGTCTAATATTAATTTTTCTGACTCCATTTTTGTCATCCTTCCTTTACATATTGGCTGATTTGTTGATAAATCCCTTCACTGTCCAGCCTATTTTGCATCCGTACCTGTTGTCCCGTTCCATAGCCTTTTGCAAATTGATCATATAACCCAATTCTATAAAAAGGAATTGCAATCTGCCTGTCTGCTAATGTCTCAGCCACTGCGCTTCCTAACCCGCCGATAATATTATGTTCTTCTATTACAGCTAATTTAGAAACCTTTTCAGCCGTTTTTGCTATAAGATCCTCATCAAAAGGCTTTATCGTGTGCATACTAATCAGCTTAACTGATATTCCTTCTTCCATAAGCCGCTCCGCCGCTATTTTCGCTTCAGCCGTGATTGCCCCTGAAGTTATCAGCGCAATGTCATGCCCGTCAAATATGACCTGCCCTTTCCCAATTTCAAAAGAAAATTTTTCCGTATGAACCTCCGGTTCCCCGCTGCTGCCAAGCCGGATATAGACAGGTCCCTTTATTTGATATGCAGCCCGTACCGCCTCGCGCGCTTCCATTGGGCTTGCCGGAGAAAATATAGTCAAATTAGGCAGTGATCGCAAAAGAGCCAAATCCTCTGTCGTATGATGCGTAGGGCCTAAATAGCCATAAGATACGCCTGTGCCTATTCCAACTATCTTTACATTCAAATTTTCCAGACATACGTCCAGCCTTAAAAATTCGTATGCCCGGTACGCCAAAAATGAACTAATTGTATATGCAAAAGGAATTTTCCCACATGTCGCCATTCCTGCCGCCGCCGCAATCATATGGCATTCTGAAATGCCAAAATTAAAATATTGCTCTGGAAAAGCCGCCCGAAATTCATCATATACAATCATGCCATTATCGGACACTAAAGAAAGCACATTCCGATCATTTTTTGCAAGATGATATAGTTCCGCTAAATATTCATTTCGCATTGAATCAGCTCCTCTCTTGTCATGCCCAAATCTTGCAATACAATTTCTAATTCCTGTTCATTCGGCATCCGATAATGCCAGATGGGCTCGCTTTCCATAAAGGAAACGCCTTTTCCTTTCACTGTATCCGCACAAATTAAATGCGGTCTGCCATCCTCCGTTTGTCTGTCCTTATCCAGACATTTACAAAGCTTTTCTATATCGTGCCCATCTACTGTTGCGATGCCCCAGCCGAAATTTTCCCAGCTTTCCCGCAGGCGGCGCAACGCAAGAATATCCTCCACTTTCCCCATTGCCTGTAGCCTGTTATTATCTAAAATCACTGTCAAATTGTCTAGTTTGTGGTGCGGCGCCGCTATTACAGCTTCCCATATGCTTCCTTCTTGGCATTCGCCATCTCCAATTATCACATATGTCCTGTTCGCTTCCCCATTCATCTTATGCGCCATTGCAATCCCCACGCCAAATGAAAGCCCATGCCCAAGCGAGCCTGTAGTCGCCTCTACGCCCGTTATATGCCCCATTCTGGGTTCTCCTCCGAATTCTGAACCCGGCTTGCAAAAAGTCTGTAACTCTTTTTGTGGAAAAAATCCCTTCATACCCAATACACTATATAATGCCAAACTCGCGTGTCCCTTGCTTAATATCAATTTATCCCTTTGCGCCCAATCCGGATTTTTCGGATCTATATTTAAAATTCCCCCAAAATATAAAACCGTTAAAATTTCCACAATCGAAAAAGCCGATGCCAAATGCCCGCTCCCTCCCCGGTATGCCATTTTAAAAATCATTTTTCTTATTTCAGCCGCCCGCTCTTTTAAATCCATCGTTCTCTCCTAACTCTTAAAATTTATTCTCCTATTGGAATAAACGGATACTATATAAAATTTACATGAAGTCCGGGATTTCTCAAATCATTGAGATACTTATTCATTTCATCCAGCCTGCACAACTCCCTGCAATTTTTCTCTAAATCCATCTGGGAAAACTCTTGAATCAGCTTCTTCCTCCGCTCTCCTTCCCATATTTCTTCAAATGATGCATTATATAAATTTCCATAACTAAACTGTTCCTGCCCCATAAACACAATACAGGGCCATAAATTCCCCTTCGCATCAATGTATACCATAAATGGCAGCGCCAGACATTGCTTATAACCGCGCTCACATGCCAATTTCTTCATAGAATGCGCCCGGAAATATATTTTAAATTCTTCCGTTCCAATTCCTTCTAATTCCCGTTCCAATTCCAGTAATTCCTGATAATCCACTTGCAAGATATTGCCGCTTGACGGATGCTGCGAAAATGGTTTTACCGTAAAATAATCCACTCCTATTTTTTTCATTTCCTTCGCCATCTCCACAACTTCATCTTTATTATCCGGCAGAAGCAATAATTGCGCGCCAATCGTCGTTTTGAGCCCTTGATCTTTTTTCGTCCGGACTGCTTCCTGAATATTATTTAAAACAGTTTTAAGCTCTCCTTTCCGGCATTGATGGATTTTCTCATACGTTTTTTCTCTAATTGCGGCCGTACTAAAACGAATCCATGTCAAAGAAGCCAGACAGTCTCTCGATGCTTCCGGCGTAAGCAATGCTCCATTTGTAGATAACGCCGCATCTATTCCGCTTTTTTTCGTGAAATTAATAATATCTGCCGCGTCTTTATTTAAAAGCGGTTCCCCTTCTCCGGCATATATAATAGATTTCACTCCTTTTTCTGCAAACTCACTGATCCTTAATTTTAAAAGATCCGCCTCAAGCATTGTCGGTTTGTAACCTGTATAATCCACTGCGCAAAAAATGCATCTATGATTACAGGCGTTTGTTAATCCTATTTCCAATTCAATCGGATATATATTTTCTCCACGCTTCCAAGCCGCAACCCTCTCTGGATGATAAATTAATTTGTGCGAATCCATTCGGATTTTATCTGCCATAATTCAAATTCCCCCTGTTTATTCATCAAATTTTGTTCCCGCCAGAATGCTATGCAAGCATAAATGTATTCTTTTTAATAAAACTGCCGCTTATGTCAATATGCAAGAAATAAGAATACTGGTATCCATTCTCTAATATCCAGTTTTCCAACAGCAAATGATATTTCTTTTGAAGTTCTTTTTCCTGTTCGTCTTCCTGATACACTCCATCTAATTTATCGTTCATCTCCACTATCGCTTCTTTTATTTCTTCTTTGCCAAGCTCTATAAACTCAAGCCCGTGTTCCCCATAATATTTTGATATTTTGTCCTTAGCGGCCATTTCCGCATCCCATATTTCCGTAAAATTTAAAAAACGTTTCTTATTTTTGTCATATATTTTCTTTGGGACGTAAATATCTCTGCTCCTATATGGTATTGAATTGTGAATCCCCAGCTGAACCACCCCGAGCAAAACCACAGGCGCGCTTTGAAGCTGGGCAAGCGCAACAATCCCAGACAAACTCCCTGCATAAAACTTGCAATTACCGCATAAATATAAATCCATAAAGTCGCTATGGAAATCCGCCGCATAATCTATGCAGTTTGGCAGATTGACCGGCCCGTTGACAACTTTTCCCATGCGGACTGCCTTTACTCCCTGTCCCTCCAAATAATCCACTGCAGATTTAAAAGAATTGATATCCATATTTCTTATTTCATTAATTCCATAAGCCTGTCCATACTGATGCTGCAAATAGTGGTTATCTCTTGCAAATATACACACGAAATCTCCAAAAACGCCCATTTGCCTTAATTTATATTCCGCCATCTTACGTTCTTCCGGCGTATAGGCAATCAAAGGAAACTTTTTATCACAAAACGTCCTGTTTATAATCCGTTCATCAAATTGATTATATGCATCCACTAAAATACCGTTAAATTCATTATAAGACGTCAAATCAAAACGCTCTCTGTACTTTTTCACCGCATACTCCCAAAAATGACAGTTGCAATATGTAACCATAGGAACTGTACGGGAAACAACCTCTATAAATTGCCCATTCGCGAAATCATTCCCTTTTATATAGGGAATTAACAGGCAGTATTCATCTTCTGCCTTATCCTTAAAAACAGTTTCATAATATGCCGATAAATACCGGACTGATTCACCAATAGAAGACGCCCAAAACGCATATAGCCTTATTTTTTTATATACGCTATAGTTTTCTTGAAATATATAGTCGTAAGAATAACTTGCTATGCCTTGTTCCATATGAGACACAAAATCTTCCATATGCCCAATACATTCTTCATATGAATCCAGTTTTAAAAGAACTCTCCGAAACGCATATAAACCTATCACTGCCCCTTGATAACCATGTCTGTTCCGCAAAGCATATTCAATTTCATCATGGTATATTGACGACATAATCACAACATAATCAATCGAATAATCTGCTTCATCTGAAGCAATAATTTTATATCCTTCTATGCTTTGGCCTGCCTTATTCTTATCTACAATCTGTATGTCCCGTTCCCTAAAAAAAGATTTATAAAACCTTAGCGCCTCTTTCGTATGATAACCGCCGCCCCAAATCAAAATACGGGAACATGTTTTTAACCGTTCAAATTCAGCTTCTAAATTCATTTTAATTCCTTCTTCCCAGCTATTTTGGCATATTATCTTCTGTTGCAAAAAATGTTATAAAACGCAAAAAAAGAATTGTAGTATATTCACTGCGTTTCCCATGCTGTCTTTGTTTCAAACATAGGCGTCCTTCCAACAATTCTTATCCATTCTTATCCCAACACACTTATATCCTTTACAAGCCATAACCGGATCAAACGGCAGACACCAAAAAAAAGGCAACAAAAAAATTGCCCCTAACGTCTCTTGAGATAATCCATATAAAGTTTGAATTTTTTTCCACTTTTTAGTAGATTCTGATTTTCCCCCCCCCCCATGCAATTTTTCGCTGCATGTCTTTCCTTTTCGTCATTTCTTCTTCCTCCCTGAATAAAATACAGCTTCCATGCTGATAGAAAACGCAATTTAACTCTTATTCTTTTTATCGGCTTATCCTTAATTTAACTTTATACATATTAAATACAATCATTTACGAATTATTTCATTCTAACCATTTCTATTATTTATAACAGAAATCAATAACAGGAATCATTACAAAAAATTCTTGTTACATGCTATACTCCTGTGATATACTAATACATTATAAATAATTATCAGAAAGAAGCGATTATTATGCTGCAAAATAATTATATTAACACATTTATACAAACATTAGAATCAACGAAAATACAAAAAAAAGACGGTTCATACCACGAAACCTACACAGAAGGCATCCAAATGCTTTTTGATGTTTTTCTTGAACATAAACGTTTCTGCTCAAATCTCTTTTTCGTAGGAAACGGCGGCAGCGCTGCCATTGCCAGCCATATGGCGGCAGATTTTATGAAAAACGGAAAAATGAACGCATATAACCTGTATGATAACGCTTTGACAACCTGCATTGGCAACGATTATGGTTATGAATATATATTTTCAAAACCAATGGATTTTCTTGTAAAAAAAGATGATTTAGTCGTGGCAATCAGCAGTTCAGGCAATTCACAAAATATTATCAATGCAATTCAAACAGCCAAAGCAAAAAATGCAAAAGTCATTACATTTACAGGTTTTAGCCCTGACAATAAGGCAAGGCAATTAGGCGATATTAACGTCTATACTCCTTGCAGTAAATATGGCATTGTGGAATCAGCCCATAATTTAATTTTACAACAAATAGTAGATATGATATTAGAAAGTGAAGGGGCATCCATTTGAAAAAGAAAGCAAAACCCGCTATTTTCCTTGATAGAGATGGCGTTCTTACTAAAGAAAAAAGCTATATCCGTTCCACAAATGAGCTGGAAATTTTCCCATACTCCAAAAGCTGTATAGAAAAAATACATACTTATGGTTACTATGCGATTGTCGTTTCTAACCAAAGCGGGATTGCGCGCGGTTATTTCACGGAAGAAACGCTTCTCTCCATGAATCAATATCTCATACAAGAGACAGGAGTTGATGCTGTGTATTACTGCCCACATCATCAAAAAGGCGTGATACAAGGCTATGCCTTTAATTGTAATTGCCGCAAACCCGCTATAGGTATGTTAGAAAAAGCCTGTTCAGATTTTCAAATAACTATGAATGGCTCTTATGTAGTTGGAGATCGCGCATGTGATATACGGCTTGGCGAAAATGCGAACTTAAAAACGGTATTGCTTGATTCCGGTTATGGAGTTGCGCGCCTAGAAGAAATAGTAGTTCCCGATTATACATTGAAAGATTTGAGGGACTTTATTAAAATATTAGAAAGAAAGGAAGGAAACAGTATATGACGTCACTGGTTACAGGCGGGTGCGGATTTATTGGCTCCCATATGGTGGATAGGCTTTTATCTGAAGGGCATGACGTCCGCGTAATTGATAATTTAAGCACTGGAAGATTAGAAAACCTAGATCACCTCAAAGGCCACAAAAATCTCAGCATCTATCAAATGGACATTCGAAATAAGGAGGAAATCCAGCCTATTTTTAAAGATGTGGACTACATTTTCCACTTTGCGGCATTAGCCGACATCGTTCCATCTATTCAGAGGCCTCAAGATTATTACTCCTCTAATGTCCTAGGAACGTTTAATGTAGTGGAATGCGCGAAAAACACAAATATCAAAAAGCTGCTTTATGCCGCTTCATCTTCCTGTTATGGCATTCCTGACCAATACCCTACCAGAGAAACAGCCGAAATCAGGCCACAGTATCCTTATGCCCTTACAAAAAGATTAGGGGAAGAAACCATCTTGCACTGGGGGCAAGTCTACGGTCTTCCTGTGATTACTTTGAGACTATTCAACGTATATGGCACAAGATCGAGGACTTCCGGCACTTATGGGGCTGTATTTGGCGTATTTTTAGCCCAAAAACTAGCCAACAAACCATTTACCGTTGTAGGAGATGGAACTCAAACAAGGGACTTTACATATGTAACAGATATTGTCGACGCTTTTTATACAGCCGCTATGTCGGATATCAAACAAGACACATTCAACGTTGGAAGCGGAGGAACCTACTCTATAAACAGGCTGTGTGAACTATTGGGCGGTGAAATCACAAATATCCCAAAAAGACCCGGAGAACCCGACTGCACATTTGCTGACACTTCAAAAATTCATGATGTTCTGGGATGGGAGCCTAAAATCTCATTTGAAGATGGCGTTAGCAAAGTCCTTGAAAACATTGACTATTGGCGGAAAGCTCCTGTATGGACGCCGGATACCATTGTCGATGCCACGGAAGATTGGTTCAAGTACCTAAAATAAAAGATACATAACGCGGGCGGCTGAAATTTGATTTTCAGCCGCCCGCTGCTTTTTGTAATGCCCTGTATCATGTGATCCTATTATTTCCGTTTCGTCCTGTTGGAATTGGCGTACTGCACAATCGTCTTTTCCGCTATCTCAGATACTTCATCTACTGCAACTGCCACCCCGTAAAGTAGCACTTTTCCCTGACTAGCCACATCTAAAAGCTCGCTCCGTTTATCCTCTCTTAATTGATAAGCAAGCGGCCTTAACGTAAAATTTAGACCATCTAAACTATCCATAACAGTGCGCGCCATATAGTCAGTTTCCATATAATGATTTAATTTCTTGATTTTTTTCAAAGCCTTTCCAAGCTCCTGATCTGATACCGAGCTTTTTTTCGCCATCTTCTCCAGACGTTCATAGAAACGAATCCCTTCTGTCGCTTTTTTCTTCACTTCCTGTAATTTTTTTAGGGAATTTGCAAAATAATCCAACACAACTTCCCGCTGTTCATCTTGAAATAATTTTTTGCAGCGATCCGTATGCCACTTTACATTAAATTCATGCACACAATATTTTTGAACTGCCTTTTTTAAAGTCATTACTTTCGTTCCATGAATTAATGCTCCGCCTTCTGTCGCATCTACGACTGTGACATGATTCCACTGCTTAAAATGGTCTTCAAACCATTTACGGTACATATCAAAATCAAGTCTCGTCAAAACCTTGCCGCCATCTATAGCTTCCACTTCAAAGTATTCGCCGCTATTTTTGTCAATCTGATCCATCTGCGCCTGAAATGTACCGTCTGCATGCGTTTTATTCCCGGTCATTGCAAGATCCTGACCCACTAATATCACTGTCTTAGCTCCCATATTTAAACCCAGCGCATATGCCGAAGTCGCAACAGAACCGCCAGTTACAAGAAACGGTATCACTCTGTCACTGTCTTCGTCACGGCTCCTCTTTATATCTCCCGTAAGTTCATCTTCAAATGCAGACTCCGCGCCATAAAAGAATTTTTTCCCTTTATGGCATGACATCGGCTCTGTGGAAACCGCCGTCATAGTCACCATAGGAACTTTAGATATATCCTTATGTTGAAATAGCACTTCCGGCTTTAACCCATCTATAATAATAAAGAAATTCGGCACGATTCCTGCATTTAAGAGAGGCTTTATCGCAGTATCTGTTGAAATAATACAGGCTTTCCCGACTGCTTTTTTCAATTCCATAATGTTTTTATTTAAAGATGGGCCTGCTGAAACGACAATAACCGGAACGTCTTCCGGAAGCATTCCATACAATTCCCGAATGCTGTATCCATCTGCTAAATATGGCAGATTGACAAATACATTTACTGCCCTGACATTTGTATAACGTAATTTTGTATTCCAGCCAATATGGATTTGTGACACATGATTCTTTAAACGTCCTACAAATTCTTCCACTTCTTTTGGAAATAATTCCTGATAATTCCCTGAAATATACCACCGAAGAAAAGCCATATTGTCATAAGATATAAATAAATAAAGGAAAGCTTCTAACTCATCTTCATTTAATCCCTCAACAATAATCCCTACCGGAATATCCATCTCAAAAAGAAATGTTAAATCCACTTCTTGCATCGCCCTGCGGAATAATTCAAAAGATGGCTCATAAATTAAAATATTAGAAGTCTTTGGGGAGCGTTCTATAATTTGTCGTATATGTTCTCCATTTGAAATGCCTATTATCACAATTGGCGCGTATTCTTCTATTTTTCCCTGTTTTTCAAACCAACGTTCCACTACTGCCGAAGGAGCATATTTTCCATTTAAGTAACGCATTTTCCCATCTTGAGTTACTTTCAAAATAGTTTCTCCCATGAAACTCTGCTCTGCTTCAACATTGAAATTTCGTTTTTTACGTTTTACCCCGTCTATAAGAGCCGCCCATATAGGATATTTCGCATTTAACGCCTCCAGATTTTTTTTATATATTAACTGATTCATAACAGCCCTCACTTTGCAGTTCACTACTTATGTATCCATAAATTTCTAATAACCCATATCGCAATACATCAAGCAAAAATACAGAATCTTCATTTTCTATTCCATATAGAATATCATTTAGCGCCTGAATAATAAAGCCTTGATTCAATTCCAAAGAAATTTGCCCTTGCTGCATATTTGTAAATATTGATGTAATCATTTGATTAAGAGAAGGAAGGTATCCCCGAATATCCTCAATGTACGCTTCCTGATTCTCGATTTTATTACAAATGCACTGAACAATTTCAATATTGTGCCACAATAAATTTGAAAATTCCTCCATACTATACCCCTCCATATTGCCCAGCAATATTTTTTTGTATTATAATAAAAAGCTGACATTTGTCAACCTATATTTTTCTTATTCAATGTTCAATTATACTTAGGTAAAATAATTCCAGATTTTGAATGCCATGAATTTTCCTCCCTGAATTTGGCGCAGCTTCCTTGCTACAATAGATTTTAAAAATGTTGATTTCATTATAGTATATATCGGACATACATACAAAAACTTTAGATTTTATATAAAAAAGAACCGGCAAACGCCGGCTCTTTTTTATTAAATAATTCAATATTACTGTAACAATGATAATACACCCTGATTTGACTGGTTTGCCTGAGCTAACATAGACTGTCCAGCCTGCGCAAGAATGTTGTTCTTGCTGTATTCTACCATTTCAGAAGCCATATCTGTATCACGGATACGGGATTCTGCTGCCTGTGTATTCTCAGATACGTTGTCTAAGTTTGCAATCGTGTGCTCTAATCTGTTCTGTAATGCGCCAAGAGCGGATCTCTGGCTGGATACATTGTTGATTGCGTTCTGTACCATTGTGATGGTACCTGTTGCCTGCTGGTAATCCCTTACGTTTGGCGTGCTGACTGTTGTTGCAGCCTTTGTTGCCACTTTGAAGATCTGCGCAGCGCATTTTGCCAAGTTCTCAACAGATGCTCTTACTACAGAAGAATCAGTTGTGATTGTTCCATTTGCTGTCTTGAAGTATGGTTTGCCTGCTGCGTTTGCTGAGTAGATTGGAGCTACCTGAGCATTGCATGCTGCCAATTTACCAATGGATCCTCTAAGAGCGGCAGAATTGTCAACGCCAACCTTCTGATTCTTAACAACTTCATTTGTTGTCAGGTATCCGGATGTTCCGCCAACGCCTGTCGGTTTGATTCCGATTGCCACTGCGTTCATTGCCGCAATGTTGATTGTAATCTTCTGGTTCTGGTTTGCGCCTACCTGAAGGTTCTTTCCTGTGAAGCTTCCGTCTAACAGGCTCTGCTTATTGAACTGTGTCGTTTCAGAAATACGGTCAAGCTCTTCTGTCAACGCGCTTAACTCCTGGTTGATTGCGTCACGGTCGATGCCTTGGTTTGTGTCGTTTGCGCCCTGAACTGCAAGCTCATTCATTCTCTGAAGGATGCTGTGCGCTTCGTTTAATGCGCCTTCTGCTGTCTGGATAAGGGATACGCCGTCCTGCGCGTTGGAAGAAGCTTTGTTCAATCCGCGGATCTGGCTTCTCATTTTCTCAGAGATTTTTAATCCTGCTGCGTCATCGCCTGCGCGGTTAATTCTGTAACCTGTGGATAATTTCTCTGTTGATTTGGACTGTCCGCTTGTTGTAACGCCTAACTGACGGTTTGCGTTCATTGCTGTAAGGTTGTGCTGTACTACCATTGCCATAATATTTTTCCTCCTTGAATTTACTGCAGCTTCCTTGCTGCATAATTTTGATTTGCTATACGACGCAATCCCCAATGACCGTACGCTTCATTTGGAACTGTGTCAGTAAGTAACAATATTGTTTTTGTTTACTCACATTATATATCGTCCCTCTACTGGAAAACTTTAGCCTAAATTTTAAATTTTTTTAGCAAATTTCAACTTGTGCAAATTAGTCTCTTTTCTTATAATGAAGCTATTGAACTTATATTTTTTACTTCAAAAATTTAAAAGGAGAACCTCAAATGGATAAACGAAAGAACATTCTATTAGTAAAAACTGTTTCCCGTTATAATTCACTAAACAGATATATCGACGAATGGGCCTGCTCCATGCGAAAATTCGGCTGTAACACATGTGTATTAGATGCATGGTCTCTCGCACAGCCCACTTTATATAACCACATTATTTCAACTTATCAATTCGACGCAGTAATCGACGTAAACGGCATCCTCAGTTCATGGAATGTGACAAAATGCCTGCCGCCTGAAACAATCTATGTGACGTATCTTTGCGATCCGCCTTCCGCTTTTAAAACTCTATATGCCCAAGCGGATGAACGAACCGTCATATTCGCCTGTGACAAACATTTCCGCGACTATATCCTCCGCTATTATCCCAGCGTAAAACATGCGGCTTTTATTCCTTTGTCCGGGAGCTCTTATCCCGAATGCGCGCCCTATGAAAACCGTCAGACAGACATTATCTTTACGGGAACCTACACAAGTCCAGAGGTCTATAAAAATGACCTGCTTAACCAATTCAAAGACAACGCCACACTAACAAAATTTGCAGAGGATTTAATGGAAGACAGTATTACAAACCCACAATACACATTGCCGGAATGCCTTGCCAGAATTTTAAAAAAATACAATGTCTCTGTCAGCGATGCTGAGTTTGAAGAATTAGTGGAGGATTTTACAAAAGTGGATTTTTTTGCCCGCTTTTACTATCGGGAAAAAGCAATCCGCGCTCTTTTATCCGCCGGCTTGAAAATACACGTTTTTGGAAATGGCTGGGAAAATTTTAACTTTGACTGTAAACAAAACCTGATAATCCATAAAGGAGGCTCTTATGCCGCTTGCAAAGCTTTGGCAAACGCAAAACTTTCATTAAATATAATGCCGTGGTTTAAAGACGCCTTTCAGGAAAGAATTGCTTCCGCCATGTTAAGCAAAGCAGTTGCCGTCACAGACGAAAGCAAATATATTATCGAAAATTTTGAGAATAATGAAAATATAATCATTTATTCTTTAAAAGATTTGGATTCACTTGCAAACCGCCTCAAAGATTTGCTGGCAAACCCACAGACTGCGATGAAAATTGCCGAAAACGGATACAAAAAAATACAGAACCATACATGGCATTCCCGTGCGCATGATATGTTAAGAGAATTGGAAACCACGTTCCATGTTTCTTTTATCCAAGACGGGGAAGGAGCGGAACTGGATTTTCAAATTGAATACCCTGATAAACAAACGCTTATTTTAGATGCGATTTATCAACTGAACCGTATGTCAGTTTTGGCATCTAATGATTTATGTCAAACGGAGCATATTTCCCAAAAGGAAATTGCTTTACTATCCGAATATTTCAGACGATTCCAACAGCAATTTTCTAATCATTTGGACGGATTGGAACTCTCTCCTTATATTGAACATTCTTTGCATTGTAAGGACACAGAAAACCTTGAACATATTCCTGAATTATTTTCAATACAATGCAGGGCAATCATGGGAAATTTATTATTAAGCATGACAAATCTTAAACTCTAATGAAACATATTACGCTTCTATGATTTACAGCGAAATAGAAGCAAATATGTCAGGATAAATCCCTGTATCCCCTTATTATATTTATTCTGTAAGAAATAAAAGAAGGAACTGTCGCTTTAACGATTGAATAATCGTGAAGCGGCAGCTTCCTTTTTGCCT
>OFGX01000026.1_pt1 | contig 116117 bp, 90 predicted proteins | sample 1521831 | NCBI WGS metagenome assembly OFGX01 (sample SAMEA3504080, study PRJEB24116) | mouse gut metagenome | biome: mouse gut; feature: mouse-associated habitat; material: faeces | place: Denmark | collected 2011 | reverse complement strand
TCATCCGCACTAAATTTTAGATATTTTACCTGTCTACTTGACAAGGGGCATATCAAATTGAACAGTGACGGCTTTTTCTGATCCCGGAATACAGTTCCCCGGAAATGCAAAAAGCACCCAGCAAAATACTGAGTGCCTAATTAGAATCATATTCAATTATTCAAATTCGGTCAAACTATGCCAAACTGTTCTCGTATAAATCGAGGGGAGAGAGGGAGTAAAAATCACCTCTGAAATACCCCAAAAACAGAGCTGTGGTTATCCTATTTTGTAACCACTTGACCCTCATTTTGCCCTCTTTTTTCCCGGTTATCCTATTGGGAACCACTATAAATTTGGTGAAAAATGGCTTTTTAGCGTCAAACTGCATCAAACCCTATCAAAAGCAAAAGCCCGGAAAACCTTGATTTTCCGGGCTTTTTGAGCCATTTTGATAAAATTTAACGCTTGCTGAACTGCGGAGCGCGACGGGCCGCCTTGAGGCCGTACTTCTTTCTCTCTTTCATTCTCGGATCACGAGTCAAAAAGCCTGCAGCTTTCAGTACTGGCCTATAGTCTGCATCTGCCTGCAGCAATGCTCTTGCAACGCCGTGACGAATTGCACCGGCCTGTCCTGTATATCCGCCGCCGCGCACATTAACCAGAACATCAAACTTGTCAACAGTATCTGTAGCTACCAAAGGCTGACGAACGATTACTTTCAATGTCTCCATTCCTAAATACTCATCGATGTCTCTCTTGTTGATTGTAACCTTGCCCGTTCCAGGTACTAAATATACTCTGGCAACAGATTTTTTCCTTCTTCCGGTTCCATAATATTTTACATTAGCCATCTCTTTTTACCTCCTGATTAAAATGTCAAAACTTCTGGTTTCTGAGCTTCGTGTTTGTGTTCCGGACCTGCATAAACAAACAGCTTTTTATACATCTGTCTTCCCAATGGTCCTTTTGGAAGCATTCCTTTCACTGCAAGCTCTACCACTCTTACCGGTTTGTTTGCTAACATCTCTTTTAAGGTAGTCTCTTTCATCCCACCTACATAATCGGAGTGATGGTAATAAATTTTCTGATTCAACTTCTTACCAGTTACTTTTACCTTGTCTGCATTGACAACGATCACATAATCACCAGTATCAATATGCGGCGTAAAAATCGGTTTGTTCTTACCTCTTAATACCTTTGCAATCTCAGAAGCCAAACGGCCTAATGTCTTTCCTTCTGCATCAACCACATACCATTTTCTTTCAATTGTCGCCGGGCTGGCCATAAAAGTTTTCATTAAATGTTACCTCCTTGAATTTTACAATGTTACTCTGATATCCGAATGCCGTCCCAAAATAAATAATTTCAGTTGCAAACCGCCTGCAAAAGCAATTGCTTGCAACGCTCTAAGATTTCATCCGTTCTATCCGTTTCACACCATTTACATTTTTCCTTGTACTTCAAAGCAAAAACGCTTCGCCGGAGTAAGGCTTGCATTTCTAACTCGCCATACTTTTACATTCTATTACAAGACTTAGCGTCTGTCAACACTTATTTTTTGAGCTTCTCCATTTCTATAATAGCCGACATTATAGTGCCCAAAGGGGGGCGCACGAAGATACTTACTTAGTCAAAAGGTCTTGCCGCTCATGCGGCAAAGACAGAATGCACAAAAATCACTCTGGAAAGCTAGCCTTCCAGAGCGCTTTTATGTGCAAAGTGTTTCCATTACTTTGTAATGGAATCCTTTTGATACTATGAATTGCAAAATGGGGAAACTCAAATTAATTTTCTTCAGGCTCCTCATTGCGCAGAAACCTGGAACCTTCCAATCATCTCATTCAAGGTCTCTGCCTGAGCCGTCATTTCCTCGCTTGCCGCCGCACATTCTTCAGACATGGCAGAATTGTTCTGAACCACTTGGTTGATCTGGTCCACGCCGCTATTAATCTCGCTCACCTCAGACGCCTGATCTTTCGAAGCCTCTGCAATATGATTGATTTTTGAAATAATGCTCCTTGCGCCCTTCATCACGTTTTCAAGCTGGTCCGCTGTATCGTTCGCCGTCACCATTCCATTTTTTACTGCAGAGACAGACTCTTGAATTAACGCTGCAGATTCTTTCGCCGCCTCTGCGCTCTGGGCCGCAAGGAGCGATACCTGATCCGCCACTACCGCAAATCCTCTACCTGCTTCTCCTGCACGGGCCGCCTCAATGGAAGCGTTGAGCGCAAGTAGGTTAGTCTGATCCGCAATTTCATTGATCGTGGCGATAATCTTGCTGATCTCATTGGAGGAATCACTGATTCGCTTCATGGATTCCACCATCTCATACATTTTCTTGTTGCCAAATTCAAGTTCTTTCCCAACCTGCTGCACTTCATGGCTGATGTCCACCGCTTCATCGGCATTCTTGCCGATCTGCATCGATACGCTTTCTATGGAGGCTGACAGTTCTTTTGTGACGCCCGCCTGCTCAGTGGCGCCCTCCGCCAGCTCAGTGGAACTTGATGAAATCTGACTGGCCGCCCTAGTCACTTGCTCCGCCACAGCCTGGACGTTTTCCACCATATCTGCCATATTTTTCTTAAAATCCACAAAAGAAGTTTCAATATCACAGAAATCTCCCTGATACTCCACATCGGTTCTTACACTGAAATTTCCTTTGGAAAACTCTTTCATCGCATAATCAATATCAGTCACATATGTCCCCAAATGATGTACGGAACTGCGCAGCGCATCTGACAAGGTCCCAATCTCATCTTGACTCTCGTTGGTAATTTCTATATGTAAGTTTCCCTTTGAAAGCTCTACCGCGGCATCTTCAATCTGTTTCAAGGGTACCACGATGCTGCGAACAATCCGGGTTCCAACCCTTGCCGCTAGAAAAATGGCAATCGCCAAAATCAGAATCACCACCGCAGATACCAAGACAACCGCTTTCTTTGCAATATTTACTGCCTGATTTTTTAGTAGATTGGTTTGTTCATCAATTTGTTCCGCAATCTCAACAGCCCCCTCCAACGCCGGGGAGCACTCATTGATAATGGCTTTTGCCGCATCCGTCTGCTTTCCGTCTTCGATCTTATCCATGATAGAATAACCCATGCCAAGCCAGTTCTGAATTGCCGTCTCATAACTCAGTTCCAGTTCACCGCTTATGACGTCTGCCTTTTTCAAATCTTCGAGGGACTCTCCCAGTGAGTCTGCACACCGTTCTACGTTTGCGCGATACTTTTCATACGTAGCCTGATCCGGATTGAGCGCCATTTCCCGAATATTCCTAGCAGCGATATTCATATTGATGCGGCACTCCTTTACCGCCGTATCCGCCGCCTGCGCACCATTGATATAGTCATTCATCTTCCCTTGCACCAAAACCAAGCCGATAACCGCAAATACCGTAATTACAACCATCATTGCGATGACAAGAGTATAACCATATTTTAGCTTTTCCCGGATCTTCATCTTGTCAATTCTGCCAAATAGCATTTTTACTCTCCTTTCACCTTCCATAAATGTAGGTAATTGCGAAATTGCCCTATTTATCAAAATTTTATACAATTACTACACTTTTATTGAAATATTTTCTGATACAAAAGCCAGAAATTCTAGGCGCACCAAGCATTCCAGCAAGCTTCTGACTACAAAGAGCCATGTTCAGCAAAGGCTTCCATGGTTCTTTGAGTCTTGCTTCCATGGCGCTAAAATGCTTTCTTACCTTTTGCATCAGAAAATATTTATTCTCAAAGTTTTAGAATTATATATGAAATTCATAAATTGTTGCGTTCGCAAATCCCTATCACATACTTAAATTTAAATTCTGCTTTGAATATTAATGATTATAAACGATATCATGCGAAATTTTCAACTGTTTTTGTGAAAATTTATTTTCATCATAATTAGCCCTTCCGGAGGAGCAGTCGGACCTGCAGCCCTTCGGTTTTTCTGTTCCAAGATCTGCGCCACCGCTTGCGGCTGTATCTCTCCAATTCCCACTGAAATCAAGGTTCCTGCAATGATGCGCACCATGTTATATAAAAATCCTGTTCCAGTAATGCGGATTGTCACCACGTCCTCAGCCGATTTTTCAACAGAGCAAGACAAAATTTTACGCACAGTGTCCTCAGCCTGGGTTTTCACAGAACAAAAGCTCTTAAAGTCATGCCGCCCAACCAGATAGGAAGCCCCCTGCTGCATCCTGCTCACATCCAGGCTTCTGTAATAGAAATAAGTATGTCTCCTCAAAGTAGGCACTGGGATTTTTCTATTTAAAATACGGTATTCATAAGTCTTTTCACTGTAACATTTTCTAGGGTGAAACTGTAAAGGCACCTCGCTAGAATCTTGTACCACGATGTCTTCAGGCAGACGCTGATTCAGTGCATAGCAGATTTTCTCCGGCGGAATCCTAGTACCTGTGTCAAACACTGCCACATTGCCCAAAGAATGCACGCCGGAATCTGTGCGACTCGCTCCGATTACGCAAATCTCTTCCCCCAAAAGCTGGCTTAACGCCTCGTTCAAAACCCCTTCTATGGTAACTGCGTTGGGCTGCGCCTGCCAGCCACAATAATTTGTACCATCGTAAGCTACCACCAGTTTGATTCTCTTCATCACTTTGACTCCCTTTTATTATATTTCCAGCAATTTCAGACTTATGACGCCCTGATCCTTATAAATACGCCCGCAGTAAAATCACTACTGCAAAGTAGCCTCCAATCAACAAATACGAAAAAACATCCGCTCTTTTATACTTTAAAGGCTTCATCTTGGTTCTTCCATCTCCTCCCCGATAGCAGCGTGCCTCCATGGCCATGGCAAGGTCATTCGCACGACGAAATGCCGAAATAAACAGCGGAACCAGCAAAGGCACCATGGATTTTGCCTTTTTGATAAGATTGCCGCTTTCGAAATCCGCCCCTCTGGCGAGCTGAGCTCTCATGATTTTATCTGTCTCCTCAATCAAAATAGGGATAAAGCGCAGGGCGATGGACATCATCATAGAAATCTCATGCACTGGCACATGAATCTTATTTAACGGCTTTAATGCCCGTTCCATGCCGTCGGTAAGCTGATTCGGGGTCGTCGTCAAGGTGAGCAGCGAGCTGCCCAGAATCAGATACGTCAAACGGACTGTCATAAACGCCGCATGTTCCAACCCTTCCCAGGTAATCTTTAATCCAAAGAATTCCACAAGAGGCTCTCCTGGCGTTAAGAACAGGTTAAAGAGCACCGTAATCACCAATATGATCACGATTGCCTTTAATCCTCTTACCATATAGCCAAAGGGAACCTTTGAAAGCCAGATCACGAAAGCCAGCGCCGCCGTCACTGCTGCTAATCCCGCCAAGCCCCGAAACACAAAGAGGGATACCACATAGATCAGCACCCCCATCAGCTTTGTCCTGGGATCAAGCCTGTGAATCACAGAATCCGCAGGATAATATTGTCCAATTGTAATATCTCTTAACATACCGTCTCCTAATTTTGCTTTTTCTGAAATGCTTGCAAAATAGCCGTTTTCGCTTCCTCCAAGGTAGTAGCAGAGCCTTCCACCAAAATGTCTCGCTTTCGCAGATCATTCATCAGATACGTCACCTGGGGAGCTGCAAGCCCTACTGCCTCTAATTCCTGGTAATGGGCAAATACCTCCTTAGGGGTTCCGTCAAACAGAATGCTGCCCTGATTCATCACGATCAGCCGCGCCACATATTTTGCCACATCTTCCATGCTGTGAGATACAAGGATGATCGTGATCTTTCGCTCTTTGTGAAGCTTTGCAACCTGATCGAAGATCTCATCCCTCCCCTTAGGGTCAAGTCCCGCCGTAGGCTCGTCCAGCACCAAGACTTCCGGCTCCATGGCGAGGACCCCTGCTATAGCTGCGCGCCGCTTCTGACCTCCGCTTAGCTCAAACGGGGAACGGTACCAGTAATCTTCCTTAAGCCCAACGCTACGCAGCGCAGTAAAAGCTTTCAGCTCCGCCTCTTTCTTGGACAATCCCTGATTTTTCGGACCGAACGCCACATCTGCAAAAATCGTGGTTTCAAACAACTGATGCTCTGGATACTGGAACACCAGCCCCACCTTCGACCGAAGCTCTTTGCAGTTGTAATCCGCATCATAAATATCCTGCCCATTGTAGTATATTCCGCCATAAGTAGCGCGCATCAAACCATTGAGATGCTGGATCAACGTAGATTTCCCGGAGCCCGTGTGTCCAATAATCCCGATAAACTCTCCATCTTCTATTTTAAGATTAATATTTTTTAACGCTTGTATCTCATATGCGGTTTTTTCACTGTAAATATAATTGACTTTATCTAATATAATCGACATAATGCCTCCGCCAGCTCCTGCCTGGTTAAAATTCCCTCTGGGATCGCCAATCCCTCTTTGCGAAGCTCATGGGCAAGCAGCGTAATCTGCGGCACGTCAAGACGATAAGATTTGAGCGCCTCTACCTGCGAAAAAATGCTTCTTGGAGTTCCCTGCATCACTACTTTGCCATGATCCATTACATATACCTGATCGGCACGAATCACCTCTTCCATATAATGGGTAATCAGTATCACCGTGACCCCTTTTTCCTTGTTAAGCTGTTCCACCGCATCCAAGACTTCCCGCCGCCCATTGGGATCAAGCATCGCCGTAGGTTCGTCTAAGACGATGCATTTGGGCTCCATCGCCATCACCCCGGCAATGGCTACCCGCTGTTTCTGCCCGCCGCTGAGCTTGTTGGGCGAATGCTCCCGGTACTGTATCATGCCAACGGATTTGAGACTTTTTTCCACCCGCTTCCAGATCTCAGGAGTTGGAACGCCGATATTTTCCGGTCCAAACGCCACATCCTCCTCCACCACGCTGGCAATAATCTGATTGTCAGGATTTTGGAATACCATTCCAGCATTCTGGCGGATATCCCACAAGTTGTCCTCATCCAACGTATCTTTGCCATCTACCCATAAGCTGCCTCCTCCTGCCGTCAGCAGCACGTTTAAATGTTTTGCCAATGTGGATTTTCCGGAACCGTTATGCCCAAGAATTGCTACAAACTGCCCCTGTTTCACATCAAGATCCACTTGATCCAAAGCCGTCAGGATATTCTCGACATTTCCTTCTTCATCCCGCCGGATATACTCATGTACGAGTTTTCTTGCTTCAATAAAATTCACATTTTCACCTCATCCCAGCTTAAGTGGTGAAGCTGCCCTTCCAATTTCATATGATCAAAGTGATTCTGCCTCAATGCCTCATACAATACGATTGCGACAGAATTAGCAAGATTCAGGGAACGGGTAGCCCCGATCATCGGAATCCTAAGGCACACTTTAGGATATTCCTTTAAGATTTCCTCTGGGATTCCGCCGCTCTCTTTGCCGAACATCAAGTAACAGTCCGGCTCATAACGGACCTCGGTATAGACCCTGCGTCCCTTGGTAGTCGCCATATAAATTTTGGCACCAGGATTCTTTTCAAGAAAATCCTGCCAATTGAGATATCTGGTTACATCAAGATCTTGCCAGTAATCCATCCCTGCGCGCTTTATCGCTTTCTCACTGAGCTGGAACCCCAGCGGCTCAATAAGATGAAGCCTTGTCCCAGTAGCTACGCAAGTCCGCCCAATATTTCCGGTGTTTGCCGGTATCTCCGGCTCATATAATACAATGTTTAATTTTGCCATAATTGATCCTCTGCCGTTACATCCTGATTCTTGGCGCAATTTATCACCCCTGCCTCAGGCGGTTAATAAAATGCTCCATCCGGTCTAATGCTTCTTTCAATTTTTCCAGAGAATAAGCGTAAGATATTCGCAAAAATCCCTCTCCGCAATCTCCAAAGGCCGTTCCAGGAACTACCACCACTTTTTCCTCCTGGAGCATCCTGGTTGCAAACTCATCAGAACTCATGCCAAACTCCTTGATACAAGGAAAAGCATAAAATGCGCCAAAAGGTTCAAAGCAGGCAAGCCCCATTTCCCGGAAGCGATGGATCAGGTAACGACGTCTGCCGTTATATTCTTCCCGCATCTTTTGCACGTCATTATCTCCATTGCGCACTGCCTCCACAGCCGCATACTGGCTGGTAGTGGGAGCGCACATAATCGCATATTGATGGATCTTCAACATCTGTTCCAGAATGTTCTTGGGCGCACAGGCATAACCCAGACGCCATCCCGTCATAGAATATGACTTGGAAAAACCATTTATCAGCACTGTCCGCTCCCGCATCCCTGGCAGGGATGCAATCGTCACATGATCCTGCTGATAAGTGAGTTCTGCGTAAATCTCATCGCTGAGCACATAAAGGTCATGGTCGATGACCACCTTTGCAATCGCCTCCAGATCCTTCTTCTCTAGGATCGCCCCAGTAGGATTATTGGGAAATGGAAGTACCAAAAGCTTGGTCTTAGGAGTGATCGACTCTGTCAGCTCCTGCGCCGTGAGACGGAATTCATTCTCTTCTTTTAAATTAATAACCACAGGCGTGCCATTGGCAAGTATGGCGCAGGGCACATAAGACACATAGCTGGGCTGCGGGATCAACACCTCGTCTTGCGGATCCAGCATTGCGCGCATGGCGACGTCGATGGCCTCGCTTCCCCCCACAGTAATCATCATTTCCGTATCGTAATCATAAGATACCTGAAATCTCCGCTCCAGATATTTTGCAATCTCCATTTTGAGTTCTTTTAAACCTGCATTGGAGGTATACGCCGTACGGCCCTTTTCCAGGGAGTAAATGCCCTCGTCCCGAATATGCCAGGGCGTGTCAAAATCTGGTTCGCCCACCCCTAGGGAGATCACGTCCTGCATTTCTGATGCAATGTCAAAGAATTTGCGGATCCCAGAAAAAGGAATCTCCGTAATGCGTTCTGACAATGGATTTCTCATAAGCTCACCAGCATCCTTTCATCTGACTGGGGTTTTGCAATCACCGTTCCATGGTCCTTATATTTCTTAAGGATAAAATTGGTCTTCGTGCTCAGCACGGAATCCAGGGCAGACAGCTTATCTGACACGAACTGCGCAACTTCCCGCAACGTTTTGCCTTCCAGCGTTACCAGCAAGTCATAGCCACCGGAAATCAAATAAACTGCGTTGACCTCTGGATAATTGTATATCCGCTCTGCCACGCTGTCAAACCCTCTGCCACGCTGAGGCGTCACACGGACTTCTATCAATGCGTTTACCTTTTCAATGCTGGTCTTATCCCAATCGATTAATGTGTGATAACCGCATATAATATGCTCTTCTTCCATCGCAGTCAGTTCCTGCGCTACGGCAGCCTCGTCAATTCCTAACATAATTGCCAAGTCCTTGAGCTTCACTCTGCTGTTTTTCTCAATAAACGTCAATATTTTTTCTCGCATCCTACTCATTTCCTCCATCGATTTTACAAAGCCCTATCACACAACCTTATACAATTCATCCGTCTTGGGAGGCTCCAAAAAGCGACGCTCTCCCTCATTCAACAGAACCCTGTCATTGCCTGTCACAGCCTTTCCTATGACGGCGGCATGGATTCCAGACTTGCTTAGTTCTCGTACCAAGGCATTTCCATCCGGCGACGCCATCAACATACAACCGCTGGAAATCAGTTCATAGGGGTTAATATTAAAATATTCACAGATTTCAATCGTTTCCTGTTTCACAGGAATGCTCTTTAAATCAATTTCCAGTCCGACGCCAGAGCTTTCTGCCAACTCCCAGAGAGCTCCAAAAATCCCTCCCTCCGTCACATCGTGCATGGCGCTGACGCCGGACTTCACGGCTGCGGCAGCCTCCGGCAACACGGACAAATACTGGTCAAACTCCTGGGCTGACTGCACCAGCCTCTTGGGATAACGCTCCAAAAGCTGTTGTTCTTTCTCTTTGGCAATGATAGAAGTACCCTCTAACCCAATCCATTTGCTGGCAAGAATGTCATCTCCTGGCTTTGCCCCAGCAGTAGACAAAAGCCTTCCTTCTTTTACCTTTCCTACCCCGCAGACATTGACCACCGGCTGTACCACGGCTCTTGTGACTTCCGTATGACCTCCCATAATCTGTACCTTTGCCTGTGCGCAAGCTTTTTCAATCTGGCACATCATCTTCTTTAGTTCTGACTCCTCAGTATCTTCCGGAAGAAGAACGGTTAACATCACGCCTACCGGTTCTGCCCCGGCAGAGGCCAGATCGTTCAAGGTAATATGAATCGCAAGATGTCCAATATCTTTCGCTGTTCCAGTAACCGGGTCTGTAGATATTACAAATACCTCATCCTCCAAAAGCTTTACAGCGGCGCAATCTTCGCCGATCCCCGCTCCCTGAGAAACTTCTTCCCGTTTTGTATGTATCTGTTTAAATACGGAACGTTTCAAGATACTTTCTGGTATTTTTCCTACTTTCATGTATGCTCTCTCCCAAATGTCCTTATAATGTAAGTTAAGGCTGTTCCAATACTGGAACAGCCTTGCGGACGCAAGATGGGCAGGCAGCCCGCCGGCTGCTGCGCCGATTCTCTGCTATTCGCTGTCTTCCTCATCTTTTTTATTATTCTTGTCATCGTCGTTTTTCTTATTATCGCCCTCGTCTTTTGGGTCTTCGTCTTTTGGTTTCTCCGGTTCTGGATCAGGCTGCTCCTGCGGAGGAGTCTCTGGCTGGGGAACCTCTGCCGGAGGCTGCTGGGCTGCTAACGCCGCCTGTTCTGCCAAGGCTGCGTCATTCCATACAGCTGCCGCCGCACGTATAGCTCCTTCATCCTGGCTTCCCACTGCCGCGCTCATGGCATTGGACGCTTCTGGATTCGCAGAAGCAGTTCCTACAAGGACAATCCTTGGAGAAGCTTTGTAGGTGCTCTTATTGAAAACTTCCCGGCTCTGCTCCACGCCGCCAACTGTCACCACTTTCCATAGCTGCGCGGTATAGCCAGTATGAGAAGACTGCTTCTGACTGATATAGCCAATAGGCTGGTCCGGCGCCGCCTGATACTGTGTTCCCGGGTCTGTTGTGGAAAGCGTCTCGCTGACAAAGCTTACCTCACGGTCAGAAGGCCTTGTCTCCTGTCCAAAAATGTTAAAATAGAGAACCTTTCCTGATGTATAGCCCTCAATATAAATCGGCGCGTCTGTATTATTGACAAATTTCAGATCTTTATAGGTGCCTGCAATTGCCGCGTCTGCGGAAGGATCTACATAACTTACAATCATGGAATGATTAAAACGCTCGGCAACTTCTAACTCCGCACGGATGACCGCATTATACAAAGTGGTAGATACCTGGCAGATTCCGCCACCATAAGTCTCCACGGTAGTTCCGTTTTCATACGAGCCTGCAAGCTCATAACCATGCTCTGCGTCAAAGGGGCTCACCGCCTCATAGACAGAGAAAGTATCGCCCGGATAAACCACGGAACCATTGATTAAGGAAGCTCCGTTTTCAACATTCTTAGAGCGTCCGGCGCCGGAAGTCCCATAGGATGTGTTAAAGCCCCCCAGGAGATCCTTTACCTTGCCAAGCTCCTCTTCGCTTCCTCTGGGCTCCACGACATCTGCTGCAAGCTCTATAATGTCGGAACTCTCCCCTTTCCACTCCTTGGAAAAATATTTTTCCAGAATTTCCACAGAATCTTCTATGTTGATGCTGACGCCCTGGCTCCCAGGGACAATCGTAAATCCCCCGTTTTCCCTGGTCAATCCTCCATCTGCCGCTTCGGTATTCAGAGTAGGCGCATTGCTTTCTAGCACCTGGCTAATCTTCTGGGCGTCTACATTATAGGAAAGCTCGTACACTTTATCCTGATTTTCCAAGTCCTTCATTGCCTTATAACGAACGATCAGGTTACCGCTTTTGCCAAGCCCTGCCGCCTCCTCTGCAATCTCTGGATTCCCCCAGGAAATCCCAAACTGTGAGACAGGAACTTGCACTGTATTTTTTCCAGCCTGAAGCGTGATATTCTGGTTTAACTGCTGATTGATATATTCCTGTACTTCTGCTTTTGCTTCCTCCTGCGTCATTCCGCCTACGGAAATATTTCCAAAATACACCCGCTGCGGAATGGTGGAAGTTTCATTTGTTTCTGCCTCTACTGGAACGGTAATGATCGCCGTCAGAGCTAATGTCAATAGAATTCCAGCAATTGACAGATATTTTTTCCAACTCTTCATCGTCTATTCTCCTACTATTCTGCTTCGTTTATACTTTACCTTACTAATTCTATCACAAACCTATAAATTTTCAAGATACACAAACCACGAATTTCGTTGACATTACAAAGACCTTTCTGTATATTATGAACAGGTACAGGTGAAAACTGCATGCCAGAAATCCTTATATTTCCAACGATACACTCTGTCGAGTTCCATGTTTTACACAAAAGCTGACAAAAATACAGATATTACCATGGACGCCACTAAAAGGATGGCAATCACTGCGGCAAAGGTCTTTTTGTTTTTGGGATTATTAAAATTAAACATCATTCTCACCTCCACTCCTTATCATAGCACTCTTTTAGGTAATTGCGAAACTACCTAATGATCACAATTTCATATTTTTAGAAAGGACTTCAATCATATGGCTTTTTTTCTCCTTATTGGATGGACTCTTATTTTTATGGCGGTGGTTTCTTACAAACGCCTCAAGGCAAACCGCCTCAACCAAGCTGCGGAGGACGCTTTCTGGAATCGGGAAAATGCCGCCAACAGCACTCGCAAGAAAGATATTTCCAATCTAGATTATGTCGATTTTTCCGGTGTCTCCCTCCCTTTCGCCCTGTTCGAAGACGATTTGTTAAGACAATGCGAAACGCAAGTCCTTGCGTTGAAAGAGAAAAAAATATTAAACCTTACTGGCATCAGCAACACGGATCTGAAATTGGCATATGGTCCCGCCAACCTTGCTGAACTGACACAGTGCGATCAGAATTTCACCCTTTTGGCACGTACCTTAAACACCTGGGGACAGCGCCTTCATGAGCTTTCCCATACCCAGGAAGCAATCTGCGTGCTCGCTTTCGCCGTCTCCATTAGAAGCGATATCCGCGCAACCTGGCAGCTTCTGGCAGAGCTCTATCATACCTCCGGGGACATTGACAAAATCCGAGAGATGAAAGAATCTGCTGGCGAATTGAACTCCCTGAATAAGACGCTGATCCTCGCCATGCTAGAAGAGTACATCATCGGATAATGTCATTCTCTAAATGGCGTCCGGCGGCTTGGGAATTCTTCCATAGCGCAGATATATCTGATCTATCGTCCGGGAAGCCTCATTTCTTGTGAGGCTTTCAATTTGCCGTTCCAGCTCTATCTTATGATATTCTGTCAATTCCTGCAAGCGTCTTTTTTGCTGGGCTGTGGCTGGCTGCTGCTTTTTTACTTTATATGCCAGAGGTTTTGGCTCAAATGCACCTGGTTCTTTGCTTGCAAACTTTTCTTTGAGTAATTCCAGCAATTTTGCTGCAGCTTTGGCATCCTCCAACGCCCGGTGATTCCTGTCACGCTTAATCTGAAGTAATTCACACAGATGATCCAAGGTCTTGTTCTGTGCCTCTGGAAGGAATTTACGCGCCAATTTCAAGGTGTCCGTCCCTTCACGCTCCAGCATCATGCCGTGATTCACCGCATATTGCTTCAAAAAACTATAATCGAAGATAAGATTATGACCAGCCAGGGGAAAGCTTTCTGAGAATTTTAGAAACCCTTTCACGGCATCGTCCGTGCTGCAGCCTGCGCCTGCCATCTCGTCTGTAATCCCGGTCAGCTCTATAATTTCCTTAGGCAGTTTCATCTGCGGGTTCACCAATCGCTGAAACGTATCGATGATTTCCCCGTCGATGACTTTTACTGCGCCAATCTCTAAAATCCGGTCCGTCTTGGCGCGCAGCCCAGTCATTTCAAGATCTACCGCCACATATCTGTCTAACAATATCATTCCCTCCTGCACCTCTCATTGCCATCATCGGCCCCCTGCACCAGCTCTGCCTTTGCCTGGCCGTTTAACGGACTGCGTTGCTGATAGGAAAACAGATAAAAAGAGGGCTTTTCACTTTTCTTTGGATAATCAGCAAGCGCCTTGCTGTTTCGTATAACTTCCATGTCGTACCAAAAAGGTTCCAAATGCGCAGATTTCCCTTTGGGGCAATAATGCCTCGATAATTCCTTATATGCTGTTAGATCTGTTGCCCATCGAGGACGGCTCTTCATGTTTTCCCGGTAGTACAGGTCAAAGGTCATCGTCTCTTGGTACAGCTCGCAATGGGAGGGATCCTTTTGCTGCAGATATTCGAGCAAGATCTCACAGCGCCGGATGCGAGAATGGCTCATTGCCAAAAGCCCTTGCTCCTCATAAAATTCTCCCAGATTTAAGAATATCTCAAAGGGATTTTTCTCTGTCAGTTCCAGCACTTTGATCGTCATCTGGAACTGCATGCTATTATAATAAACCTCCAGCATCTCCTCCGCGAGCTTCATTTTTAAAATCTCTTCATAAGAAAGCCACCGGGTGGCCATCACCTCATAGGGCGGGTATACCTGATAAAGAAGCTGGTATTCTTTTTGACGCTGATATAAATAAGAGCCTTTGAGCACCTTTAAAAACCCAAGCTGCAGTTGTTGCGGCTTCATTTGATATACCTGCTGAAAAGACTTGGCAAAAGTATCAAAATCTTCTCCCGGAAGCCCCGCAATCAGATCCAGATGCTGGTGCACGTTTCCTGCTTGCTGCAAAACCGCCACTGCATGCGTCAGACGCGGAAGATCCATGGTTCGGCGGATTTCCTTGATAGTCGCCTCATGGGTAGACTGTACTCCGATTTCAAGCTGAATCAATCCAGGGCGCATCGAGGCGATCAACGCAATCTCTTCCTCTGTCAGCAAATCCGCTGAAATTTCAAAATGAAAATTGGTCACCCCATTGTCCTGCTCTTTCAAATACTCCCAAATTGCCATGGCATGCCTGTGATTACAGTTAAACGTGCGGTCTACAAATTTCACCTGATGAACTTCATGGTCCAAAAAAAACTGCAGCTCCCTCTTGACCAGTTCCAGCGAACGGAACCTAAGCCCCTTTTCGATCGAAGAAAGACAATAGCTGCAGGAAAAAGGACAACCGCGGCTGGTCTCATAGTAAATAATGCGATTCTGGAAATCCTTAAGCTCCTGATAACAAAATGGAAGCTCGTCCATCTCAAGAGCCTCCCTCTTTGCCGTACGCACCAGTTCCCCAGATTCATCTCTGTAAACTAGCCCGGCAATCTCTTTCCAGGCATCTTTGCCTTTTCCATTGATATAGCTTGCGCAAAGTTCCCGGAAAACGGCTTCGCCTTCTCCTATCATCACGCCTGCCGCCATCGGGCATTGCTGCAAAAACAGCTCTGGCTCATAAGATACTTCCGGCCCTCCTGCCCAGATCGCAGCCTTGGGCAGCACCTTGTGAATCTCCGCTGCAAGCTCGAGGACGTAGCGGACATTCCAGATATAACAAGAAAAACAAAGCACGTCCGGTTTCTGTTTATAAATCTCCCTGATCAAGAAATCCGTGCGATGATTAATGGTATACTCTGCAATATCAATATATTCCTGGTATTCTTTTGCATATGCCTTGAGGCTGTAAACGGCAAGATTAGAATGAATGTATTTTGCATTGATGGCGATAAGTAAAATTTTCATGTTTACGATTCACTGTAATTATTTTTGAGTTTCCGCATTTTGCAATTCATAGCGCCAAAAGGTCTTGCACAAAAAGTGCTTGAAAAGCTAGCTTTTCAGAGCGCTTTTATGTGCAAAGTGTTTTCATCACTTTGTGATGGAAACCTTTTGGCGCTATGAATTGCAAAATGCGGAAACTCAAGAATTATTCTTTTGACAGTTTTCCCCTTGTATGGTATTTTTATATTAATCGGCAAAAAAGAGGGAATCTTTATGAATCAGAATGAATTTGAGCAATTAGCAGAATTATTTAAGATATTTGGTACCCCTACCCGGCTGCAGATTCTGTATGCCTTGGTAGATGAAGAAAAATGTGTTTATGATATCGCCCGGGAATTGGGCATGTCCCAGAGCGCCATTTCTCACCAGCTCAGTATTTTAAAACAGAACCGGCTGGTGAAAAACCGACGCCAGGGCAAAACCGTCTATTATTCTTTGTTAGACTCTCATGTACTGACGATTATCGCACAAGGGCTGGATCATATCCGGGAATAGAGCCGCAGATAAGAGCTTTCTATCGTTCCTGCGCCTTAACCGCCTCTGTACGGAAAATAAACTTTACGGAGCCCTTGGTTCCTTGCGCTTTCTTTGTAAATGTCTCATATTCCCTGCCTGCTTTGGCAACAGCCTCCAGCTTGTTCAAAAGAGTTTTTACATCTCCGTCATAAGCATCCGTTAATTTCTGAATCGCATCCTTATCAAACTTGATTATGCCATCCTTAAGCTTATCCGATCCATCCGACAGTTTATCGACGCCCTCTTTGATTTGCATAGCCGCTCCTGAAAGCTTGGAAGTCCCGTCGGATAACGCCCCATTGTTTGATACCAAAAGAGATGCCCCTTGGTTCAATTGACGGATTCCATCGTTTAGAGCAGGCATGTTGGCATTCATCATCTGCGTCCCCTGGCTTAACGCTTGCATGCCTGTTACCAGGCTGTAACCACTATTGGGATCCACTGTATTGATCGCTGCAGAAATCTTCGCCTTCGTCCCTTCCACTGCGGTAAGCGTCGCCTCCTCCGCCGCTGTTTTTGCAGCCGTCTTTGCTGTTTCTGCCACTGCTTCGCCCACCGTATCTTTTGCTCCGTCGGCAATTCCTGCCACAATCTGCGCTGCCGTGCTCTCCATACCCGCTTTCAGCGTCTCGCTTGCCATCGCCGTACTTACAGTTTGTTCCACCAGAGCGTTTACCGTCGCCTCAATCTGAGCTTTTCCTTCTGGAGACGCCAACGCTGCATCCACCTGCTGTTCAATCGCCGCCATCCGAGCGTCCACATTGGACGCCACCATGCCATCGATATTTTGCTGGGCAATCAAAGCATTGATCTGATTCTGCGCATCTGATCCCTCCGTGTTTACTGCCTCATTGACTGCTGCGCAGATTGCTGCCACGGCCTCCGCATTGAGCACGCCCCCTGTCTGAGCCGCCATTGTGGCGGACTGCTGCCCAATGACTGACGCCGTGACGCCAGAGGTTACTTGCTGCGTCACCTGCTGGACGACTGCCTGTGTCACTGCCTGCACCACCTGGGGTTTATATTCTGCCATTTTATCTTTCTTTGCCGTATCGCCTGCCAGCTGCGCATAAGCAGTTCCTAATACGGAATCCAGCATCGTCTGCGTATATGTTCCCAACCCGGCAGATACCTGGCTAGCCGCCTCCTGATTATTGGCAAGACTGTTATAAAATGAATCAGACGCCTGTTGTTTTATGGCTGCTGTTCCCTTGTTTTTATCCTCGAACGTGCTTTCAATGGCGTCGTTTGCCTGCATTCTAAGTTCCTTGCGTTCCTGATCTGAAATCTTTTCCTTCAAAGTCTGGTCCAGCTGCGCCACGCCGCTATTTAAAGTCGCCGCGCTGTTATTCAGCGTTGTGACCCCGCCTATCAATGTTCCAGCAGATCCTGAAAGAGTTTCAATCCCTTCATTTAGCTGAGACGCCCCCTTTGTATAACTGTTGACGCCGCTTTTTAAGGTGTTTGCACCTGACGCAAATTCTTTGATGCTGCTCTTTAAAGTTCCTAAGCCTTTGGATAATTCTTTGCTGCCAGAAGTCAGTTTCTTGGATGCGTCTGTCAACGTATCGATGTTTTTCTCTAATTCTGCGAGATCAAACGCCTGATTCAAATCCCCGGCATTGAGCAAGTCGTTCATGACAATGGTCATGGTCATTTCCAATGAGAAATTTTCTACCTCTGCCGTCACTTCCACATAATCCGGAATCGCGACCTCCCCATCCAAATCTTCGTCTTCAATTTCAAGGCTTTGCTTTAATCCTGGCATCGCCATGCCCACTGCGACTTTGCGGTTGCCGTCAGAAATCACCTTTCCATTCGTCACTTCTACATTTGAATAGTCCTCTGGCAGAATCATTCCTGTCATCACCGTAAACGGCACATATACCTCATGAGCCTCTCCTTCTATTATCTGCGTGCTTTCCGCATGATTATCATAATCAAAGCGAATCGTCACCTTGCCGCTTTTTCCAGCGATCTCCTCTGGCTTCATTTCCTCTCCATCCAGGAAATAGGTGACTTTCTCTGTAATCGGCAGCTCTTTATCCGTGGTTCCCTGATAATAAATGTCATTTCCTTGTGCCTGCCAGGTAATCTTATCGCCGTTTTGGCTATAAGTCTCTTCCCCTTTCACATTTTCAATCTCTTTCAGATCTGAAGCGTCTTTCAGCTCTGACTCCCCATTTTTATTTTTGAGCCATTCACTTACAATTACTTTCTTTGCAGAACCCTGGGCGTCGGTCACCACATAAACTGTCTCTTCTTTCCCAGCGTCTTCTGACTCCCCGGCAACAGAAAGAACTTTTTCCAGCGCTTTTTTAATCTCTTTTTTGTCAGCCTTGCTCTTTGATTCTTTCTCTCCATTCTCCGCCTTTTGGGCATAAACGGTATATGCCATCCCAGTTCCAGTTCCCAACATGGCGACGGTAAGCACGCCCGCTGTCACTCGAATCAAATATTTATTCTGAAATTTTTTCTTTAACTCCATATTTTTCATGATCATTGCCTCCTGATTATCTGAATCTATTGTGAAATTTTTGATGAAACCATATTTACTTTTTCTGCGTCCGGCTTCCCGCGGCGTGACGGGCCAAAATTGGTACTGGTAGCACAGATCACCCGGTCAAACACTACGAACATTGCCGGCAGAATGAAGATTGCGACAAACATGCTGATAATCGCCCCTCGGGACATCAGCGTACATAACGCGCCGATCATATCAATCCTGGAATAGAATGCGACTCCTACTGTCGCTGCAAAAAAGCTCAATGCGCTTCCTACGATAGAAGATACCGATGTGGACAGCGCTATGGTAACGGCCTCTGTCTTGTCTGCCCCTCGGTTGCGCTCCTTGCGGTAACGGGTCGTCATCAGAATAGCGTAATCAACCGTCGCCCCAAGCTGGATAGTGCCAATTACTACAGAAGCAATAAAAGGCAGCACTGTCCCAGTATACGCCGGAAGCCCCATATTGATAAAAATGGCAAACTCAATGACCGATACCAGGATAATTGGAATGGAAATAGATTGAAAAGTAAGAAGTATGATTAGAAATACTGCTGCAATAGATACCACGCTCACTACTTTAAAATCTTTATCCGTAATGTTAATCAAGTCTTTCGTACAAGGCGCTTCCCCAATCAGCATCCCTTGGGGATCATGCTTTTTCAAGATGGCGTTCAACTCTGTAATCTGATTGTTTACCTCGTCTGAGGCTATCTTATATTCAGAACTAATCATCATCATCTGATAATGATCTGTCATCAGCTTTTCCTTTGCCTCTTCTGGAATCACTTCCAAGGGAACGGCGGGACCTACCAGGGATTCCATTCCAAGCACAGAAGACACCCCGTCCACCGCTTCCATCTCTTTTTTAAGCATTCCCGCCTCTTTCTGGGACAGGCTGCTGTCAAGCAGCAGAATATGGGTGGTATTCATCTGAAAGATTTGATCCAGCTTTTCGTTCGCCTGTATGCTGGGCAAATCCTTGGGCAGCGTTCCCGCAAGATCGTAGTAGACTCCAGTATGGGTATATCCATACAAGGCAGGTCCCAGCACGACCAAGAATATTGTGACAAAAATCTTATAATGCCTTACCACAAATGGGGCAATTTTTCCTAAATCTGGGACCAGCGGCTTGTGCTTTGTCTTCGAAATCGGCTGATCAAACACCAAAATTAAGGATGGCAGCACGGTAACGCAGCAGATTACGCCAATTAATACGCCTTTCGCCATCACGACTCCAAGATCCATGCCCAGCGTGAATGTCATAAAGCACAATGCCACAAACCCTGCCACCGTGGTAGTGGAGCTGCTTAAGACTGAACCCAGGGTATTGGAAATGGCATGTGACATGGCTCGTTTTTTATCTCCTGGAAACCGCTCCTGATTTTCCTCATAACTATGCCACAGGAAAATGGAGTAGTCCATGGTCACTCCCAACTGTAAGACCGCCGCTAGAGCCTGGGTAATATAACAAATCTCTCCCGAAAAGACATTACTTCCCAGATTATATAAAATCGCCATCCCAATACTCAAAAGGAAGAAGACTGGGGCTAGAAAAGAATCCATAGCCAATGATAAGATGATACAAGACAATGCTCCTGCTATCGCCACATACGCAATCATTTCCTGATTGCAGATATCTTTGATATCCGTTACCACTGCAGACATGCCGCTGACAAAACACTGCTTATCAGCCAGGCCGCGAATCTGCTTTACCGCCTCCATCGTTTCATCTGACGACATCGAAGAATCATACATCACAGCCATCATCGTATCTGTGCCTTTGACGAATTTCTCTTTCATGTCGTTTGGAAGGATCTCCATTGGCATTGACAAATCTGCAAGAGAGTCATACCAAATCACCGTTTTCACATGGGGCACTGCCTCTATCTGCTTGCGCAGAGCAGACACGTCTTTATTCGCCATGCCCTCCACCACGCAAATGGAAAATGCCCCTGTATCAAACTCCTCCATCAAAATGTCTTGCCCTTTCATGGTCTCAATATCTTCAGGCAGATAAGAAAGGATATCATAATTAATCCTGGTACTGATAATTCCCAATACTGACGGAACTAAAAGAAGCAAACTGATGATCAGTATCGGAATTCGCAGCTTTACAACTTTTTTTCCAAATGTAATCATTTTTTCTCGCACTCCTCTTTCATATTTTTGTTTTCATCAAAGAGTATAAAAAAAAAGACCGAACAAATAAATATTCAATCTTTTTTCTCTGTATACTCCAAATATACATTCTCGCCAATATGTAATTTTCAACATACATTCTCTGAAATCTGTCTCCACAAAGCGCATCCTGACAGTTATAATTCCTCAATCACCTCTGTCATAGAGCGGGTTATCATGTAATTATAGATATCCGTAATCTCCCGAGGATCCACTGTCATGCCACTCTTAATCCAGCTTACCACGACAAAGCACATCGATTGGGCATAGTATTGCGCTATATGCTCCGGCGTCAGCCAAGGATGCCTGGGTTTTGCCGTCTGACTTTTTCCAAAGATCACTTCCAACAGAAGCTCCTCTATGCATTTCTTGCAGATGTCCTCAAAGGAATTCTGCCCTTCCAGACGCACAGCCTTTGCATAGAATTCCTGGTCCTTTTTCACGGAAGTAAAGATAAGCATCAAGGCTTCGTCTACCATTCCAGCATGGATCAAAGGTCTGGTATATTCGAGGATCTCAGTGCGGATAATCCATTCCAACAGCTCATATTTATCTTGGAAATGATTATAAAACGTAGGCCGTATCACTCCCGCCTTATCCGTAACCGCCTTGATGGTAATTTTCTCAATCGGCTGCCGGCACGCCAACTCTTTGAAACTCTCCGCCAGCAGCATGTCAATCCTTTCTTTCTGTCCTGTCACGTCCTCACACCTTGCTTATACATTCAATTCCAGAATTGTCAGGCTCCTGGCGCTGTCATCTGATTTCAAATCTATCACTTCCCCGGTAGGGATGACTTTTACTTTCGGTCTTAAGATAAACTCTTTATAGTTTTCCATCACCACTGCGCGTCTTCCATCTGAAAGGCTGACTTCACATCCCACTGGAAACACCGCGATCCTGTGCATAAACACATCCACGAGTTCTGGATCAAATTCTGCCCCGGCATTCGCCATTATGTATTCTACCGCCTCTGAAGGTGGAACAGGCTCGTGATATGGAAGCTTGGAGGTTAAAGCGTCATAGACGTCCGCCAATTTGATAATTCTGGCATAAATCGGAATCTCTGATCCAGATCTTCGCATCGGGTAGCCGCATCCATTATACCATTCATGATGTTCCAGCACGCTATCGTACACTTCTGGCAGAAAGTCAAAATTCTCCACTAGAAAGTCGTATCCTAATTTGGGATGCTGCACGATCATGATCCGCTCCTCATCCGTAAGAGAACGCCTAACGTTCAGCACATCCTCTTCCACGAACCGTTTTCCAACGTCATGGAGCAATGCCGCCGTCGTCAGAATATCAAGCTCTTCTTTATTCATGTTGCAGGACGCACCCATCATCGCGGACAATACCGCAACATTCACAGAGTGAAAATAAACATAATCATCATACGTCTTAATATCAAGCATATTACACATTACGTCTTCATTTCTCAGCACTTCCTCCATCACGTTCATGACGACTTCCTGTAGGTTATGCTGTTCTGTGGGAAGGTTTTTATTATCCAGAAACAGGTCATGGACCATTTTCAATGCTTCCCGTTTTACTTCCGGCCGTATCACCTGCGCGATCATCAAGTCTTCCGTAAACTCGTCGTCAATATAAATTCCCGGAAATCCCAGTTTTAATAACTGCTGCAAGTTATCATGGTTTAAGATTACGCGCTTGCCCAAAATCAAGCGCCCTTCCCCATTATAGATATCCTGCCCCAACGTCATTCCCGTTTCTACTTTCGCCATCGGCATATAACGCATACTTCGCTACCTCCTGTTTATATTCTTATACCGTTTTCCTGCGCTGCCTTCTGCGCCCGCTTACACTGATACATTCGCTCGTCGGCGCGTCCCAAGGTTTCCTGCAGGTTCATGTCAATGCTACGATTATATTTTGCAAAACCAGAAGCGATCTGCATAAAGTCTTTCACCTGCGTCCCCTGCAGGCTCGCAAGCCAGTCGCACATCTGTTTTTCTCTCTCTTCAAATATTTCCTGGGTCATGGAATCCGATAAGAGGCAAAACTCATCTCCTCCAATCCGATACACTTCTCCCAAATCGCCAAACATGTCACGAATGATCTCACTCCCCGTAATAATGTAGCAATCGCCCATCCCATGACCATATACATCGTTCATCCGTTTCAAATTATTCAGGTCAAACATCGCCACACTGTACTTTCGAAAATCTCCCTGATGAATCTGATGCAGATCCAATTCAAAGCTTCTGCGGTTCTTTAATAGCGTCAGCCCATCCAGCGCCGCTTCCTCTCGAAGCGCTTCCGCCTTCTCTCCTGCCTGAATCAGCTTAATGGAATCATTCAAAAATTGCTTCGTCAGTACCAGCACGTAGAACAGACAGCCCATTCTGGAAAAACACGCCACATCTTCATAAAATCCGTAATAATAATTGATTACGTCCAGAATGATGCATACTCCCACTATGCCTATACAGACTGCATGTTTCCACAGCTTTCCCTGGGATTGAAATCCCTGCTTTCCTTTTTCCACCACAAACTGAACCCCTAAGACGATCGCTGTAACCGCAACTGCTCCTCCTAAAATATGCGTAATCCAAAGCGTCTGTTTCAAATCAAACAGTCCTAAAGCCTGCCCTGCAAGGCTGACTGCAAACTCAGTTTCGCTTGCCACAGCCAAAGCTCCAAATAAACGGCTGTTATCCTTGGCATACATCATCTGCATAAAATAAATGATAGGAACGGGCATCAGCTTTAACGCAATGATGTCTATCTGATTGCAAAGCAACGTTCTGCCAAACATAATCATCGGTATTTGAGTCTCAAAAGCAGACCACACTGCAAAATGAACGGCAAAAAGCCCCAGCCAGGGAATCCCCTTGTGGAGGTGCATCTTCTTTCCAAAGGCGAACCAGCCAACCGTCAGTACCAATCCCATGCTCAATATGATAAAGCTAATCAGCAAGGATAAAAATTTCTCTCGGATCAAATTAATCACGATGGCAGATTGTGAGCCATAGACAAATTCCGGTACCTTGACGCGCTTTGAACGATAGCAGTTTTTAATATGTATTTCCAGATCCTTGCCAGAATATCCTTTCCAAAGCTGCACAAAATTCCAGCAATTCCCCGGCGTCCCGCTTCTGGAATTCTGCGGGGGAACGCATTCGTAAACTTTTTCTCCCCCTATATAAACCTCCACCAATTGATGAGACGTATAAAAACCAATGGCATTTACAAAATCAATGTCCTCTGAAAACTGCTTTGTTAAAATAATCTCCTGATGCTCTCTTGATACATGAAGTTCCTCTGGAAGCGTATCATATTCCCGAATTTCCTGTCCCATGGCAACTGTCCAGCCCTTATTATAAGAATCCTCCTGGACTTCCTGTTTCATTCTCCAATCATTCAATGAAAAGGAGAATGCCAGGATGATAAACAGGATGACTATTACAATTTCCAGCAGATGTATTTTCAAAATTTTCACTGGTCTCCTCCTTCTGACGTGGCATTTCCTAATCTTGCGTTCTTATTTTAACATATTTTCTAAAAAAATAAAACATTTTTCCAATATTCATGCATTCTGTTGAAACAATCCCACCATCGCCAATAGGCAATTGATTCAGAGGCGAATTATGATAAGCGCCCCGTGAACATGCATAGACGAGCGCCTAATATCGGCGATGGGCAAAACGCCCCTTAAGCCTCAGACAGGAGTTGCAAAGCAGCAGATAGCTTTCCCTGCAGACAGTCTATGACTTGTATCAAAGATATGGGCCTATCTGTCGTATTTCGCGCATTTCAGCAAATTCCCAGAGCTTTTTTTGCAAGATGATCCGCCAAATCATTATACCGGTCTCCAGAATGCCCCTTTACCTTGACAAAGCGAATTTTTACACTCTCACTTGCCTTTTTATAAAACTGCGCATACGCAACCGTCCCTGGCATCTTTGCCCTCCACTCTCCGTTGCACCACTTGGCAATCCCCTCATAGTCATGATAAATGCAGATGCTTGGCACATGGTGGTCGAGGCAATACTGCATTGCCGCCTCTGCCCCCTTAATCTCTCCTGCAACATTATGCATTGCCGCCAAACTCTGGTCCGCATATTTTTGGGAGGCATGAAGTTCCTGTCCGTCATGAAACAAGACCATGCCATAGGAAAACGCCTTTGACGACGAGTCGTAGCTTCCATCCACATATGCGACCGCCGCTGATTCCTCCCGTGGTTCCTGTTCCTGCGCCTTAGTTCCCATTCCAATAAAGTCAAACGCCTCTTGCTTGGTAGCAAATCCCTTATAAACGGCGCCGGAAAACCCATGAATCTGAGCCTGGCATTCTGCCCATGTCCCGTAGATCCCTGGCGTCCTGCCCGTTTTCACTGCATAATATTTTTTCGCCATAAATTCCTCCGTTTCGCTGCTGCAAAGCGCATTCTGCTTTATACGTCAAATATTCTTTCGCAATCAATGATCTTCTTCAAACTATCCATTATTATGTTACAAGACGCCGCAAGGACTATGTCTCCATAGTCCTTGCCCACAGCGTTTTCTATGTCAATGTCTATTCCAATATCAGCTTCACGCAGCCGTACATTCCAGCGTCATTTCCAAGAGAAGCCAAGGCAATCCTGGTATCAGCACAAGAAGAAAGCGCCGCTTTCCGATAATAAGTTTCCACTGCATCCACCAAAGGCTTCCCTGCTTTGGACACTCCTCCGCCTATGACAAAAACCTCCGGATCTACCACGCTGGCAATGTTGCTTAGCGCATTTCCAAGAATCTCGGCAAATTTTTCCACAATGCCCGTGGCTACGCCGTCTCCTTTCTTATAAGCGTCAAACACTGTTTTTGCCGAGGGTTCCCCGACATTGTCCAAAAGCGTTTTGTCATGATCGCCAACAAGGCATTCTCTGGCAAGGCGGGCAATCCCTGTGGCAGAAGCATACTGTTCCAAGCAGCCTTTCCTGCCGCAGTTACAAGCGGTTTTCTCATGAGGATTTACGATAATATGACCAATCTCCCCGCCTGCGCCATTGCTTCCTGACACAATTTTTCCATTGACAATAATGCCGCCGCCTACGCCGGTTCCCAAAGTCACCATGACCACGTTGTCGCAGCCTTTGCCGCCGCCCTGCCACATTTCTCCCAGCGCCGCTACATTGGCGTCGTTCCCCGCTTTCACTGGAACGCCGTTCATCAGCTCCTGAAACTCTTTCGAGACATCCTTGTCTTTCCAGCCAAGATTGACGCACATCGGAACGATTCCGTCCGCACGCACCGGTCCCGGAAGTCCGACGCCGATGCCTTCCAATTCTTCTTCCGCCACATTGGCGTCGTTCATTTTTTTCCTCAAAGATGCGGCAATATCTGTCAGAATATTTTTACCATCATCCTTTTTATTCGTGGGAATTTCCCATTTTTCCAGAAGCGTCCCCGTGGTCTCAAACAAACCGATCTTACAAGTGGTCCCGCCGATATCTACGCCAAATCCATATTTCTTCATTGTCTCCTCCATTCTGCACATTGTCTCGCACCATAAAATACTTGTCTTTATTTCTTTGATGATATCATATTTCCAATGGCATAACAATAAAAAAATTCGCATATTTGTTTTGAGTTTCCCCATTTTGCAATTCATAGCGCCAAAAGTTCTTGCTGCCTTTGGCAGCATAGACATCTTGCACAAAAAGTGCTTGAAAAACTAGCTTTTTGGAGCGCTTTTATGTGCAAAGTGTTTTCATCACCTTGTGAAGGGAACCTTTTGGCGCTATGAATTGCAAAATGGGGAAACTTAAAATATTTGCATCTTGAAACATTCCCATTTCAATGATAAAATGAACCCTGATAAATCTCAAAAACAGCAAACGCTAAAAAGAGGTACGCAATGACGCATATTTTACTGGTGGAAGACGACAAAAGCATCGTCACAAATTTAACAGATTTCTTACAATCTGAAGGCTTCTCCATCACCGCAGTGGACGGACAGGGCAAAGCGCTGCGTCTGTTGGAAGAACCAGGTTTAGAATTTGACTTAATCCTGCTGGATGTTTCCCTTGCCGATGGCAACGGATTTGCCGTATGCCGGGCCGCCAAGTCCACCACGGACCTTCCAGTGATTTTCCTGACTGCCTCTGGAGATGAATTCAGCGTAGTGACTGGACTGGACTTAGGAGCAGATGATTATATTTCCAAGCCATTCCGCCCCAGAGAACTTGTTTCCCGTATTCATAACATCCTGCGACGATACGGCAAATCAACAACAACGCTGGAATACAAAAATCTTTGCGCAGACGTCGTAAAGGGAACTGTACGCAAAGACGGGCAGGAAATCTTGTTGTCCGCATTGGAATACCGGCTTCTATTATATTTTCTGAACAACCAGGGCATCGTCTTGTCCCGCTCTAGGCTGCTAGAAGCGCTCTGGGACATTGCCGGAGAGTTTGTCAACGACAACACGCTAACCGTATACATCAAACGTCTTCGGGAAAAAATTGAAGAAGACCCGCAAAATCCCCTGCTGATCAAAACGGTCCGGGGACTGGGTTATAAGATGGGAGACTGACCGACATGAAAATCTTACGTAACCCGGAAATCAAGCAAAGCCTGCTCTGTCACCTGTTTCTTACAGCGCTCGCCGTAAGCCTTGGCTTGCTTCACGACGCAACTACAGGACTGCTGCTGCTTTCCTTTTCTTTCTTATACATTGCGCTTCATTACGCTTTCACCTGGATACGCTATCAGAAATTAAATCAACTAAGCCATGAACTGGACGCCATGCTTCACAACAATACCCCGGTCCGCTTTGAAAAATATCAGGAGGGAGAACTGTCTATCCTCGAAAACGAACTCTCCAAAATGACATTGCGCTTAAGAGAACAAGCGCTTGCACTGTCCAATGACAAAAAGCTGCTTGCAGATTCCATGGCGGATATTTCTCATCAGATTCGTTCTCCGCTGACGGCTTCAAACCTGATTCTCACCTTGCTCAGAGAACAGGATTTGCCTGTTCTGCGCAGGAAGCAGCTTTTGCAGGAACTTACGCAGCTCCTTTCCCGCATTGACTGGCTCGTGGAATCTCTGCTTAAAATGTCTAAGATGGACGCTGGAACAGTTCTTTTCCAGCATGAGCCTATTTCCGTGCCAAAGCTGGTTCAAAACGCCTCTGAGCCTCTTTTGATCCCCATGGAGCTCAGAGAACAGTCTTTAAGCATAGAAAATCATTACGACCTTTCTAATCCGCCGCAGTTTTTAGGAGATCTCTCTTGGACCACGGAGGCGGTTCTCAATATCCTTAAAAACTGCATGGAGCACACGCCCGCCGGAGGCAATATTCAAGTCTCCTTTTCTCAAAACGCAATTTTTACGGAAATCATCATAGAAGATAACGGGCCAGGCTTCGATCCCGAAGATCTTCCTCATCTTTTTGAGCGTTTTTACAAAGGGAAAAACTCCTTAGATCACAGTGTCGGCATTGGACTCGCCTTTGCCAGGATGATTGTAACCAGCCAAAACGGCACCTTAAAAGCAGAAAACCGCCCGGAAGGCGGCGCGCGGTTTATTCTAAAATTTTATCCCTAAATTTTGCTGTGTAAAACGTCAAATCCGATCGTTTTTATAAGAACTATTACAACCTGTATGCAAATTCAAAACCTCATTTAATCTTACAAAATTGTCACATTGCAGTCACTCCTCTGTCACCTGCCCCTGGTATACTAAGACCATCATCAAGAAAAGGAGCAAAATTATGGAAATATTAAAAGCAGAGCATGTGTCCAAAATCTACGGAACTGGCGAGAATCAGGTTAAGGCTTTAGACGACGTGTCATTTACCGTAAACAAAGGAGAATTTCTCGCCATCATCGGTCCTTCGGGATCCGGCAAATCCACCTTGCTGCATGTGCTGGGCGGCGTAGATGTTCCAACCTCTGGAAAAGTCTATATGGAAGGCACTGACGTATATGCACAGAACGAAAATCAGCTTGCCATTTTCCGAAGAAGGCAGGTGGGACTGATCTACCAGTTCTATAATCTCATTCCCGTCTTGAATGTTACAGAGAATATGACGCTTCCAGTCCTTATGGACGGAAGGCCTGTGAACCAGGAACGGCTCCAGGAACTTTTAGAAATTCTTACTCTAAAGGGCAGAGAACGGCACCTTCCCAACCAGCTCTCCGGCGGACAACAGCAGCGCGTGTCCATTGGCAGGGCATTGATGAACGCCCCTGCCGTAGTTCTTGCAGACGAGCCTACTGGAAATCTGGACTCTAAAAACAGCCAGGAAATTGTCGAACTATTAAAATACTCCAATGAAAAATACAAACAGACTCTGATCGTCATCACCCATGATGAGAATATCGCTCTCCAGGCAAATCGAATCCTGGCAATCGAGGATGGAAAAATCACAAGAGACGAGGTGATCCGCTCATGAATATCTTCCATAAAGTCACCTTGAAAGTTTTAAAGCAAAACAGGACCAGAACCCTGGTAACCATTGTCGGCATCATCCTTTCCGCCTCCATGTTTACCGCCGTGACAACCAGCATTTCCTCTTTGAGAAATTATTTAATCCAGTCCACCATCTATCAAAATGGAAACTGGCATGGCGCAGGATTCGGGTTATCCACAAAAGAAAAAGAACAACTCGTACAAGATCAACGGATCACAGATTCTGTTTCCATGGAAGTTTTGGGATACTCCCGCCTCGAGGATTCTACAAACGAAGATAAGCCTTTCCTCTGCGTCTATGGAATACAGTCAGATTTTACAGACATGATGCCCGTCCATTTAGTTCAGGGACGGATGCCAAAACACAGCGGGGAAATCCTGCTGCCGGAACATCTTGAGACCAACGGCGGCGTTGACTGGGAGATTGGCAGTTCTCTTAGATTGGAACTGGGCAACCGTCAGGACGATACGGGAAAGATTCTTCTAAATCAGGAGCAATATCTGCATGAGGATCTTTCCCAAGAGGATGCTTCCTATGGGGAATACCAAGAGCAACAAACCCTTACTGAGCGCTTTGTGCCAAAAGAAACCCGCACTTACACCGTGGTAGGCATCTACGAACGCCCTTCCTTTGAAAGTTATCAAGCGCCTGGTTACACAGCACTGACCATAGGAGAGGGCAGCGGCAGCAATCTCTACGATATCTACCTACGGCTAGATTCCGGCAGAAAGACAGTTCATGTATTGAAACAGATGTTCGATCCGCTGCAAGATATCACATACAAGTACAATTACGATCTCCTGAGGCTTTATGGGTATTCCGGCGAAAGTTCCTATAACCGTGTGCTATTTAATCTGGGAATCATTTTAATTGTGATTATCATGTTTGGATCGATCTCCCTGATTTACAACGCTTTTTCGATCTCAGTCAGTGAGCGGACCAAGCAATTCGGGCTGCTTGCATCCATCGGGGCTACCCGGCGCCAATTAACGGGAAGCGTGCTGTTTGAGGCGTTGCTATTAGGAATCATTGGCATTCCCCTGGGAATTCTATCCGGGCTTGTTGGCATCGGGATCACCTTTCATTTTGTTCAGGACATGGTTTCAAATATCCTTGGCTTTTCTACCGGCAATTACCAAATGGCTAGGCTTTCGATGATTTTTGGCCCCGCAAAGAATGTTTCTTTGAGCCTCTCCCCTTCTCAAGGCGCATTGGCGGCCGCAGTGGCAGTCTCTCTGTTGACAGTGATCATTTCTGCCTATCTTCCGGCAAGACGCGCCCTGAAAAAATCTGCGATTGAAGCCATACGGCAGACAGACGATATCTCCATTCCGTCAAAGAAATTAAAAACTTCTCGGCTGATGAATAAAATCTTTGGCTTTGAAGGCCTGCTCGCGACAAAGAATTACAAACGAAACCGCAAAAAATACCGCGCCACGGTAATTTCCCTGTTCTTAAGCATCGTGCTGTTTATCTCTGCCAGCAGCCTCTGCGCTTATTTGACTGCTTCCGTAGGAGCCGTATTAAATGAAAGCACCGTGGATCTTGCTTATTACCTTGACGCTTCCAGCAATAAGAAGCCAAACCACCTGTTAGAACAGCTATCCCAGGTAAACGGAGTCACAAGCTCCGCCTATGCCTCACACATGTATTTTAATTTGTTTATAAAAACATCGTCGCTCAGCAAAGAATTTCAGAATTATAACACAAAAATGGCGATCGAACAGCAAGGACAAGATGCAACACCAGAATATGTCGATCTGGGCTGCATGCTGGTATTCCTGCAAGATCAGGAATTTCGCACTTATTTGAAAGAACTTGGTCTTACAGAAGACGCTTTCTTTCAGATGGACGCACCTTTGGGCATCGTGGAAGATTCCCTGCGGTTATATTTAGATACCGAGAAGAAATATTACAATTTCCCAGTTTTTAAAAATAATGTCCAGCCTGATCTGGATCTTTATCTGACTCGAATCAGAGAAGGGTATGATTTCTACGGCAAAAGCATCGAAGATAATAATGACATCGTCTGCCTGTTTTTCAAGGAAGACTCCAAGCAAGAACTCAACGTGCCAATCGAAGAAGCCTGCCTCAAAGTTCCGCTTGCAGCGGGGGCAGTCACTCAGCAGGCCCCAGCGTTATTTTCAGATCATGACAGTAGCATCCGCATCTTCTATCCCTACAGCATGTTAGAGCATGTATTTGCCGGACTAGAGAAAGATGTCTCCTATTATGAGATCTCCGATCCTCCTCTTAGGGAAAACTATAATACTGAACTTTTATTCCAATGCGAAGACCATAACTCTGCGAATAAAGAAATGACAAAGTTGTTGATAAAAAACAATTTGAGCACGGCTTCTCTGACGGATTTTGCGGCGTCAGCAGAGAGCGAACGGTCGATGATCACGGTGATCAACATTTTTTCCTATGGTTTCATCATATTGATTTCTCTGATCGCTGCCGCCAACGTGTTTAATACGATTTCCACCAATATAAATTTGCGCAGAAGAGAATTCGCCATGCTCAAATCGATCGGCATGACTCCCGAAGCTTTCTCAAAAATGATGAATTTTGAATGCCTGTTATACGGCTTCAAAGGCATACTGTATGGTCTTCCAGTATCCTTTTTGGTGACATGGATGATTTACCGTTCGATCTCTGAAGGATTGGAAATGCCGTTCTTCATTCCCTGGTACAGCATTGCAATCGCCGTGGGCAGCGTATTCCTGGTTGTATTTATCACCATGATTTACTCGATGCGCAGAATACGCAAAGAAAATATTCTTGATGCCTTGAAAAATGAAAATCTCTAAAAACAAAGTCCGCACACAAATGGTATCAAACCATCCATGTGCGGACTCTTAACTATCCGTAACGTTACCAAATTTGTTCTTGCGGCTCCCAAGCCCCTTCCTGCGGCGTAACATCTTGCTCCTGGATATCCGGGGGCAGGATGGTGTCAGAAGGCACGTTCTGCTCGTCAATATACGGCAGAAAGCCAATGGGATCCAATCCCTGATGTATCTGCTCCATAAAGCTCTGCCATATCCTGCCGGGATAAGAAGATCCAGACAGCCCTGGCAGATTCCTTGGCATGTCATAACCCACCCATACACTGGTGGTATAATAGCTGGTATAACCCACAAACCAACCGTCTTTATTATCATTGGTAGTTCCCGTCTTCCCGGCGCATGGCATGTTGCTCAGAGCAAGCCCCCGTCCGGTTCCCTCCTGGATCGCAGATACCAGCATATCCGTCATCATCCTTGAAGCATTAGTCTTAAATACTTCCTTTTCCTCGCTTTGCGTTTCCAATATCAAATTATCCTGGGCGTCGGTAATCTTGACGATGCAAGTAGGCGCCCGGAACTTTCCATCGTGTTCTAAAGCCGCATAGGCAGAAGCCATTTCCACAGCAGACACGCCGTTCGTAAGCCCTCCCAATGCGCTTGTAGGACGCTCGTCTTGTTTATCCAGCCTTGAAAAATTCATCTCTTTCAGATAGGACAAGCCTGCCTGAGGCGTCAGTTCTTCCAGCAAGTTCCAGGCGACAGTATTTTTAGATTTCTGGACAGCATAGCGCAGGCTGATGATCCCCTCATAAGAACCGCCCGCATTCTCGGGTCCATCGTCTGTCTTGACATCCTCGACGACAGAATCCGGGGTATAACCGGCTTCCAAAGCCGGCGTAAATGCGATCAATGGCTTGATAGCGCTTCCTGGCTGCCGAAAGCTCTGATACGCCCGGTTTAACGTATATCCAGGCAGATTTTGATTTCTGCCCCCTACAATCGCTTTCACATGCCCAGTATGATTATCCACGCAGACCGCCGAGCCCTGCAGGGCGAAAACGCCTTCCTCATTCTGCTCTGTAAATTCCGCCAGCCCATTGTCCACCGTATCTTGAAGCTGTTTTTGCATATTGAGGTCGATCGACGTATAAATCCGGTACCCCTTGTTATAAAGGCTCTTTTGGTATTCGCTGTACTGCTGGTCATATTCCTTTTGGTAGGCGCTGCGTTGCTCCTCTGACTCAAAATCACTCCGAAATACGAATCCATCCTGCGCCATCAAAGACCGGATTGCACAATTATAGGTGTAAGTTTCCACATAATCATTTTTCATTTTCTGAGAAGGATTGAGCGTAATTTTCTTTTTTTTCGCCTTATTACAGTCTTTCTGACTGATCTTGCCATCCTCTTTCATCTGGTCTAAAATCCGGTTGCGGCGCTTGATGGCATTATCCATATGGGTTACGGGATCATAAAGGCTGGGATTATTGGGAATCGCACAGAGAAAAACAATCTGAGATAACGTCAAATCCTGAACTTCTGTGCTGAAATATCCCTTAGAAGCCGCCTGTATGCCATAATATCCGTTCCCAAAATAGATATTGTTCAAATAAAATTCCATAATTTTGTTCTTGCTGTAGATCTTCTCCAGCTCTACGGCAATAAATATCTCTTCAACCTTGCGCTCCCACTTGACTTCATGATTCAAGAAAATGTTTCTGGCAAGCTGCTGCGTAATCGTGCTCCCTCCCTGGGTGACCTTGCCATTCTGAATCATGGCCTTGGCTGCACGCATAATCGCTTTGACGTCAATTCCGTGATGACGGTAGAACTTCTTATCTTCAATACTCACCATAGCCGCTGCCGCATAAGCCGGAATCTCGTCATATTCCAGGTAATACACATCCTTTTCACCCTTTAAGGTTGAAACCAGCGTCCCGTTGGCGTCATATACCAAGCTGGTCTGCACAGAGCGAAACGTCTCTTCGCTGGAACTGCGCACCAACTGCAGTGCCTCCTGTTGCAGGTCGCTGACTGTCTTGGCATATCCACCGAAATAGTACCAGCCCAGTCCAGCGGCCACTAAAACTAAAAATACAATTTGAAGTTTCACAAAAAACCAAAATACACGGTATTTTCTTTTCTGCTTTTTCTTCTTTTTACTCATAGTCTGTCCTATCTGCTCAGCATGATTTTTCCATATGGTATGCGGTTGCGCTCCAAAATTTCCATCTCCCTGCGCTGACAGGTAAACAGGAAAATCTGCCCTTTCTGCCTTCCCAGCCAAAGAAGCGCCGCCTCTAAACGTTTTTCATCAAAGGCTGCAAACACCTCGTCCAAAATAATCGGCATCGATTCCTCCCTGGTAAAAATGCCGCCAGCGCCCAGCCGCAGAGCGACGTACATCTGCTCCATCACGCCTTGGCTAAGCTGCCAGGGATGGAGGCTGCGTTCCTCTTTTTCCACCAAAAGATTCATTTGATCGTCCAATCCAATGGCGTCATATTTTCCATGGGTCAGCTCTGCCAGGATTCGGGACATCTCCTGCTCTAACTGCTTTCTAGTATCCTGGTATGCATCCTGGGTCAGAATATGAAGCGTATTGTATGCCAGCTCATAAGCCTGCTTCTGCTGCTCCAGCTCTTGTTCCTCTTCCCCTGGCTGCTGCGTCTCCTCGATCACCTCTTGAAGGTTTACCAGCAAGGCCTGCTTTTCGGCAAGCTGTTCTTGCAAAAGAGCCTCCACTGCCTGGTGCTTTGCCTCTTTTTCCTGCTGTCCTTGCACTTTCTGCCATTCGATGTCCCGGGTAGCGGAGATATTAATTTCCTTCGTCTCCTCCTGCTGCTTTTTACGAAGAAGCCGAAGCCGCCTTTCTTTCTGGAACCAATGGCACACGCCGCCTGCCCCTCCTAAAAACAAGAACAGCAGAAACAGCTCCAATGCCATCCATCCTGGATTTCCTTCCTGCAATGGATGAAATATCACGTTTACAATTCCAAAAATCAATCCAAACAGGGCGATCAGCAGCGATATTCCGCAGCGAATCATATAACCTTGCTGCTTTTTCTTCTGGCGCAAATCGCGCAGGTATTCCGCCATCTGGTTTGTGTCACGTTCTGGAGGAATGGCGTTCGAGGGCTGTTGAAAAATATTACTGTAGCCTTCTTTCTGTTGGTTTTTAAGCTGCTTAATATCTTTCTTGAGGATGTCCTCCTCCAAGCGCATTTTTTCCACGGCGTCCATACGCTTCTCTTTCTGCTCCTGATAACGCCGTTGTGCCTCTTTCTTCTTCTCGTTGAGACGTTTTCCTGCACCTGTCAGATCCAGGCCGCCCTCTTCTCCTAACGAAGCGTTGACAAAATAGTTTTGCAGCACCTCTGCAAACTCTTTCTTGGTCTCCACCTCTGCTTGACGGATGCAGTATGTATTCTCATAAGCAGTTTTCTTGATGCCGCCCAGAAGCATTTCCAAATCTCCATGCTCCACAGACAGCTCTTCCCCATCTATTTCATTGACCAGCTTCGCCGGAGCATCTTCATGATAGAAATCCCGCTCCAGCAAAAACGGCTTGTCCGCCACTGTGAATTTTAACCCCCCTGCATAGAAAGAGCCGTCTTCCCAGGGTTCGTATTGCTGGTAGCTTTGATGATCCCCCTGCTTGTCCGGCTGCTTTTCCATTCCAAACAGCATTCCCGTTATAAACTGCTGCATCGTAGATTTGCCTGTTTCATTCTCCCCATAAATCACATTGAGTCCTGGAAGCGGCCGTACGTTTATATTACGGAGCTTTCCAAAATTTTTAATCTGAATCTCTGTTATCTTCATTCTGCCATCAACGCCTCCACGCCATAATATAGTGCTTTCTTGGTTATTTCATTTTGAGGCATCTCCTCCATCATCTGGATGTACCGTCCTAAAACCTGCCGCTCATGCTGCAGTTTCATTTTCTCAAAATCGTAATCTGTATGGCATTTGTTAATGACCTGCGCCACCTGTTTCATTTTCTTAAGTTCCTCTGGCTCCACAGGATTCTCCTCATTGCAGAATCCTGTCAAGGTAATCCTGAATTTCTGATACTCAGGCGCTACCCGTACCCGCATCATAACAAACTCCTTTAAGGCGCTCTGGGTAATCTCTGGACTGACTTTTAAGTTCAGGGGAATATATTCGCAGTAATGCAGCGGCACAAACTGTACACTGCACACATGGTCTTTGATTTCTCCAAGAAAATATCCGTGTTCGCCAGTATCGCCGCAGTCCATGGGCTGCAAAGCCCCTGCCATCACTACTTTGTCCTTAACAATCTCCATGGGCTTATGTCCATGCCCACATGCCACGTAGTCAAAGGCGCTATGTTCAAAATCCTTGCCGTCGAAAGGAATATGTCTCTCGTCTCCACCATGAGCAAGAAGAATATTGCAGAACTCTCCTCCCTTGACTTGTATCTGCTGGTACAGCGGCTTAGAAATCTCCCGCTGCCAATAACTAAGCCCATACACTCTAGTGTCAAGCCCTTCTAATTCGATGTAATCTATCTGCTCTTGCGCAAGAAAGTGCACATTCTTCCCCCATGGAAAGTTCCGGTAACAGGAACTTGGCGCTAGGTAATCGCGATTTCCGGCAATCAACACCACATGCGTCTGCGGAATTTTAGAAAATTGCTGATTCACTTCTTTTAATTCGCGTGGCAGCGGCTGCCTGTGAAACAAGTCTCCGGCAATCAGCAAGATCTGCACTTGCTCTTCTTTCGCCTTGCTGATAACCTTTGTAAATGCCTTCCAGTTGTGATACTTCCATTCTTCTCCCCAGGACTGTTCCTTGTCTGGCTTCGCCCCTAAATGTATGTCTGCTATATGAATAAACTTCATGTAAGCTTCTCCTTTGTATTTTTTCGTCTTTATGGCCTGTTTATTTTACACTTTTTTGTAAATTAATAAAATTCTCTCAGAGCTACAAGAAAAAATCCTACTTGGAGGACTATTTATCGTATTAAGAAATTTTTATAAGCAGCAGGCATTTTAACGCCCTAATGCTACAGGACAATAAACCTCCGCCATTTTAAACAATACTCTTATTATATTTCAAATAAATAAAATATACAAGCCGTTTGACAGCGATCTGTAAATTAAAATGCATTTCCTAGATAAATCAACAAAATGCATCAATCTTCTTCATTATTACATTTGGGCTTGTTGAAATTTGGTTCTTTTTGTATACTAATACATGAAATTGAACAACAAGGAGGCAGATTATGAAAAAATTACCATTCGCAGCAGTTCTTTCCTGTACAGGCTTGCTTCTTGGCTGCACTGGATTCCTGGGCTGGCAGTGTCTGTCCTTAGGCCGTCAAAACCAGGTTCTGGAAACACAGGCGTCACAACTTCAGAAAACCAATTCTGATCTGAACGCCCAATTAAAGCACAGCAGCGAAGAGCTTGAAGACAGCAGCAAGGAGCTTGAAAAACAGGAAGCATACCTAGAGGGACAGGAAGAATATATCTCAGAGTTATCCGCTCAAATCAACTCTCTCGCTCAGGAAAAAGGCGCTTCTGATTCTGAGGAAGACGAGGACGCTTCTTTTGGCACAAAAGATTCTGAAGATCCTTACCCAAGCCTTTATGCCAACGTGGAAGATCCTGAAAGCATGGGCGCAGAGAAAATCGCCTATCTGACCTTTGACGACGGTCCCTCCAACCTGACGCCCAAGGTACTAGATCTGCTGGACCAGTACGATGCAAAAGCGACTTTCTTCGTGGTATGCAAAAACAATGAAGAATATGAAGAATACTTATCAGAAATTGTAAAAAGAGGGCATACGCTTGCCCTTCATTCTTACAGCCATGATTATAATAAGATTTATGCTTCCAAAGACGCTTTTCTTAAAGACTATCAACAGGTATTTGACTGGGTCGTAGAGAATGCCAATTACACCCCTTCTCTGTTCCGGTTTCCAGGGGGCAGCAACAACGGTTCCTCCTATGTAAGCCATGAAATCATCCAGGAAATGAAAGCCAGGGGATTCCAATACTTTGACTGGAATGTCAGCTCCGGGGACGGCAGCAACCTTACCACCACCTCGAACATCATTGACAATATCTGTAATAATATCGGACATGTGGACACTCCGGTAGTGCTGATGCACGACGGCAGTGGAAAGAATGCCACCCTGGCCGCCCTTCCTGACGTGCTGAAAAATTTGTCTCAGGCTGGGTATCAATTCCATGCGCTGGATAAAACAGTGCCTGCGGCACAGTTCCGTTAACATTTTTCTGCCCTTAGACAGATGGTTCTTATTGTTCCATCTGTCTGCCCAGAAATCCTGCCGCTACCTTGGCAAGCTTGCTCTCAGTCTCTCCGACGTTGCCATTTTCCTCCCGGTTAAACATGACCACCGATCCAATGGCGTCTCCTTCACAAATAATGGTCGAAACTACCTGCGAGTTAAAATCCCCGGAATCATCCAGAGTAATATTCACAAACCCCTTGTCATCTTTCCGGGCGCAGAACGTTTCTCTGTCTGTGATGACATTTTCTAGCTGCTTGCTGATCGGTTTGCCGTCATAGTCTTTCTTTCCCGTGCCCGCTGCAGCGATCACATGGTCACGATCCGTAATGCATACCAGACAGCCGCTAGTCTGAGCAAGGCTTTCTGCATACAGACCGGCAAACTGCCCCAGTTCCCCGATGGGAGAATATTTTTTGAGAATAATTTCCCCTTCACGGTCTGTAAAAATTTCCAAAGGATCCCCCTCACGAATCCGCAAAGTACGGCGAATCTCCTTTGGCACTACCACCCTCCCCAGATCATCTATCCTTCGAACAATTCCCGTTGCTTTCATAAAAAATCCTCCATTTACAAATCTCTTATCATTCTCGCAAAGCGATTATGGTACTATTATCTGTAAACGGAGGCATTTTATACTAATTACTTTTAATTTATGTATATGTTTAATCGAACAGAGAAACAAGCGAAGAAATCCGTTCCGTAATCTCTGCCACTGACTTCTCGATATCATTATAGATCACCGCAGACTGAGAAGAGAGATCCTGCATGTTCTTTGCCACCACTGCAAATCCTGCGCCTGCTTCCCCGCTTCTGGCAGCTTCAATGCTTGCATTGAGAGACAAGATATTCTGCTTTTTGGCAATCGCCTTAAGATGGCTGGTATTGTCATTAATTGTCTGAATCAGGTCGTTGGATTCCTCCACGCCTTTCTGCACGCCGCTAAGCCTGTCAGCATTGCTGTATTTAAAAAATTCCAGATTTACAAGCTGGTTGACAATGATCCCCAGCAAGTTCGAAGAAGAACGTATTTTAGCCTCTGTGCTTACAGGAACTTTGCGAAGCGCCCTGATGTAATCCTCCGGGTCAATGCCAAGCTCCTGCGCCGTCTGACGGAATTTGTCTTCATCTGGAGGGTTTGGAAGCACCTGTCCTCCCACGATGGTTCCTAGCTTCTCTCCGTTTACCGTAATATCCACGGAAAAATCCATCAGACCCGCATGACAAAAATATGTTCCCGAACACTCATTGTCACATTTGACGCATCTTCTAAGCCCTTCCTGTGAACCTCTTGTATATTTCATGCAAAAATCTGTAAAATTGCTTCCCTCTGTCAGATATTTTCCATCCATTCCCACAGCTATAGCCGCAAGCCCCGTGGCATTGGAGAAATCATCCTGAATTTTCTGCAGTTTCGATAAATCCATAAAATCTTTTAATTCCATGCTGTTCTACCTTCCTTTTCCTACATCCAGTCCAGGTCACTAACGTAATGTTATGATTTCTCCGCACCCTTCCTGATTGTTTGATTTATAATACTTTTTCTAATTCCTTAATCACGATCTTAAGCGCCTTGATCCTGGCATATTTCTTGTCATTGGACTCCAGCACATGCCATGGAGCATATGAGGTGTTTGTCTTCTTTATCATTTCATTTACCGCATCCTCATATTGATCCCATTTTTCCCGATTGCGCCAGTCTTCATCCGTAATCTTCCACTGCTTTTCCGGCGTATTCTGGCGGTCGGTAAAGCGCGCAAGCTGCACGTCCTTGTCAATCTGCACCCAGAATTTGATAATTACCGCTCCCCAGTCCGACAATTCTTTCTCAAACTCATTGATCTCATTGTAGGCGCGCTTCCAGTCATTCTCATTGCAAAATCCTTCCAAGCGCTCCACCATCACCCTGCCATACCAAGTACGGTCAAAAATCGCCACATGGCCCGTCTTTGGCAGTCGGTTCCAAAAACGCCACAGATAATGCCTTGCTTTCTCATGGGGTTCCGGGCTTGCAATCGGATGCACTTCATATCCTCTGGGATCTAACGCTCCAGTAATCCGCTTTATATTGCCTCCCTTGCCTGCAGCATCCCAGCCCTCATATGCGATGATCACAGGAATCTTCTTCCTATACAGTTCATTATGCAAGCCTCTAAGCTTCTCTTGCAGCTCTTTGAGCTCCTGTTTATAAGCATCCTCCTCAATCACTTTATCCAAAGGAAGCTCTGAGAGCTTAGGAATTTTCTCCAATGGAAATACATTTTGCAAAAGAGGCACTGCCATGGCGCTATTTTGCAGCGCCGTGTCTATCCCATTGACCAAAGTCTCCAGCACCTGAAGCAACGCCCACTTCCTGTTCTGGGCATCCACGATGTACCATGGAGAGGTGGATGCATTGGTATCGTTCAAATATTGGTCATACGTTTTCAGACATTTATCATAATGTTCATTCTGCCAAAGGTCGTTATCACTGACACGCCATTTCGTGCTTCGTTCTTTTTCGAGAGCCTTAATCCTGTTCTTTTGTTCTTTCTGGCTAATCTGGAAAAAGAACTTCATCACCAGATAACCATTATCGGTGAGCTGACGTTCAAACCGCTTGACGCTGTCAATCCGTTTCTTGTATTCCTTATCCTTGATGCTCCCATGAAGGCATCCCTTGGTTACTTCGTCCATCCAGCCAGAATCCAAGAAACAGAATTTCCCAGCCTCCGGAATTTTTACAAAGTAGCGATATAAAAACGGCTTTCTTTTTTCCTCTTCCGTAGGTATGTCCATAGTGGCAACCTTAAAAAACCTGGGATCAATATTGAGAATTAGTTTTCCCAAAATGCTGCCCTTGCCCGCAGTGCCCCATCCTTCAAACAAAACAAACACGGGCAGCTTGCGATCCTTGATCAGCATCTGTTGCTGACGCAGCTTCTGCTTGGCCGCCTCCAACCGTTCTTCCAGTTCTTCCGCCTCTGGTTTCTCCGGCTTGTTCCAATTTTTAAGCATACTTTCTCCTCCTTTAGATCACAGCAAGATATCCGCTAGCTCAATACCTCACTGTAAAGCCTTTCTGTTTGGCATCCACTTCCATGCGTTCTCTTGTTATCCAGTCTATGCGTATATAGGAGTCCTGATGAAGCCCTTGAAGCATCATATCCAGAGCTTCTTCCCTGCCTTGCAGCTGCGCTTCCACGGATCCGTCCCCGTTATTTCGAATCCATCCCGTGACTCCATAATGACGTGCCAAAGAGCTTGCCTTATAGCGGAATCCTACGCCCTGCACCCTCCCAGTAAATACAAAATGCTCCCGTACGATGCTCATCTTTTTATCATGCTCTCCCATTCTTCCTCCCGGAATCCTGGAAACGCTCCCTGCTCCGTTATGAGAAGCGGACGCTTTACCAGCATCCCGTCTGTGGCAAGAAGTTGATATTTTTCTTCCAAAGTCAATTGCGGCAGACGGTCTTTCAACTTCATTTCCTTATACACTACCCCGCTGGTATTAAAAAAACGCTTAATATCCAGGCCGCTTTTTTGATGCCATGCTTTGATCTCTTCTGCGCTGGGACGATCTTCCTTAATATTGCGGTCCACAAATGCAACCTCACGTTCCAGAAGCCATTTTTTTGCTTTCTGGCAAGTGGAACACTTGGGATATTCCACAAACAGAATCTCCATATTCTTTCCTCCTGAGCTTATAGTCTTTCAGATATTTTACCATACTCCATAGATTATTTCAATTTATTACAAAAAAAATCCCTGTTTTCTATTGCGATTTGTTAAACTTTCACAGAAACATTGGTAAACAATCGTATACAAACAATATTTGCTATCAAATAACAAGATGGGGCTGTCGCACGAATGTATTTACCTGTTTAAAAGGTCTTGCCGCTCATGCGGCAAAGACAGAATGCACAAAAGTCTTCTTGGAAAGCTAGCTTTCCAGAGTGATTTTTGTGCATTTTGTTTGCATTGCTTTGCAATGGAAACCTTTTAAACAGGTAAATACATTTGTGCGACAGCCCCGCAAGTTCTCTCAGGCCTGCATCGACGCTTATCTCACCAGAAGCTTATAAAATAAAAATGCGATAACAATTCCAATGACGCTTGCAATATTGATCTTAATGGTAAGACCCAAAGTCAGCACCAACACTCCTAAATCTAGCACCAACGGACTGGTAAGACCAAACACCTGGCCATAATTGAGCCAGCTTAACGCCTGCATCCCGCTGCAGTAACTGCCAATCACTGTTCCTATAATAAGGCCAGTCATCATCATAAATACAATTATCCAAGAATTTTTCACTTTCACTCCTCAATCCTCCTGCTTCATATCTATTTATATCATATGCACCCTGCAGTTTCCAGCTTCGCTGACCCCAGGACGCAAAGGGAGTTCCACTTTTCTTTGTCTTCGAGGTAATCGTGATCTCGCACACATGCCTGTCGATTCTCTTTTCTTTTGTATTTAAGCAATTGGCTATTTCTCGATAAGCTGATTATTTGACATTCAGACGATAAATGCGCAATCCATCAAATAATTTTAGAAGCTTCAGCATGGCGTTCATGGGTTCCGTGTCTTTATCCTTCTCCGCCTGATCCAGCCTCTGATAATTCCTATAGGCAGCTTCTTTTGTGATCTTGCCATCTTCCATCCAGTCTTCTGGCATCATGTCTGGATGTATTCGCTCCATCTCTCTTTGGTCTATGGACTTCGGCTCTCCATGCCTCCATCCCATCTCACAATGTTCCAGCAGCCAGCGGTAATGCTCCATGGCGCCTATAGCCTTCACCTCTTGCGGTTCAAAATGCTTCAGCAGTTCATAATCCACCGGATGGTCAGTATAAAAGCAGTGGATGGCGTCCAAATATCCGGCAAATGCTTTCGCCTGATTGATGTTAGACAACTTGTATTCCAGAGATAAATTCTTAAATGACTGCAAGAATTCTTCCATATGGTCTCTCAAAAATTGCGCCTCTTTGCCATGCTCCTTGGAAGTTCTCCATTCTTCATTACGCTCCCATCTACCATTGAGGGCAACGGCAAAATTATATAAATGAATAAAATTGCTGTTTGATAAGTAGGTTTTCTTATGTTGATTCTCCCTTTTTTGAAGCGCCGTCTTCACATGCAAAGAAATATGGGACAAGTCGACGATTTTTTCAATATCTTGCTGAAATTCATTCTCAAACGCCATGCTGGCATACGCCTTTAATGTGGGCTTTTTCTTTTTCCAGAGGGCATATTCCTTGCTTCCTTTCTCCTGCGGCATGGACACTTCCCATTTTCTATATTCCTTCTCAAACCGCATGATTTTTTCTTTTTCCGCCTCGTCATACTGATAAACCGCCTGAATTCCATTTTCGCAGAAAGTAAGACAGCATCCCATCGGATGCAGCTCCGTCCTCGAATTCCTGCCATAAGAAATCCTGTCCCAGCATTGCAGCTCATCACAGAGCATCAGCATAAATGCAAGTGGATGCAATCGGGGCGTAAGCGGTCGATTGAGCTTTGGATCTTTATAAAAAGCGATGCTGAACTTGTAAAGGCTGTTATGGAGAATAATGGCGGTCAGCGCATCAACGGACGCCCTGGTAATCTCGCTTCCCATCTCTTCGAAAATTTTTTTGAATAGAACCGTGGCACTGAAGTATGCATGATCCATAAAGCAATTATAATATTCTGGATGTGTTGGCTTCGTTTTCAATATTTCCTCCAAGCTTTCCTTGGAAAATATGTAAATGCTTGAGAGCTTCTTTGCAATATCATAAGCAAATAATTGGTCGGTGCTTTGAAATATGACTCCCTCGTCCTGATAAATCCTTGCCAACGCCCGTTTCACTGGCTCACTGATCGTTACATAGCGATCCAAGCCATGATAAGCAATCATCGGCATTCTTGCCCTGTCCTGCCGATCTATTTCAAAATAGGATGCCACTTGTTCAAAGGGAAGCTCAAAAGGATAACCAATATCATGGAACAATGAGGCAAGCCCCCAATATTGCAGGTAATGATGCGCCGCCTTCCTCTGGTCCTTTAATCCGTAAAATTCTTGGTATGCCTGGCGATAATATGCATTTGTCTCATAAATCGCAAGCCCTAATGCAAAAACATAGACAGAATGTGAATAATGATCCCTGTGCTTCATAAGCAGAGAGCCAGCGTTATCTTCAAATTCTGACAGAAGCTCGATCATGCTCTGGGTCTTGCCATATTCCCCCACGAACATCTCCAGATAACAGAAATAAACGTCAAATGCATCCTGCGCCACGCCAGAATCCATAAAACGATTCACAGCGTTTTCTAGGCATAAACGATCGACGTCCATCTGCATATTGTATGGAATCTGGTGTTCCCGCAAGCTTTTTCCATATCTTATTCCCTTTTTGCCCTCCTCTTTTTCTTTCTCATTATCAAATCTTAAATCTTCACAAGTGTCCCGCAAAAATTGAAGCGCCGCCGTTTTAAGATCCAATTCTGATCGTTCTACGTTCAGTTTGACAGGACTCTTTGTTCCTAAAGCCCTATATGACATCAATACTCCCTCCATTCTAAATTCGTACTCCCAGAATCCCCTTACGCTTCGATATTCCGTCAATTTTACAGCTGCTGCAAGGAACCTTTGTCGTACGATATAATGTATCAAATTATATCACAGTTCCTGACTATATGCAATTTCTTCCAATTTTTGAGTTTCCGCATTTTGCAATTCATAGCGCCAAAAGGTCTTGCTGCCTTTGGCAGCATAGACATCTTGCACAAAAAGTGCTTGAAAAGCTAGCTTTTCAGAGCGCTTTTATGTGCAAAGTGTTTTCATCACTTTGTGATGGAAACCTTTTGGCGCTATGAATTGCAAAATGCGGAAACTCAAACTACCAATTGACCTGGCATCATTTCCGCTCGTTTTCTGGCAATCTCACAAAAATCCTTCTTTACAATTTCATACTTAGAAGGATCTCTCAGGATTGCCGAGGGATGATAGGTTGCGGTCATCAGGCAATGTTTTCGTTCTGTCCAGGCGCCATGCTCTCTGGTAATTTTAAAATCCGGCGAAATAATGCGCTGGGCAGCGACACGGCCAAGGCACACAATGATTCTGGGCCTTAAAAGAAAAGTCTCATATTTTAGGTATGGGAAACACGCCTCTTTCTCTTCCTCCTTGGGATCACGGTTCCCAGGAGGGTGACATTTCAAAATGTTCGTTATGTAAATTTCATCCCTGGACAGTCCGCAATCTTTCAAGAGACTGTCCAATATTTCCCCGGAGCGCCCAACAAATGGAATCCCCTGCTGATCTTCCTGCGCTCCGGGCGCCTCGGCGATTAGCATAATATCAGCCTTATAATCTCCACGCCCCATCACAGGCCGTTGCCTGGACAGGCTTAATGGACAGTGCGTACAAGATGCAATATGCTGTTTTATGTCACTCCATGTATATTGCATAATAATCTCCTTTGCAATTTATCATTTCTTTATTACATCAGATTATATCATGCTTCTTGGCAATCAGCAATTTTTAAATGCATCAACAGGAAAACTCCGCAGAAAAAACAGGAAATTCCAGTTGCCGCGCCTTTGAGAAAGCTGCCTATCCATGCGTAATCTAGCACAGTCTTTGGAATTGAAAAAAGCAATCTCACTGCTTGCTCTTTCTGTTTCAGCAACTGGGACCAAAATTCAAACTCCGACCATCTTGCTGGGATATAATCGTCTGGGATCTGCAGCCACTTTTGAAATTGCAAAAGGATCAGTGCCGCAAACAACAGCAATATGCCAAGCAAAACCATTTTTGGTCTCCAAAGCTCCTGTTTTCGGTACATTTTCCACAGCTGATACAGGAACATGCTGCTTGCTGCCACAGGCATCAGCAAGACGCAAAAACCGCAAATGCCCCGCAAAAACTCCAAATCCAAAAGATCACAAGGCAGCCCAAACTGGCTGATCCAGGCTGCCTGCTGGCCGCTGACCGATTGATTTTTCGTTCTCTTAATGGTGACCCTGTGGAGGATCTTTTCTTCTATACCTTCTTCCTGCCCGTTTTCTGCTTTTTTCGGCATCCCATTTTGAATTTTTGAACTGCGCGCCGGAATCACGGCAATTCCATTTTTTCCTGAGATCACCTTTCTGACTGTATAACGTTGCTCCTCTAAAATAATCTCCTTTCCCTCTGCAGCAACGCTTCCAAACAACATCCATGCCGCCTCCTCGTCAAGCAGGCATCCTTGCTGGTCATCCCAACTGGGCGTGCGGCAGTCTTCAAACAATAGTTCCAGACTGCCGCAGAAAATGATGACATCTGCCGGAACGCTCCGGGATAAATTTTCATTGGTCAAAGACACCTCTTCTTTCTGTCCCCAAATGCAGAATTCAAGAGGCTGTTTCTTACCGTCTGCCTGTAGATCCTCTTGCAACTGTTCCAGATACTGCTCCATCAATAATGACGCTTGATTTTCACTGACAGGCTCGCTGAGAGTGCACATGAGGCGCTCTTTGCTGCGGCTCAGCTCTCCCCAAAACATTGCAGAGAGATAAAAGAACGTCACAGACAACACTGCAAAAAGCAGGCAGCTTGCATATTTTTTCTTCATTTATTCCGCCTTTCTCCTCACTCTGCTCCCATCCCCGATCAAGCGGCTGGAACTATTGATAACCTCCTGGTCTCCTGTTAGCGTCCCCTCTGCCAGGGCAGCCTGCGAACTGTTTTTGTCGAGAACTTCCACTTCATAGCGTTTTGCCACAAATCCAGAACCCATAACCCCCTGCTCCTCTTCTAAAATGAGCACATAAGATGCTGACTGTTCCTCATGAAGGGCTTCGATCGGAAGTATGGCATGGTATGTCTTAGACTTCTGGATGATTTCTATCTCAGTCAACGTTCCTGCTTCCACAACTCCTTCCGGCAAATCAATCGTTACCTGAAGCATGTTTTTATCTTCCTCATGTTGCGCAACATTGGAAATGGCATAGCCTGTGATCTTTTCCTTCTTTCCAGAGACGGAAATCGTTACCTCGCTCCCCTTGCTGACATACTTCTCATTCGCCTTATCTACAGCCGCTATGATCCGGCATCCTTGGGATGTATCGGCAAGCCGTATCGCCGTACCCTCGGAGGTAAAATCCCCGGTAGTAACTGCAATCTGCGTCACCAGCCCCCGCACAGGAGCGGTCACCTTTCCTTCTGCCTCTTTGAGTCTCAATAGTTTTTCCAGCACAATTTGCTGCTGCTTTCTGGTAATTTCGTTCTGTTGTCTTGTGCTATCCGAAGCAGTGCTAACAGAAGCGTCCTCTAGCGCTCGCTGTGCGCTTTTAATATTCTCAGATCGGCCGGAAAGCGCATTATCATATACTGCCTTTGCCTCCGCCGCAGCCTGTTCCAACGCTTGTCTTTTTGCTTCCCATTCTGCCACAGAGCTCATCGCCTGGGTGTCTGCGCTGTCTTCTTTACTGCCGTCCTCGGTCTCTTGGCTTTCATTATTCTCTTGCTCAGGTTCTGCTTCTGGATTCTGATGATCTTTCGCCTCTTTCCTCCCCTCCGTCTCTGCGGTAACTTTATCCTGTCCTTGGTCTGCCGTGGAGTTTGGGCTAGTCTGCAAAAACCGCTGCAATTCCTGTTCTGCCCAGTCCCAGTCTGCTTTTGCCTGCGTCACGGCGGCATTCCCCTGCGTTACAGCAGAATTATAATCCTCGATTGCCCGGTTTCTGGCATTTTCCTGGTTCTGCCGTTCCACGCTCTGAGCACTCTTTAGATCCTGGTCCTGAAGCTTAAGCTTTTCAAGCTCCTGCTGCACCGTCAATATCTGCTCCTCTAATTCCTCCAGATCTACCAGAAATAATACCTGCCCCTCTTCCACAGACTGACCCTCTTGGACACAGATTTCTTGGACTCGCTGTCCGCTTTTTGTGTAAACCGCAATCTCTTTTCCTGCTTCCACCCTGCCGCTTGCGCTGACTTTATGATCAATCGTTCCTGTGGAGATCTTTATGGTTTCCACCTTTGCCATGGCTGCGCCGCCAAATGCCCTTGATAAAATTGTAAACACCAGCATCACTGCCAGAAAACCACCGAATATGCCGAATATTTTTTTTCTGTCCATGGATTCGTTTCCTTTCCAACTACTGCTATTCTTTCACTGCGCCCGCCATAATTCCCTGCTCCAAATAATCCTGCCCTCCCAAAAACACCAGCACTGCCGGAAGAAACGTGACCACCGAAGCCGCAAACGTCATGCCCGATTTACCCACATTCGTAATATCCGGCAGAAAAATCGACAGCGGATACAAGCTTTTGTCTTTTAAAAATGTCATCGGCTGCTCAATGAGACTCCAATATTCCAAAAATCCCAGCACTAGAGAGGCAATTACCCCAGAGGATCCCACTGGAAGCGCAAGATACACAAAGAGCTGCCATTCTCTGGCGCCGTCCAGCTTCGCCGATTCGATTAGACTGTCTGGTATCTCTGTAAAAAAACGGTACATGATAAATACTGGAAATGTAGAAAATGCTCCTGGCAAAATAATTCCCCACAGGCTGTCTGTCAGCTTCAGACGGTCTAACACTAGATAATCGGAAAGCATTAGCACTTGAAAGGGCATCAGCATTAAAATCATATAAATCAGGAAACATCCCTTTTTTCCTGGAAAATCATGCTTGGCAAACCCCCATGCCGCCATGGTTCCCACCACAAGCTGTCCCGCCAGGACTCCGACAGTGATTTTGGTTGAATTCCAGAACATGACAAAGAATTCCGGGGAGTCTAAAAATATTTCCACATAATGTCTCAAGGTTGGATACTGGGGCAAAAGCGGAACATCCACAAATCCCTCTTTGCCTGCGATCACCGGTCCCAAATATTTTGCCAGCTCGTCGTTTCCCATCAGAGAGCTCGCAAGCAGGAAGAATACCGGATAAAGCGTCAAGAATCCCAATATACCCAAACTCCCCCATAAGACTGCCTTTGAAATCTTTGCTCCATGTCTCATCCTTTCTTTTTCCTTTCTTCTAACACTCTTTTCCATCATTACGCCGCTCCAACGCTCTTTGAAACAGCAGGATCAATAACAGCAGCACAAGACTTTCCAGCACTGCTGCAGCCGCCATCTTGTCAAAGGAAAAGCTGCGAAACCAGTTGTTGAATAAATGCTGCATCATATAAATGCTCTCATGGGGATAATCCCCTGCTACCAAATAAGCTTCCCGGAACACTTTAAAGGAATTAAGGAATGATAAAACTGTAATCGTATAAAAAGAAGATCTCAGGTTCGGCAGTGTGATTTTAAAGAAGCACTGCCACTCTCCAGCTCCATCCACCCTTGCCGCCTCATAGATGTTTTCAGAAATACCGCTAAGGCCAGCCATCCAAAGCACAATGTCATATCCCAGGTTTTTCCACAGATAGCTTCCCACTAAAATCCAGAATGCGCTCTCATCGTTCATCCAGTCTGTTCCGCTGGCAGAAAACCGTGACAGCCAGTGATTTACCATTCCCTGAGAATGAAAGAGCAGCCGCCACATCAAAGCCACGGAAACTGCCGGCAGCGCCATCGGAATCAGAAATGCGCTCTTAATCACTCCGCCATATTTGCTGCGGTATATAATCACTGCGCACAGAAGCGCCGTCAGGATCAGCGCCGGAATGCAACACAATGTAAAGCGCAGCGTATTTTTTACAGCAAGAAGAAACGCCGTATTTTCCAGCACAGTGCGGTAATTCTCCAATCCTTTACATTGGTTGTCTACCGCCCCGAAAAAAGAGCGGCGGACAACATCTGCGTAGGGCAGGAGATAAAACGCCATCACTCCCAGAAAACTCGGAAGTATCCATAAAAATCCCTGAAAGCTTTTACGGCTTGCTGTGATTTTCGAACGCCTGGCCTTAATCAATTGGTACGTCTTCTTCATGACCCCACCCATGTCTTTCCATATTTTCTGCGGTAAACATCTTGCTCTTTACTTTAAATATTAACCTTTTGTTGCAAACATCTTGCTCTTTACTTTAAATATTTACTTTCTATGATAAGCACGCTGCTCCACCAGGCATATATTTACGTTCTGCAACCAGCATGCTACTCTGCCAAGTATATATTGACCTTCTGCATAATGGCGTCGGCAGCTTCTTCGGGGGTGATTTCACCTTTGAGGACTTTTTCACCCTGTTCTGACACTGCGTCTTTGATTACGTCATCCCGAAGCGCAGGAGTGTCCACGGATTCTGCAAGATCTGTAAGCTTCTTAATCTCCTCTTCTGGCGTCGAAACCATGGCGTAATCCAAAATCTCATCGATGTCGTCACCAGAACCTCCTACGCAAACCAGATTCTCTTTTCCCTGATACTGATGACCGTCAATCACGCTGCGAAACGCCTCTTTTTCCACCGGGAGTCCTCCCGACTGTGAAATCTTCTGTGATTCATGAGAAAACAAATATCTTAAAAACTGTTCCGCTGTCTCTGGCTGATTGCTCTTGCTGCTAATTCCCAGGATCATAGAAGGTACAAAGACATTCTCTGCCTGTCCTGGCATCAGCCCGTAGCTTCCATCTTTGAGCTTGTTATTCACTGCAGATAACATTCCATAATCCATTTTTGCAAATAATCCAATGTTTACCTTTGTTCTTCCAAACGCAAGGTCAAAATCCCCATAACTGAACAATATTTTTTTTATTTCTTCCGTATTGCCTGTATTTCCATCGCTCGTAAAGCTAACTGACATACCCTGTTGATTTGCATTGGCGTCATATTCCCCATAAGCATTTTTGAGGCTCGTAAGAAATTCTGTAATTTTTGCCACATCTAATGTTTTGTCTTCTTTCTGCCATGCCGCACCGCAAGTATACCAAAATTTTTCTATCACATACTTCGGCTCCATTCCAGCAAGAACGCCCTTGCGACTGGTAAACGAATCAAACGCCTCCCCAGGCTTGTAATCGGCGCTGCCGCCCTGCGCCATGGGAAGCATGAATCTGGCGGGAGCTGCACAGATTTGCCCTTGTTGATTCTGATATGCATGTAAGATATTTTCAAAATAACCACCCTCTTTTGAGATCATCGAAGAGAGATCTTTTAAAATCCCCTTTTCGATATACGTTTCCACTGGCATTCCATCTAAAATCAGCAGATCTGGGCCCTTGCCCGCCATAATTTCCGTAGTCAGCGTCTTTAATGCATCAGAAACATTGACGGCGTTCTCCTCTGACATGGCGGCCTGGTAATTGACATAGACGTCTGTGTGGTCTTTCTGGAAACGGGTGATAGACTGTCTCATTTCCCTGTTATCATATAAGGAATACACCTTTAGCTCCTTGTCTGGTTTTGCAGGCGTGTCTGCTGAGTAAGTATATTTTAACAGTGCAATGCCCGTGGGCGAGTCAGAATTCTCATCGTTTGCCGCCACCAAAAAATTCTGTTCATCTAACATCGCCATCACGATCGGATAAAACGAGGGCGCTCCCATAGAGTTCATGCTTCCGTCAATTAACTGCTCCATCACGCTGCCGCCAAACTTATAATGATAAAGCCCTCCCCTGGCGACGCCATATACGCTCTCTCCCTGATTTATGGTGTCCACCGCCTGAAAAAAACCTGACTCGGCAGCGCCTTTTTGCAGTGTTTCTTCTGTTGAAATCTGTTGCCCTGTTTCTGAATCAAATAAGAGCACTTCCTTGTTGCTAAATACCAGTATTTTCTTTCCCGCTGCATATACCTGGTGCGATTCCATAGAACCGTCAAATTGATACGTTTGTCTCAAGCTCCCATCTGCTGTGCTGATCTGGTAAACATTATCAGAAATATCCTTTGCCAATACTTGGTCATTGCCCAGAAATTGAATGTCCATAATCAAATTGGAGATGCTCGCCCCCATTTCTTGCGAATCTTCCTCTGCCTGATTCTCAGGTTCCTCATCTGGCAGATCTTCCGCAGTTACTTCGAATGAATTGGACATGGCGCCCTCTGTGTTAACACTTGGGAGCTCAAACGGAATGCGGCTTGCTTTGCCATTCTGATCAAGCAGATACAGCACCGCAAGGATCCCGCCGCCCTTTTGAATTTGATTGTAGGCGCATACCGCCTGCCCGTCAGAAGACAATGCGGCACGGTCTGAATAGCCCTGATCGCTGTCCTGAAGCTCTGTAGGGAAATCATATGCTTTTTCCCAGCTCGCTCCCTGGTCCTTGGAATCCCAGGCTCCCTTAGAGCCATCATCGCCATTGGAGCCAATGATTCGCAGCGTCCCATCCTCTAATTTCTTCATATCGTAAATAGTTCCAAATACAATGCCCGTATCAATTTCTTCCTCCAGGAACCGTCCCATGGCAGATTCTTTGCCGCCGTTTTCGGTATTAATTGCTTCTGTCTTCGTCCCGTTTGTATTTTGTCCTGCTGCCCCGCTGGTTCCCTCCTGACCCTCTTTGCCACAGCCGGCCAGTGTGGCGCAGATCAAAAACGCCAAAAGCAAGATTGCTGTGATCTGTTTGATTCTCTTATGATTCATACGTTACCTCCTTTAAAGCCTTTCTATTGGAATCTGCAGACAGGATATCACAGAAATCTCTAACCTTTCTCTAAATAGAGAAAGATTTTTTAGAGATTAATTAGAGATAAGTGTGATATACTGATCTCATAAGAGGGAGGAAAAAAGACGATGCGAATACTGATTATTGAAGATGACAAATCCCTTGCAGAGACACTGCGCTTTCAATTGGAACAGCGTCATTTCGAGACCGACGTATGTTATGACGGGGAAGAAGGACTGCATTTTATAGAACAGCAGTCCCATGATTTAATTTTGCTTGACCGGATGCTCCCGGTTCTGGATGGTATTTCCGTACTGAAAATTACGCGAGAAAAGAACATATCGACGCCGATTATTTTTGTCACCGCCCTGGGCGCTCTAAATGACAAGATTACCGGGCTTGACTGCGGAGCGGATGACTACCTCGTTAAACCTTTTGATTTCGAAGAACTCCTGGCCAGGATACGCTGCATCTTAAGGCGTCCACCAAAATGGGAGGGACGAAAGCCATTAGTTCTAGGGGATATCTCTTATGATGTGCAACAGAAAAAACTCTGCTGCAAAGATCTCTCTTGCTCCCTCTCTGCCAGGGAAGGAGATCTCTTTGAATTCTTTCTGCACAATCCAAGGCAGACCATCCCCCGCGCCTCTCTGCTTGCAAAAGTTTGGGGACCAGACGCAGAGGTGGAAGACGGAAATCTTGACAATTACATCTATTTTCTACGCCGGCGGCTCAAAAGCGTTCAAAGCTCGATCCAGTTAAAAACGGTCCGGGGCATCGGCTATCAGCTGGAGGTATGACATGTTTCAAAAACTTCATATCCAGCTTACGTTTCTTTGTACTTTGGCAAGTGGCATGATACTGGTCTTGATGTCCCTGATCTGTCTTTGTTTCTGGGAATCAGAATCTCGAAAGAGCCATTTTTCAGATTTTCAGATTAATAGCACTCTGCTAGTCAATCATTTGGACAGCCAGTCTATTCTGTCCCGGGACTGGCTGGCACAATTTTGCGTCGATACAGGGTTTGAAATAGACATCCGGGACAAAGGCATTAAATTAGCGTTTGAGACGCTTTCTCCCCGGACACTGGATGATGACATTTTTACGCTAGCCAGGGAAAGGGCCCATGCTGAATACTCCGTATTAGAAGAATCGATAACTCCGAATTCCATCTTGTCCACACATGCCGACTTTTCACTAGAATGGAACGGCGAAGATTATTATGCCTCTGTCGCCATGATTCCCAAAAACGGCGGCGTGCTCAATATGGCGGTCCTATTGCCTTTGACAGATTTACACGCATCTTTCATTCTGCGACGCTTTTTATTTGCAGGGGCGGATCTTTTTGGGCTCCTGCTTTTAGGACTTTTCTTTTGGTTCTTTACCTGGCGCATGATGCAGCCTTTGATCCGCAGTCGTCAAAAACAGGTTGAATTTATCGCTTTTGCATCCCATGAGCTGCGCTCCCCCTTGACGGTAATGCTGTCCGCCCTGTCTGCCATGCGTCACGCCCCTCCCCAGGAAGCAGCGCATTTTGCCGAAACAATTCGGCAGGAAGGAAAACGCATGGGACGGCTGATTAACGATATGCTGATGCTCTCAGGAACCGACAGCTCCCATTTTACGATACAAAAGTCAGCGGTAGAACTGGACACCCTGCTGCTGTCCGCCTACGAAAAATTTGAACCACTGGCAAAGAAAAAGCTTATTTCCTTAAGCGTCACTCTTCCAGACGAACTGGTGCCGCCTTGTTTTTGCGACAGAGAACGCATTGAGCAGGTACTTTCCATCCTTTTAGACAACGCACTAAGCTACACGCCTCTTGAAGGAACTATCTCTCTGGCACTAGAAGTTTGCGCTGATAAATTTGTGATTCGGGTCTCAGACAGCGGGATTGGCATTCCTGATTCAGAAAAAGACGCAGTTTTTGACCGTTTTTACCGATGTGATAAATCACACAAGGATAAAGAACATTTTGGACTCGGGCTGTGCATCGCACAGGAGATTATAAAGGCGCACCGGGGAAAAATCCAGGTAGAAGACACATTAGGCGGCGGAGCTTCTTTTGTGGTTATTTTATTGTAAGTTGATCAAATGTCCCAATAACTGGTTACTGTTCCAATTTGATCCATGAAGCATCCCCTATCTTTTTGATCATTCTCAACAGCCTTCCTTACCACCCCAGCAGATTTAAAATCTCTTCCCGGGTAAGCTTCACGCCCTCGAAGCCTTCTGTTCTCAAAAGCTGTTCTGCAAGCTGGCTCTTCTTTTGTTGCAGCTTCAAAATATGCTCCTCTATGGTGTTCCTGGCAATCAGCTTATACACCGTCACCGGGTTTTTCTGTCCAATGCGGTGCGCCCGGTCTGTTGCCTGGTTCTGCACCGCCACATTCCACCAAGGATCATAGTGAATCACCAAATCAGCCGCCGTAAGATTGAGCCCAGTTCCTCCAGCTTTCAAAGAAATGCAAAATACTGGCACATTTCCCTGTTGAAATTTCTCTACCAATTCCTCCCGTTTCTCCTTGCTCGTGGCACCTGTAAGGCTGAGAAAAGGAATATGCTGCTCTTGCATTTTCTGTTGCAGCCTTGACAACATGCTGGTAAATTGAGAAAACAGCAATACCTTATGTCCTCCCTGCAGTGCATTTTGCAATAATTCAATGCACATGACAAGTTTTGCCGATTCCTCTTCGTAATTCTCATATACCAGCGCTGGATCGCAGCAGAGCTGACGGAGCCTGGTGAGCTCGGACAAAATCTGTATCTTCTGAGAGGCAAATTCTGCTTCTGACTGTCCCTCAAGCATGATCTTGATGCGCTGCACATGGGCACGGTAAAGCCTCTCTTGCTCTGTTTCCATCTTTGCAAAAACTGCTTGCTCCAATTTCGCTGGCAAATCTTTTAACACGTCTTGTTTAAGCCTGCGCAGCACAAAGGGGCGTATCATGTTCCGCAGACGTTTTGAAGCCTCCTGCTCATGGTTGACGACAATCGGGACTTCGAGCTCTTCCCGGAATTTATTATAAGAAAATAAGAATCCTGGCATCAGATAGTCAAAAATGCTCCACAGCTCGCTCAAACGATTTTCAATAGGCGTCCCCGTCAGCGCAACTTTAAATCCCGCCGTTATCTCTTTCACTGCCTTTGCCGCCTTGGTGGCATGGTTTTTGATATGCTGCGCTTCATCTATAATCTGATATCCAAAACGGCAGCCTGCATAACTAGGAAGATCCCGGCGCAACAAATCGTAGGAAGTAATCAGAACATCCCCTGTTTTGGCGCTGCAAATCCGTTCCATTCGCTCTGATGCCGTGCCAGCAACTGCGACCGCAGCAAGTTGCGGCGCAAACCGCTGAATCTCTTTTTCCCAATTGTAAATCAAAGAAGTAGGGCATACAATTAGCGCAAACTGGTCAAACGCCGCCCCCTCTTGCCATTCCGAAAGTAAGAAAGCAATTACCTGCAGCGTTTTTCCCAGACCCATGTCATCCGCAAGAATCCCCCCAAAACCATTCGCATGCAGTGTCTTTAGCCAGAGGAATCCCTGTTTTTGATACTCCCGAAGCACTCTGTCCAAAGATGAAGGCAGTTTAAAGTCATTATCCTCTACGGTCTTCATATTTCGTATCAGTGCACGGAAATTCTGATCCTTGACAGCGTAAAAGCCTCGCTGGTTTTTCATTTCCTGATCAAGATACAGCGCCCAGTATTTTGGCAATTGGACTGTCCCATGTTCCCACTGCCTTGACGCTATTCCAGCGCCGTCTTGAAGCCTGGAAAGTACAGAAAGACCGTCCTCGCCCATGCTGAAAAAATCGCCGCTTTTGAGTCGGAAAAATTTGCGTCTGCGCCGATAAGAAGACAAGATTTCCACAAGCTCTGACAAGGAAAGTTCTGAGCTGTCCAAGGTTAGCTCTAGCAAATTTTCTTTCAAAGACACACCGACCGAAATCTCCGGCGCACACTTTACACGGATAGATTTTATAGTGTCGCTTACATACACTGTGCCAAGTCTCGACAATTGCTCCACGCCCACAGTCAAAAGCTGATACAAGCCGTCCTCATCTTCCATGAGAATCATCTGCATTTTCTGGGGATCCACATTGTCAAACCAGCATCGTACCTGTTCCCTGGCTTTTAATTCTTCCAATTCATCCCGGTAATCTAGCATTTTGACTTTTTCAAACACATTGTATTTCTTCTCGCCATACAATGCATACATTTCACAAGTTACCGTATCTTTGTCTGGGGCATCCAGATAAAGCTCATACTCTGGCTTTGGCGGCAAAAAATCTTCTTCTCGAAACTGCTGCTTCTCCACCAGGTAACGGCGTTTCAGTACCGGGAGCAGTTCCCGGCAAAACATCGGCAGCTCCGCTTTGCCCACAAAAAACTCATCATATTTGTATTTATGCAAGTAATCCCAAAACGGCTCAATTTCTCTAGCTTCTTCCGCTGGCATCCGAAAAATAAGTCCCTCGCTCCACACATAACAGCACGTTCTTCCAAAAGTATAAAATACGGATTCCGCTTCCAGGACCGCCCCTCCCTCCACGCCGCAGATCTTAAGCTTCGGAAAGTATGGTTCCTTGGATAGGCGCCACATTCTTCTGGGGGAAAAATTCATTTCCACTGCAAGCTCCATATCTCCCAACGCCTCAAAAAAGCTGTCGAGATTCCCGCTGTGAATAGTCACAAAACGCCCTTTTTTATTATCGTAATATTCCAGGTTTTGGCTTACTGTCCTGCGCACCTCCGCCTCCTGCAAGAGAAATTTAGCAATCGGCCTGCATTCCTCTGTAAAGGCCTCTAAGGTATGGTAAAATTCTAGCTCCTTTCCATAGGATACAAATTCTCTGCGTTTTAAAGCGTCTGCAAATATCTGGGTGTTTTTCAACACATATTTCCTGCGGCTTCCTATCGTAAACTCCGCATGAATCTGTCCATAGGAAATCTGCAAGAGCGGCAGCAATTCGATAGTCCCATTGATCTGAGCCTGTTGCAGCGACAGCCGTTCTTTCTCTTTATATTGTCCAATTAACTGGCTTACCCCATAGCTGCTGCTACGCCCTGGCATAATCCCTCTGCTTGCCGAGGAATCTGGATTTACAATCTTTTCCTGGGATTTGGGGTATGAAGACTCCATAAAATCGTCACCCATGGCAAAAATGCTTCCTTTCCTTTTATTCTTGCGAGCAATGAGCCAAGCGACTGCTTGCAGACATTTGGCGAATGCCGCCAGGGTCAAATAACCCGCAGTAAACTGGCATGGTATTTGACTACCTCTATCCTTTACAGTATAGCTTTTTGCATCCATGGATGCAATATTACTCTTGATTTGAGTTTCGCCATTTTGCAATTCATAGCGCAAAAAAAGGGGGGTATCGCACGAAGGTATTTACTTGGTCAAAAGGTCTTGCCGCTGATGCGGCAAAGACAGAATGCACAAAAATCACTCTGGAAAGCTAGCTTTCCAAGATGACTTTTGTGTATTTTGTTTGCATTGCTTTGTAATGTAAACCTTTTGAACAGGTAAATATCTTCGTGTGATATCCCCCTTTTGGCGCTATAAATTGCAAAATGGCGAAACTCAAATACTCTTGATAAGTAAAGCTGCGTGATTGATTTTTCTTTGATTCTGTTTTATAATCTCATGAGAAACAACAGATAGTGAAACCATGGATCACATCTTTGGCCTGGCTAAGAACTGCAGCTTTTTTAGAAAGGACTTCTTATGACACAAAAAAAAGCAATTTTGCTGGTAAGCTTCGGCACCAGCTATTTAGAGAGTAAAGAGAAAACCATAGACAGGCTTCTGGCGGACGTGGCAGAGACATTTCCTGACATTCCTCTCTATCAGGCGTGGACCAGCAACATCATTATTAAGATCCTAAGAACACGCAGCGGCCTTTACATCCCCACTTTGCCAGAAGCCATGGAAACGATTGCGGCAGACGGCGTGGAACATCTGATCATCCAGCCTACCCATTTCCTCAACGGCCTCGAAAATGACGAGATGATACGCACCATCCAGGCACATGCCCCCGATCATCTGCAACTTGCCTTCTGCGATCCTCTGCTGACCACCACCGAAGACCACAGAGAAGTCCTAGACTGCCTGTTGTCAGAATACCTGCCGCTCTCCTCAGAGGAAGCAATGGTCTTCATGGGACACGGCACCACGCACCATGCCAATTCCGTGTACGCCGCCCTAGACTATATGCTGAAAGAAACGGCGCACCCTAATATCTTCATGGGAACCGTTGAAGCCTATCCCGGCTTAGACACCCTGATTGCGCAAGTTAAAAAAACCTCTGCAAAGCGGGTGCATCTGGTCCCGTTTATGCTGGTGGCAGGGGATCACGCCAATAACGATATGGCTGGAAACCATAAAGATTCTTGGAAATCACGATTTGAAGCCTGCGGCTATGAAGTAATCTGTCATTTAAAAGGATTGGGAGAATTACAAGGCGTTCGAAACATCTACCTAAAGCATCTAAAAAGAGGGACCATGGACCAGTGATTAAAATCCCACTGATCCATGGTCCCTCTTTTCAAGCATTGAGATATGCCATTATGTTATTTCCTTCCGGCCTGCCATTTCATTCCCCAGCCAAACGCCTTGTCTAAAGCCTCGTGTCCCCGATAGAACTGAACGATTTTTTCAACGCTGAACGTCTGGTCATCTTGATTCTCAAACAACGCCAGACCGCACATAATCTCAGATGAATGAAAGGAATCCATCTTCACGACAAGATCTTCTGCTCCTGGATATTTAATGGTTACAATGGCGTCTGCCTGCTGCCAATTGGCTACGCCTTCGTATATAAAGGTATACACAAGTATTCTCTTGATCTCTGCAATTTTGTCTCCGTTGATTCGAAGGTTTTCTCCTGCCGCAGCTGCGCCTGTCCTGTCATCTCCATCCAAGGCGATAAACGGAGGATGATTTAAAGAGCCAAAACAGTTCCCCAGAGCCTGTACCGTTCCTTTTCTGCCATCTTTGAGCTCAAACAAGCAGCCCAAGTCTAAGTCGATCCCCTGATTGCTCGCAAATAAGCTGGAGAGAAATCCTTTTTTCTGTGGTCTTGCATTCCAATTCAAGTTGACAAGAATTTCTCCCAATCCTGCCGATGATTTCTTTTCCAAGCTTACTTTTTGTCCCTTTTGTAAATTAATTGCCATAACTTCCTCCTTTCAATCAATATTGAAATACCGCTACGCCGTATGCTGGAAGAGGATAAGCAAAGGAAAACGGACGATTGTCACATTCTTTCTTCACTGCTTTATACTCCAGCGGGCGTTTCGTCCCCTGTCCGCCATACTTCTTATCGTCGCTGTTAAAGATCAGCTTATACTGCTTTCTCACAGGCACGCCGACCCGGTAATCCTCCCATTCCATTGGCGTAAAATTGCAGACAAACAAGAGATTGTTCTTGCCATTTTTACTTTTACGCACAAAGCTAAATACACTGCGGAAATTATCGTCTGGATTAATCCATTCGAAATTCTCTGGTGCACTGTCTGCCTGATACATTGCCGGATATTTCTGGTACAGATGCAGCAAATCCTTGACATAGGTCTGAAGCTGAAGATGCTCCGGTTCCTGCAACAGGAACCAATCCAGCTCACGCTCCTCGCTCCACTCACGGAGTTGCCCGAACTCTTGGCCCATAAACAGCAGCTTCTTGCCAGGATGTCCCATCATAAATGCATAGCCAGCTTTAAGGTTTGCAAATTTATCCATTCCTAGGCCAGGCATCTTATTAATCATCGAACATTTCAGATGAACCACTTCATCATGCGACAATACCAGGATATATTGCTCGCTATGGTTATAGCTCATCGCAAATGTCATCCTGTTATGATTATCCTTGCGGAAATAGGGATCCAATTTCATATAATCCAGGAAATCATGCATCCAGCCCATATTCCACTTATAGCTGAAGTTCAGCCCGTCATCCTCCACTTTCCCGGTAACTTTGGGCCATGCCGTAGATTCTTCGGCAATCATCATAGCGCCCGGATTTCTTCCAAGAATCAGCGTATTGATATGCTTGAAGAATTCAATGGCTTCGAGATTCTTATTGCCGCCATACTTGTTAGCAACCCACTGCCCGTCTTGTTTTCCATAATCGAGATACAGCATCGAAGCCACAGCGTCCACCCGAAGCCCGTCAATATGATAATGTTCGATCCACATCAAAGCGCTGCCGATCAGGAAATTCTTTACCTCCGTCTTACCATAATCAAAAATCTTAGTTCCCCAGTCTGGATGTTCTCCTTTTCTAGGATCTGCATATTCATACAGACAAGTTCCGTCAAATTCTGCAAGGCCATGGGCGTCCCTTGGGAAATGCGCCGGAACCCAGTCTAAGATTACGCCAATGTCATTCTTATGCAGATAATCTACCAAGTAGGCAAAATCCTCTGGCGTTCCATATCTTGAAGTAGGCGCATAATAACCAGTAACCTGATATCCCCAGGAACCATCAAAAGGATATTCTGAGATTCCCATCAATTCCACATGCGTATAGCCCATTTCCTTTACATAAGAAGTAAGTCGTTGTGCAAGTTCCCGATAAGTGTAAAATCCATCGTCTTCTCTGCCCGGATGGCGCATCCAGGATCCAGGGTGTACTTCATAAATTGCCATCGGCTGGGTATGAACGTCTTTACATGCCTGACGCTTTTTCATCCACTGGTCGTCGGTCCACTTAAAACTATTGATGTCTGCAATCCTGGACGCCGTGCCAGGGCGAAGTTCTGCATAATTTGCATAAGGATCCGCCTTATAGAGCCCCCTGCCATCTGGCGTTTCAATATAAAACTTATACATTTGCCCCACTGCCGCTCCTGGGACAAATAACTCGTAAATTCCCATAGGCTCCAGGCGGGTCATCTCGTCTGCATCTTCCTTCCAGTCATTAAATTCCCCAATCACAGACACCTTATGGGCATTGGGCGCCCAAACAGCAAAATACACCCCTTCTTTCCCTTTTTCTTTGGCAGGATGCGCCCCTAACTTCTTATAAATATCATAGTGGGTTCCCTGACCCAGATAATACATGTCTAATTCTGTAAAATGTTCCATACCTCTCACTCCTGTTTCCTTATTCTTCAAAATCCTTTTCCCGCAGATACAAATATCCCTCAGGACTAAATTTCTTTCCGCCAAAAAGCTTTTTAAGCCCGCCCCGTTCAGCGCTATGAATCGCTTGATCCATAATCTCTTTTACTTCCGTGAGCGTCGTAGCTTCATCCAGCTTTTGAATATTGCTGATACGGTTGTATAGCGCCAATATCCCCATATCATCAATCTCGCATTCCTGCTCCGCCGCATATGCTTTGGCAAACTCCACAAGCTCATCACTTGTAAACACTGGTATCTTAATTCGTTCCGTAAATTTCCGGGCAAAATTCATATCTTGGCCAAGCGCTTTGTCAATCCCTTTCCTGGTATCTTCCATAATGACCAGCAGTCCCTTTGTATCCTGTTCCATCAAAAGGGATAACCTGGTAGCTGTCTCTTTGGAAATCTGTCCAGCCTTCTCAATGATCAGATACCCGCCCGCAACTGCTTTCATAAGCTGTGGCAGATCTTTTTGATTCAAAGTCTCGCCTGTGATTTTGCCCACCTTTCCTCGAGAATGCTTTTCCATCCTCTTGATCGCTTTGATTAAATCTGTCGCAAGAACTGTTTTACCGCTGCCCCGCCCGCCAGTGATTAAAATGTTGCCGCTAGAAGAGCTATGATCTTTTTCTTTGCGGTTAAGCGCTCCTTCCAGCACCTGGCAAAGCTGCTGTTCCATCCCGGTAATAGGGACAAAGTAAGAAAAAATCTCTTTTTGCTCCTCACTTAATTTGCGGATATGTTCTTCAGGCTCCTCAATCTGAATTTTAGGAAGCTCCGCTTTCTTTTCCCTGGATTCTTTTGCCGCCTGAAATACAGACTGAAGATATTTTCCTGCATCGTTTTCCTCCTGGGATTCTGTGTCCTGAACTGCCTGCTGTTCAATCAGCTTTTCCAAGGATTCGATTGGCTTTGGCTGATCTTGTTCCTTGGAAGAAAACTTTTTTGAGGAATTGTTTAGCTTACTTTTGCGCGCTTCTCTCTTTTTTCTCTCACTCTCCCGTTTCATCTCCGCTAAATATTCTTCCGGCATCGACTCGCCTAAGATTCTTGCCGTCTCCTCCCAACTGGATAATTTATCCGTGTCCAAGCTAGGAGATGGATTCCTTTGGGAATCCTGCCTGGCCTCCGGCTTCGACGGATGTTCTGCCTCAGAAACGTCTGTCTGTGCGAGATGCTCCTTGCCTCCCTTGATTTCCTTTTGAAGCGAGATATCCTCTGACACGGCGCCAGCCCTGGTTATCTGTCTTTCTTTTGGCATCTGACCTGCTTCGGAAAGAGACAGCGTTTCCTTTGACAAGCTTTCCCCTGACTCTGCCTCGGGGCTTGGCTGCTGTTCTTTTGTCCAGAATTCCTCCTGAACCGGCTTTGATTCCTGCTCATAGCCCCAAGATTCTTCTTCAATTGCTTCCTGCCCATGCTGCCAAGATTCCTCCCGCACTGGCTTCTGCCCAGGTTTTTGCTCATACTGCCAAGATTCTTCAACCGCATCCTGCCCATGCTGCCAAGATTCTTCAACTGCTTTTGGACCTGGTTCCTGCTCATAGTCCCAAGGTTCTTCTGGCACTGTTTCAAAACCAGGCTCCTGCCCATATTGCCAAGCTTCTTCAACTGCTTCTTTCTCATGCTGCCAAGGTTCTTCCTGAACTACTTCCTGCTCATAGAGCCAGGCTTCTTCCCGAACTGGCTCCTGCCCGTATTGCCAAGATTCTTCTGGCACTGTTTCCTGCCCGTACTGCCAATCTCCCTGCTCTTGCGACATAGGAAATTCTTCCTGATACTGCGTCTGCCCCTCTGCCTGCTGCCACTGTGATCCATACTGCGGGACATTCTGCAGATACCGCTCCGCCAACAGTTCCTGAGGCGTAGCGCCTGCCTCCAATTTGGGAATAATCTCGTTGAGCCGTTCTAACAGCTCTTGTGCCTCCTGCAATGCCCGGACCTTGGCAGAAACAAGCCTTCGCTCTTGGGCTGTCGCCATCGCTGCCTCTGCCGCCTGCCTGGTACGCTCCCATTCTGCCAGCACATCCTCAATCTCCATCTGTCCATTGACCTGCGGCTCCCGAACCATGCCTCCTTGGACAGACATATAAACTTGTCCATCACGGTCCTCTGCAAGCAACTCTTCAAAATCATTTTTCAACGAGCCGTCGATCTCTTCATCCGTCTCAATGTAACCATAGACACCTTCCTCGACTACTGGCTCTTCCTCTTCTGCTGCCGCCTGCAGGTACGGAATTTCCTCCACCATCTTTTTAATATTGTCCATGGTGTCGCTTACGCTTTCCTTACTGTTGGCATCCATAATCTGCTGCATGCTTTTGGCAATTTCTGCCTGGAGATTCGATGTATTGAACCTCCCGCTCCCGACAGCGAGATTGGGAATCTTGACGGTCTCTTGAATAATCTCTCCTGATTCCAACATATCCGTTGGACGCACTTCCACAATTCCGTCACGGAACTGCTTGAACTGCCGGTATTTGTCCTCCTGCTCCTGGGTCAGGGGCTGATAGATCATTTTCAGCTCCAATGCTTTCTCAACATATTTTCCATCACCGAACCAAAGCACCAGTTCGTCGCAAACCTCTACGCATCGACCGCCATCGCCAAAGCGGTGATATAAGTACGCAAGTTCAAATGCCCATTCTTCTGTATATTCCCGGCTTTTGAACTCTTCTAGAATGCCAATCAGCTCTGGCAGCTGCGCGCCGCTTAGCTTGGCAATCTGATACCGAAGTATATATTTCTGATTATCATAGGGGGCAACCTCCAGAAATTCTTCATAATGCTCTTTCGCTTCCTCCACATTGCCCATTTTCAGGGAAACCAGCGTTAAGCGATACAGTATATTCCTGCCCACTGCTGCGCGGTCATATGCCATCAAAAGAATTTCATGGCTCTCCTCATATCTTTTGTTCCTGTCATAAATCTCTCCCACCATGAACAGTGTTGCTGAACTCTTTACCTTCCTCCAGTTAATAGAATCTGCAATTTCTGCCGCTGTCTCATAGTCTTTGCTTTCCACCAGACTCTTTAACTGTTCCAGTTTTAGCTTGTATTCGTATTTATCCAACTATTTCACCTCAGAATTATGTTAAAAGGTACACTACCCCTGATTATCGTCCATATTACCTATAGTTTAACATATTTCCCCTGCAGATGTCAAAAAATCTATTTCTTCTTTCGTTTTTGAACTTTGTTCTGTCGCCATCTGCGCGTTTTGCCAGGATCTTTTTTGTGACTTGGTTTCGCTTCTTCCTGGTAAGTGACCAGCACATTTTGATCCAGATCCACCTTTTCTGCTGAAATATAACACTGGCTGTCCAAGGGAAGCTGTTTTTTCCCAATCAGGTAATTCAACATATTGCGTATCACATAGAAGATCACTGCGAACAACGGAACACCGATAATCATCCCTGGAATTCCCAAAAATCCGCCGCCGACTAAAATGGCAAACACCACCCAAAACGAAGACAACCCCGTAGAATCCCCGAGAATCTTAGGGCCGATGATGTTTCCGTCGATCTGCTGCAGCACGAGGATAAAAATTATAAAATACAAACCCTGGATCGGATTAGCAAGCATTATCAGAATCGTGCTGGGCACCGCCCCCAGATATGGTCCGAAAAAGGGGATCACATTGGTCACCCCAACAATTACGCTGACCAGTACGGAATAAGGCATGTTCATCAAATACAAACAGATAAAGCACAAAATTCCAATAATCAGGGAATCCAGGATCTTCCCAGAAATAAACCCTCCGAAAATTTCATGACTTTTATGAACGGTATGAATCACGGCGTTTGCACTTCTGGCAGGAAACAGCGCATAAACCAGCTTCTTGCTTTGACCAATAAAGATTTCCTTGCTCATCAATACATAGATGGAAATAATGATTCCAACCACGACGTTAAACAATATTTTTACTACTCCGATCACCCCCGTCGTCAGCCCCGTAACTAGGTTTTTCGTCTGAGGCAGGAAGTCAGTCTTTGCCCAATGCTCAAAAAATTCCGTGCCTTTGGTCAGGCCGATTTCCAAATAACCTGAGATTTCGCTGTCATTATCGACATAATCGCTGATCCACTCCATAAAGCCATTGACTTGCTTGGGCAGCGTTCCAATCATGCCATTGATGCTTTTATAAAGTTCTGGAATCACCATCTGCAATAAGATCCCAATCACCAAGACCACAAACAGCAATGCGCCCGCCACGCTGATAGCCCGCACCACTTTCTTAGCTTTCTCCTGACTATTCATTTTCGCCTGAAAAAAAGGCAGCAAGTGGCGTTCTTCAAAATTTACCACTGGATTCAGCAAGTAAGCAAGGATCAGCCCTATGGTGATCGGCTGCAGGATAATCATGACTTTTTCTAAAATCTTCGTAAATTCCTGGTATCGAAAAATCAGAAAAAAGAATGCGATAGAACCAATAATCACCAGGAAGGAGATAAGCCCCACCGCTAAATACGGCTTAATATTCCAATTTGCCCTTTGATCTGTCTGCTTTGTCTCTTGTTCATTCATAAAAACGCATCCTCCTAATTGTTGATTCAGGGCATTGCAGCTTATGCGCCACGCATTTTCTGCAATACCCTGCTGCTTGCCTGATGATTAACCCTTATAGTAATTAATCAGGCATCCCTTTAATATAATTGTGCGTTCATCCTCTGTCAGTTCACCCATTCCCAGAGTAAATTCCTGTAATGCTCCATCCTTGACCACATAAGCCGGGATCTGTGTCTTACGCTCTTCTACTGCCTTGCGGATGTCTGGGATGAAAATATAATCTCCGTTCACAAAAGGCAATTCCCCATCTGGAATCAGGAACGGAAGCATTCCCCAATTAATCAAGTTAGAACGATAACGCTTGGTGGCATACTCATTGGCAATATTCGCCCAGCCTCCTAAAACTTTCTGACAAGAGGCCGCCTGCTCCCTGGCGGAACCATCGCCTGGCTTTACCGCAAAGATCGTGCTTCCAAAGCCCAAAAGACTCGTTTCCCTATTCTCTGTAAATGCTTTCTCTGGGAACGCCTGACATACAGCCGCCATCACTGGCTTTAATTCTTCCACGACTTCCAACGGACATCTTCCCTCTTCCACGGCTTTCTGCGCTTTCTGAATCTCCTTGGCACGTCCCACATAAGCTGGGTCCTTTCTTGATAATGTAAATTCTGCAAGCCCCAGCGGATTCGAACGATAAGAGGAAGTCTCTCCAGAAGGAATCAGCTCGTCTGTAGTGGTAACCGGATCATGAATTTCAGACACTACCTTTAATACCATGTTTTGCGGCAGCTCGCTCATAGCAGGCCAATCTTTAATATTAGGCCCAAACTTAATTTCCTGGCTGGGATCTGCCACGCCCTTGCTGTCAAATACCCGGTTTGCGTAGATTCTGCCGTCAAAATGATAGACAGGGTTGGTATAGAACACATCCATCTCCGTAGCCGGTGTCAGGTAACCCTTATTAGCCGCCGTGGCCGCAATGGAGCGCGCATCCATCAGTGCAACAGAGGCAATCTGGCCGCTCTGAAGCTTGCTGCCCTCACGGTTGGGGAAATTCCTAGTAGAGTGACGGATCGAGAATCCATTGTGGCTTGGCGTGTCTCCTGCGCCAAAGCAAGGACCGCAGAACGCCGTCTTAAGAATCGCGCCCGTCTCCATTAAAGTCTCTGCCGCACCCGTCTTCATCAATTCCATGTAAATCGGCATACTGGCTGGATAAATGCTCAGCGTGAACTCATCCGACCCAATGCTTGCGCCCTCCATAATATCTGCCGCTGCAGAAATGTTTTCAAATCCGCCTCCGGCGCATCCTGCAATAATTCCCTGATCCACATAAAGCTTTCCATTTCTGACTTTATCTTTCAAGGTGAAATCTACTGCGCCGTCCAAGCTTACCTGCGCTTTCTTTTCGCAGTCATCCAAAATGTCCATCAGATTTGCGTTTAATTCTTCGATGGTATAAGTATTACTCGGATGGAACGGCATAGCGATCATCGGCTTCACCTTGCTCAAATCGACCTCGATCATGCCGTCGTAGTATGCTACCTGTCCCGGATTGAGCTCCTTGTAATCCGCTCTGCGTCCATGAACCTTGTAAAACTCCCGAATGGCATCATCCGTTCTCCAGATGGAAGACAAGCAGGTAGTCTCCGTAGTCATAACGTCCACGCCAATCCTAAAATCTGCACTCAGGCTTGATACGCCTGGCCCTACAAATTCCATCACCTTATTGTTGACATATCCATTGGCAAAGACAGCCCCGATAATAGCCAAGGCAACGTCCTGTGGTCCTACGCCCTTTTGCGGCTCTCCTGTCAGATAAACTCCCACTACCTTGGGCATGTTGATGTCATACGTCTTATTCAACAACTGTTTTACCAGCTCAGGACCGCCCTCGCCCATTGCCATGGTGCCCAGCGCCCCGTAACGGGTATGGGAATCGGAGCCTAGGATCATCTTGCCGCCTGCGGCAAGCATTTCTCTGGCATACTGATGGATGACCGCCTGATGAGGAGGCACGTAGACTCCGCCATATTTCTTAGCGCAGGTCAATCCAAAGATATGATCGTCCTCATTGATCGTCCCTCCCACTGCGCACAGGGAGTTATGACAATTGGTCAGCACATAAGGAACCGGAAATTTCTCTAATCCCGAAGCCCTCGCTGTCTGAATAATTCCCACAAAGGTAATGTCATGGGACGTTAGCTTGTCAAACTTGATTTTCAGCTTTTCCATTGAGCCAGAAGTATTGTGTTCGCTAAGAATTCCATAGGCAATCGTATTCTGCGCTGCCTCTTCTTTGGTCACAGCCTGTCCTGATAAAGACTGGATGGCCGCTTGCGCCTGTGCGCTCTCCGGTACCAGGGTCTCCCCATTGACCAGGTAAGCGCCGCCGTCATATAATTTTATCATATTCTGTCCTCCTAATATCGTTAATCTAATTTAATCACAATAAATTTGAAAATAAGACGAAATAAGCCCATGGAAACCTCCATTGGCTTACTTCTCCCTACCTGAACATTATAAAGTGACTCCAAAAGAAATGCAAGGCAAAATTATTCTTTAGTTTCCGCATTTTGTAATTTTATATCATCAAAAGATTTCCATCACAAAGCAGCAAACTCTTGCGTCCTATGATTCAAAATCTTCCCGAGAAGAATGCTCTTGCTTAAAGCCAATCATCACCTTGAACAAATCCCCGTCCAGATAGATCCGGAAGCTTCCTCCCATCATCGTCATAAGGTTTTTCGCTATCGACAGCCCTAAGCCGCTTCCTTCCGTGCTGCGGGAGATATCTCCCCGGATAAATCGTTCTGTCAGCTCTTCCGCCGGAATGTTCAAAGCATTTTCCGAGATATTTTTAATGGAAAACAATACCTGAGCGCCATCCGCCTGCATATCTACATAAACCCTAGTATGCTCCATGGCATATTTGGCGACATTGTTATATAAGTTTTCCAATACTCTCCAAATACGTCTGCCGTCCGCAAGAATGACCACCGATTCCCGCGGCAGGTTGGAGATCACCTGCAGCCCCCGTGCCTCAAACCGCTCTGCAAATTCCCCTTCTGTCTGATGCACCAGCTCGACAAGATTGATGCGCTCCATCTCCAGCTCGATATTGCCAGAACTAATCCTGGAAGCCTCTACCAAGTCTTCCGCCAGTTGCTTTAAGCGCTGTGATTTACTTTCGAGTACTGCGATATAGCTCTGCGCCCTCTGATTATCAAGCTTTTCCCGTTTCAGCAGATCCACATAATTGATAATAGAGGTAAGAGGCGTCTTGATATCATGGGACACGTTGGTTATCAAGTCCGCCTGCAGACGCTCGTTTTTCATACTGGCGTCCACCGCATGACATAACCCCTCTCCAATCGTATTGACTGCCTGGGCAAGCTTGAGGTTGTCCCCTCTTAATTCCTCCTCGGCAATCTTATATTCCAGATCTCCGCTGGCAATCTTGCCAATTCCTTCCAGCACTTTGTTGCGCTGCACCCCTTCCCGGATAATCAAAACCGCTTCCAATCCGCATAGAACACTGAACATTGCCACGCCAAGAAAAATCAGATTCTGATTGTAAGATGCAGCAATCATTGTTAGGAGCAACATGCATGCCACAAGATGCAGCCCGAACCAGATTACCATTTTGGTCTGGGACTTACGACTAGTAAATAAAAGCCCGATTCCCCGGAAAAACCAGCCCAGAATGCTGCCAGACCATAGCACTCCCGCCCGGATCCGCCGCACAAAGCTTAAGTAAAACGCCAACAAAAACGCCATCCCAAAGAAAGCAACCCCTCCGGCCAGCACGATCATCGTATTGCCTCCCCTGTCGGCATATTGGTAAAACGTCTTTATCATTACCCAGACAAAGGCGACAATCTCCACGACCGCTAAAAGCAGTAGAATTTCCGTGGGAATCCGGTCAAAAAGATTAAGATGCACCTGCCCGCTATCATCTCGTTTTCCAGCTACGATGCTAAGATAAATAAAGCTGATTAACAATGCCAGCAAGCTTAAGCCTGCCCCCCACATGCAAATCCGAATCCATGGATGCATTTTGTCGTATTCTGCCTTTGCATCTTTTAATGCGTCAGGATTTGGAAACTTTGTATCCACGCCGAGAAACAACACGCTTCCTTTATTGCCATATTCTGGCTCGATATGCTGATAGAAATATTCCTCCATATCCAAAACATTTGTTTCCATGTGAATGTCGCTTTCCCTATAATACAAATATTTTCCAAGATTACTCCCGTAGGAAGCCAGGGCTGAAGCCTTTTTCGTATTCATATTGGTCCACACGGCGCCGTCTTTCTCCCGGCTGACCCAATAATATACATTGCTGCCATGAGAAGACTGGTGATAATTGTTTAGACATTTCCGATACTGACTGATCTCTCTCCCGATCTCTTCCACAGTATAGCTCAACGCATGATAGGCATTGCACATATGTTCCATGGAGATCTCTCCATTCATAAACCTTTCCCAGATCCCTGCACCGTTTTGCGGCAGATAATCTTCATCAATGAAATCATATGCAGAAGAACGGCTGACATAAGCCATATCGTCCATGCTAGTCAGCAACAGTTCCAGTTCTTTTGCATCCAGTTCATAGAGCTGGCCCTTGACCACTTTCTGAATCACGGTCTGAAGCCCTTCATCCGAAGCATCTCCTATGACTGTCTCTATGCTGGCACTGGAAATGTCACTCTCCAAACTGACTTGTTCATCATACGCTATTTGCGCTGAAACGGCATCTCCTGAAGCGCTGTAAGAGCCTCCATAATAATATTCCACCTTCTCAATGACATTTTCTCGCAGTTGCGGCGCCATGTCTTTCATCGTTAAAACTGGCTTTTCCTCACTGTATACATTTTCTCCATTTCGATAGATGCTCTGCCGCTGCTGGATTCCATTACCTACCTCATACTCCGCCACGAACTCATAAAAAGAAGTACTGTAGCCTCTGGACCATTCTGCCAAATCTCCTAGCCTGTAGAGAAACGCATTTTTTTCAGTCTTCTTCCACCCTGATAGTTCTTGCCGTTCATAATACCGCCAAATGTCCACCTCTTTGTCTGGGTCATACGTCTGGCCCGTCTCAAACTTCCTGCGAAGCTTGCTAAATTGCAACACTTCCTGGGTCACAGCCTCAAACTGATCCGTAAAAAAGCTAGAAGATTCAAATGGGGTGTCCATTTTCTGGTTAAAATTCAAAATATTCTTTTGAAACAACATAATCAGAAACATAAGGCAAAGGACGAATACCACTGCCAGTATCTGATTTGCCGCTGCCGCTGTTGCTTTGAACGCCACAGAATAGCGCCATTTTTTCACCTCATCACATCCTTTAACTTGATGATTTTTCAATTTTATATCCCACCCCCCAAACGACTTTCAGATATCTTGGCTCTTTGGGGTTGATCTCAATTTTCTCCCTGATATGCCTGATATGCACTGCCACCGTATTGTCTGCGCCAATTGCGTCCTCGTTCCAAATGCTCTCATAGATCTGATTGATCGAGAATACTTTTCCCTGATTCTTCACCAACAGCAACAATATATTATACTCAATAGGCGTCAGCTTTACCTGCTCGCCGTCCACTATGACTTCCTTTAAGTCGTCATTGATTACCAAGCCGCCCGTCTGGTAGACCCGTTTGCTGCTTTCTGCGGCATTTCCAAGCTGAGTATAGCGCCGAAGCTGCGATTTGACCCTTGCCACCAGCTCCAAGGGGTTAAAAGGCTTTGTCACATAGTCATCTGCGCCAATATTCAGCCCTAGTATCTTATCGGCGTCCTCAGATTTCGCTGACAGGATGATAATCGGAATGCTGCTCTCCTCGCGGATCTTTAATGTCGCCCGGATTCCGTCCAGCTTAGGCATCATCACATCAATAATCAGAAGATGCACTTCATGTTCTTTTAATACCTCAAGTGCCTGTTCTCCATCATACGCTTTGAGGATGCTGTAGCCTTCCTGCTGCAAATATATCTCAATCGCATCTACAATCTCCTTATCATCATCGCATACCAGTATATTTTTCATCTCATTCACCTCTCTTTTTCTATCGGGATTCCCGACCTTTTTATTATACATAATCTAATACAACTGTAAAAGCATTATATCAGGTGTTTTTTAAGTAACAACGGGGTATTTTATTAAGATTTCTTAAAGATATTCACTCTGATCTTGAACAATCAAAGCATTTTTACAACGAGCATAATGCCAATCTATATGGTCGTTGGCTATAATAATTTGGGAATGGCGCACGTTATGCAAAAAAGGCATTAACAGGTTTCTTTAAAGCATATAAAATAGCGATATCTGAACTTGGACTAAAGCATTTTCAAACCAATCATACAAATGGGTATACGCCGAAATAACAAGGAAGAGGCTGTCGCACTAATAAATCTTTGCATTGTAATTTATGTTAGTGCGACAGCCTCTTTTCTTTTTGAACAACAAATGAGTTACCTGCTGCCAGGCTACAGATTCAGTTTTGGGAAATCTATCCATAAGTCTTCGTAAATATTAACCTTGATTCTGTCGGCAAATGAGTAGAAAGCAGGGGCTGAATCATGTTCCATATCATATACCAGGATGGCTTGCTTCATGGGATCTACAATCCAGTATTCTCTCACATTTGCAGAGCGGTATAGAGATAATTTTGTATAATAATCCATCCGTCTGCTAGCCGGGGATACGATTTCTATAACCCAGTCTGGCGCACCTTTGCAACCGTAGTCATCCAGCTTGCCTTTATCACAGATTACAGATATATCCGGCTCCAGATATTTGGAATCGTCCGCAAATAGAAAGACGGCAAAGGGGGCAGGGTATACTTTGCATTCCCCGTTATTTTTAGTGACGTGGTTGTAAATCCAAGCGTGTAGAAATGATAATATTTCCTGGTGTCTTCTGGTGAGCGGAGCCATATTGTATATCTGGCCGTCAATCAGTTCGGCACGTTCTCCATCTGGCAGGGCGTAAATATCATCAATGGCATAGAGCCTTTGCCGTGGTAATGGTGGCATAATATAAACTTCCTTTCTTAGTTTATGATAGTTTAGATACAGCAAATACTGGCGGTTGTTAATAGCATGTTTCATAAAAGCGGTTGTCGCATATGCCCTCGGTCATAAAATCACAGATATAATAATCACAGTCATCATATTGGGTTTTGAAATGCTGTTCTGTTAGCTCAGCATATACAGGCACATGCCTTTTCTTTTTACTCAGATATTTAGTAATTCAGCAATATCAGAAAAGTTGATATACAGATCATCATAAATATTGATCTTGATGGTGGCGTCAAAGCTGTATGCTACATTGATAAGGTCGCCCTCGAAATAGTTGACAGTTATCATTCGGCGTTTCGGATCTACAATCCAATATTCGCGCACTCCAAAATTATTATAGTAATAAAGTTTGCGGATGTAGTCATCTGAGGGATTGCCTGGGGAAACAATTTCAATGATGAAATCTGGCGCTCCATTACACCTTTTTTCATCCAGCTTATTTCTATCACAGACGATCATTATATCAGGCTGAACGATTGTCAGAGGATTATCAGACAGCTTTACATCAAATGGAGCACTGAATACCTGGCAGGACTGCTTTTTGGTTTTGATGTAATTGTAAAGGATATTTGATAACTCCATAGATAGCGCTTGATGTATCTGTGATGGGCTGGCCATATCATAGGCAACACCGTCAAAGACTTCCACCCTCCTGTTCTCTGGCAGAGTCTCGTATTGCTCCAGGGTAATTGTTTCCGGCTGCGGTTGTAATGCTGGCGGCATAATATAAACTTCCTTTCTTGGTTTATGATAGTTTAGATACAGCAAGTACTGGCGGTTGTTAATAGCATGTTTCATAAAATACTTACAAGATTTTGTTTCGGTCACACTGACCGCTCCTTTACTTAATTCCACAGGGCACATGCCTTTTTTTGCTAAATATTAAGCATTTCGGCAACCTCGCAAAAGTTGATAAGCAAATCCTCATAGATGTTAACCTTGATTTGATCCTTAAAAGTGTAAGTCTCCATGAGGAAATCTGCCTGACCCAAATAGTAAACGAGAACTTTTTCCGTACGGGGGTCAACGATCCAGTATTCACGTACTCCTGCATCGGCGTACAGATGCAGCTTGCGAATATAGTCATGGCCAGGGTTGCTTGGGGAAATAATTTCAATGATCCAATCAGGCGCCCCAGTACAGCCTTGGTCTGTGAGTTTGCTTTGATCGCAAATAACGCTTATATCGGGTTCCACTATGTCTTTCTTATCCTGATGTAATTTAACAGCAAATGGAGCAGGATAGACACGACACTTGCCATCTTTGGAACGTATATAGATATTTATCTCAGTGTTTAGGTAATTTAAGATTTCCTGGTGGATGCGGTTTGGCGCAGCCTGATAATAAAAGCGACCATCAATTAGCTCCGCACGTACATCTGCAGGAAGATTGTAATAATCTGCTTCTGTATATAGTTTTTCCTGTGCTAATGGCTGCGCCATAATAACACTTCCTTTCCTGGTTATTGCATATGTGGTTATCGTGTATGGCTGGCGTTAAGCAATCGCATAAGCAATTGATAGCCGCTATTGTTTAAAGCCTTGATTGCTGTGTTTGATGGGTTCCTTGCGTTTCTCCTTATAAAAATATTATACACAATATTACACAACAATTCAAAAAGATTACACAATATACACAAATATTTTAAGCAAAAGAGAATAAGCCTGCGCGCCCGTAGCCATTTGCTTCTAAAATACTGCATTTATATGCTGGTATTTATAGCTAATTGGCGGATTATGGAATGCAATATTCTCTGTAAAGCTGTTCAAGCATTGCATAATAGAAACTGTGAAACTGCCCCTCATACTTTTTCTAATTTGGAGCACACTAAAAAGAGAAGGAGAACTAAGATTATGAAAATTGCATTTTACACCACAAAGCCCTACGACCGCATTTGGTTCGAGCCCATGGCAGAACGTTACAATATGGAACTGCTGTTTTTAGAAGCTCCCTGCCGTCCCAATACCTTAAATCTTGCTGCAGGCTGCGACGCTATCTGCATTTTTATCAACGATCAGATTACCGCCGACATGATTGACCGTCTCTGCGAAATGAAAATAAAAGCCATCCTGCTACGCTCTGCAGGATTTAACCATGTGGATGTGGAAGCCGCCAAGGACAAGATCCATGTGCTGCGGGTTCCCAGCTATTCTCCAGAGGCAGTCGCCGAATACGCAACCGCCATGTTACTTACCGTAAACCGCTTTACCCACCGCGCCTATACCCGCACGAGGGATTTCAACATGAGTATCAACGGGCTGATGGGCGCAGATCTGCACCAAAAGACGGCGGGAATCATCGGAACTGGAAAGATCGGGCAGTCAATGATCCGGATTTTGAAAGGCTTTGACATGAAAATATATGCTTATGACTTATATCCAGATCAATCCCTAGATGTTGACTATGTAGAACTTCCAGAGCTGTTTGCAAAATCCCATGTCATCTCGCTTCACTGTCCGCTCACCAAGGACACCTATCACATCATTGACAAGGACGCTATTGACAACATGCAGCAGGGAGTCTACCTGATCAACACATCCCGCGGCGCCCTAATCGATACCAACGCATTAATTGACGGCTTGCTGGAGAAAAAAATTGCCGGAGTGGGCTTAGATGTATATGAAGAAGAAAATGGAGTATTCTATGAAGATCTGTCTGACGAGATCATCCAAGACAACACTTTGGCAAGACTCATGACTTTCCCCAATGTTCTCGTCACCTCGCACATGGGATTCTTTACTTCCGAAGCTATGCAGGCCATAGCAGTAGAAACCATGGAAAATGCCTATGCCCTCGAACAAGGAAAAGAATTAGTAAACGCTGTGTAATCTGGGACATGTGAAGATTATCTCTACTGGCAGAGGCAGGATAAAATACAATAAAGCGGATCAATCAGCTCATCCAGGATGTTGAGCTAAACAGCTGTATGCAAGGCGAATACAGCTTCCGCATCAACGAAAAAGAGCGTCTCTACATCGCCTGATACCTAAAAAATCCCCGTCAAAAAATAACGAGGATTTCTAAACGGACTATGCTAATTACTTCCTGCCAAAAAAAACTTTGCGCGTCTTTTTTGCCACAGGAGCCTCCTCTGTCCCTTCCTTTTCCCTCCATTTAAAGTATTCTGCATCCAGATCGACATGAATTTCCGGCGGCGTGTCCGGCAAAAACTCTTCCTGATACGTTTCCTCTAAATGTTCCAGGGGAGCCTTAAAGATCGTATCAACTTCTGACATCATCTGCTCCGTCTCAAAATCGATATCTTCCACCTCCAGCGAAAGGTCTTCTACCTCCAGTGAAAGTTCCTTGACTCCTAACGCTTTTTCTTTGCTCTTTGCCGCCCTGCGGCGCAAGCTCTCGGCAAACTCCTTTCCTGTAACCCTCGCAAGGCTCTTTTCCTCCTCTTTTCTAGGGTTGATTTCCGGCTGCGTCAATTCATAAGACTTTCCGGCACGCTCAAAATATGCCTGATTTACCCTGATTTCCGGCTGCACGGCAGAATATGATTTTCCCTCGTTCTGTATCCGTTTTTCTTTCTTTCCCCGCGCCTGCTCTAACCGCTCACGCTCCAGTTTTTTATTGATTTCTTCAATGATTTTTACATATTTCTGAGTATCGGCAAAATCCTGAAGCTGTCCTGTCAATTCCAACTGATTATGGCGCACCCGTTCCCGTTCTTCCTCCATCTCTGAATTGAGCTTGCGAAACACTTTCTGAACAGAATCATTTGCGTCCTCCATAATATGGCAGATACGATTGATCGCATCGTCCGTATACATGATAGACGCTGCATAAATATCGTCTGCATGCCTGTTCGCTTTCTGGATAATCTCTTGCCCCTGTTTCTCACACCGCCGCTGCGCCAGCTCATGCTTCTGGCTGGTAACTTCATATTGATCCATAACCTCATAAATCGCCAGATTCAATTGCTCTAACAATTCGAAGACATGGGCTTTATCTACGATAATCCATTCGCCGCTCTCATCATAAGCTTCACTCTGAGAAAAAAGAAGATGGATATTTTTTAAAATATGTTCTACTTTGTCCTGTATGCTCATGGTTTCTTTCCTCTGATCTGTATCCTTTTCTTTCATCTTATGCCGTTATTACATGATACATTTCTATCATAAATATGTTCTTGCTTCATTTTCATATTTCTATACCGAAAGTATAACACAGCAATCTAATTTCAGCCACATTAACCCTCCGACCTACTGCAATGAAATAGCGACAACTTTATTTCAAACAATGATCTCATTTGCACATTGTTTCATCTATCTTAAAGTGTATCAGAAAAATTTTCAAGAAACAAGATCCACGGCGCTAAGAAAACAATCAGCTTCCCAGCTGGAAGATTTGCAAAAGATTTACATCAGAAATGTCATAATCAGAATTCGTGCTCAAGGGCAAGATTTTGCATGGTCACAAAACGTCTCTAGGCAAGATAGAATGCCAGATTATGTGTGCAAGTCCTCTGGACTGCCATAATGCATTTTATCAAAATGCCAAAAGCCTGAATATAAATGTGTCAGTACACTAGAAACTGGCTTTTGGCATTTTGGGCAAGATAATCAAGCAGTCCAAAGGAAATTTTTAGACAACTTATTTACACAGATTTTCCAACACCCCCTATGCACATAACCTGAGGCTCTCAAGATTTGTCAAGATGGAGGCAAGCCGCCTGATGCAATTTGACTTTCTCTAGAGTCGAATATCAATAGGCACATAAAGTTCCTGCTTGGATTCTTGCTGCTCCAGGCTAACCTGCTGCGGTTCCACCTGTTTGCCAGATTTTGCATCCTCTTCTTTTTGATGCATGTCTGTCTGCTCTGTCTCTTTGGCTGCATCTTCCATCGTCTCACTTGCCTCTGCCAATTCAGAAACCTGGGAAGATACCGCCTTTTCAGCTCTCTTTTCTACTTCTGCCAGTTCTTGCTGTTTTTTCTCCACGCTGCTGCCCCTGCCTGCGTCTGCCTTAATTTCTGATGCCAGAACTTTGGCTGTTCCTTCCATGTCTGAGGCCACGCCGCCATAGACTTTTGCCTGATTGATTGCAGAATCCGCCGTAATCATTGCCTTCATGCTTGTCTGAGAAATACCTGCGCCCTGGTCTTCTTGCTTTTGCGCCTCTTCTTTCTTATTACTGCCCAGCATGTCATCCATAACGGAACTTTTTTGCTGCTGCTGTTCTTTTCGCTGTTCAATCTGATGCTGTCGCAGCTGGTTCTTCAAATCTGTAATCTCTTTCTGAATATCCTGACGCTTTTTCATCTTCTCTTCCATGCTCATTTCCTGATTGGAAGAAAGCTCCTGAAGCTGTTTCTGTTTTTCTGCAATCTGCTTTTGAAAGCTTTTTGTTTCTGGGTCAGCATTGGAAAATCCGCCTACCTGACTCATTTGCCCGCCAATTCCGCTAATTCTCATAATCCTTTTCCTCCTTTTTCGCACGACAATATAAAGCTTCTATTGTCTATTGTATCGGATATTAAAGTTTTATTCAAAAGTAGTTTTGGTATGAAAATTTTTCGCCGTAACAATCAGGATGTCCGACCGCCAACAATCTTACAGCCATCTTACATTACCTTACAATTCACATGCTCCACTTTTGCCACTGCTGAAACTATAGTATAATATCATCAGATTTGACACAAAGATGGTTCATGCAGCGCCGCAAGTCAAAGCTAAAGCGCTGTAATCTTTAACTACTGATCCCACATTGCAGCAGTTTAGAAAGGAATTTTGTATATGGCTTACGAAAAACTCAGTAAAAATGCACTGAAATGCATGTATACCGCTACTGGCCTTGGCGCTATTACAATGATTGCAATCCTTACTGGGATTATGTGTCATTTTTCCCTATTTACCATGCCGCTGGCCGTAGGCATCTATCTGTTTTTGACACTTCTTATGTCAGCAAACGGCATCGTCTCTCCGCCGTTCCGATATCAAAGATACCGCTACGCAATCACAGACGAATGCATAGAGATCCGGGAAGGATATCTGTGGGTGGAAGAACATCTAGTGCCCATCAACCGCCTCCATCAAATTGCCATCAGCCAGGGACCCATTGACCGAATCTATGGACTGACCAAAGTCGTGGTCACCACTGCCGGCGGAGAAGTGACGATACGATTTCTGGAAACGCAAAAAGCACAAGACATTGCAGACACCTTAAAAATAAAAATCAATCAGCTGGCATTGCTCCAGCAGACTGGAGATCGACATGAATAGAGAGCCTTTTCATTGCCACCCCTCCATTATATTAGAAAAAGCTGGAGGGTTTTTGGTCTGCTGTATCTTAATCTTACTCTCCCAGGCCAATGAAATCCTGCCACTTTTACTTTCTGGGCAATTGAATGCAAACACCTGGGAAACAGCGGTTTTCTGCCTGTTTTTCATGTTTGTCGTGCCTGGGCTGATCGGGGGATATCAGTTTCTGTCATGGAAGAAGACATGGATTTCCCTAGAGGAACATACGCTGGTCATCGAACGCAACACCTTATTCCGCAAAAAGAATACCTACAGCATCCCCCATATCGCAAACATCAATACCGAGCAGAATTTGTTTGAACTCCTCTTACATACCTGCCGCATAAAAATTGATCTCGAAAATGCCACAGATGCAAATGCCACAGATATCTCGATCGTCTTATCCATGAAAAAAGCAAGAAAATTAAAAACCCTGCTTCTTGCGTTGCGTCAGGGAGAAAGCCCCGCAGAAACAGTGGAACATCTCTCTGATGTTGACAAAGAGGCAGAATCTTACGCCTCCTTTAGCGATATTCTGACCCATTGTATCTGCAGCCTGTCCGGTGGAATTCTGGTGTTTGCCCTGTTCGTGCTGGTAATTGGAGGCTTGCTGCTGTATGGCGGCAAACTTTCTCTGGAAGAACTGCTTTGGGAAGATAAGAACGCCGATTTTTCCATGAAAATTCTGGCGGTTGCGTTCCTTGTCATAAGCTATGGTTCTCAGATTATCCATAAGTTCCTACAGTTTTACCATTTTACCGCTATCCGAAAACAAGAAACCCTCATCATACGCTACGGATTTTTCCGCCGCCAAGATTATGCCATCCCGATCCGAAACATTCAGGCTGTACGGATTATCCAGGCGCCTGCAGCGAGGCTCCTGCATTTCTATGAGGCACAAATGATCTGCGTCGGAATCGGGGACAGTAAAGAAGAGCTGACGCAATTATCACTATGCTGCAAAAAATCCGTACTTTATCAACGTATGGGCGTTCTTCTTCCAGAGTTTTCCACTGCTTCCATGGAAAAAATGCACAAGCCCCCCAAAGGCGTCTCTAAGCTTTATACCTGTGCATTCCTTGGTAAGATTGCCGTCCTCCTCCTAATTTATGGGTGCCTCTTGGCATATGTTGGCAAGAGTGCCAGTCAGTTTACCTTTGGAATATCGTCAAGCGTTGCGCTGATCGCTGTGTCGCTTTTTTTATATCATCTGCTGCACGCTCGCTGCCAGGGCTTTCACCTTGGAAAATCCATGGCTGTCTTCTCTGGAGGGATCATGACCAAGACAGTCACTTTTCTTCCCTACCAGAATATTCAGCGCCTATGCTTAAAGCAAGGTCCTTTGTCCGCCATGCTCAAGATGCAGCATGGTTCCGCTTATATCCTTGCCTCCCTGCTTTCACGGGAAACCGCCGTCCCTTACCTGAGCCTCGAAGAGATGCGCAAATTAAAAGAGAACATGGCCAAGGATAAAACCTGACGCCATGCTCTCAATTTCTGCTGTTACTTCAGCAATCATCGTAGACTTTGCGTGCGCAAATATTACAATGCAAAACTGACAAGGATGCCGTTAAAAACGAAAATCCCTCTGTCCATTGTGGATATTGGCAAGATAATCTTTTACCTTTTCTTTCACTTTGGGATTGGTAATCACATCCATTTCTTGTTCGATCAGCTGATCCCCCACTTTCCTGGTCTCCTCTGAGGCATAATCCTCTAAATATTCCTTTAAGGTCATCAGGGCGTTGGGGTGACAGCAGTTTACGATCTGCCCGCTCTTTAATAATGTCATAAACCGGTCCCCGGTTCTTCCCTCCCTGTAACATGCGGTACAAAAACTTGGAACATATCCCATTTCCATCAGCCATTTTACCACCTCGTCTAAAGTGCGGTTATCGCTGACGTCAAACTGTGCTGAGTTCTCTTCCTCTGGTTCCGGCTGCGCATATCCGCCAACACTGGTCCGGGAAGCTCCGCTGATCTGTGAAATTCCTAAATGCAGCACTTTCTCCCGGCACTTCTGGCTCTCTCTGGTGGACACGATCATTCCCGTATAAGGCACGGCGATGCGGATACAAGCGACTATTTTTGCAAAAATCTCATCGGAGATGCCATTGTCAAACACGTCCGGGTCAATATCATCGGCACGGCGCAGGCGGGGCACGCTGATGGTATGCGGCCCTACCCCCTTGTACGCTTCCAAATGCTCTGCATGCATAAGGATTCCAATAAAATCATACTGATAATTGTTCAGTCCAAACAAGACGCCCAGTCCGACATCATCTATGCCACCATCCATGGCACGGTCCATCGCCTCGGTATGGTACGCATAATCATGCTTCGGCCCCGTGGGATGTAATTTTTGGTAAGATTCTTTATGATAAGTCTCCTGAAACAGAATATAAGTGCCAATCCCTGCTTCTTTTAATTTGCGATAATTTTCCACCGTGGTTGCCGCAATATTGACATTGACACGGCGGATCGCCCCATTCTTGTGCTTAATGCCATAAATCGTCTTGATAGATTCCAGAATATACTCAATGGGATTATTGACTGGATCTTCTCCTGCCTCCAGCGCCAGACGCTTATGCCCCATATCCTGAAGAGCGGTAACTTCTTTGACAATTTCCTCCTGGGTCAGCTTCTTTCTGGCGATGTGTTTATTTTTGAGATGATATGGACAGTACTCACATCCATTGACACAGTAGTTGGACAAATACAAAGGCGCAAACATCACGATGCGGTTTCCGTAGAAATCCTTCTTGATCTGCTCTGCCAAGGCATAGATTTCCTGGTTTTTATCCTCTAGCTCGCAATCCAAAAGCACTGCCGCCTCCCGGTGGGACAGACCCTTGCGCTCTCTTGCCTTTGCAAGGATTTGATCAATCAGTTTCCGGTCGTCCTTATGCTCCCTGGCATAAGCCAGGCTGTCTGAAATCTCCTCATGACTGATAAATTCTTCTGCTTTCGGTGACATTACATCATACATTTTAGTTCCTCCTTTAACCTTTCGAACAATTACAGCCATAATCTCCACGGTCTGTTATCAGCTGATATCCGATCTTTTCCATTCTCTGATTGAGGCAATTGCGGCACTCCGCCGCCTCATCGCCAGTACAGATTTTATTGTCATACAGTTCATACTTTTTCCTTACTGAGGTGGGCGACAAATTGGGCATCACCACGTTTGCCCCTGCCAAAATCGCTTTTTCCCTGCCAGACGGGTCAATGGTGCCCAGAGCGGTAGTCGCAGGAAGCAAAGCCTTGGGCAGCATCAGGCGCAGCAGCCCGGTCAAAAACAGCGTCAGCTCCACCGTCCCTTCTTTCTCTGCGGCAAACGGAGTATCATGGTGAGGAATAAAAGGCCCGATCCCCACCATATGAGGCTGCAACTCGCGGATAAACAGCAAATCTTCTGCTAGATGCTGTGGCGTCTGCCCTGGGCTTCCCACCATGAATCCCGTCCCTGTCTGGTAGCCAATTTCCTTTAAATCCCAAAGACATTGCTTACGGCGCTCTGCGGACAGTTCCTTGGGATGCAGGCTCTCATAATGCGCCTCATCCGCCGTCTCATGCCGTAACAGGTAACGGTCTGCCCCGGCACGAAAAAGCCCCTCATAGCTTTCCCTTGACCGCTCTCCCAAAGACAGCGTCACTGCACAGTCTGGATAAGTCGTCTTAATCGTATCAACAAGCTCCTCTAATGCTTCTTGAGTAAACCAACCGTCCTCGCCACCCTGGAGCACAAAGGTACGGAACCCTAACCCATACCCATCCTGGCAACATTCCATGATCTGTTCCCTAGACAGGCGGTAGCGCTGCGCTTTCTTGTTGCTCCTGCGGATGCCACAGTAATAACAGTCATTCTTACAATAATTGGTGAACTCAATCAGTCCCCGGGTATAAATCTTGTTCCCAAAATATTGATGCTGCAATCGTCTTGCTTTTTCGAACAGATACTGTGCCGCATCTTGATTGCGGTTCTGGATTAATGCCACCCATTCCTCCTTGGCAAGCTGGGATGTTTCTTGCAGTTTGTCTATCAATCGCCTTTGCTGATCCATAAATCCTCCTGTTGCAATCTAGTCTGCGCCCCACAAACAATGCCCCCATGCCAAAAGGCACAGGGGCAGCGAAAGCACGTCTTTTTGATCATTATGCCGCCGCACCGTTCCTTTCAGGAAGTCCTTGTGGTCTGGTACGCTTATTGACGCCGTATATGATTCCAATGTTCCGGCTATATGGTAAGATAACTCTCTATCGAGCGCAGTTTTTGAGGTTTCCAGTCAGAACCGTCTTCCTGGTCACCTGCTTTTTCCTATAGTAACACGATTTGTTTTATTTTTCAAATGGGAAAATTATTTAAGTTTCCGTATTTTGTAATTTTATAGCATCAAAAGATCTTGCACAAAAAGCGAGGTTGTCGCACGAAGATATTTACTTGTTCAAAAGGTCTTGCCGCTGTTTTTTCTTTCCTTCAACAACCTTATAAATGATCAGCGCTACTACAAGCATCACAATCACTACAACAATTGAAATTATGCTGTAAATTGCTCTGGCAATGTGATTGGGATTCTTCATCAGCGCGGTAAAGCTGTTATCTTCAACGATCACTTTGCGGTTCTGGGCGGTACGATAATATTCTGGTATTGTGGACATCTCCCCTTTCTTTTCAAAAGAATCCAGGTACTGCGCCAAACATTCCCATGCTTTTAATTCTTTGCCGTTTACATGGATGATGTAATCTTCCAACTCATCGGGCGCTATCTGCTCTCCCTGCGCATCCCTTGGCACCACCGACAAGATACCATAAGACTGCTGTTCTACCGCTCCTAGCATTTGCCCGGTATACAGGTCCGCCACTACCCGGTAAAGATTATCGTCCTTCAGTTCTTCTATATTGCCCTCCCTATCCGTCAGTGAGAGTTCCGTTACCCTGTTTAAAATCAGGCGGCAAGGATTAATGGTATAAGACAGCCCGCTGGTATAGAGCTGCGCCGTGGTCATGATCGGAGAAATCGAGGCGTCCACCTCCGCCATGGTTTTAACATCAGCTCCTGTAAGGTATACGCTAACCAAAGGATAACCAGGCACGCCGTCTGGCCCGATGCCCAATGATAAAATCTCAAAGGCATTGGAAACTGTCACTTCCTGGTCCTTATGAAAAGTATCACGAATCACTCCGCTTGGAACAACGGCTATCACAGCTTGAGGCTCTTTTTCTGTCTTACTTCTGTTTACTGCAAATAAATAAGAATCCGCCAGCAAGTTTCCCAGAGGTTCCTCCTGCAGGATTTCGCCCAGCCCGTTTATTTTTGTAAACTCCCATGGGTTATAGGTTAGCACTTGGTCTTTGGCATAGCCAAACTGCGCCATGTATTCCCGGTCAATCGTCTCTCCAAGCTCCTCGATCTTCTCAATCATTGCCGGATCACTGTCATACGATTCATCGAGAAGCGTAAGGCGGTACTCCTGAAGCTCCCAACGACCGTTATCTTTCTGTACCAGCTTTAAAGAACCAATTCTTGCGCCATACTCCCCAGTCGAGACAATCGCCGTTTCCCCATGCACAATAGGTTCTTCGAGAATGCTGTGGGTATGTCCGCTGATGATCAGATCTAGCTCTGGAACGCCTTTTGCCAGCAGTTCATCTTCTGATTTCTTTTCCTCTTCCCATGTGCCACTATGGGAAACACACACAATCATGTCCGCATCTTCCTGCTTTTGTATAGTCTTTACCGTATCTCTGACTGCTTCCACAGGATCTTCAAAAGACAAGGCGCAGGTAGGCGCACATTCCAGGGCGTCCTTGCCAAACACGCCGACCACGGCAATGTTTACGCCATTCTTCTCAATCATCAGATAAGGCTTCACTCCATACGCTTTAAATGCATTCTCAAGCAGGGCGGCATCTTCTGCCTGCGCTCCTTTGAGGGATTCTTCCCAATCTACATTACACACCACCAATGGCGGCGTCTGTTCTCCACTGTTCTTTGCAGTCGCAAGCATATTGGCAAGCCCGCTGCTTCGATAATCAAACTCATGATTTCCAAAGGTAGAAACATCTACGCCTAAAGCTCCCAACATTCGCAGTTCCGCCGCCTGTTTCTCAAACACCGTCTGGTACAGCGTGCCCATGGAGAAATCCCCACCATCTAAAAAGAGGATATCTTCTCGTTGTTCTGGCTGTTGTTCCAGCCATGCCGCCATCCTGGCAAATCCCCCCACGCTTTGCTCTTTACCATTTTCCTCAAGATCAAAAGACTCTAGATGGGAATGGAGATCATGGGTAAATACTACCTTAATCTCCCTGTCTTCCTCCGCCAGGGCGTTGATCTCAAAAGAAAGGGCGCAAATACAAGCCAAGGACAGCAATAATGTTTTCCATATCTTGATCCATTTTCTCATAGCAATTATTTTATATTTCAATCAATTCATACTCCTGGTTTCCAATTCCTATTTTCTCGGCATGGGCTACACAAGATTTCCAATTTGTCTCTGGATGCACCATATGAAAATGATCATGGTGTTCCCTATCTTCTTGTTGCTTATTCTCGCAGAGCGCACTGCCCGCAATCGCCGGCTGACGGTTACATGCGTCAGCGCATGCAACGTCTAACGCCACCGGATCAAAAGAAGCAAACATGCCCACATCTGGAATAATGGGAATGTCATTTTCCGCATGGCAGTCACAGTTCGGCGACACGTCGCAGACAATAGAAATATGAAAGTGAGGGCGTTCTTTAAGTACTGCCTGGCTATACTCTGCAATCTTATAGTTAAGCACGTCATTTGACCGTCCAAAGCTAGGCTCGACAGCGTCTTTGGGACATACGCCGATACATCTGCCGCAGCCTGCGCATTTTTCGTGATCAATAAACGCTTTCTTCTCAGTGACTGTGACTCCCTCGTGGGCGCATATTTGGGTACACATTTTGCAGCCAATACATTTTTCCTGATTTACATAGGGCTTTCCCTCGCTGTGCATCTCCATTTTCCCTGCCCTGGAACCGCATCCCATTCCAATATTTTTCAATGCTCCACCAAATCCTGTCATCTCATGCCCCTTAAAATGATTCAAGGATATAAATACATCCGCATCCATAACCGCCCTGCCGATTTTTGCTTCCTTGATATATTCGCCGTCTATGGGAACCAGCGCTTCATCCGTGCCTTTTAAGCCGTCTGCAATAATTACATGGCATCCCGTGGAAAACGGAGTAAATCCATTCTCATAAGCAGTGTCCAGATGATCAAGGGCATTTTTCCTGCTTCCCACATAGAGCGTATTGCAATCGGTCAAGAATGGTTTTCCTCCTAGTTCCTTGATCACGTCCACCACAGCTTTTGCGTAATTCGGGCGTAAGAATGCAAGATTACCTAGCTCTCCAAAATGAATTTTTACAGCCGCATACTTATCCTCAAAATCAATATCCTTGATTCCTGCCGCAAGAATCAGACGTTTCAGCTTCGCCGGAATATTCTCCGAATAAGATGTCTTGAATGTTGTAAAGTAAACTTTTGCCGCTTTCATAAGCCTCCTCCTTTTTCTAACGTTTCATTTACCGTTTCTTCATAATTTCTTTCGAATTCTTTATGCTTCTTTTAGAAATTATCCACACTTTGCACACATTTTTGTCCTATACTTGATTTATCAAATGAAGTTGATGGCATACATAATAAGCGCGCACCGTTATCAGCTTCGACTAACAATAATTTAACTTTATACCTTGATAAAGTTGTTTACATATTTATTTGGCGGTGCCACCGCCCAAGATGTGGCACCCCATGAAACATTTCATAAATTTACTCCCCAAAAGCGTTGCCGCAAGGCAGCGCTTTCCTTCCGTTCACCCTTTCATGTCTTTCTAGTGCAATTTCCCTGCCGCTATCTGCTGCGTCAGCTCACCCATCGGCATATTGCATATACCGCTAAAAAATCTGGCTGATATGGCTTTCTGCGAACTGTATCTGCAGACATTTCTCTTCCGATCGACCGCGCCTTTCAATGGTCTGGCAATGCGGTTTCAATTCCTTGAGAAATTCTGTTGCAATTTCTGTTCTCATTATAACAGATCATACTAAGGTTGCAAGCCGCTTCCTGGTTTTCTTTTTTATTTTTTTGAATTGATGGGATTTATTTATCAGAAATGCAGAGAGGACAGTGCAAACATAGTTACAAGACAAGCATAGTATCTCTCATTTTTTAAATGAACATCCAGATTAAACTCATTTTTTACAGAAAAAGATCGTCATATTAGGGAAAATACCGACAAAATAAACCCTCCACCAGAAAGAATCCTGCCCGGAGGGCTTTTTATATTATGGGCAATTACAACGAAATTTCCTATAACATAAAAATAAAACTTTCCAAACTTGTCCGCCGATTTCCTAATATGACAACCTTTTTAAATTTTTCAACCTTGTCAACTTTTTACAGAAGTTTCCATTTCGCATAATATCTGCGAACCTTATCTACTAATAATAGATACTCTCCCTCTTCTGTGACTTGCGCTTTCTCTTTGGTATGATTTATCGTAATGGAGCCTACCATCCAAAAAGCTTTTTTAATAATTCCCACAACGCAAGATCGCTTTCATAATACATATTTCCACCTCCGCTTCTTCTTGCTTATCAAGATACAAGAAATCTCAGATTGACATTATTCCAAGTTTTCCCATATCTCTATTACCATTCTATCCGCTCCTTAACAGTCCATCAAGAATCCAAGAATAAATGGTCATATTTTGGAGTAAACGGTCATTTTTCAAACGGAAGCAAAATTCTTACACAGAATATCCTGTCTCTATTCTTGAATGAAATCTCTCCGCCATTCCGCTCCACCACAGATCTGACATTCGCAATCCCATATCCATGGTTTTCAACATCGCGCTTACTGGTAATGCTTCCCAGCATTTCCGTCTCCACACTGCATTCCGTGGGATTTTCCAGTTCTATGATCAGATAATTTGCATAATGTCGGATTTCTAGGTGGATCGTCCTCTGTTCTGGGCACAGCTTTTCACACGCTTCCAGGCTATTTGCCAATATATTGGAAAATATGGTACACAGATCAAAGTCTGTCACTGGCAATTCTGGCGGAATGTATCCATCTAAGCTCCATTGTACTTGAAGTCTTTCAGAACGAATTTGCGCTTCCAGTAAAAGTGCATCCACAATTTCATGATTTACGGAAAGGGTCTTTTTAAAAATTTTGTCCGTATGGCTGCGTAGATCAGAAAGATAGAATCTTGCCTTGTCATATTTTTCTTCCTCCATATAATGCCACAGACTTCCAACATGAGCCTGAAGATCATGACGCATTTTTCTGGTCTCTCTGGCATTCTCTTTTACCATGCGCACATACTCCCTGGTAATTTGCAGATATTCATCCTTAAGCCTGCTCTCTTCCTGATATTTTTTCCTCAATATATCCAGAACAACTACGCCAACGCCAAGAGCATAAAACATCCCACTGACTATCACCATACAGCCTGTAATAAAAATCATCTGATCAAGATTTCCATATACTACTTTACTTACATCTTCAATGTAATGCTGAACCACCGATGCTGCCAGACAACATATGCTTACTGTCAAAAAATATCTTGTTGGAAGGTGCTGCAAAGTATTGTGATATCCAGAAATTTTCCATAATTCTAATGTCAATACCCCTGCCACCACAACGGTAATGATTGCTCTGATAATCCGATATCCTGCAAAAGTACCTACAATCGCCATAGACTGTCCCGAAACCACAGAAGCTAGGAAATCAATACATAAATATACCAAATGCAGATAAATGATACTGCAAATATAGATAAAGAACCTACGAATCACTTTCCCTTCGGTCCAGAAAAATATAATTACAGGATTCAAGGCTACACGCAAAATCATCATGACCAAACTACTATAGCCAAACCAAATATCACCGAAGCAAATCCCAGCCAGAAAGACTCCTCCGCATAATATCGTTTTCCTGTTTTTTGTAATCGGGACACAGAAAACCCCGCATACCATAATTATATTCTGCAAGACAGAAATTATATCCCGCAACACACCCTCTGATACTGCTACCATCTATCTTGCCTTTCTAATGATGTATTCCTGATAAGAATTTTTAAATTCTCTGCCTCTTCTCCTGCTAACTGGAACTTGGTCGCCATTGCTCATGCGAATCACGCTCTCGATTTTTTGAATATTTCGCAAATTAACCAGATAACACTTATGGCAGCGGAAAAATGCTTGTTCTTTCAACTCCTGTTCCCACTGTCCCAGGCTCCTGTCGCAAAAGAACCTGCCTCCTGCGCTCACCACACGGCTGTACTTATCTTCCGACACAAAATAAAAAATACTCTTTATTTTAATCAGTAATTCTTCATTGGCGCCCTTAATCACCAAGCTTTCGTTTTCTTCCATATCCTCCATCATCCGCCTTAGATATTTTTCAAACTTCGCTTGCTGCAATGGCTTTTGTAAGAATCCATATACATTCTTGCCGAAAGCTTCTGACATAACCTCAGCATGATTTGTAACGAACAATATTTTAATGTCTTCTCTCTCCCTCGCAAGCCTGTCCTTTAATTCAATCCCCGACATTCCATCCATCTCTATGTCCAAAATCAGAATATCCGTCTCTTGATTCCTTATCCAAAACTCTGTTCCTGAATCATATTCTTTCACTTCACATTCTACTCCAACCTGCACCAGAGACAGCTCCAGTAGCTTTTTGATCGATTCCCTGCAGTCTATGTCATCTTCACAAATTCCTATCTTGATCATCCGCATTGTCTCCTCATACGTATTAATCTCCATTATATTTTACCAGCTGTTTTCTGTCCATCTGAGTTTTTGCAAGTTTCTACGCTACAATACGCAAATGAGAATACAAAAAAGCATTGCATTTAAGTAAACATTTACGTTACAAATTAGCAAGCCCTTGAGTGGATTGCATACTTTAATGTTCCAAGGGCAGTCATACAGTGACATCTTCAATTTGCAAGAGAATGCATTCTTTGGAAAATTACATTATCCTTTAAAACAAAAAATGTGCCTTCAAGGCACTGGCACGCTTCTATTCTTTGAAAGCCATGTCCGTTGATGTTTCACTCTGCAACGGTCATGGCTTTCTTCATCTTACAAAATTTTTAATTTACACAGTATGTCGAATCATAATAGCTTCTATAACTCTTCTTTACATTCCTCTTGCGGCTTCTCTTCCAGTTCTTCCTCTTCCAAATCTTCAAAAATAATGTCTTGCTTTGGTTCCTCTATATCCTCTTCAAATATAGATTCGCATTTGGCTCCGCATTTGATGCAATATACTGCGCCACCCTCATTCACAGCGCCACAGGAAAGACAAGTTTTCTTTCCCTTTAAATCCGCAATCTTTGCCTTGAGCTGCTCAATCTCTTCTAAAGTCTCATTGATCAGGGTGATCTCCTCTAAAAACGGCTCCTCATCTTGCTTGTGAAGCTCGTAATACTTTTTTCCGATTTCCAGATACTGCTTGCGAACCAATTCCTCCCTGTTCCTAATATCCATATTCAGCCGGGCTATCCCTGTCAAATCAGATACTTTCTGTGACACGTCCTTGCTGGTCTCGCAGATTGCGTCTCCCAGCTTGCTAAAAAAATCCATATGCGTTCTCCTTTCCGAACATAAAGCTATGCTCTCATGCGCTCTCTGGCGCATCTGACATTTTCATTTTCACATCCTGCCATATAATACATCACGGCGGCAAACTACCATGCAACACGCCACGGCAAAAATACTCTCGCTGTTTTACCTTATGCAGATATAGCCCATATATGCAGCATAGATCATAATCATAACGGAGCCTTCGATGCGGCTGATCTGCTTCCTGCACCAAGCAAAAATCCATACGACAACGCTCATAGCTAGTAAGATTATACCATCAATCAAGTTTTCCTTCAAGACCTCCATGGGGCTAATCGCGCCAGCAAGTCCAAGGACAAGTAGAATGTTAAAAATATTTGAACCAATCACATTGCCCAGCGCCATATCCGTCTCCCCTTTTCTGGCTGCCACCACAGAAGTCACTAGCTCTGGCAGAGAAGTTCCCATGGCAACGATGGTAAGCCCGATCAATGTCTGGCTCAGTCCAAAGTTTTCTGCAATAGCGGAGGCAGAATCCACCACCAGATCGCCGCCGATTACGATCGCCCCAATGCCTCCCAAAATGTAAATCAGGCATCGCACTCCCTTTAATGGCTTTATTTCTTCTGATTTGCCGTGATTTTGCCTTGAGCCCATTGCTTCCTTAACTACCCACGCCAGAAATGCGGCAAACAATGCAAGCAGAATCAAGCCGTCCAACCTGCCAATAATCAATCCCAAAAATCCAGCCCCCAAAAGAAGCAAGACTGAAAGAACTGACAGCGGAAACTCCCGCTTTAATATCTTCTCCTTTACTTCCAGAGGAGATAACACCGCACATACTCCGCAGACCATCATCAAATTAAAAATATTAGAACCAATAACATTACTGATTGCAACTGCATTGTCTCCCTTAAAGGAGGCCGCAACACTGACTGCGCACTCCGGCGCACTAGTTCCCATGGCCACCACAGTAAGCCCGATCACCATGGGAGGCACCCGCAAATTTGCGGCAACGCTGGCGCTTCCATCCACAAAATAGTCTGCCCCCTTTATCAGCAGCACAAATCCTGCTGCAAGCAATATATAATTCATTCGGCGTCTCCTCTCTTTTTCGCAGCTCAGTCTTAGATATCTAATCCTTATAAAAAAGAATACAGATTTCCGTGCCCTTTCCGGGCTCGCTGGCAAGGCTCATTTCTGCCTTGTGCTGTGCCACGACATGCTTTACGATGGCAAGCCCAAGGCCTGTGCCGCCGCTCTGCTTAGAACGGCTTTTATCCACTCGGTAAAAACGCTCAAAAACACGCTCCTGATGTTCTCTGGGAATTCCGATCCCCGTATCTTTCACAGACAAAAGCACTCCTTGATTTTCCGGCTTAACGGTCACGATAACCGTTCCTCCCTGGTTATTATAACGAATTCCATTGCTGCACAGATTATATAGAAGCTCATCCAGCAGCATCCTGTTCCCTCTTACATAGCAGGATTCCCCTCTCAGCTCAAGAGTAACCGCCTGTTTCGCCGCCGGAACGTCTAACATATCCAGGCAGCACTGCGCCATTTGATACAAATCCAGCGCTTCAAAATCAACTTCCTGCTCTGTATCCTCTAATTCTGACAGTTTGATAATGTCATTGATCAAAAACTGCAGCCGGTCCGAGCTGACATGGATCTCATGGGCAAACCGCCTGGTATCCCGCTCGTCCGCCATGCCGCTTGCAATCAACTCCGCATATCCGGCAATCGCCGTCAGAGGGGTTTTCAGCTCATGCGTCACATTTGCTGTAAATTCCTGGCGCATCCTTGCAAGGTTTAAGATGTCCTCGTGCTGCTTGCGGATTGTCTGAATAAACGGAGAAATCTCCTCATAAACTGCTTTCTGGTCCGCTCCATCCAAATCCGACGCCAAGATCTCAATCGGCAGGAGGATACGCCGAGTAAGAATATGAGAAAGGCAGACGCAGAGCAACACCGTCAAGCCCGATAAGATCAGGACAAGCGCTATCATATGGATAAAGATCCGGAAAATATTCTTCGAGTCTTTTCCCACCCTTAAAACCGCTCCCTGTTGCAAACGCTGGGCATAATAAAGGGTATGAAGAGAGCTGGTGGCAGACCAGCGCACTGCCCGCCCCTCCCCGGTTCTCATCGCCTCCCTAATCTCAGGACGCTCCCCGTGGTTCTCCATCTGCCCTTGGTCTGCGCTGCTGTCATACGTGACTGTCCCATCTGCTTCGACCAGGGTAATCCTCAGCCCGTCCTCCTCAAGCCGGAGCAGATTCTTCTCCTGTTCCCAAAATTGCTGATCCAAGGGCTGTATCACATGCGCATATGCCTCGATATCATCAAACACCTGATTCTTGAAAATATGATAAAACAGCAACATAGATACCGCCGCCGTAATCATCACCGCAAAAGATGACACTGTTATAAATTGAATATTAATTTTCTTCTTCATGCAAATTCCCGCCCTGCGGCAAACTCTTTCCACGCCATCCCCATCATGCGATATCAGAGATGGTCCATGACATAGCCTACGTTGCGCACGGTTTTAATGGCGCTTCCTCCTTTTCCAAGCTTCTGGCGCAACGTCTTGATATGCATATCCACCGTACGGCTCTCTCCTTCGTAGTCAAATCCCCAGACCTGATCCATAATCTTATCCCGGCTGAGCACGATGCCTGCATTTAAAAGCATCATTTTTAAAAGCTCGAACTCCTTATACGTCAGCTCACATGGCTCCCCAGAGACCATGACTTTACGCTTCTCGGTGTCTACTGTAATCTCTCCGTTTTTGAGCACTGCCGATTCCGTCAAGCCTTCTGTGCGGCGCAGCAGCGCCTTTACTCTGGAAATCAGCTCCATGACGCCAAAAGGCTTCGTCATATAATCATCTGCGCCCAGATCCAATCCTTTTACTTTATCCAGCTCTGAGGATTTCGCCGTCACCATAATCACAGGAACTTTTTCGGTCGCCCTGCTGCTTCTAAGCTCTTTTAGTATTTCCAATCCATCTTCTCCTGGCAGCATGATATCCAGAAGGATTAGGCTTGGCGTCCGTTCCCTGACCGCCTGAAACAATTCCCTGCCGCATCCAAGCTCCTTTACCTCAAAACCGCTGTTTTTCAAGGCATACCGCTGGATCTCACGGATATTCAAATCGTCTTCCACAATGTAAATAAACGGCATGTCCCTCTTCCTCCCATCCCTTTAAGATAATTGATACCGTTCCTGGTAAGCTTCAAACATCTGCTGAAAATGCTCTCTAGGTTCTCCGGACAGGCTGCTGACATAATCATGCGCTTCTACCGTGTTATCCTCAATCTGAATTAAGTAAACTGCAACGTTGGAACAATGATCTGCCACTCTCTCATAATTCACGGCAATATCCGTCAGCGCAAGCCCAAGGTCAATCGAGCACTTTCCTTTCCGCAGACGCTTGATATGACGCTTTTTCACCTCTTTATTGAGATCGTCAATCACTTCCTCCAAAGGTTCCACGGTTGAAGCAAGCGCTGAGTCATTGTTTACAAAGGCTTCCATGGAACGATTAAGAATATCCGTCACCGCCGCACTGAATACCTCGACTTCATGCTTTGCCTTCTTAGAAAATTCCAGTTCCTTTTTCTGCATCTTGACAGCAACTTCCACCAAGTTCAAGGCATGGTCTCCGATGCGCTCAAAATCATTGATGCTCTGCATCAGAGTCGACACCTCCTGCCCTTCTTTTTCTGTAAGATTCTGACTATTCAACAGCGCCAGGTATTTTCCAAGCTTATCTTCATATTTGTCCAGCAAGTCCTCCTGCCATTCCACTTGGTACGCCTTTTCAGAAGAATACGTTTCAAACAGCGTCATGGCTGTGAGCATACAGTCTTTCGCCAATTCCGCCATTTTCCTAGCAAGGCTCATGCATTGTTCAATGGCAAAGCTGGGCGTTGCCAGAAAACGCTCATCCAACACCTGAAATTGATTTTCCCTGCCCGCAGCAGCCTCCTCCTCTTTATCAACGGGGATCGTAAGATAAGCAAGCTTTTCCATGCCTTTGATAAAGGGCAAGAGTAAAAGCGTGGCAAAGATATTAAAAACGCTGTGAATCGCAGCAATCCCCGCAGCTCCCACGGGTTCCTTGGCAAAATCAAACTGAAACGCCAGGTTGAGCACATAATATAAGATCAAAAATACGACAGAGCCTATCATGTTAAAATAGAGGTGCGCAAATGCCGTCCGCTTGGCACCCTTGTTTGCCCCCATTGCTGAAAGCATTGCCGTCACGCAGGTGCCGATATTTTGCCCCAGGATAATCGGAATCACTGAACCATAGGTAAACGCTCCCGTAACAGATAATGCCTGCAAGATTCCCACTGAAGCAGAAGAACTCTGAATTACCGCCGTTAGCAGCGCTCCCACCAGCACGCCCAGCACAGGATTAGAAAATTTCACAAGAATCCCCGTAAACTCCGGCACATCCGCCAGAGGCTTGACCGCATCGCTCATCGCCTGCATTCCAAACATCAGCACTGCAAATCCCAGAAAAATCTCCGCCGTAGTTTTCTTCTTATCGCTTCTTGCGTTCATCATCAGAACTATGCCAATCACTGCAAGAATCGGGGAAAATGAAGACGGCTTTAACATGCTGACCAGGAAATTATCACTTTGGATCCCTGTCAGGCTTAGCAGCCAGGAAGTTATGGTTGTCCCGATGTTGGCGCCCATGATAATGCCGATTGCCTGAGATAACTTCATAATGCCAGAATTGACAAACCCCACTAGCATCACCGTCGTTGCCGAAGAAGACTGTATCACTGCCGTCACCCCTGCGCCCAGCAGTACAGCTTTTAAGGGATTTGAGGTCAGCCGTTCCAGCAGCCGCTCCAGTTTCCCCCCAGAAAGCTTCTCTAAGCCGCCGCCCATGACATTCATTCCATACAAAAACAGGGCAAGACCGCCAATCAAAGACAGAAACCCAAAAATATCCATATTCTACATCCTCCTTTAATCCTATGTATCTATGGCTATTTTATACGGTTTCTGTAAATGGAATACATAATCTGTGTAAAATTCATGTAAAATCATTGCTTGTCTGATATTTTTCTGGCTGCCGCTCTCTGATTGACCCATTCACGGAACAAAGTGTAAAGCACCGACATCAGGGGAATAAAAATCAGCATTCCCGCAATCCCCATCAATTTTCCACCCACGGTCACTGCAAACAACACCCAGATAGAAGGAAGGCCTACGGAATTGCCTACCACGTGCGGGTAAATCAAATTTCCCTCGATCTGCTGCAGTACCTGAAATAATATCATAAAGATCAATGCCTGCATCGGATCTACCATCAAAATCAAAAATGCCGCCACGCCGCATCCAATAAAAGCCCCTACCATGGGAATCAACGCTGTAAAAGCAATGAGCACGCCCACTAAGAGCGCATACGGCAAGCGAAGGATCGTCATTGCCACGACAAACATCGCTCCCAGGATCAGCGCTTCCAAACACTGTCCTGTAATAAATTTAGAAAACGTGCTATGACTTAAGCTGCACACATAACAAATCCTATTTGAAGCCCGTTTTGATAAAAAGGCGCCCATCACCTTGCGGCACTGTCTGCCGAGATTTTCTTTCTGGCTTAACAGATACAGTGAAAAGGTAAATGCAATAAAAAACGTCACCACGCCGTTAATCACGATCATAGTTGCCGACATCGTATAAGAAATCACATTTCCCGCCCCGCTAAGTGCAAAATCCTTGAACTGGTCTAGAAAGCCATTCCAGTCAAACTCCAGCGATTCAATATAGCTTACGATCTCCTGGTTATCTGCAAACACCCCCTCAAGCCAGGTCTGCGCTTTTGGCAAGAATGACGCCATGCCTTTACTAATGCTGTCAACGGTTTTTCCCAGCTGCGGAATTACCACAACGAGCACCACGGCGACAATGGCAAATACGAACAGGATGGACAACATCATGCTCACTGGCCGTATCAGCTTTTCTTTGAATTTCATGCGTTTTGCCTGTTTCTCAATGGCTGTCATCGGGATATTTAAGATAAATGCAATCGCACCTCCCAGTGCAAAAGGAAATATAATTCCCCACAAAAACATCAGCTGCGTTTTGACCGTCTCCAGATTAAGAAGCAGCCCCAGCAATACCAACGTAAACGTTATGATTCCTAAAATCTTCTTTACATTTTCTTTATTCAGATCCATGTCCTCCTCCATTCTGCGCACTTCTTGCCGTAAGCAGGCAGTTAGTGAAAGAATTATCAGTTTCTATGATTCGTTCCTCCTGTGCATTTAGAGCCTTCTCCTATATTTTTTCTTCCTTTTTCTTAGTATATTGGATTCGCTCAAAAAAATCAACGCCTCCCCTTGACAAAAGCCTCTTTTTCTGACTATAATTGGCATAATTTTAGGAGGATTGTAAAATGACAGTATACGACGAACTAGTGGCGCGGGGACTGATTGCCCAGGTCACCGACGAAGAAGAAATCAAAGAACTGATTAACAACGGCAAGGCAACCTTTTACATCGGCTTCGACCCCACGGCAGACAGCCTTCATGTAGGCCATTTCATGGCACTGTGCCTGATGAAGCGCTTGCAGATGGCAGGCAACAAGCCAATCGCCTTAATCGGCGGGGGCACTGGAATGATCGGAGATCCCTCTGGCAGGACAGATATGCGCCAGATGATGACAACGGAAACCATCCAGCACAATTGTGACTGCTTTAAGGAGCAAATGAGCAAGTTTATCGACTTTTCCGATGGAAAAGCATTGATGGTCAACAATGCCGACTGGCTGATGGACTTAAATTACATTGAGGTTCTCCGGGAAGTCGGACCTCATTTTTCCGTAAACCGAATGCTTACAGCAGAATGCTACAAGCAGCGCATGGAAAAAGGGCTCAGTTTTCTGGAATTCAATTACATGATCATGCAGAGTTACGATTTCTATGCCCTGTTCCAGAAGTACGGCTGCAACATGCAGTTTGGAGGCGACGACCAGTGGAGCAATATGTTAGGGGGCACAGAGCTAATCCGCCGCAAGCTGGGCAAAGACGCTTATGCCATGACCATCACCTTGCTTTTGAATTCAGAGGGCAAAAAGATGGGCAAAACCCAGTCTGGCGCCGTGTGGCTGGATCCGCAGAAAACTTCTCCCTTTGATTTTTACCAATATTGGAGAAACGTGGCGGACGCCGACGTGCTAAAATGCATTCGGATGCTGACCTTCCTTCCTATCGAAGAAATCAACAAAATGGATTCTTGGGAAGGCGCGCAGCTCAACACCGCCAAAGAAATCCTTGCATTTGAACTAACCAAGCTGGTACACGGCGAAGCAGAAGCTCAGAAAGCGCAGGATTCCGCAAAAGCGCTGTTTTCCACCGGTACTGCCGCAGATATGCCGTCTGTGACTTTGACTGCCGCAGACTTTGCCGACGGCTCTATAGACATCCTTGCGCTCCTGGTAAAATCCGGGCTCACTCCCTCACGTTCCGAAGCGCGCCGCGCCGTAGAACAGGGCGGCGTTTCCATGGATGGAGAAAAAGTCAGCGACATCAAGACATCCTACGCCCACGATGATTTTACAGAGGGCAAGATCTTAAAGAAAGGAAAGAAGAATTTCCGCAAAATTTGCAACAGCTAGGCTTTCGCCAATATCAAGGGGCTGTCGTGCGAATATATTCACTTAGTCATAATATTCACATTGCAAAGAGCATTAATTATAAATCTGCCGCAGTTGCGATAATCGCAGCTGCGGCAGACTTTTACTTGCAATCATAATCGATAGGCTGACAACACGCTTGTGATTAGAAAACAAACATTAACCCTTTAAATCTGATACCAAATGATCTCATTCTCTTTTAACTTCAAGGAGAAGCTTTCTCCATTTCCTTTGTAAACCACTGTCTCCTGTGGTTCATAGGTATTGTTTACCACGCAGAACTTCTCATTTGCTGGATAAGCATGTACTTCCACATTGAAATTCGTGCTGAACCAAGTATGAAGCTGTTCTTCCCCATGGGTGCTCCAAAGTATGGAACGGTACAGAAGACGGCTGTTCTCAAAGCTATAAGGCAGGCCTCCCAGATATACGGCGCGTCCTTTTCCAAACTCATTGACTGCAAACTGTACTTCTTTCTCATGATGAACAAGGACCTGGGTGCCTTCTAATGCATAAATGTTCTTCTGTCCTTCTCCAAAATCAATCTCTCCCTTACAGTCTTCTGTAATAAAGTGATCCTGCATGTCCCAATTATATTTATCATAACCTAAGGTAAAGCCTCGCTCTTCCTCTACTCCAAATACTCCAGAAAGCTGGAAGAAACGTCCATTTGCTTGATGCGCGCTAGGTTCTCCGACGCCGATGATTCCACCGCCCTCATGAACAAATTTCTTGATTGCGGTTGTGATCGCTTCCTCGCACCACCATTCCCCGCCAGAATGAGCAGTATCTGCGCCGCCGACATTGATCAGCACGTCAATATCCTTTAAAATATCTGGATTATCCATAATGTCCTGGAAGCTGATGAAAGATACGTCAAAAGGTGCCCCAGAAAGCGCTTCAATGACGCCCGCATAAGAGTAATTCTGCTTTTGATACAGTGCATGATGTACCATATGGCAACCCCAAGCGCGCATTTTACCCCAGCAGTTCAAAACGGCAACCCGTTTCACGCAGTAGGGCACGCAGCCTTTTACATTGTCATACAACTCACGGAATTCGTCGCATACGCTTTCCACATATTTCACAAATTCTGGGAAATCCAGCGCCAGCTTCAGATAACCGCCATAGCCGATCCTGTCAATCGGGCTGCGCAGAATTGCACGTCTTGCCGTTACCCAGTTGATCTTCGCTTCTTTCACCGGGTCGCCGCCCTCGCAGAACGTATCTGGGAAGAAATAAGGCAACAATCGTCCCTCTGTATATTTCACGCCCTTGATATCGCTGATCAAGCGAAGCGTGGAACCATTTCCAACGCTGCCGACTACTGCGTCTACGCCAATGGAAGCAAATTCATCCAAAAACGGCTCCGTGCCAATCCAGTGGTCTCCTAAGAACATCATGGCTTCCTTGCCGCACTCATGGGTAATATCCACCATTTCCTTGGCAATCCTAGCTACTTCCCTGCGCTGGAATGCCTGGAAATCCTGGAATTCTTTGGAGGGGATGCGGTATTGTCCATTATAGTACCCTTGGTCAATGATATATTCTGGACGGAATTTATACCCTGCTTCCTGTTCAAACTGCTCTAAAATATAAGGGCTTACTGATGCAGAATAACCATACCAGTCTACATATTTCTCCCGGGCCTGCTCGTCAAAGATCAATGTAAACTGATGGAAAAACGTGGTGAAGCGAAGCACGTTCACATAGGGGTGATCCTCGATAAATTTACGCAGACGCTTCATTGTAAAGTCATGAGTTTTCGGCTGACGCACGTCAAAAGTGAGCTGATGCTCTACATCCTGCCAGTCATTGGTCACTGCATTATACATATGTACTGGATCCCAGATAATATAAGCAAGAAAGCTCACTGTATAATCATGGAACGCTTTTGACTGAATCACCACTTCCCCAGATTGTTCTTCGTAACTCCATTGGCTTGTGGGAACTACTTCTCCAGTCGTACGGTCAATAACCTCCCACCAGCGGGTAATGTCGTCCCTGCTGTTTGGCTTTAACATATCTGGATACAGGCCTTTCATCAGAACAACCCTCAGACTGTCGCCATCTGCAGTATAAAAAGGCGTCATCACGTACATCTGCTGGATTTCTTCCGGATTTGCCTTTGCCCAGTCATTATCCTTTCTGGTTGTATAATAGGTGGAATAAATCTTAGCGTCTACATCTCTAAGCTCCTGTGGAAAATCCGTTCCGTCACAGTCCCTGACAGCGTCTGCCCCCCACTTTCCCATCAATTCCAGAGTCTGTGGGATAACATCTAAATCCGTCGGTATCGTTACTCTTCCTGTCTTTTCACTCATAATAAGCCCTCCTTATTCTCTATTGACAATAGTATACAAAAAAAATAATCTTTTTGCAAGGATTTTTATAAACTTTATACGAAATAATTCTTTAAAATTTTATCACTTCACTCCGTTCCCTTATACGTGCCTGGCAAGATGCTTCTTACAGAAACTTTTCACCATAGCCATAGTGCTCTACCACATAGTCAATATCCTTATCTCCTCTGCCGCTTAAGCACACCAAAATAGATCCCTGTCCCATCTGCTTTGCCTTGCGCATGGCAAAAGCAACTGCATGAGAACTCTCAATCGCCGGGATAATTCCCTCATACCTGGACAATTTAAAGAATGCCTCCATTGCCTCCTCATCACTGGCCGTCTCATATTGCACCCTGCCCAAATCATGGAGGTAAGCATGTTCCGGTCCTACGGAAGGATAATCGAGACCGCTGGCAATGGAATAAACCGGGGCCGGCTCGCCCTTTTCATCTTTCAGCATGATGCTGTCAAATCCATGCATAATGCCACGCTCGCCAAATTTCATAGAAGCGGCATGGTCTCCCAATTTTTCTCCTCTTCCCAGTGGTTCCACGCCTACGATCTCTACTGGATCATTTAAGAACGGAATAAACATCCCGATGGAATTGCTGCCGCCGCCGACGCAGGCGCATACCACGTCTGGTTCAATCCCCGTCATCTCCAGGAACTGATCCCTTGCCTCATAACCGACCACAGACTGAAAATCACGGACCATCAGCGGAAATGGATGCGGGCCCAATGCGGAGCCGATACAGTAGATCGAATCTTTATAATTCTTCGCATAAGATTCAAATGCAGAGTCTACCGCCTCTTTGAGCGTCTTTAGCCCAGAGGACACAGGCACCACCTTAGCCCCGAGAATCTTCATCCGGGTCACGTTCGGCGCCTGTTTTGCAATGTCCACCTCTCCCATATGGATTTCGCATTCCAGGCCAAAATATGCCGCTGCCGTGGCAAGCGCCACGCCATGCTGTCCCGCGCCTGTCTCGGCAATCAGGCGCTTCTTTCCCATAAATTTAGCCAAAAGCCCTTCTCCCATGCAATGATTGAGCTTATGCGCGCCCGTATGATTTAGATCTTCACGCTTTAAGTAAATCTGACAGTTACCAAGCTGCCGGGACAGCCGTTCACAGTGATACACTGGCGTAGGCCTTCCCTGAAACTCACGGCGGATTCTGCGCAGCTCACTGATGAATTGAGAAGAATGGCAAATTGTCTGGTAAGCCTCTGTAATCTCCTCAAACGCAGGTTTCAATTCATCTGTCAGGTAGGCGCCGCCGTATTCCCCAAAACGTCCATTCTGATCTGGATGATTTCTTAAATATGATCTGTAGTCCATGTTCTATCTCCTTTTTATTAACTCTAGTTCATTTATTGCAGGATAGACAATACGCCCTGCGCACTCTGGTTTGCCTGTGCCAGCATCGACTGCCCTACCTGAGATAAGATGTTATTTTTGCTGTAGGCAACCATTTCTTCCGCCATATCGGTATCCCGAATCCTGGATTCAGAAGCTGCCGTATTTTCTTGAGAAGAATCAAGATTGGCAATGGCATGCTCCAAACGATTCTGGGCTGCTCCCAGCGAAGAACGCATCTCAGAAATCAGCCCTATGGCATTTTGGATCAGCTTCATGCTCTTTCCTGCCAGCTCATAGGAAGACACATATAAATTTTTTTCTGACATATAAGTGGCTTTTTTCCCTTGGTCATTAGCAGATGTAACTCCTGGGTAAGCCGTCATAATCTCTCCCCCCTCCTCTATATATTCAATAGAAGGCTTCCTTCCTAACGCAATATCAAGTATTTGCATATTTGCTGCATCGGCAAAAGACAATGTCAGACCCAGCCCATGGGTATCCATTGCCCTGATATTGAGAGCCACATTCTGTTCTGAAAGGGCGCCGACTTGAAGGTTCTTATGACGGAAAGAACCATCTAACAAATTCATCGTATTAAACTGCGTCGTACTGGCGCAGCGGTCTATTTCCATGGCTAACTGGTCAATCTCATCCTTGATATGCTCTCTGTCGCTATCCGTGTTGGTATCATTTGCCGCCTGCGTCGCCAGCTCATTCATTCTTTGGAGAATCGAATGTACCTCATTCAAAGACCCTTCTGCCACTTGGATCAAAGACACCCCGTCCTGCGCATTCTTTGAAGCCTTGTCTAATCCCCTGATTTGCTGGCGCATTTTCTCAGAGATCGACAATCCCGCCGCATCGTCTGCCGCACTATTGATCTTGTATCCTGATGATAATCTCTTTGTCGATTTCGACTGCATGGACGTTACTTCTTTTAATGCTCTGCCTGCATTTTGCGCCTGTAGATTATGTTGTATCACCATACGCTTTCCCTCCTTCTATTACGATATTGCAAGGAAATTTTCTCTGTCTTCCGCTGCCAATTCTGAACCACAATCCTGCTATTAAAACCTATCTGCATATGTTAAGTCAAAAACGTACCTGCATTTATTTTGAATAATTTCCACCACAATCACCAACTCGCATTCCGAAAAAAATATCTTTTTATAAAATATGTTGGAACACTGATTATAGTATAACGTATTGAATGTTTTTAATCAAGCTTGCAAAAAATTTGAGTTTCCACAATTTTGCAATTCAAAGTGCCAAAAGGAGGCTGTCGCACTCATATACTCACTTGTTCATAAGGTCTTGCCGCCCATGCGGCAAAGACAGAATGCACAAAAATCACTCTGGAAAGCTAGCTTTCCAAGATGACTTTTGTGCATTTTGTTTGCATTGCTTTGCAATGGAAACCTTATGAACAAGTGAGTATATGAGTGCGACAGCCTCCTTTTGGCACTATAATATCGGCAATTATAAAAAATGGGGAAACTCAAATGCAAAAAAATCCAAATTAATAACAGATTCTAAGCCCCTTTGGATAGTGATTTTTTAAAACCCCGTCTACCGCCTTGCCCCAGCCCAGAGGAAGTCCAAAGGCACACACCAGCGTCCAGCCTCTAAAACTGCTGTCGCAAGAAATTGTTTCTCCATGAAGATACCTTAATGGTTCCTGGCACTCTACTGATTGCCGTACCTCTTCTGGCCGCAAGCAGATTGCCAGAGCATGAGAAGGTTCAAAGCGGTTCTTCTTACATATGCCAAGGGGAAGTCCGGCACGAAGCGTTTTCCATGCTTTCCATTGTGGCAATTCCTCAGGCAGCAGATAAAGCTGATCAGAAAACAGCTCAAATTGCCCCGTCATTTTTTCTTGAAGGGAAATTTTCAAATCTTTTATTTCAAACTGCAAATAAAGACCAAATGCTTCTTCCCATTTGGAATTATTCATTTTCTTCCCCACTTTTGTCTGCTTGCCCTTAGAACGCTGCAAAACACCATAATTTTCAGGCAATACTTTCTTTCTGTCTGCGCCAGCTTTCACCATTCGCGCCGCAAAATGCCCCTCCCCCTGAAGTTTATGTGGCCATAGGCGGTATGTCCCATCAAAATCCTTCCCTGTTTCATGAAGCTCAAAAGGAACTGTCCCAGCTTCTGTCCACGTTGTCCTCCCAGAACTGAAATACCGTTCCCCGAAATCAGAATGATCCAGTGAGAATTCTTTATAATCTTCCAGAAACTTTGCGATACACTGTTCATTCTCCTCTGGCGCAAAAGTACAAGTGGAGTAAACCAAAACACCGCCAGGCTTTAGCATTCCAGCCGCATGACTCAAAATTTGATGTTGGCGTTTTGCGCACAACTGCACATTCTCTGCGCTCCACTCCGAAACAGCCTGCGGATCTTTACGAAACATCCCCTCCCCGGAACATGGGGCGTCTACCAAAATTCGGTCAAAAAATTCTGGAAGTCCCTGCGCTAGGCGTTCTGTGGATTCGTTGAGGACCATGGCATTGCGAATTCCCATCCGTTCTACATTCTGAGCGAGGATTTTTGCCCGGCTGCCATAACATTCATTGGCCACTAACAGTCCCTGTCCCTGCATTTTTCCTGCAATCTGGGTGGTCTTTCCACCCGGGGCTGCGCACAGGTCGCAGATTTTCTCCCCAGGCTTTGGCGCTAACAGCTCTACGACTGACATTGCGCTGGGCTCCTGGATATAATACGCTCCCGCCTGATGCCAGGGATGCTTCCCTGGCTGATCCTTCGCCTGATAATAATACCCTTCCTGGCACCAGGGAACTGGCTGAAGTTCCCAGTCCGCCGTCTGAGACAAACTGTTTTCAAACGCCTCTTTCGAAGAAAACTTCAGCGGATTATACCGCAGTCCATAAGCTCGCTCTTTCTCATAGGAATTAAAAAATTCTTCTGCTTCATCGCCCAAAAGCCTCCGCATCCGCTCACAAAACGCTTCTGGAAGCATTGTATATTGATTGTTTTGATTCATCCTGTTACTCGCTTCTACGAAGAATAGCGCCCCCTTTGTGTATAATCCTTCATAGATTCTCCTTTTCTATTATCTAATCATCTGCTGATTTTACCTTATTCTGCAAAGAAATAACAGAACTTCCGATTCTTTCGCTCATTATTTTTATGATCGGGGCCGAAAACGGACTTTTGGCAAGATACTCATTACAAAAACGCCATAATGGGACTGTTGTAATATAACCGCTATATACCGGATATGATTTCTAAGCTCATGAATCACTTCATCCATATCCTGTATATAAACTGCATGTTACAACAGCCCCATTGATTATTGTTGCAAATTGTTCATGATCTCAGGCCGCAGTGTCTTACTCATAAAGATAATCAACATCCACATCTAATACAGCCCCTGTCTTTGCATGAATTTCAATATCATATTCCAATTCATTGTATATTACTTCCACTTCATATACCGGAATGCCATGATCCATTTCAAATTCTATCTTAATCACAGCGCCGCCCCCTGCTTCTTTAAGGGCAATCTGTTTCGCCTTTGCTTCACCGATATATTTGTCTGTGCTATGATTATCTTTCTTTGTTAATTCCCAGTCATACTCCAACAGCTTGCCAGTCCTTGCATGAAACTCCATCTCATACTTTTTATTTCCCTTCTTCGCTTTCACCTTATAGATATCCACGCCGCCGCTGCGCTTTCTGACAACACTGAGAATCTGCCCTCCAGGAACTTCTTTCTTTGCAAGATTTCTGCACTTATTGACGCTGATAACTTTTCCTTTCCCACGGGCGATATACCAGGACTGAATCTCCCATCCATAGGAAATCAGCTTAGAATCAGACGCCCGATAAGTAAGGTCATACTCCTTTTTGCCTTTGAGCATTTCCACGTCATAGACAAGCACGCCTTTTTCATAATCCCGCTCGACGTCAAGAATTGTCCCCCCTTTCACCTGCTTCTTCGCCAGCTTCTTTACCTGCTGAATCGAAAGGGGATTTTTTGCCAGCACTGTACTTGGGAAGCACGCTACGCTTGTCACCACAAGACATAACGCCAAAAACATTGTCATTAATTTACTGCTCCTCTTCATAAATCAATTCCTCCTTTTCTCTGTCACTCATTGTTTAATCATCCCACTCTGAATCAAACTTTACGATCTCTCCTGTAGCAGCGTCGATCTCATACTCATACTCCATGCCATCCTTGTAAAATTCAATCTCATACACCATGGTTCCGTGTTCGTGTTCCAGCTTAGATTTTGAAAAATTAACTTCGGCGGCAGAAAATCCTGCATGGACTGCCGAAATCTCCCTAGCCTGTTCCACGCTAATTTCAGCCTGACCAGTTCCTACGCCGTCTGCAATTTCTCCATCCTCTGTATCAGGCGTCAAATCTGAGGCATCCTGGTCCTCCGCCAGACGCTTTTGACCTAGCTTCTCCTGGCTCGAAACATCATGCTCAGAAACATCACCTGATTGAGCTGCAAAAGTTTCTTTGCTTTTACTATAAATGGTTCCAGCATTTCCATTGATCTCATACTCATATTGCGACTTCTCCGTATAAAATTTGACCTCATAGACCAACATGCTGCGTTCCCATTCCTGCTTTTCCTTTGTAAACGTAACCTCCGAAGCACTCACTCCTGCATCGGCTAAGGCAATCTCTTTTGCCCGCTCAAGCGTGATTTTCTTTCCGCCGGAGTAAAATCTACTCATATTGACTGCCGCAAACACAATCCCGACTGCAAGAATCACCAGCGCCGCTATACAGATGGTAGTGATAGCTGCCTTTCTAGGCGTTTCAAAAAATTTTTTCATTTGGCTATTTCTCCCTTCTGTGCTCTCATTATATAAGCTGAATATTAAAATAACATTAGAATCAAAAAATTATTTTGGAAACGTGACAGTAAACCTGCTCCCTCTGCCGGCCTCGCTCTTGACACGGATATCCCCACCATGAAATTTGGCAATTCCATGCACCATAGATAAACCAAGACCTGCGCCCTTGCCCGCGCGGGAATGATCCGCCTGATAAAACCGCTGAAAGATCTTTTCCTGGTCCTTTAAGGCAATTCCAATCCCATCGTCTGAAACAGATAGTTCTATATTATCTTCCCCGCGCCTTAATACAACCCAAATATGCCCGTTCTCATTTCCATATCGATATGCATTACTGATTAAATTGGTTATTAATCTGGAAAGAAGTTGACGGTTTCCACAAACCATCACGTTTTCTTCTATCTCATATCGTAAGGAAATGCCTCTCTCTTGGATCAACGCCATGTCAAAGCATACGGACTTTGCCAACCCGGCAAGGTCAACAGATTCCCTCACATAAGTTTCCGCCCGCATTTCCATCCGGGCAAAGTCGAGCATGTCATTGATCAGTTTTGACATTTTCCTGCCCTGACGCTGAATGGTCCGAAGCGCCCGCTGATACTCCGCACCGCTTCTTGGCTTTTCCAAGGAATATTCACATTGCGCCGTAATCACTGTCACAGGCGTACGAAGCTCGTGTGATGCATCTGAGGTGAATTGCCGCTCTGCTTCAAACGCCTCGTCGAGCCTCTGAAACATGTCATTAAAACTCTGCGCCAGATGATGCAGCTCGTCATTCCCCTTTCCAAGCTCAATTCTTTTCTTCAAATCTTCCCCAGTTGCGATCGCAGCCGCAGATTGCGAAATTTTCTGAATCGGCCAAAGCATTCTTCTTGCAATCAGATAACCTCCTACAGAAGAAAACAGCCCCAGCAGCGGCAAAAGCAAGAGCGACAACTGCGTAATATCAGACATATGAACCATTCCCTGGTCTTCTGATACCACGCCCCGAAGCCACAATCCTTGCACTCCATTTAACTGCAGTTTGCGGTCAAATATATAAAAAAGGGTATCTTTTACTTTCATCTCCTGAATCTTCGCATCGGTAAATTCCAATTGAGAGACATTTCTTGCAATTGGGTTTTCCCCATATAAAAATGTTCCATCTGCATGATACAACGCTGTATAGACTTCGTTGACCTGATCTAGAAAATCATCGTCAATTTCCAGATATCCTTCGCCAAAAGAAAGATAATAATCTGTTTCCTGCGGATCCACAGTTACTTTCTTTTTATAATACTCGATCTCATCCACATTATCTTCCACAGTCTGAACCAAACTGTCACGAATCGTTTTTTGTATGATCTGATGATCTGCATAGAGAATGACGAAGCAAGTAAAAAATACTACGATAAGAAGAGCCGCCGTAAACCACATGGTAATACGAAAGCGAATAGACAAGTTTTTCATGTTTTATCTAACTCCCGCAACACATAGCCTTTGCCTCTGACGGTATGGATTAATTTAGTTCCATGCCCTCCGTCTATCTTTTTTCTAAGGTAACTGATATATACGTCAACTATGTTAGTTCCTCCCTCATAGTCAAAATTCCATATATGATCCTCTATTTTTTCCCTAGAAAGCACGATTCCCTGATTATGCATCAAATATTCCAATAGCTCATATTCCTTTGCCGACAGAGAAATCTCTGTTCCACCCCGCTTTACCACATGGGCGGCGCAATCCATGCTAAGATCAGCAACAGATAGCACATTGCCTGCAATTCCAAAGGAAGTCCGCATCATGACTCGAAGCCGGGCAGACAATTCCTCAAAGGAAAAAGGCTTGATTAGATAATCATTTGCTCCGCTGTCTAGCCCTTTGACACGATCTGAGACTGCATCTTTTGCCGTAAGGAACAAGACAGGCGTCGTTTTGCCTGCGTCACGCAGGAAACGAAGCACTTCATACCCGTCCGCTTTTGGCATCATGACATCCAAAATTACTGCATCATACTCCACATAGGATAACACATCGATCGCTTCCCTGCCGTCAAAACAGCTATCAACGCTATAGCCGTCAGAAATCAGCTTTTTTGCAATAATACGATTGAGATCCACTTCATCCTCCGCAAGTAAAATACGCATCACTCATCACCTTCTCTTCCTACAATTTAAATTTTTCCACCTCTTGGCTTAAATGCTCTGCGATGTCCATATTGGAATTCGCCTCTGTGCCAATATCTCTGACACTGGCTGTTACGTCCACTGCTTTTTCCGTTACATTGGCAACCCTCACAGTACTGTCGCTAACGGCATTTTTCACGTCCTCCACTGTCTCCCGGATACGTTCCATACGGATGCTCATTTGTTGGCTGTTGGTTTGAAATTCCAGCATCATTTGATTCATTTTCCCCACATCGCCCTGATAGTTTTCGCTGGTTTTCAACAGTTTATCATAACCGTCCTTAACCGTTTCGCTCATAAACGCAATCATCTCTTTTGCCTCTTTCGCCAATTCATCCACTGTCTCAATCACCTGGGCAGTTACTTTTTGAATCTCCCCGGCAGCATCCGCAGAGTTGAGTGCAAGCTTTCCAATTTCATCCGCTACAACCGCAAATCCTTTTCCAGCCTCTCCAGCCCTTGCAGCCTCAATGCTTGCATTCAACGACAAAAGATTCGTCTCTTCTGTAATATTGATGATATCTTTCGTAAATTCCCGTACTGCCTCGACTTCTTTGGATTTCTCTATTTTCTGCTGTACTGACCTCGCCATATCGGCAACCCGCTTTTTCGTCTCCTGTTGCTCCTGCAGTGCTTTTTCATATATCTGCGACGCATGACGCATAATCTGTCCAGACGAACTGCTACCGTCCTCTGCCTGCCTGTTTACCTGCTCAATCAACCCAAACGCCTGCCAAACGGCTTCATTAATTTGATCCAGAGCGGCGCTCGACTGTTCCATTGCCGCTCTCATCTGTTCCATAGTGGCAGAAATGTCAGAGACACTCATCTGCGCATCCGACAATTCCCCCGCAATCCTAGTACTGCTTCTGGTTAATTGGCCCGAATTTTGGGCAATGTTTTGCATAATGCTTCTGATATATGCCAAAAGTTGATTTACATTCTCAGCAATCAGTTCCAGTTCATCCCCTGTATGAACTTCCAAACGCTGAGTCAAATCCCCCTCATGATGCACCAGTTCGTAAATCTTATGGTCTACCCTGCGCAAATTTCGGATCATTGCGCTGATTATCACATTGATCACCACCAAAGCAACAACCAGGCAAATCACAGCGATTGTTATCATCTGTTTTAAAATCGTATTTAGCCGGGCCATCACCCCAGAGGCGTCGTAATCACATCCAACAACGCCCACGACATTCTCGCCTTTCGCATCAAAGACAGGCATATAAGCAGAAATCAAATATCCATCTTCCGTGGCATCAATATAGTCCTGCATATAGGCTTGCCCATGAAATACGCCTTGCATCTCTTGATACGAGACCTCGAAAGGTTCTCCTGCCTTTCTGCGGGTTTCTGCATTATCATCCGTATCGATCCCATAATATACCCGCCCCTGCTCCTCGTACAATGTATAAAGATACTTTATTCCACATTCATCACGAATGCTTCTCAGGGAAGACAACTGTTTTTGAAATTTTTCGCTTTCTTGTCCTTTTTCTATCAATATTTCAAGCTGCCCGCCATCAACAACCTTCGCAGAGACAACTGCAGCCATTCTTGCTTGTTCTACCCCCATTGCAACCAAGCCATCCCTCAGCCGGACATATGCACTAATTCCCAAAACAGCACACAGTAACACGATCAAAATACTTGCTGGAAGCAATATTTTGGCGCGAATGCCCATTTTTCTTAACTGTCGTTTTTTTCTTTCTATGCTCGTATTCTTTTGCATCAATATCCTCTCCGCCTTTCTGATTTGTCCATTAGCGCTCCTTTTTCAATATCTTAGGAAGCAAGATCAGAAACGTAATGATAGTTGCCGCGGCAGCCATCAAGTCTGAGACTGCTTCCGCAAGAAATACCGCAAGCAATTTATTCTCAAAGAACAGGGGCAAGACAAAAATCAAAGGTATCATTAAGATCAACTTCCGAAAACATGCAAAAAACAGAGACACTTTCGCCTGTCCCAGAGCCAAAAATGTCTGTTGACATGCAAGCTGTCCCCCCATTGCAAAAGTCCCTGCCAAAAAAATGCGCATCGCCCAGCTTGCCATCTGATACAATTCCCTGGAGTTGCTGTTGAAAATCCGCACAAACGCACCAGGAAAACACATAATGACAGCCCAAACTGTCACTGCAAATCCCAAGCTTACCGCAAACAGCAAGTAAAACGCCTGTTTTACACGGGCATTATTCCCAGCTCCATAATTATAGCTGACTATCGGCTGGGCCCCCTGGGCAAGGCCGCTTATCGGCAATAATACCATCTGCATCACGCTGCTTAAAATTGTAATTGCAGATACTGCCAAATCCCCGCCATATTTATACAGAGACGTATTATAAGAAATATTGATCAGGCTTTCCGTACTCTGCATCACAAAAGGCGAAAGACCAAGCGCCAATACCGGGAGCGCATATTCCCGTTTCAACTGGAGATATCTCCTATCAATCCGCAGCTTCGTCTTCGTTCCCCTAAGAAACCGCAAAACCCACGCTGCGGAAATCGCCTGAGAAATCACAGTCGCAAGAGCCGCCCCTGACACCCCCATGCCAAATCCAAAAATAAATACCGGATCTAAAATAATATTGATAGCCGCTCCAATTAAAATAGTAGCCATAGCCACCAGGGAAAAGCCCTGTGTCGTAATAAAGCTATTCAGCCCTAACGAAATCATGACAAAAATGCTTCCGCACACATAGATCCGAAGATAGCTCCACGCATATGATATGGTATTGCTGCTGGCTCCAAATACATATAGAAGATCTTTGCCAAACACCAAAAACACAAATGTCAGTACAGCCGCCGTTGCCGTCAGCATCACCACACAAGAACCCAATGTCTTCCTGGCACTCTCCAAATCTCCTTTTCCCATATATATGGCTGCTTTCGGTGCGCCTCCCATGCCTGTCAAGGCGCTAAATGCCATAACCAGCAGAATCATGGGCAGGCACAATCCAACCCCGGTAAGCGCAATAGCGCCTGTCTCTTTGATATGTCCGATATAGATACGGTCCACTATATTATATAACATATTTACAATCTGCGCTAAAATCGCTGGAAACCCGAGCTTTAGCAATAATTTCCAAATTGGATCTTTTCCCAAGTCTGCAGCCTGGTTCTTCATTCCAAATGCCATATGATTTACCTCTGCTTTCTGAATATTATCTATCATTAGGATGCTCAAAAACATGCTGAAATAATTTAGTATGCACAAGAAAGAATCCTGCCTGAAGGGCTTGTTATCTTATTGGCAATTTCAACGAAATTTCCTAAAATCTTTTGGCACCTGAATCCTATAATAAAAAAGGCGCCTGAATACATCAAGCACCTAATAAAAAGAGGCGACAACCAGATTTGAACTGGTGATCAGGGTGTTGCAGACCCACGCCTTACCACTTGGCTATGTCGCCTTAATACAATATATTATAACAAATATAGAAATATTCGTCAATACCTTAATTAAATGACTCCTACGGGAATCGAACCCGTGTTACCGCCGTGAAAGGGCGATGTCTTAACCGCTTGACCAAGGAGCCATCTCCATCACCTGTCAGCGACAATTGGTATAATACCATATTTTTTTCTGTATTGCAAGTATTTTTTTATTTTTCTGTTCTGTGTTGAACATTTTACAACTTTAAGATCGCATTGTCTCAATATATTCAATGAGTTCCGACATTTTCCTGCTTCACTCAAGCATAATGCTTTTAAGAGATTGTTTGCCTATTTTTCTTGAATAGCCATAGATGACGCATTCGTATGAGACAATGAATGTCACAAAAGAAACCGCTAATGATTTATAATCGAAACGATACACGGGCATATTCTCAAAATCAGCAAAAATCACATCTACCGTGATTCTAAGCAATAAGCACTGGTAAACCGTCCCAATTACAAAGCCAATATATGAAACAGGACGATAGCCGCCAAAAATGGATCTACTGCATTCTTTTTGAGAATATCCAAATACTTTCATCATTGCGATAGTCTTAATATTTGCTTTCACCACGCTCGTTAAGGACATCAACAGCGTCATAAAAGCCAGAATCATTCCAATTAAAATCATCATCCATGAAAAATTCTCGCTCGCCAAATCATCGATCGACATAGACATTTGCGTCATCGAGGAAAAACAAAACGCCGAAAAGCCAATAAAGAATACAAGTATTTTTCTGCTTCCCAAGGTATTTTTTCTTAAATCTGATAGGAAAGAAGACTCTTTCCCTTCCTTTTTTGCTTTTTTTATGCTTATTTTTTGCCTTTCCTTAAGCAAGGCTATTACCGGGCTTTTGAGCTTAAAAAAAGCATACAGCATAGCCACAAACATAAAAAACATGGTTGGCAGGACAATCAGGCAAAAAGCCAGCATAAGATGAAACTGCGGCAGCATTTTGGGAAAAAGCCCTTCACTGTTTTGCGCTTCATAAAAAGCTGGCATATATGCACAGGCGCCAATGCACCCCAAGACTGAGCCAAATAGCACACTGACGCCAAATACCCAAAAGTGCTTGGCAATCTTGAAATTGGAATAGCCCAAGGCTTTCAAAATGCCAAGTTCTTTTCCATGACTGTCAATATAATTTTTCACATAAAAAATCAACATGATAACCGTCGTAACAATCAAGCAACCACCTGATACGCTAACGGTAACTTTTCCGCTTGATATCAGCGCATCATACATTATCATTCCCTGAGGCGTCGTTATTTGATTCTTTATCGTAACCACATCCATGTTATAGTTCAAAAACAAAGAACAGACAAAGGCTGCGCAACCAGTTACAATTGTTATTGCCAAAAGATTTCTTAGATCTTTTATTCCGATAATCATGCGTTCACCATCCAATCTCATAAGCGGTTTTCTGAGTTTTATTTTTATCAATTTCAGAGATAGTTCCGCTGTTGATCTTAATAACTGTCTTTGCCATTTCTGCGATATTCAAATTGTGGGTCACCATTACGATTGTGAAGCCATATTGCTGTTGCAATTTACAAATATAGTCAAGCACCTGCCTGCCAGTCTGTTCATCCAGCGCCCCCGTCGGTTCGTCCAAAAACAGTACTTTCGGCTTTTTTGCCAAGGCCCTTGCGACAGATACCCGCTGCTGTTCCCCGCCTGAAAGCTCACTTGGATATTTCTGAAGCTTATCTTTTAGCCCTACCGCTTGAATAATAGCTTTATAATCCTTGTTCTCAGCCAAATCAGCACCCATCTTTACATTCTTCGCAACGTTCATATGAGGCAGTAAATAATACTGCTGAAAAATAAATCCGACATTCTCCTTACGAAACTGTGTCAACTGACTATCGGAAAACTTGGCAATATCTTTTCCATCATAAATGACCTCGCCGTTTTCTGGACGTTCCAACCCCGACATTACATTTAACAGCGTAGATTTCCCAGAACCTGAAGCTCCTAAAATAACGGAAAAATCTCCATCCTCAATATTTAAGCTGATGCCTTTCAATACTTGAAAGCGGCTTTCTCCATTTCCATAAAACTTTTTGACCTGTTTTACCTCAATCATCGTTTGCTTCCCCCTTTATTTTTCAATAAGCTGATAAACACTTCGGTCATCATTTCGCTTATTTCTTTGCTTGTGAAATGGCACATTTTTGTTGCACACAGAGAAGCGATTCCATGCGTATAAATCCACAAATGCCTATACAGCTTTTTTGCATCCTTTTCAGCGATTTGATACTCTGCCGTAATAGATCCAAGGATTTGATCATAGCTTTCTTCAATCGCAGGCAGCACATTGTCTATCTCTAAAGGTTCTTCTTTCTCTCTCATAAAAAGGATTTGGAACAAATGCGGCTCTTTGATGGCAAAAAGGATGTACTGTGTCCCTACTCCTTTAAAAGCGGGGGATTCTGATAATCCTTTTGTAACATATCCTTTGTATACATCTCTGACAGCTTCAAGCACTGCTTGTTGTACTTCTTCCATATTTTCAAAAACCGTAAAAATAGGGCATGAAGAACTTCCAAGTTTTTTTGCCAACGCTCTTGCAGTAAGATTTCCAAAATTATCTGTTCTGACAATCTCCAAGGCAGCTTTTGTAATTTGCTCTCTTGTAAATTTTGCTTTTGGCGGCATATTTCCCATTTTCCTTTCTATAACTAACGTTCTAAAACTTTTGTTCTAATTATAGGCTCTTCTATTTTTAAAGTCAATAGAGAAACGAATACATTTGATAAAAATTTTGAGTTTCCCCATTTTGTAATTCATAGTGCCAAAAGGTTTCCATCACAAAGTG